>Ga0228535_1002533_pt1 | contig 17066 bp, 13 predicted proteins | sample SJ1metagenome_FD_168457 | JGI IMG/M metagenome (GOLD analysis project Ga0228535, IMG submission 168457) | Enriched culture of PCE-dechlorinating microbial communities from Ithaca, New York, USA - SJ1 | ecosystem: Engineered > Modeled > Simulated communities (microbial... > Unclassified | place... | reverse complement strand
CAGAAATAACCCGAATTGCTGCCTGCTCCTTAAATGCTTTGTCAAATTTCCTTCGTTCTTTCATTTTGAATCCCTCCATGTTCATTATAGAGGCATTCTTTCTGTCCATCAAACCGGAGCAGGGTCAGTTTATCTATTCGCCTCAGTTTCAATTCCTCATAGGTAAGATCGGAACCTTGACTTGTAGCAAATTTTTTCAGTTCCTTTTCGGGTTTCAATTCCTCATAGGTAAGATCGGAACTTTTAGATTCCACGACTTACGACTTACGCCATCATCACGCTACGTGTTTCAATTCCTCATAGGTAAGATCGGAACATGGCGATATTGATTGACGGCATTGTGTCTGAGGCGTTTCAATTCCTCATAGGTAAGATCGGAACCCTATTCATTGGCCATACTGTTCCTATGTCCTCACCGTTTCAATTCCTCATAGGTAAGATCGGAACTGTGGCTCTCGATGGGCTGGCCTACTACTATGCTGGTTTCAATTCCTCATAGGTAAGATCGGAACTTAATACCCTGAGTATCTTGTGACATTTTGTCAAGTTTCAATTCCTCATAGGTAAGATCGGAACGCATCTTTGTGTTTGCCGTCTAATGTATCATGGTCGTTTCAATTCCTCATAGGTAAGATCGGAACATGGACAATAGCTTAAGCACTCCCACTATCTTACCTAGTTTCAATTCCTCATAGGTAAGATCGGAACTTAATATCCTTCATTAATATTATTCACTCCTTTTTAAGTTTCAATTCCTCATAGGTAAGATCGGAACGCATGGAGCACCGACATAGAACAGCTTAAACAAAGTAGTTTCAATTCCTCATAGGTAAGATCGGAACGAATGGTTTAGGCATATGATTAAAACTGATCCTGATATATGTTTCAATTCCTCATAGGTAAGATCGGAACAGAGCAGGGAAGACCCCTGCTGCCTTGTTATGCTGTGTTTCAATTCCTCATAGGTAAGATCGGAACCAACAGCAGCTCTGCCGAGGGAGCTTTTGCCCTGTTCAAGTTTCAATTCCTCATAGGTAAGATCGGAACCACTTCCCCGGCCCGGCCGTAGCCCAACCGAAGCAGGTTTCAATTCCTCATAGGTAAGATCGGAACATTATTGCCTTGACAATTTCATTTGCATCTTCGCAGTTTCAATTCCTCATAGGTAAGATCGGAACAAGGGTTGGCCGAGGAAAAAATATTTTTGAAAAAAAGAGTTTCAATTCCTCATAGGTAAGATCGGAACTTTCCTATTCCCTCATATGGATTCGTGCGGATACTAGTTTCAATTCCTCATAGGTAAGATCGGAACCCAGCGGCAAAAATCATCGACCTCATACAGACGATAGTTTCAATTCCTCATAGGTAAGATCGGAACAATGATGATGTCCGTCGAAAGATAGCTGTCAATCCCGTTTCAATTCCTCATAGGTAAGATCGGAACGTTTTCAGCAGATTTTTGCCATACAACGATGGGAAGTTTCAATTCCTCATAGGTAAGATCGGAACTTTCTGTGCGGAACATAGCTTACCATGAAACCCTTTCTGTTTCAATTCCTCATAGGTAAGATCGGAACGCGGCAATATATCGCCGATACCGAAGCCAGCGGATTGTGTTTCAATTCCTCATAGGTAAGATCGGAACGCAGCACGACCAGCGCAGCTTTTTTGTAGAGGATATCGTTTCAATTCCTCATAGGTAAGATCGGAACTTGGCATTGCCGCAGATGAACCAAGCCGTTTTCAGTTTCAATTCCTCATAGGTAAGATCGGAACTATGTACCTTCCCCAGAGGAAATGGCCTATTTATTGAAGTTTCAATTCCTCATAGGTAAGATCGGAACTTTCCCCTCCCTATACCTAACCGTCCAAAGCAAATTTAGTTTCAATTCCTCATAGGTAAGATCGGAACGCGAATGCACCCACGAAGAAAACGGGGTGAGTATGTTGTTTCAATTCCTCATAGGTAAGATCGGAACGTGACGCATGAACAGAAAAACCGTGGCAATCTTCTTGTTTCAATTCCTCATAGGTAAGATCGGAACTGGGCTTTAGAATCATATTATGGTTTTTCTGATTTAGTGTTTCAATTCCTCATAGGTAAGATCGGAACGCATTACAGGGCTACTATGCCCTGCCATCTGCATTGTTTCAATTCCTCATAGGTAAGATCGGAACTGGATACGCCCTCTCATTCCTCGCTCACCCACTTTCTAGTTTCAATTCCTCATAGGTAAGATCGGAACTGGCTGGCATGGCCTAAAATGGGATGTCATCTTCGTGTTTCAATTCCTCATAGGTAAGATCGGAACGTGTGTATATGTATGCAGTATTTGTGTATATGTCTGAGTTTCAATTCCTCATAGGTAAGATCGGAACTTTTTGTAGCGCCATAGATTTACAATTTGCTTCGTAAAAGTTTCAATTCCTCATAGGTAAGATCGGAACCCGGAGTAATTTTAAACCGCTTCACGTCGCGACTCCTGGTTTCAATTCCTCATAGGTAAGATCGGAACAAATGTGCATTTAATCAAGAATCGTTACAGGAAATGTGTTTCAATTCCTCATAGGTAAGATCGGAACGATTTTGCAGGGCAGACAGCGCAACACGAAGCTTCGTTTCAATTCCTCATAGGTAAGATCGGAACCTATCGCGTTCAGCGAAGCCATAATGTCTAGCACCGGTTTCAATTCCTCATAGGTAAGATCGGAACCGGCGGCTCTCGTTTTGAGGTTCCGCAACCTTGCGTGTTTCAATTCCTCATAGGTAAGATCGGAACGCGTCCTGTTCCGATTTCCTCTTTGGTGAATGAAGCAGTTTCAATTCCTCATAGGTAAGATCGGAACTTTTCAAATGCTTCTAAAGAACAATCAACATCTGTGTTTCAATTCCTCATAGGTAAGATCGGAACATATCCTGGTAAGAGTTTAAAAAGTTTCTTTTGGCAAGTTTCAATTCCTCATAGGTAAGATCGGAACCACCGCATGGGGTGAGATGAAAAACGGCTTCTCATACTTGTTTCAATTCCTCATAGGTAAGATCGGAACCTTTTCCATGTTCTTTGATATCTCTTGAAAAATGTGTGTTTCAATTCCTCATAGGTAAGATCGGAACTAAGGTTTATTTCTATATTCTTCAGCCAGTTCTCTGGTTTCAATTCCTCATAGGTAAGATCGGAACCATAATTTCTACGGATATTATTGATTCGGCTTTTAGGGTTTCAATTCCTCATAGGTAAGATCGGAACGGTTTTGTCCGGGACCGGTTCTGGCGGCAGGTCCTCAGTTTCAATTCCTCATAGGTAAGATCGGAACGGTTATCATGTCTACCACGTCAACCGCAAAATCCTCAGTTTCAATTCCTCATAGGTAAGATCGGAACCAGCTTGACAACTTAAACAAATTGCCCTTATGCCCCAGTTTCAATTCCTCATAGGTAAGATCGGAACAAGATGTTTTAATGTTTGAAGAATTTAGAAGTTCCTGTTTCAATTCCTCATAGGTAAGATCGGAACTCATGTCTGCGCTCCAAGATAGTTTCTCGGATGCCTTGTTTCAATTCCTCATAGGTAAGATCGGAACCGCCACGCCGTCGCCGAAAGGTTAATCACATATTCTTGTTTCAATTCCTCATAGGTAAGATCGGAACTTGTGTCACGTTCAACACCTCCAAAACTATTATATGTTTCAATTCCTCATAGGTAAGATCGGAACTTAGTCACTTCGGCGGCGATTTTTTTATTGATATTTCGTTTCAATTCCTCATAGGTAAGATCGGAACGGAGCTGCAAATCGAGGCGTCCATCAAAAAATATTGTTTCAATTCCTCATAGGTAAGATCGGAACTCTCTAGCTTTATCCAGGTTATTCTATTCACATCAGTTTCAATTCCTCATAGGTAAGATCGGAACATGGATATTTGCACGGCAGAACTTCCGGAGCTAGGTTTCAATTCCTCATAGGTAAGATCGGAACGTATAATTTCCGCTTATTGCATCACCTACAAAACAGGTTTCAATTCCTCATAGGTAAGATCGGAACTTTATTCACTCCTTTTATATTATTATTCCCTGCTGTGTTTCAATTCCTCATAGGTAAGATCGGAACTTTCATATTTTTATATTAATATTTCTATCTTCTATATGTTTCAATTCCTCATAGGTAAGATCGGAACACATAACACGCACATTGAATTTAGACTTTGTAAATTTAGTTTCAATTCCTCATAGGTAAGATCGGAACTTTCGTATTTTTATATTGATATTTCTACCTTCTATTCGTTTCAATTCCTCATAGGTAAGATCGGAACATTACTGTATTTATCCTTGTTTTTGAGGTTACTATAGTTTCAATTCCTCATAGGTAAGATCGGAACTCTCTAGCTTTATCCTGCTTTATTAGGTGACTATAGTTTCAATTCCTCATAGGTAAGATCGGAACTTATTTCAGCATTACAACAACTACACAAAAGATTTATGTTTCAATTCCTCATAGGTAAGATCGGAACTGCATAAAATGTGTTCCGGCTTCGTCCCTGGTTGGTTTCAATTCCTCATAGGTAAGATCGGAACGCAGGGCTTGCTCGGCGCACCAGCACGCAAATTCATGGTTTCAATTCCTCATAGGTAAGATCGGAACTAGTGAAAAACATATTAGGGACGTATTTCAGATGTGTTTCAATTCCTCATAGGTAAGATCGGAACTTTTACTTTGCTTATGATTACGACATTATCTCAATCGGTTTCAATTCCTCATAGGTAAGATCGGAACTTAGAATTAGAATTGAAATATATGGTATGCTTTTCCTGTTTCAATTCCTCATAGGTAAGATCGGAACATCTCTAGCTTTATCCCTGCTTATCTATTCACATCAGTTTCAATTCCTCATAGGTAAGATCGGAACTCATGGGCAAGGCCAGCAGCAATAGTGTCGAGTAAGTTTCAATTCCTCATAGGTAAGATCGGAACTATTACAGATGATTAGGGGTGATGGCAATGCTAAAGTTTCAATTCCTCATAGGTAAGATCGGAACGTATCCGCACGAATCCATATGAAGGGATAGGAAGTATGTTTCAATTCCTCATAGGTAAGATCGGAACTTGTTACTGAATGCTATGAATACTTTGTACTAGGCAAGTTTCAATTCCTCATAGGTAAGATCGGAACGCGAAAGGTAGCGAGATATTACCCCGAAAGATTTTGTTTCAATTCCTCATAGGTAAGATCGGAACTGGGAGCAGGTTGCCGTCTATGTATATCCGTAGCATGGGTTTCAATTCCTCATAGGTAAGATCGGAACCGAGGAGAAAAAAGAAATCATACTCAAAGAAATGAAGTTTCAATTCCTCATAGGTAAGATCGGAACTATAGATATGATTGCAAGGTTTTTCTTTCCTTATTAGTTTCAATTCCTCATAGGTAAGATCGGAACTGCTTATAAGGCCGTGTCTTGTTGTACTCATGCTGTTTCAATTCCTCATAGGTAAGATCGGAACTTGTGACATTTTGTCAATAATCTCTTGTGCTGTAGCGTTTCAATTCCTCATAGGTAAGATCGGAACGGCTTGCGCTCCAATGCCAACAAATCTGTAGTGGGAGTTTCAATTCCTCATAGGTAAGATCGGAACTGACAGCCGATTTCTCACCTTGTCCACCTCACCCACGTTTCAATTCCTCATAGGTAAGATCGGAACCTTACTTTCATTCTTCTTATCCCCTTTCACTTTATGTTTCAATTCCTCATAGGTAAGATCGGAACTATAGAATATTTTTTCATTCGTTCCACCTCCTAAAAAGTTTCAATTCCTCATAGGTAAGATCGGAACTCCTGCATTAATATTATGCGATGCACTACAAATACCTAGTTTCAATTCCTCATAGGTAAGATCGGAACGTTTTAGGCTTATATGCCACCGTAGCTTCCGCTATAGTTTCAATTCCTCATAGGTAAGATCGGAACTATTTTGGCTCTTCGCCTTCACGTTTGACGACAACAGTTTCAATTCCTCATAGGTAAGATCGGAACGTTGGCATTGGAGCGCAAGCCCGGTGAGGAAATTATTTGTTTCAATTCCTCATAGGTAAGATCGGAACCTAAAATATTGGGAAGGGTGAGCGAAAATGTACTAGTTTCAATTCCTCATAGGTAAGATCGGAACAGAATACGCGTTTGGGTATTCTGACGAGTTTTGGAAGTTTCAATTCCTCATAGGTAAGATCGGAACGCCCGTATCTCTCAAAAAGGAGACGGCAATTGATGTTTCAATTCCTCATAGGTAAGATCGGAACTTCCGGAGTTCCTTTTGTTTTCCGGAGAAAAACTCTGTTTCAATTCCTCATAGGTAAGATCGGAACACCCGCGCTTCCGTGGAGTTCTCTACCGCATCACGAGTTTCAATTCCTCATAGGTAAGATCGGAACGATCCGCCGGGCCCGCCTTTTGTGATGTGTTTTGCCGGTTTCAATTCCTCATAGGTAAGATCGGAACTTTTCCCACATTTAGCGGTCAATACTTCACTCATTAGTTTCAATTCCTCATAGGTAAGATCGGAACGAAATTTTTATCATACTCTCACCAACCTTTGCATAGTTTCAATTCCTCATAGGTAAGATCGGAACAAATACTCTTCAATTTGCTCTACTGTTTTCTTTTGAGTTTCAATTCCTCATAGGTAAGATCGGAACGTTTAGTTCCTGACTATTTGTTATACCGTATTTTATGTTTCAATTCCTCATAGGTAAGATCGGAACGCAATATCCCCACGCATAGAGATTAATTCTTTTTGGTTTCAATTCCTCATAGGTAAGATCGGAACTTACTAGCTTTATCCTGCTTTATCTATTCACCACAGTTTCAATTCCTCATAGGTAAGATCGGAACGGAAAAACCACATCAGCAATTATAGCAGCTTATAACATGTTTCAATTCCTCATAGGTAAGATCGGAACCCATAATTTCTACGGATATTATTGATTCGGCTTTTAGGGTTTCAATTCCTCATAGGTAAGATCGGAACATAATTGGCCTGACCATAATATTTTGCATCAACTGAAGTTTCAATTCCTCATAGGTAAGATCGGAACCCATTTTTAGCCCATAACATAAAGAGCTTAAAAAAGCCCATCCCATTTATCCAGGTTCGTTTTCTTTCTGAAAACCTGATTATAAAAGAATTTATACTGTCGTCTTACCACCAGCTTTTTTACTCTATTCACTATCGACGACATAAAATTACTTAGATGATTGTTTCTAGCCCTCCTTTCTTAACACCAATAATCTCACGTTTTGTATATCTCTCTGTTCGCCAGGAATAAATAATCAACGAGTCCTGTTCTTCATTCATAATTTTCTGCATTTCCACTTTCAATTTTTTTAAGTTCACCTCTGAAATTTCTCCTTCAAAAACCGAGTTCTGAACCCAATTTAAATATTTTCTGCAACGTTTTAAGGCTTTAGCTACACGTTTTACATCAAAATCATAAACAAGGACGACAAACATAAATCCCCCCCCTATTACCAAAGGGCCGCAAACGGGTCATAGACTTCTTCATTTATAAAATGCTTTTCAACTTTGTATAACTCCAGGCGTAGAAGTCTACGGTAACTTACTTCTCTCTCAAGCGTTCTATGCTTAATAGTTGAAGCAAGTTTTTCTTCCCACTCCTTGAGAAACACTTTCTTTCCAGAATCATTCATCACAATGCCGCCCATTGCTTTTACGAAATTATTTTTGTCTAATTGCTTTTTAGCTACAAGCGAAAAGATAACTCTATCAACCAGGATTGGTTTAAATATCTCTGCCACGTCTAAATTTAAGGTAAACCTGCGAAAATTAGTCGTATGTAAATAACCTATCCGCGGATCGAGGTGTGTCTGATAAATTTCGCTAAGAATCTGGGTATATAAAAGAGAGTTGCCAAAACTGATTAAAGCATTAAGTCTGTTTTCTGGAGGTCGTTTGCTTCGCTTAACAAAAACAAAATCTTCGTCTTCCAATATTTTATCAAAACCCTTATAATAACTCTCCCGCATATTTCCTTCATAAGCCATCAATTCGGGAATAGTTTTCATTTTATCGAGGTCTGCTGCAAGATTCTCAATTGTGTCAATATTGTTCTGAACATCCTTTTCCCTGCTTCGGTAATACTTTAATACTCTTAAAATATTTCGGGCAGCACCTTGAACGAACATCTTTGCTAAGGTGAATCGCTTATTCTCATCAAGATAGTGCTCCGCTTGTTTTAAAATCATATAGCCGGAATTCAGATGCTCCCGCGGGTAAAAAGACCCTGTATAATAGCCATAATAGTTAAAAAAATGTATCACAATTTCCTTTTGTGAGCAGAAATCTAAAAAAGACTTGTTTAATCTGATCTCACCGAAAATAAACAGTTCTTTGGTATCCTCAACCGGAATATACTTGCGCCCTTCCTCTCCTTCAAAATAAAGGGTATTGTCTTTCCTTTTCAGCTCTCCGTTTTGAAATATATAAATGGTCTTCTTCGTATACGTCACCCCCTATGCCCAGCATAATTCCCGGTAGGCGCATTTCGGGCAGTACTTGATTCGTTTTGCTGCCGGAGGAATCTCTTTCGCCATAATCGCACGTATATTTTTTACAGTTCTTTCCAACTCAAGCTCCGACTCAGGCGTCAGTTCCACAGTTTCCTTCTTCTTCTGTTCCGGAAAGCGTAGTTCACCTTTAGCTTCAACACCCGCCATTTTTAGTGTGTACAGGTAATAAAGCAGTTGCATAGTAGCGCTCTTTTTGAATGAAGCTGTCTTCTTAACCTCGGCCACAAGGAACTGGCCTCCTTGCTGAGAAATAAGATCGAGTTTGTTATTCCCAAGTCCAATTTCCTTTTTTGATCGAGCATAGGTATGTTCATGAAGGAACCTGCCCCATTCCACGTTTTCATCATGCTGATCAGGCACAAGCTGGCGCGACATTAACCAGACTTCACGCGGACAAATGTAGTAATACCAAATCAAAGTACCGCTTACACGAAACTCATCTATAGACATAGGCCATCACTTCTACCTCTGCTTTCCTGGTTGTCACGCTCATAATGTCCTTGAGAGCACTTGATAATTAGCCAAAATCATATCCTCTACTCAATTCAGCCAGATCGATTCCAGTTTCTTTTGAATAATCAACATGTACAATAGGAAGATCGTAAATACTTTCAACAATTCTGCGAGCTTTTCGTAATTTCATATATTTACTAATTCCCACCGGCACCTCGTATAAAGGGATTAGTGCATAGTTTTTTTCTTTATATAATTGTTCCGCTTCATCCTTAAACTGAATGGGGATGATGCTGATTTTAACATAATCAAAATCACGGGTTTTTTCTTCGGAGAAAGGGATATCATACATACATTCATCTAAGGCAATCTTTTTGTAAAGTTCCAGTCCTTCCTGATAGTGTTGATCGTGTAAATCTATATTGTCATACACCTGCTCCAACATCCTTAAAATATCCCATTCGTTTAACTTCCCTTGATTATTCTTGAGTACTTCTTTTGTTTTTTCCAATATATATTGTGATTTTTTGTAGACATGTTGATATGACGTTTCCGAATAATCAAACGTGATAAATTCGGAATCCGGGTTATTATTATATCTATTGCATCTTCCCGCGCGTTGAATGAGGGAATCCAATGGAGCACATTCACTAAACATTACATCAAAACTGATATCAAGAGACACTTCTATAGCCTGGGTAGCAATAAACAATTGAACTTGTTGCATTGATCCGGCCTTGTTTCCGCCTATTAACAGGTTTTCTTTTTCTATTCTGTCCCTCATTATAAATTCGGAATGGTAGCAAAGTACATTCCACTTTCTTTTGTTTGCCCAGAACCGATACTCTTGCTTAGCTGATTCAATATCATTAACCACTATCGCTACCCGTTTACCTGTCGAAAGCCTTTTTTCGACTTCTCCCCGGATGTCTTCCATCTGACAATTAAAATACACCCAGTTATTTCTGTCAATGTTCATCCGCTCTTCGGCAATAATGGGAGAGGGACTATCAGAAAGGATTCCCTGAAAATGCTTTAATAGAGGTTTAGGCATAGTAGCACTCATGAGCATAACCCTACCGCCTAAGCTTTTAATTTTTTTAATTGTTTCAGTGATTAAGGCCAGGGTATAAGTATCATACGCATGAATTTCATCAAAGACAACTGACGACCCCACCAGTAAAGCTTCTTTTATTGCCCATAAACCAGTATTAAACCCCGTCGATAATAACTGGTCTACCGTGGAAACCATCAAAGGCGGGAAAAAAGCCCTGTAATGCATCAATCGAAGCCTGATATTACCATTTTGATAATCATATGCGTCCTTTTGCAACTCAAAATACGTCTGTGCCCCAGAATGAATGATCCCGCAGAATTCTTGCGGTATATAGTGACTACTTATCCGCTCAAATAGACTATTGGATGTAACCATTGTCGGCATGAGAATAACAAGGCGTGAATCATTACGGTTTAATGACCAATAAAGAGCCGCTTCAGTTTTTCCAGAGCCGGTAGGGGCAATAACCAAAACGTCATCCATTTGCTCCTTGCATTTCATGTGAAAAGGTCTTACTTCAAAATGCTTGTTCTCAATTTCAACTTTTCTACGTACGCGTTCCAGCAAATTTAAACTGGTATATGGAATAGTAAAATGTACATCTCTATCCGACGATGCTTGCCAGTCGCAAAAAGACAGAATGCCTTTAAGCAAAGCATAAAGCTGCCTATAAGATACCTTATCTGCTTTTTCAAGAATCTGGCATTCCGGATTAATTAATTGGTTGATAGTTTTAAAGAACATAAGTTGCCAATCCCGATTATAAAAACCTTCCGGTAAATCAAAAGAGAGGAATTCATTCGTAGCAATTTCCCTTGCCACTTCAAGAGCGTAACAAGCTCCTTCCTTATCCATGCTTGGCCATTCCCTCGGAGTATTAATTTCCCTTGAAAAACTAGTCCACTGTGGTTCTAGGGACTTGTGATGTCCCAGAACAGCTAGTATTTCATAAGGGTAACCCCTCTTTTCGGCTTTCTTCTGCTCATTCCAAATTCCTAGGAGAAAAATAGCCGAGAGAATCTCATGACGAAAATTTTCGCGGAAATTTGGCTTTTTCCCCAGACGTATGCTCTCCATTATTTTTTGAAAAAATGGTGACAATTTTCCTGCATCGTGGAAAAGAACAGCATACAGGCTACATATCCTAAACTCTTTATAAGGAATTGAAAAATTTCTGCATATATCAATAAGGTGTTTTTCGTTCTTAGCGAAATACTGTTCCCAAATACGATAGCAACGCAGGATATGGTCTTTATATTTCTGGTCAGGTTTCGCCCAATAATCCATAATTATCCCTTCTTTTACTAGGCTTCAGGCGAATAGAGCGGTATTTTATAGTCTCCGAACTGATAAGCAGACACATTTTCCGTCAGTTTTATCATAGAGTCTATAAAACTGAAGGTTTGGTATTTGCTTCCTTTCCTAGCGCCATGAGCATCAAATTCGAAATCGACAGGCAGGCTTTTTACCACTGGTCCCTTTAATGTAAGCCTTATTGGAGTCTTCTTGACTTTCTCCCAATCAAAACGATAATGGGAAGAAATATCACCCTGTAAGATAGTATTCTTTATATCCGTAGTACTAAGGGTCTTTATCTCTTTATGTTTCTCTATGGAAACGACCTTGGCCAGATCCTCACTCGCACCAAGAGTAAGAGCATATATAGGGTGTGCAAAAGCTGTTTCCAGCCTGTCTATGACTGCGCTCTCTTGTGCAGCGTAAAATAAAACCACTCCAAATCGAAAAAGGAATTCCCGTAAAACAATGTCATTTTTTTCTTTTGGATCATCAAATACCGTTCTTTTGGTATAGTTCCAAAGGTCTTTCCCATGCCCCTGGGTATGCCCCAGTACACCCACATGTATCCTATGTTCTTTAAAATAGCACGTTGCTTCCGGAAAACTTAACCCCAGAGCGGCTCCTGCAATGCCTACCAATGTGGTATACGGGGGTAGGGGTAAGCAGGCATGATAAAGCTGTCCCCCAGGATCACGGAATGAAGCTGTTTCAGCCCGACAAACAACACTTAATCCCTTCATTTTGTACACTCCGTTCCTCCAGCAGTTTTTCAACCCTGGTAGATTCGATCAACCCAATCCCGCATCAAAGTAAAAGCTACCCCCAACGGTTGGGCTTCATTTGAATCCTTCTCAAAAAAACCTTTTCGTTCCCCAATAACCCAGTCAATAATTACATCTCTGAAATCTTCCCTGGTGCTATTGATAAGAGACATATCAGGCTTTACTCCGCTATTTTCTAAGCGAACACTTTCCAGTAAAATGGGGTTTTTTACTTTAAGCAAGGCGCCGCACATCAGCTTAGGTGACATATCCGTCAGGAACCTACTTTGTCGTCCCACTGTCCATAGGTTTTGTATTGCATCCAACAGTGCTTTTACTCTTACAGCCTTTTCCGATGCAGTTAAGGATAATTCATATTTATCCCCTACAGACTTTACCCCGACACGGTCAAGTTCCACCAGAATCGTGCCTCGATAAAAACCGGAATGAATTTCTGTTTCAAAAATATTGGGGTTGCCACCTCTTACAGCGGACATGTAGTTTGTGCCAAAATCCAGGTCTCCATAATAAGAGTTTAGTGCTATTAAGGGAGATACCCGCACAGGGCTTGTCCTCTTCACTGTGTCTGCATCCGCCCTCATGAAACCAAAAAGATCATCATCGATGTACAATTGTGGGTCGCATTGGGTTGTGGCCGCGCCCTTTTCCTGTGCCCCAGCTACTCCTTCGGACATTTCAAAACCTAATGTAGCCAGTTGCTCACGCAGTGCCCTTCTCACAGCTTGCGATGAACAGTATGGGTATTCTTTTCCATCATTCATCTGAATCTTTTTAATGCTGGAAATATTATCGGCTTCCTTATCGGAGCCATTCAAAGAAGCATAAGATCCCTTCGTCAGATAGGTAATGGTCAAGCATTTTGCCTCCATCAATTTAAACGCCTCCTTTATTTCTATTGGAAGATGATATGGAGTTATACATGTTAAGAGCGCCCAACGCGCAATAAGCTTTAAATTCCTCAAACGGTACTTCTTCCAGCATTCCGTCAAGAACCATGTTGTTGACAGTAAGCTCATACCGTGTTTGCAATCTGTTTAACTCGTTCAGAAAATCAGCCTTTGTTCTAGTCTTCCGCAACGAAAAGAGATCGCCTTTGACCTTTTTAATCGCGTCCCCCTCCAGCATTGAGCGGGCTTGAAGGACAATAGACTTACCAAGATTTACTGCTACTTCAACCTGTTCTTTGTTCATCCCGTTCACCTCCAACATCGTTTCGTAATATTTTACAAATTCCAATAAATCATTCAAGTAAGGGTATTGGGTTCCCCTGCTTGCATGAAAGGCGAATTTCTCGACTTCAAGAAGCACGGTTCTCTTATTCAAAACCCGTGTAAAAAATCTGTTCCGAAAGTGGTTTTCCATCCCCTTTTTACCTTTGTTATAAAGAGAAAGAAACAAAACCGCTAAATTAACACCTTTTCTTTGAATTTCATTCAACAATCTGAAAATATAGGCCACATCACTATAAATTATATAGTCTTTAATTAAAAAGGTTTTTCCTTTTTCAGTTGTCATCAATAGAACCAGTTGGATAGGAGCCTGAGATAAGGATATCTCTAGCAGTTCTTCCAAAAAGTCATGGTCACTTTGCTCAAGGGAATCCTCTTCAAGTTTTAACGCAGAAAATGAATCACAGAAAAATGCCCATAAAAATTCATATGGCTGACACGCGTGCTGAATTAATGTTTTTTCATTACGCCTTATATTTGTATAGTAGTATTCCTGATCCAATTCACGCATAGCAGAGGAGGCCCCAATCCTTCCTGAAACCTCAACCATCTTGGTTAGGCTGGGCGAAACGACTTGCAGAATGAAAAGATCATTATCTTTTTTCTGGTAACTAGCCGCCTCTACCGCAAATTTACTCAGGTATTCGCATTCCCAGCAAATTCTATCGGGATGCATAATCTCAGAATTGAACGATTTTGCTGCAGACTCACTGGCAAAAAGCAAATAACTAGGTTGAGATACCGCTTTACATTTCGAAAAATAATTTCCACATACTGAACATATTTTATTCCGTTTCTTTTCAGTTGGAAGAATTGTTATTTCCTGATGGCATACGGGCGACGCAAAAAGTAGATATTTATCACTTCCCCATAGCTTTTTGCCGGTTTCTTTCATGAATGATTCAACTTTTTCTTTTAATTCAGAATTTAAATCCTTATATTTAATGCAATCGGTTTTATTTAAAAACCTCCAACTTTTAGGCTTAGTAAATTGTTTTGGGATCGGTGTTGGATACCTTTTTGGTATTAGAGAAAGAGTATTTGTCGATTTATCATAGAAGATTGCCTCGGGATTTTCGATTTGCTTTTTAGTAGATACATTCCAGTACTTGGTGGCCAGAGTATCATAACAGATTTCGAGAAAGTTCCTTAATTCTTTTTCGTTATTATATTGGATTGAGACACCGTCAGGCTCCTTTTCTACAGCAAGATTATATTCTGTTTGTAATTCTTGGTTCTTTGCTATGTTATAGAATCCACCAATCCCTGCATCTATCCACCACTGGTTGCGCATGGTAAATTTAAATTTGCACATTTCATATCACCTCCTCTCCTCCACCACTTCCACCATCCCGAACCCCTGGCTATTTTTGCTGCCCAACCCCACTTCCCAGGCAAGTCTAATCCAGGAGGGATGAGCTTTCACTTCAAACAATCCCATATGGCCCTTGATGAAAAAATCCTTGTAATACACAACCGTCTCCCCTTTGTGAGCAGGCGAATAAAGCGGCTTTATTGTAAAATCCCCTATAGGCGCTTCTTCCTGCCACCAGTGCTGGCCTTGGAGCACACTAAGTTTTTTCCGCAAGTTCTCACTTATCAACTGGGAGAACTCCGGTTCTGTAGGGCTGTAATAATGGGTCTTTTTTTTATCACGATGCAAAAAAGTGCTGTAGACCACGATGGGCGAGAGCGTTCTTATTCTATACGACTCCTGGCTTGCTTCAAAACTTGGTCCCGGCAGCACTTCAACTGAACTTATTGATATTCTGTTTTCGCCTAAAAATATATTTTCTTTACAAAGACCTGTATTAACAATATCCTCGAGAAGAACGTCAACAGGCGAACTAATCTGGATACTTAAGGGTTCTTTAAATACAAATTCTTTTCTCACACGGTCAACGGACATATCTCCTTGTAGTCTTGAGAAAGCGAATAACCTAAAGGTCCTTTTTTCAAATTCATATCCCTCATCATGTAAAAATTTTCGGAAAGCCTCATCGGAAATCAGGTTATACACCCAGGCCTGCAAAATATGGTTGTGATGCATAGGCAGCCTTAGAGGGCCTTTGGTTTGCAGTATTATCTTAATACGCATCCTCAATTACCTCATAGAAAAAGTATTATTTTACATATTCACCAATTATTTTACATCTCCTGCCTCATTTGTAAAGATTCTTCCTCTCCCTTTCCACTGCGTTACAGAATGTCAATAGGAAGGCAATATCAATATCACTATCTGTCCTGACTCTGTCTTTTGCAACGGAACCAAAGAGGACGATAAGACAAGCAAAAGTCCTTTCAAGCAAAATACTTATAATTTTTCCGTCCATAAAAAAGAACCTGACGTGGCAGGTTCTTTTTTTAATATATTTCTACAGCTGTCTCAAATTCATTGTTTCCAGGCGTCCGGCGGCGCTCCAGACAGGGGCGGGGACCCCGGACAGGCGCCGGATAGCCTTAACCGTGGTACCGCTCTGGCCCAGATATGCTGCAACCGCACTGATAACGGCAATAATTTCGTCTTGATCCTCATCTGCCCTGACGGCAGCAGCCGGTACTTCTTCGCGTTTTACAGGTTCAACTACTGCAGGAGTTTTTTTTCCCTCTATTGATTTGGCAGCAGCAGTAATTGCATTGATTACAAAAACCAGAAAGATTAATTCAACAAAAACGACTCCCATTCCGATGGCAGCAACCGTTAACCCAAATCCTAACATTTTTTGTTTCTCCTCTCACTTGTCTTTCTTAATGCGTAAAATAACTGCTTCTTTCCCTCCAATAAGTAATTCCTTCAATAAAGCAACCCCCTCATCACTAAATTTTTGCCTATCACCTCCTTTAAAAATAAAAAGTGAGCACAAATAAAGTAATAAACTTTAAGGCTCACTCAAAAAACTCATTTACTATTTATCAGGGTATTACCCTAATGCCCGTCATTTTCAGTTTTTGACACCATACTCAATTATACTCGTCTGTACTCAAATGAAATGCTATATATGCATGATCCCTAATCCCGCGGTTTCATGGTTGCTTACGGCATGCATGCCAAAATGCCCGTAAATAGCAACCGCCAGCCACCTCTCATGCCGGACAATCGCAATCTTCACCGCCAGGTTGGCGGAATTGGGAGCTCCCAGCAGCATTCCTTCCTTGGCTTCCGCGCAGGCATGCATCAGGGCATGCACTTCTTCTGCATGCTTGCTTACCACGTTGTTGTTGAGACAGGCTCCTATTACCGAAGAGATTATTTTTTGTTTCATCTCCTGGACGTTTCCACCCGCCCCGGTAACAGCACAAATAAAACCCTCACCGGCCAGTTTCTTTTTTAGAGAATCCTCTTCGGGTTTGGACGAAGTTAGCGCCAGAAGCATCGCATACTTCCCTATCGAATGGGACTTATCGACAGACATCATTTAATGTTTATCACCCTGTTCTGACGCCTTTCTCACAGATTCTTTTAGGATGTATTATACCTAACTTTCAGAATAAAGTAAAACAATTTTTATACACTGGTTCATCCTGGTTCATCCTTGGTTCATTCTTGTGTATCATACTTTGTCTAATGCTTCCCGCAGACTTCTTATATATTTATACACTTCATCCCGGGCCTTGTTTTCATCATTTAGATTGTTTTCAATCCGTTCAATTACGGAACTGCCTACAATAA
>Ga0228535_1002529_pt1 | contig 17098 bp, 15 predicted proteins | sample SJ1metagenome_FD_168457 | JGI IMG/M metagenome (GOLD analysis project Ga0228535, IMG submission 168457) | Enriched culture of PCE-dechlorinating microbial communities from Ithaca, New York, USA - SJ1 | ecosystem: Engineered > Modeled > Simulated communities (microbial... > Unclassified | place... | reverse complement strand
CGCATCAGCGACTTTTCTTTCTTTGCCATTTTTGTCGTTCCTTTCCAGTCTCTATTTTCTCTGACTTTCGAGGTTTACACAAAATTATCTACAGACTCTTTGCATTGTAAAATCAAATTCTGCATCTCCTTATCCTCTTCGAGGTGGTAAAGACGATCAAGTTCAAACAAGGTCTGCTTTATATTTAATTCTTTTGGCAAGATCGCCAGCAAATTTTCTTCTTCAATCGTAAACCGGATCATACATCTAACTCCATTTCTCTGACTGCTCTTTTTTCTTGTTGCTGAGACTCGTCCTTTCCGTTGGCTTGTTGTAAACGCTCCCGGATCGAAGCCTTTTCTCCTTTGCCATCCCTGCGCTCATAATGATGTACCAACTGCATCCGTGCATCGGAATCATCGATATCGACGCGGTCTGGGGATCCATCCATATCCAGATCTTTTTCCTTGACTTGGGATCGTTCTGAATTAATCAGATATTGATTGAGTTGAGGAAATTCAGGCGAAGTGTATTGGGAAGAAAGGTTCATGCCCTCTCTTGCGTTCTGCACATAACTTTGAATATCCTGATAGTAACTTGCCATGGCTGCCTGTTTGTCTGCAGCCAAGCTGTTGATACCGCCCTGATATTGACCGGTTCTTTCTGACAGATAGCTCAGGGCAATGTGATTGTTGAAATAGGGCAGTAGCTCATCTCGCAGGTTCTCCAAAGATTGCCTGTCTTCAGCCAGGTTGAGATCACCCTTACTTAGCAGGTACTTCTGCCAGCTCTTGTCTTCCAGGGGAGACTGAAATTGCGCTTGCATGTGATGGGTGAGACTGCCATCTCCAGCACCGATCTCCTGCCTGCCGGAATAAGTGGCAAATTTGCCTTCCTGAACAAATGCTACCTGGAAGTTGACACTGTAATTGATAGGATCAGACTGGTCTGATCTTTGATGGTCATTTCGCTGTCTTTGATCCAGCCTTTCCATAAGACGGTTGGCTTGAGAAAGCGGCAGGCTCATCCCAGGAGGAATATCAGCCAGTTCACTGCGGATAAAGGTCACCTGTGGTTCACTCGCTCCTAAGGTGCTCAGCGCTTCAAGTTCTCTTTCAGTGATCCTCTCAGCCTGGATTTCTGATCTTCCACTTTGGCTAAGAGTTTGGCCTTTGGCTGCATCCAGCAACAACTCAGGTTCGGCCAGAAAACCCTCTGCAAGCAGATTTTGAGCGGGATCCTGAAGCTGGTATTGAATCCCATCCTCTTCACGGAGAAGGGAGAGGCGTTCCCCGTTTTCAAGCAGGTAAATGGCTCGGTTTTGGTCGATTTCATTCAGGTTTTTCAACAAAGAGCTGGCATAACTGGTATAGGGGGAAGCATCCTCCTGTACCAGAGCACTCAACCAGGGGCGCAAACCTTCTCCTTCAATACCTGTTTGTGTGATGGGAGCTGTCTCAAAGCCATAAGCCTGCAGTTCTTCTGCCAGAGCAACTGCTTTGCCCTTAACGGTCTTCCGTGCAGTTTCTTTGGTTTGGGCTGGTTCCTTATCAAGTTCGTTTTTCAATTCAAGCATCCTGGCATCTATCGAATCAATCAGGTCTGAAGCGGTATCGCGGATAGTCTCGAGCGAGGCTTTCAGCTCCGATAGTTCCTTGTCTCCGCTCCAACCGGCGACATAGCCAAAACTGTTTTCTCCGGTCTCAATGCCATAATACTGACAGACAGCATAAGCGATGCTTTCTGCCTCCACTTCCTGGGTGCGAGGGTCTTTGCTTTTTTCACCTGCTTGGGCACCCCGTGCCTGAGGGTCGCGATCATGTAATTTGGCATGAGCAATCTCATGTACGGCAGAGGCGAGGGTTTGGGATTCACTCATCCCCTTGCGCAGGGCAATGCGCTTATCCTTGAGATGATAGTAACCGTCCTTGGTTGCCTTCATATTTTCAAAAGCAATTGGAACGGGAGAGGCGCTTTTCAGGGCATCGAAGAGCAGTTCATAGGCTTGCACCGGTCTATCCAAAGCCTTGGAAAGACTGGGCAGTTCCTTGCCCTCTGTCTGGGAAACATCAAAGACTGGCACCACCTTGAACCTGGGCACGTTGATCTCTGTCTCCTCCATGATTGGCTGACCATCCTTGTCCAGTATGGGTTGCTGGGAGACCGGATCGAGCTTTTCCTTTTGGACCAGGCGCCTCTCCGGAGCCGGGGCGATGATACGGATTGCCTGTTCGCCTTTGCAAACATGCCTTTCGAATTTCTTTTGCCAGGCGTGGTATCCGGCAACCAGCGAAGCTTCCGGGTTCTGCATGGCAATCAGGAGCGTGTTGTTGAGACTGTAGCGATGAAAACGGGACATCACCTTCAGGTAGTCAGCATACTTGCCACTGCTGAAGATTTCCTTAATGCCTTCCTCCAGTCGTGCAGTGATCTCATCCAGGGCTTTGTCTTTGGAATCATAGGCAGGCTTCTTTTCAGCAAGCGTATTCTCTGTCTGGTATTGTCCATGTGCTTCCAGAACGCCCTGGGCGCGGAAGGAATAGACATCCTGACGATTGAGACCGGTAATGATGATGTGATCCACCACTGGAATACCCAGCGTCTCCCCGGCTTCCTTGAGCGATTTGGTCACCGCCAGGTCTTCCGGACTTGGAGTAAGGTCTCCCGAGGGATGGTTGTGACAGAGCAGTACTGAAACGGCTTTGTTGAGAATGGCATTGCGAAAGACTTCCCGGGGATGGATTACCGAAGAGTTGATCGTGCCAATCGAAACCTGTTCATAGTCGATCACCCGGTTCTTGGTGTTCAAGAAAGCAACGACTAAAGATTCCTTGTCATGCACCTGATCGATCACAGAGTGCATGTAACCTGCTGCGATGGTCGGGGAGCTGAGGATCGGCTTTTCGCGGGTCAGAGAACTACTCATGCGATAGAGGTCCAGAAACGCCTGATGTTTTGCGAGCTGTTCCGGTGTTTCCAGTAATTGATAAGCATTATCTACCAAGGCGGATATACCCTTGCGTTGGGCGTATTCGGTAACAACCGCCTCCTGCACCCCAATGATGCGGGCATAGGCGGCGATATAACGTGTTTCTTCAGCAGGGTTCATTCAGCATCCTCACTTTCCTCGCTTTTTTCCAGCAGGAAGAGCAGCTCTTCCAAGTCCTGGGCTTGTTCTTCGGTTTCAACAAAGGCACGTGGGTCAAGGCGGATTTCAGCGATGTTCTCACTGGTCACTGCGACCCCGATCAAATCAAAAATCAATTCTTTGAGGTTCATTCTTCTCCTTCACTTTCTTTCCAGTCATTGACTTTGCTGGAACTGTCTTCGAGATATTCATCGGCATAAAAATCAGCTTCGACAGGTAGTTTGTCTTTGGGTTTGACCACTTTCCAGTAGAAGAGTGCAGCGCCAGCCAGCAGGAGCAAGACCACCCCAACGATGATCATGGCAGGCTGAAGGTTTCCCCAAAAAGGCATATCTGATGCAGTGGGAACTTGGGTGCTCGAGTTTTCAGGTGCAATTGTGGGTGACACCGGTGTAGCTTGTGGCAGGAACGGGAGCAAAGCAGGCATCTGGGTACTTTCCACGAAATTGAGCAGGTCAGCTTCATCCACTTCTGTCACCAGATAGACATTGTCGCTGACCTTGGTATGATCAATGATCAGATAGAAGACCTTGTCATTTCGGGTTTTGATGATATAGAACTCTTTCTGAGGAGGAATTGCCGTGATCAGGAGTGGCGGTTGCAGGTCGGTATCTGTGTGTGGTCTGGGGGTCGCTTCTGTTGTGGGTTCTTCTGTGGAAACGGGCGTTGCTCCACCACCCATGGCTAGGCGCACAATCGTGTATTCGCTCATCAATGCAGACCCTGGGGGCATCTCTGCAACCAGACTGCCCTTGGCATCTGTGGGAGGAGCGGGGGTGAGGCGTTGTGCCTCTGAAATATTTAGCGGGTAGGCTGTGGCTGCCTGAGCACTGTTGAGGCTAAATGCCAGACTAAGCGTGCAAACGGCAAGGATAAATAAATGGAAGGGGTTATTCTTCATCTTTTTCTGGCTCCCAGTTTGGAATGTTGTGGATTTCGGTAAAGGGATTGCGCTTGAGACGGACAAGCAGCTCGTCCAGTTGAGAGGGTTTCAGCTTCAGGGCGCGTACCGTCTTGAGGATTTCACTGTTCTCCATTTCGGTTTCTTTGCTTTCCAGGTCTGTCAGTTTTTCCTGCAGGCTCTGGATGCGGTCTTGAACTTGTTGTTTCTCTTTTCGCACTTGGCTTAGATTCATCATGTTCTCCTTATTCGTAGTAATTGGGGGTCCCATACCCGTAGATTTGGGAACTGTTAATTGGATAGGCATCGGTATGCACGCTGTCCGCCCAATTGCCTTCGATGGTGTAGACTGTGCTGCTGTCACTGCTTTCGACGATGCCGACGTGATCGGGAACTCCGTCACCGTTCCAGTCAAAGAAGATTATTTCCCCAGGAGAAGGCTGATAGCCCCGCTCCTGCCAGGCGTCTGCTGAACGAAACCAGCTTTCTCCAAGGCTGCATCCGGCAAATTTGGGAAAGCGCCCATCGGCGATAAAACCGTTCTGATCGGCCACCCAGGAGACAAAAATCGCGCACCATTCCACCCGGCTGGGGAAGCCATACCAGGACCAATAGGGTTCACCCCCGACCTGACCCAGTTGGGAACGGGCGACCTCGACCATGCCCTCGGAACCGCGCAAACTCTCTGCCAGCCCCCCGATGATATTGCCGCCCATCACGGTTGTCGCAGAAACGGCAAAAGACACAATCGAACCTGCCAGGAGCAAGAGGACTAAAGCAATTGAAGCATACAAAGCCGCCCGGCTCTTGACGACCTTCATAGCTTTGCCAAAAATCTTATTGGCTCCCTGAGCCATTTTTTGGTGTGTGGCTGTTGGATTTAGGCGCGCTGCGGCTCTGTAGCTGCGAATGTACTCACGCTTGATGCGTTGTTTCTGGATATAGCGCAGCACTGGATTTCTGACAGGTCTGGATTTGAGATTATCTGTTGCGAAGGCTTCGGCTTGCTGACGTAGGCTGCGGGCTTGCAATTGCCGCATGGATGTGACGGACCGTTTGCTTGATTTGGTCTGAAGCAGGCGCATTCGGGATTGCAGCGAATAAGCAGATCTTTCACCTGCTTGAAGGGCTTCAGTCCCGGAGTTCTGATCTTCAGCATTTTTGGTCTCTTCCTGCAGGCGGCTTCTGAGCCAGAGGGCAGGAGCAATGCTCAGATTCTTTGGCTTCTTAAGCTGTGCCACCTTGACTGGTTTCTCGAATTGCAGGGCAGAAACATGCGAATCCAATTGATTTTCAAAACGCAATTGGGAAACTTTGGGCTTAGCATCCTGGATTTGTTCCGCTTGTCGCAAATCGACTACCTTGGGCTGCTCAACCACAAAGGTATGGCTGAGTTTTCTATAGGCTCTCTGTCTGGATGCGACTTTATCTTTTACTGCGATCTGTGACGCTTGTTCTGCCAAATTTGTTTGATTAGGGACGCATGCCTCATGGACAGCTTTGGGAGGAGCCTCCAAAGATGGTAGATCACCCGCAAGAATTTGATTCCGTACCGTTCTTTCCTCTAGTGGTTGGTATTGATAGGTGGCTTTACTTCTTAATCTTGATTTTCTGCTCATGCCAGGCTCCTTTCTAGACCTCATCTGGTTTGGTGGTCATGATCTGATAGAGCTGCGTTTCTTTGGGGAAGTGGTCACTGAAGGGGATGATGGTATTGCCATAAAAAAGCAATCCCTGTCCCTCACCGCTGTGGGTAACATAGGAAAGCTGATCTTTGGAGATGTTGAGATGCTTCGCTAGAATTTCCTGATCGCCGCTGGCTTGATTGAGCATGTAGATGAAGTCAGAGTTATCCAGGATGTTCTCAATTTCGCGGGAAGCCAGCAGGTCTTTGACGTTTTGGGTGATAGCCGTTGGGATACCTCCCCACTTGCGGAAGCGTTTCCAGATTTCAACTGAATAGGCAGCGGTTTGTTCTTCCTTGAGCATCAGATGAAACTCATCCTGATAGAACCAGGTGGTCTTCTTGGCTGCCCGGTTCCTGGTGATGCGGTTCCAGACCTGGTCCTGGATCACCAGCATGCCCAGCTTCTTGAGCTGTTTGCCCAGTTCACGGATATCGAAACAGATCAGTCGGTTATCGGTATTCACGTTGGTATGATGATTGAAGACCTTGTAAGAGCCGGTTACATAGATTTCCAGTACGGTTGCCAGATAACGGGCACTAGGCTCATCAATCTCCAGAAGACGCGTATAGAGATCTTCCAGAATGGGCAGATTCGCTGGTTTGGGGTCCTGCAGGTAGGGTTGATAGATCAGCTGAACACAGCGGTCAAGCACAGATTTTTCTTCCGGCTTGAGCCCACTTTTCCTGCCAGCTGCCAGCTCCATGAAGGAAAAGATGAAGTCCATCTTGAGCGCGACCGGGTCTTCTTCTTCGCTGTAGTCCAGGTTGAGGTCGAGCGGGTTGATGTATTGACTGGAATTGATTGAGATACGTACCACCTCGCCTTGCAGGGCGTTGACCAAGGGAGCGTATTCACTTTCCGGGTCGGTGATGATGATCTCATCCTCGGTCACCAGAAAAGCGTTGGTGATCTCCCGCTTGGCAGCAAAGGACTTGCCTGAGCCAGGTGTGCCAATGATCAGACCGTTGGGGGTCTTGAGCTTCCTGCGGTCTGCCATCAGCAGATTGTTCGAGAGAGCGTTCAGACCATAGTACAAGGCCGGAGCGGGTTGAAAGAGTTCCTGGGTGGTAAAGGGCACGAAGATGGCAGTGGCAGAGGTAGTCAGTGCCCTTTCAATCGGCACTGGGTTGATCCCTAATGGCAAAATGGCGGTCAACCCCCGCTCTTGTTGAAAGTTTAAGGGACGCAGACTGCAGTTGGCGGATTGGGCGATCCCGGCCGCCTGATAAAAGTCATTCTGCAGCTTACTTTTAGAGCTAGCTATATTCATCAGCAGGAAGGTCACCAGAAAGAGGCGTTCATTGCGACTTTGCAGCGATTCCAGGAGTGTCTTGGCTTCGGCACCGTAGGTGACCAGGTCGCTAGGCAGGATGTCCATGTCATAACCCGAACGGATGGCTTTCTTCTGCTCTTCAATTTTCATCTTGTCCAGGTCAGTGATCTTGCGCTTGATCAGCTTGATCGCTTCAGTCTGTTCAATGCTTTGAATATGTAACGTGACTGCCAGATCGTTTTCAAGTATGAGGAAATTCTTGAGCAGCTCATCGGAGAGCTCCGGTGCCAGGATTTGCAGATAGGAGACCTGGGCGTATTTTCCGCCCATGCGGAAGCTGTTGCTTTCGCGGAAGTCAAAGCCATTAGGCGCGATGAAGTCCTTGGTTCCCAATCCGCTGGCTTTGAGCTGTTTCCAGTCGAAGTGAAATTTCTCCTGACTTTCATTCATCAGGTCGTGCATCACCCGCAGGCGTTCTGCCCCGTTCAGACTTTGGGCGATCGCGCCCAGCCCGCGCAAATGACCAAAGAGGTCCAGTTCGATACGTTCCAGACGCACTTTGGCAGTTTTGTAGGAATCTGCATCAATGCCGAAGACCAGGTACTTGCTTTTAACCAGTCCGTTATTGCCTTTTGTCAGTTGGGAGCTGAGCATCTCGGCGTATTCACGCCGGATAGCGTTGAAAGCATCCGCCTGCTCATCAATGGCGATCGAAGTTTGATAGTCTTCGATATGGCCAGAATGGTTGTAGAAGCAGAGCTGCACCTTGATCGAACTGTCGAAGTAGTTGAGCAGTTCGCAGTATTTATCAAAGATGGCGCGTTTGTCTTCTTCCAGGGCGAGCTGATAATTGATATCCTGATACTGGATCGCTTTGGAATAGAAGCGTTCGTTCACCTGACAAATCCCATCCGGATAGATCAGCTTATAGGCCAGCGTCTTTTGCGCCGTTTTGGGGATCAGCTGTTGCGGTTTATTATGTTTTTGCCGCTTGACAGGTATTAGCTTAGCTTCTGATTTTTGCTTTTTTCTTTGCACGGGCAAGCTGCTCCTTTCTCAGGTTGAGTTCAGACTGGAGTAGGCGGTAGAAGTTATCGGTTTGATAGGGTCGGATGCGAGGATAGAGGAAACGCACACGGATAAAGTTGCCGATGAAAGCTTCCAGAGGCATGCCGTCCTTTTCATATAAGGCGAAGGCGAACAGCGGCAGCATCACCAGCACCATTAGCAGGGCGGCCAGATCGTTTCCCAGGGTCGAGCGGGTGAACAGGTACAGGGGAACTCCGGTCAGTCCGGCTGCCGAGAAGCAGATTAGTTGTCGGCGGGTGAGGTTGAGCGCCAATTTGGTTTTGACCCGGTTGAGGTCTTTGGGCACACTGACATAAGCCAAGAGGGGACTCCTTTCTCTTAATGGGCGTTGAAAATCGATTTGGACAAGCTCCCGGTTTTGAATAAAGAGAAACATAGGAGCAGGGTATAGGCAGCGATTTGAAAGATGCTGGCGTGGATGTTCTCGGTAAGGATGATGCTTTGTACCAGGACGGTGTAGATGGCGACACAAACCATCATGAAGAAACCCTGAAAACCCAGGGCTGCCAGGTTGCGCAGGTAGTTGTTGCCCATCTGACCCCAATCCCGGTTAGCCAGGGTGGCAAAGGGGATTGGAGCAACCGAACAGGTTAGAAAGATTTCTATCATGCGCCCATAGAGGATCACCGTGATCAGGACGGAGAGCAGCTTCATGGCATTGCCCACCAGTAACGTCTCCATAGACAAAGCAGCTAATTCGGGGATGCCTTTATCCTGTAGCCCGGCAAGCATGCCTGCCAGGACAGTGCTGATATCGATATACGCGCTGCCGCGGATCAGAGCGGAAGCCGCGTTTACTACATGCTGAGCGACATCAAAGATCGCCATGGTGATATCAAAAGTGCGTGTTACCAGAAAGACAGCTACCCACATCTTGAGGAAGTACTTGAAGAAACTGAAGCTGTCCCCGTCGTGCAGGTTGTTCTTCTCAGTGATCATGGTAATCAGCTCGTAGCAGAGCACGAAGGTGATAATCATGCCTGCAATCGGGATGATCACTGTCTCAGAGAGCGAGCGGATCATGCTGAAGATGTTGCCATTCCAGCCTTGCGGGGTTTGACCGATTTGTTCGGCGATCGTGGCTGTTTTTTCATTGACATCGACGAACATGGTCGTCAGGTTGCTTTCGATTAATCCGATGAAAAACTCACGAATTACCTGCTGGATCTTGTCTAAAAGACCTTGCATCGGGATTATCCGAAGAGACCAGCCAGGAGGGGGATCAGTTTGATGCCAATCAGGACGACACCACCCCCGGCCATGAGCTGTTTGATGCCCTGGCTCTTGGCACCTGGGTTATCGTTGCCGTACCCTTCGAGCAGGTTGATGACACCCCAGACGGAGAGACCCGCGCCAAGGGCAATGACTAAGATTTTGAGAATGTTGACTGCTTCGTTGAAAAATTCCATATGCTGACCTCGCTTGTTGAATTAGCACCTCGAAATTGAGTGCGCTATTCAATAAACAACGGTTAGCTTTCTTTTGCTAAAGAATAAAGTGTGGCTGGTATCTTATAAGGAAATGAATCCTTCTTTTTATTCCGTTTGATAACAATTTGACTTACAGCTCAGGGTGCATTAGCACTTAATTTAGAAATCTAAAAAGTTATCTTTCATCCGATTTAACACTGATTTAACATCAACTAGTTTATATTGAAACAAATTACTTTTGCGAGTTGTTCTACCTCTGGAAGAAGATTGATTGACAATGATCGAGTTTATAAAACGGAATTCCGTAGATTATATTGAGGCTTTTGCTGTGTCTGCTTGCGTTACTATAACTGTACGAAATGGATTCAGTTATTGAATCACTTTTATATTGAAAGACATTTAGTTATTTAAAAAATCCCGCAACACATGATAAATGGGTGTAATCAGAAGCTTATGCAGAACCTCAGACATGTTGAACCTTAATTTCAATAACGTTGATCGAGTGAAAGGAAAGTTTGTGTCTAAAAAACCATTTATCCAGCTTTTTAAGACTCCAAATTCAGCGTATATTCTGGATGTAAATAAAAACGAATTGATTCCAATTTGTGAAGAATCCTTTGTTTTCTTGTCTAAAGTATTAAATGGGGAAGATAATGGCCTTTCTCCTACGGAAGAGCTCCTGGCACTTCAGGAAGAGGGATATCTTTCGACTGAAAGCAATGTTCATCAAATCAAGCACGTCTATACCGAATTCCTGCCTTATTATCTTGATCGAAAAATGGGTCAAATAACCTTACAAGTAACTCAAAAATGTAATTTTAGGTGTAAATATTGTGTCTATACATCGAAAGAAAACATGAAACAGCGAACGCATTCCCAGAAAAGCATGAGTTGGCGAACTGCAAAATCGGCTGTAAATTTTTTGTGGAATCATTCGGTCGATAGCAAGAAAGTCAATATTGGTTTTTATGGAGGTGAACCACTGATCGAATTTCCCCTAATCCAGAAAGTGATCAGATACAGTCAAAAAATGTTTGAAGGAAAAGAGCTTTCATTCAGCATTACTTGCAATGGTTCATTACTGACCCGAGAAATCATTCGTTTTTTCTCTGATAACTCGATTGACTTGATGATCAGCTTAGACGGACCAGAGGAAATTAACGATCTGAATCGTGTTTTTGCTAACGGTAAAGGCACTTTTGATACAGTTATGAAAGCGATCAGGTTGGTCCATGAAGTCGACCCTGATTATGCTGAAAGATTGCAAATAAGCATGGTGATGGATCCCCAAAATGATTTTGACTGTATAAACCAAATCTTTCTCGAAGAAAGTGAAATTAAAAGCCTTGCCTTTCAATCTTCCTTGGTCGACCACGAACTGGATGGTGAAGGACTCTTTTTTTCGGAGGAGTATTCTTGGAAATACACCTATCAACAATTTCTGGCTGTCATGACGCACTTTGGACGTTTTGATAAAGACAAAGTATCTCCGATTGCGCTTCGGGGAATGGGTTCTTTCTCTAAGGATGAAGAAGTTATCGGTCAAGGGATAGGCTTGATGGAAACCGATGCTCCTGCTGGTCCCTGTATACCTGGAAAGCTCAGGGCTTTTGTTGACGTTGATGGGAAGTTGTTCCCGTGTGAACGCGTTAGTGAGACTTCCTCATCAATGCAAATCGGGAACATTTTTGATGGATTTAATTTACATAAAGCATTGAAAGTTTTGAATGTTGGTCAATTGACCCCTGAAGCCTGTTGCAACTGCTGGTGTTTTCGTTATTGTAATCAATGCGCTAAACGAGCTTTAGGGTCGGATGGCTGCTTGTCTACTGAAGCAAGACTGGAGCATTGTGCGAATACTCGAAGCGAAACATATCACAAGATTGCCCAATACTTGCTAATGAAAGAAATCCCGGTTTACTACAAGAAGCAAATAGGGACTGAAGTGAGGTGACTATGGAAGATAGAAAGCCAGTTGGGATATTTCCCTTTCGAGCTGAATTGTTGCCAATCGTAAAAAGGTTTGACCAGCTTCAGTCAAAGTTCATATTAAAGAGAGTTTTTTCATATCCAGGATCAGGGTTAGTAGGAAAAGATGCCGCATACGCCTGTAATCAACCTGATATTGGGATTGAAGTGGAACAATTTGGTGAGGATAATCTGCAAGGGATAGAGACTGTTATTTTAGTTAATCCTTTGGAAAAATCAAAAAAAACAGATGAGCATTTGATTCAACTCTCAAAAACATCTCTTCAACATGGTCGGAGTGTCTTGTTGTGCTGCAATTTCACAGATAGTGTTGTCGAATTAGCGAGTGAACTAAAAAAATCTTTCCCTAACTTTGCTTTTTCCTTTGATGATAATTATTCCAAGGAAAGATCTTCTGGAAAAGCGATGTATTACAAGAGACTAGATGTTCCGGTTATTCTCTTCGGTAGCCTTGTTAAAAATCCTGACACTCTTGAGACTATCTGCTATTTAAACGAGTATTTTTCCAAAATTGACATGAAATGCTTGGTTATCAGTAATACATCAGCGGGTGAATTGTTTGGGTTTAAGAACTTATCTCCCATTCTAGATTCGAAGGATATGTCAGATTCTACAAAGGTAGAAGAGATGAACCGATACGCAAACGATCTAGTTTCGGAACTCAATCCATCGTTCGTATTAGTTGAAGCTCCAGATGCAGTAATGCGTTTTAATGACATGACCCCAAATGGTTTTGGAGTTCTTAGCTACATGGTTTCACAAGCCCTCCAACCTGATTACTTAATTTGTAGCATTCCCTTTGAATTAGCAGTTCCCGAAATGGTCAAGGCGTTAAGCAAAGATTTCGAGATCAGGTTAGGAACACCAATATCAGCTGCTCTGGCTTCGAACATTGTTGTTGATTCAGCTGAAAATCTCCAAACTCATGTTATGTCTTCTTTATTTGTCCCAATGAGTTATTCAATGCTGAAGCTCTCTCAAGAACCATGTGCCGATCATATCCCTATTTTTAGCGTAATCAATGAGAATGACCCTCGTCTATTCATGCATGTTACAAATTTATTAGCCATCCACCTTGATAGGAGGTGATTATGTTCGATTATTCTACACAAGAAGTTATCAACACTATCAGGGGATTGTATCCCTTTTCAGAGGAGTTCTTGATATGTGAGAACTTTAATGAACCATTAACGGGTCGGAAATTTAGATTCTCGAACGTTGACTTAGCATATCTTTTCTTTGAACTTGAGAAAAGGTTCGGAATAACTTTCAAAAATACTACGATAAGCGAATATAGTTTTAGTACGATAGACAAGATCAGCAAGGTTATTGAACAAATAGAAGAAGAAACAAGTTAACATGGAGCGGAGATGAGTGAATTAGTCTTAGAAAATGTCAGCTATGCCTATAAAGGCAGCGAGCGCAAGGCGATCAATAACGTCTCAGTGCACTTTGAAGAAGGCAAGGTCAATGCCGTGATTGGACCTTCCGGCTCGGGTAAAACCACACTGCTTTCGATTATGGCTGGGTTGGACAGCCCTACAGAGGGTGAAGCCTTTCTGGATGGCGAGAAACTTTCAGGGATGGACCTTGACCAATACCGGCGTGAGAAAGTCAACATGATCTTTCAGGCTTTTCACCTCTTTCCGCTGCTGACGGTGATTGAAAACGTCTGCTTCCCGATGGAGCTGAATGGAGTTGAAAAGAAAGATGCCATCGAGCGTGCAAAGATCTACCTGCAGTCGGTCGGCATCACCGAAGAAAAGCACAAACGCTATCCGGGCAACCTCTCCGGCGGAGAGCAGCAGCGTGTGGCAATCGCGCGCACGCTGGCAAGCGGAGCAAGAGTAATCCTGGCGGACGAGCCGACGGGGAACCTTGACAAAGCCAACGGTCAAAACATTGTCGATATCCTCAAATCACTAGCGCATGACCAGGGTTACTGCGTGATCATCGTCACACACGACCCCACCATTGCCGAGCAGGCGGACCAGGTCTGGAAAATGGACGATGGAGCGTTGACCGCAGGCTGAGATCGCCTGGTCTCAAAGAACAGAGTGCTTCGGATAGCGTGATTCCGCGCCGCCAGTACAACCAGCCTAAGGAGTGATCATGAACAAAAATGTAATCCTGAAATCCATTATCCGCAAACCGATAGTTGCCATTCTTTTAACGCTGCTGATTGGGCTGGTGTCTTATGGATTTGTGGGCAAAGCGGTGGAGACGACCATCGTCTGGCGGGAGACCAACCGTCTGGAAGGTTACTACCGTTCAATTGGTTACATAACTAAGGATTTTGAGGGTGAAGAACACTATTATGCGGAAGGCGCTGCTTTGATAGAGCAAAACCCAGCCTTCGCTTTCGGTGATCAAAAAAGACAGGCTGCGGGTTTCATGCAGGATTATTACAACACCGATTTCGATTATGGAACAATGGATGTGCCTGAAACCTTATATGCAGATGCCTCTCTTTGGTATGGGGAAGGGGTTAACAACCTTGATTACTGGTTTTATGGCACCCTGATCGATTATGAAGAGCTCTATTCCAAAGAGAAACCGGTCTTTTTTTCTGGGTATCTTTTGGTTTTTGAAGTTGACGAGGTCTTGGCTGGGTATCCGGATCGCATCCAAGCTGGAAGGAAGTATGCTGTCTGGATACCTCAACGCTATACAGCAGAAATCGACAGGATGGCACCCCATCTCAAAAAGATGCATGTGGGTCAACGCTATTTAATGAGAGCCTGGTCTCATCCCGACCGTCCTTTTTCGGTCACAGGCGTTGATGTTGCTAATAAGGATAGCACCTTTAACTTGAAACCGCTGGATGGAGATGACCTCTGGTATATACAAGTTGAGGCTGATGAAACAATTGATCTTTCCTTGCCCCAGTATCAGGGCTTCAAACTTGAGATTGATCGACTGAACCAGAATCTAAGATCGATCTTGTTGATTGGCACGAGTGACATGAGCGCCATGCCAGAGGTGCAATTGGACTCCAAAAACTATTTCCTTGTAGAAGGACGCTGGCTCAATCGTAATGATGAACAAGAAGCCAGACCGGTGATCGTCATCTCAAAGGACCTGGCAGAGACCAGGGGAATCAGCCTGGGGGATAACCTCACCATCACTATGCGAGCACTGAAAGACCCTTATCACAGCTATATCCGGGGAGAAGAAGATAGCAAGCACTGGCAGGAATATCCGGACAAGACGATAACTTATGAGGTTGTAGGGATTTATTCGTTTGCTTATATGGAATCTTCAATTTTTAATGAGAACAGGTTTTCCAACAGCTATGTGCCCGACACCACCATTTCGGACGAGTTTTCTATTCCTGATAGTTGGTCAGCTATCCAAGACAAGGCTCTGTCTTACAGCTTTGTGCTTGCCAACCCACGTCTGCAGGATGCTTTCATTGAAGAGTTCATACCCAGATTAAAGGAACTTGGTTTTGTTCTGACATTTACCGACAACAATGGAAGAAACTTTATGGCAGGTGCAGATCCACTTCGTAAGTCCACCCTGATAGGATCATTACTCTTTACCGGTGCATTATTGATGGCAATCGCCTTATCTGTATTCCTCTATCTGCGTCAACATCAGCGCAGCTATGCCATCCTGAGAGCGCTTGGCGTACCAGCCAGGACAAGTAATCAACAATTGATGTTTCCTTTATTGGGGCTTGGAATCATTGGCTCTCTGATAGGAGCATTCCTCTCCTGGCAGAACGCACATGTTAAGGCGGCTGATTCCCTCTCCAAACTTCCGCTGCCTTCGGGAATAATGCCTGAGTTGACTTTACACCCAATATATGGGATCGGCTTTTGGCTCCTGGTACTATTTATTCTTGGGATTGCCGCATATATTGCCATCCGACGGGTAACAAAGACTCCTGTGCTTGAACTGCTTCAGGATAGCACCAGCAAAAAGAAAGCGGTTGAAAATGCTTCCGATAGTGTGCAACTGGACTTTAACAAAAGTCTGTTGATGAACACTCTTGATATGCCAACCAATGGCAAAGCAGACCCCAGAAAAGCGTTGACTGAGTTCTTTACTTCCAACACCTTGCGTTCACCATTAAAAAGTTTGCTAACGATTGTTGTGGCAGCTGCCTTGCTGCTTGCATTAGGTTGGTTTCAAACCTTGATCAGTGGAAACAAAGTAGAAATTTCAAGACTTTATCAAAGTTCACAGATACAAATTGACTTTTTCACGAAACAAGCTGATTTAGTAAACAGAATTCCTCGTCAAGGTGTGGAGTGGGTAGAGAACACTGGTTTCATTGATCACAGCTACCTCTCTTCTTTAGTTAGTGTTCAATCTGAGGTGGAAGAAGACGTGGAAACGTCAAGATCTTTACCTCCCTATAGAATCCTTGCAATCAATAATCTGGATTATGGATTAGAGAGGGATCTGAAAAACACAGTTGTTAATTTCCTGCCAGGCTATGGACCAGAATCATTTACTGGAAAATGGTCGGATGCGGATGATAAAAATCAAAAAGTCCCTTTGGTAATCCCTGAAGATATCATGTTAGTTGAAGGCTGGAGCCTGGGTGAGGAATTGATGCTTGAGTGTAGTGGGATGAATGGACCGGTTCCCTTCATTATCATTGGAAGCTCTATTGGAGGAGACGAAAGTTACGGCGAATCGATCGGAGACAGGTTTTTTGGTCCTTATCGCTTTCTGATTACAAATCTCTCTGGTTTGAAAGGTTATTATTCCTTCTTACCTGACTATTACGAAGCTGCTTTTTACTCAAAGCCAAGCATGAACTATCAGTTGAAGACCTTCAAATCGGAATTGTTTGAACAACAAAAGAAAACAAGATTATTTCCTATGACGATTCAAGTCTGGGACGAAGAATTATTGGCAGTGGTGGAACCCATGGAGCAGAATCTGTCTTTGATGGAACGGCTCTATCCCGTCACCCTTATGATCTCTGGGATCATCGGTGCGGTTTTGTGTTTGCTCTTGGTTTTGAACCAGTCTAAGGAAACAGCACTCCTTCGCACGTTGGGGGTGAGCAAAGTGAATATCCGCAATATGCAGGTAAGTCAGATCGCCTTGTTGAGCGTGATTGGGTTGGGCGTGGGTTTTATCTTGATAGTTTCGCTGAGAGGGATTGAAGCAGTCCAATGGTCAGAAGCTGTCGCTGTGCTGGTTTATTTGGCAGGTGCTTTGCTGGGAACTCTGTTAGGAAACAACCTGGTCACTGGTCGAAAACCGATGGAATTATTGCAAGTAAAAGAATAATGGATGGTTGCAGCGATTAAGGAAAAGATACTTGTTAATATTGCGGTTCTGTTTTGAATGGGGGATGGAGGTTTGTACAAAAGTCTTAGAAGAAAGGAGGTATAACATGAAAGCATTAAGGAAACGTCAACAACTCGGTAGTGTTGAAGCCTATGCCTGCGCATGTATTGCTGCACAAACTTGTAGTTGCAATTGTATTTGTGCTTGCGATTGTGGCCGAGTCTGTAGATAATTTTGTGTAAACCTCGAAAGTCAGAGAAAATAGAGACTGGAAAGGAACGACAAAAATGGCAAAGAAAGAAAAGTCGCTGATGCGGCAACTGATCGAAGAAAGAGGGATCAAAG
>Ga0228535_1002528_pt1 | contig 17116 bp, 16 predicted proteins | sample SJ1metagenome_FD_168457 | JGI IMG/M metagenome (GOLD analysis project Ga0228535, IMG submission 168457) | Enriched culture of PCE-dechlorinating microbial communities from Ithaca, New York, USA - SJ1 | ecosystem: Engineered > Modeled > Simulated communities (microbial... > Unclassified | place... | reverse complement strand
GCCGAGGCGTTCACGCTGGTGCGCAAGGCGGGGGTGGACCCGCACCTGGTGTTCGAGGCGATCAAGGGGGGTCTTGCGGGCAGCACGGTGATGAACGCGAAGGCGCCGATGATGATGGACGGCAACTTCAAGCCGGGCTTCAAGATCGACCTGCACATCAAGGACCTGGCAAACGCGCTTGACACGGGCCACGGGGTGGGAAGCCCGCTTCCCCTGACGGCCCTTGCGCGGGAGATGATGGAGACGCTGCACGCCGACGGCTTCGGCGGGGACGACCACAGCGCCTTGGCACGCTACTATGCGAAGCTGAGCGGCACCGCAATCGGACAGTAAGAGGGCTTGATGAACTATCTTCAATGGCTGGCAAACCAAACAACTTCGATGTGGTGGCATGACTCTGCCAACAAGGATGAACTCGAGCGCGCTCTATCGTGGGGCGCGGTCGGTATGACCACCAACCCGTTTTTGGTCAATCAGACGCTGTCAAGTCAACCTGCTCAATGGCGGAATGCAATCCAGGGTGCCATGGAGCTTGGCGGTGATGAGAAAGTGCTTGGTTTGGTCAAGGCGGTTACCGGCCATTATGCCGAAACCCTCAAGCCCCTGTATCAACAACAGCGACCCGGATACGGGTATGTATGCGCACAAACCAATCCCAACAAGTGCGGTGACTATGCATACATGCTCGCCCAGGCAAAGCAGTTTGCAGCATGGTTCCCCAATGTGGTGATCAAGCTGCCTGCTACCAAGGCCGGCATCCGTGCTTATGAGGAGTGTGCAGCCCTTGGATACAATGTGGCTGCGACCGTTGGTTTTACCGTACCCCAGGCGCTTGCTGTTGCTGAAGCTGCAAAACGAGGCATTGGGAGGGCTCGAAAAAACGGTCTCAAAACCCCGCTTACGATTGCCGTTCTCATGGTGGGGAGGCTGGACGACTACCTTCGCGATGTCGCCCAGGACCAACAAGCCGACGTGTCTGAGTCGGACATCCGCCAGGCTGGGACTGCTTGCATCAAGAAAGCATACCATCTGTATGCCGAGCGGGGGTATGAGACGTATCTCATGCCTGCAGGCTGCCGGGGTGCCTACCACATCACCGCCTTAAGCGGGGCTAAAATGATTATGTCCATTTCAGTGAAGATTCAGGGGGTGCTGCTTGCTCTCAAGGGGCCTTTCGAAACGGAGATTGACAAGCCCGTTGATGAGGCTGTGATCAGAAGATTATCGACGCTTGCTGAATTCAGGAAGGCGTATGAGGAGGATGGGATGCAGGTCGAAGAGTTCATCACCTACGGCAGCAGCAACCGCACCATCGACCAATTCATCAATGACGGGTGGAATCCCTTGGCAAGCATGAAGAGGCAGTATGAAACACAACCCGTTTGACTTGACTGGAAAGAATGCAGTAGTAACCGGCGCTTATCAAGGTCTGGGATGGGGGATGGCAGAGGGCCTTGCAGAGGCGGGAGCTTTTGTCATCCTCGTCGATGTGAATCCCGAGGTCGAGCAGAAGGCTCTGCAGCTTCGCTGTGAAGGCCTGCTGGCCGAAGGCATGTGTGCCGACCTGCTGGATCGGGCCGATCGCGCAAGACTGAAGTCGGCCATTGAAAATCGGCTGGCCGGAAAGCTCGATATCATGGTCAACAATGCCGGTATCCAGATCCGCCATCCCGTCCTCGAGTTCCCCATCGAGGATTGGGACAAGGTCATTGAACTCAACCTCACTTCTGTTTTTGATCTCGCTCAGTGGGCGGCTCGTTTGATGGTCGCTCTCGGCAAGGGCAAAATCATCAACACTGCCAGTGTCAATTCCGTTGCAGCCGGTGTTTATACGGTTGCCTATTGTGCTGCCAAGGGCGGAATCATGCAGCTGACCAAAACCATGTCCAATGAACTCTCGGCCCTGGGTGTCAACGTCAACTGCATTGCACCCGGTTACATGGCTACCCCGATCAACACAGCGTTGGTCGAGGATGAGAAGCGGTTTGCAGAACTCAGTCAGCGTATTCCTGCCAAACGCTGGGGGCAGCCCCGGGATATGGCGGGAGCTGCAGTATATCTTGCCAGTGATGCCTCCGATTACGTATGCGGCATCATGCTTCCGGTGGACGGAGGGTATTTAGGAAGGTAGGCACAGACAAGCCTGAACGACATTCCAGTGGTTTCAATCTCAGCCATAAATCTATATTACATATGTAATATCTAGGTTTGTGGTTATTTGTATATTTATATTAAGAAAAGATTTAGAAAGTAATACATTTGATATAAATAAACGAATTATTAGTAAAAAATCAATAAAACATATGTAATGTATATAGTAGACATTCTTATCTGCTCAAAACGCCCCCACACTGAATATACAAAAGGATGCAGGTCTGTGTGGCTTGCAATAGTACATGATGCGTTACCTGATAAGGAGGTTACAGCATGAAGAAATTGAGTACCTTGGCGCTGGCTTTGGTAGTGGGCATGTCCCTGTTGTTTGCAGCAGGGGCCCCTGAAGCAACAGCCAAAGACGAACAGATTACGCTGAATGTCTGGCACATCGGCGTTGATGCCACCCGACGAGCTACCATGGAGAAGGCTATTGCCCGCTATCAAGCGGCAAACCCGAACGTCAAAGTGGTTGATCAGGCAATCGAGAACGATCCCTACAAGACCAAGCTGAAGACAGCGATGGGCGGAGGAAATCCACCCGACTTGTTCATCACCTGGGGTGGCGGCTGGATGGAGGAGTTCATCAAAGCAGGCAAAGTGCTTGATATTTCCGAACAGGTGAAGAGTGTTGCCAAAAACTATCTCGAACCCGGTATCTCCATCAGTATGAGTGGAGACAAGATCTATGGTCTTCCAATTACCTGCGGACCTTCTTCTGTATACTACAACCGCCAGCTGTACGATAAGTACGGTCTGAAGGTACCCACAACGCTTGCAGAGTTCGAGCACAACTGTGACGTACTAAAAGCCAACGGCATCATCCCCATTGCACTCGGTAATGCAAGCAAATGGCCCGGGGCCATCACCTTCATTTACCTCTCGATGCGCTACGGCGGGGCACAGGTCTTCATCGATGCATTCAATCGGGAGAATGGAAAGACGTTCGAGGATGAGAGTTTCATCAAAGCCGGTGAAAAGATTCAGGAATGGGTCCGCAAGGGTTACTATCCTGAAGGTATGAACGGTATCAACTACGACACCGGTGGATCGAGAATGTTGTTCTACAGCTCCAGGGCTGCACACATCATCCAAACCAACGGTCTGCTTGGAAACTGTATCAATGAGGCTCCTGACTTCTACAAGAACAACCTCGGCCTGTTCAAGTTCCCGGTCATCGAGGGTGCAAAGGGTTCTGCCGACGAGATTGTGGGCGGCGGAAATGTCATCCACGTCTATGCAGGAACGAAGTATCCCGATGAAGCATTCAAGCTGCTTGTCACGCTCTCCGACCTTGAATATGGTCAAGACATGATCGACGGGTCCCGCATGATTTCTGGTGTCAAGGGCATCGTAATCAATGATCCGCTCATCCAGCAGCAGTATGATGTGCTCATGAGTGCAAAAGTCATGCAGAACTTCTACGACCAGTATATGCCTCCTGCCCTCGCAGAAGTGCATAAGGATACCACACAAGCGTTGTTTGGTTTGACCATGACTCCCGCCCAGGCTGCAAAGCTGGTGGAGGCGAAAGCTGTGGAAGTATTAGGTCCCGCCAAGAAGTAAGGATTGAAATCACCCATGATGGGAGGCTGGTTTTCAGCCTCCCTCTCTACAGCATAAGGAACGTATTCATGGTCCAAACTAAACGTCGTGCAACAAACCATAGGGAGATTCTCTTTGTTGTGGCAGCCTTGCTGCCGGGGCTCCTGTTTTATGGGATTTACAATCTCTACGGCATTGTCATGACCTTCCAGTTCTCTACCTTGGATTGGACGGGTATCAGCCAGAATTCTGGATTTGTCGGGCTTGGGAACTATCTGAAGCTCCTTCAAGATCCCATGATGGGAGTGGCGGTAAAAAACAACTTGATTCTGATGATCACCTCCATCGTCATCCAGCTTCCTTTCGCACTGCTCATTGCTCTTGCCTTGAACAGCAAAATCAAGGGTACGCGTTTCTTCCGTACCATCTTCTTTCTTCCCATGCTCTTCTCCACCGTTGCAACCGGCATCATGTGGCAGCTCTTCTTCGATCCGATGTTCGGAATCCTTGCCTATGTAATGCAACATGTTGGACTGGGCGATTACATTATCGGCTTCCTTGCCGACGTGCGTACCGCAATGCCTGCAGTCCTGTTCGTCATCTGCTGGCAGTTCATTCCCTTCTACATGATCATTCTCAAAGCAGGATTGACCAACATCTCCACCGAGTTGTATGAAGCAGCCACGATCGACGGTGCAAACCGCTATCAGGCATTCTGGAAGATCACCTTGCCGTTGATGGTGCCCACACTCAGAACCAGTGCAGTCATGTCGATGGTAGGATCTCTTAAATATTTTGATTTGGTCTACATCATGACCGGTGGCGGACCCAGTGGTGCCACCGAGCTCATGGCCACCTATATGTACAAGAAAGGATTCGTGGAATTCAGCATGGGGTATGCCTCGGCCATTGCAGGCCTGATGTTCATCATCTGTTTCCTTTTTGCCTGTATCTTCCTCTATATCACCAGGGTGAGGGAGGCTCATTGATATGAAAAAAGAACCTGTAAGCGATAAACTGTTTAAGGCCGGCATCTATCTCTTTTGCATTGTGGTCCTCATTCTTACCGGCTTCCCTTTGCTGTTTCTGGTATTCAACAGTTTCAAGAGCCTTCCTGAGTATATGATGAATATCTGGCAGCCTCCGAAAAAACTCTTTTTCGGCAACTACAAGCTGGTTTTTGCCCCGACATTTCTGAAATACTTCATCAACAGTCTGATTGTCAGTGTCAGCGGTGTCACCTTGGTTATTCTTGTATCCTCTCTTATGGCTTTTGTGTTTGCCAAGTTCTCCTTCAAAGTCACCAAGGGCATTTTCTTTCTCGTCGTTGCCGGTATGATGATTCCCATCCATACCACGTTGATTCCCATCTACTCGCTCAGTATCAACATTGGTGTGTATGATACACTGTTCGCCCTCATCGGGCCGTATATCTCATTCAATATTCCTGTTTCGGTCTTCATCATGACCCAGTTCTTCAAGGAGATGCCCAAAGAGCTTGATGAGGCTGCCAAGATTGATGGAGGTTCGCTCTTTCTGATCTATCGTAAAATTGTGATGCCTCTTTCCGGTCCTGCAGTCTCGACAGTCGGTGTCTACACCTTTCTGACCATGTGGAATGAGTTTGTCTACGCCCTGGTCATGATCGACACCCGCTCAAAGAAGACGCTTTCCCTCGGCATCCGTGACTTCTACGGCTTCCAGACGATCAACATTCCTGCAGTGCTTACCGCCATACTGGTAGGTTCGCTTCCGGTCCTCATCTTCTATTTTGTAGCTCAGGACCGAGTCATCAACGGCTTGACACAAGGCGCCCTCAAGGGCTGACAAGGAGATATCATGACGCGAGTACAGAATCCAATTCTTAAAGGCTTCAATCCCGATCCTTCCATCCTTAGGGTGGGGGATGACTATTTTATTGCCACCTCGACCTTCGAATGGTTTCCAGGGGTACAAATTCACCACAGCAAGGACTTGGTGAACTGGACGCTCCTTACCCGGCCGCTTGACCGGGTGAGCCAGCTCGATATGAAGGGGTGTCTCGATTCCACCGGAGTGTGGGCGCCCTGCCTTTCCTACGACAAGGGAACTTTCTACCTGCTGTACACCATCGTACATACCAAGGATCACTTCAAGGATACACACAATTACTTGGTTACCGCTCCTGCAATCACCGGTCCTTGGAGCGAGCCGGTCTACATCAACAGTTATGGATTCGACCCCTCGCTTTTCCATGATGATGACGGGCGCAAGTATGTCGTTACCATGTCCACCGATTTCCGTAAAGGGCGCAGCCGGTTTGCCGGCATCCTGCTGGAAGAGTTCGACATGAGGTTGGGTGCATGTGTAGGGAACCCCAAGCTTATTTTCAAAGGAACCGAACTGGGATGGACCGAAGGTCCCCATCTCTACCACATCGGTGAGTACTACTACCTGTTGGTTGCAGAAGGAGGTACCTTTTACAACCATGCAGAGTCGGTGGCACGTTCGAAGCATATTGAAGGTCCGTACGAGGAGATGCCGGGCAATCCCTTGGTCACCAGCAGGGATAGACCCGACCTTCCAATCCAGAAAGCCGGTCACGCTGACTTGGTGCAGATGCAAAACGGTGAGTGGGCGATGGTCCATCTCTGCGGCCGTCCGGTGGACAAGCACTGTATGCTTGGACGGGAGACTTCCATCCAGAATATTGTTTTCGATGAGGACTTGTGGCCGAGAATCAAGGGTGGCGGCAATGCTCCACGAGCTTTCTTTGAGTCTCCATTTGATGCAACCCCTGCAGGTCCGGTTGATATTCACTACTCGTTCGATCAGGACAAGCTCCCTCTGGATTTCCAGACACTGCGCATACCCCTTGCAGAGGACACCCTTTCACTGAAAGCGCGCAAGGGGTATCTGCGTCTGTATGGCAAGGAGAGTCCGAACTCCACCTTCACCCAGGCCTTGGTAGGGCGCAGGCAGCAGGCTTTCAGGTGTATTGTCACCACCAAAGTCGAATTCGATCCCTCCTGGTATAAACACATGGCTGGTCTTTCCTATTATTACGGGACCCGTCAGTACTACTACCTGAGGTTCAGTCATGACGAGGCTCTTGGTAAGGTGGTCTGCATCCTCAGTTGCGACAACGGCAAGTATGACGAACCATTCGAGCCGGTTGCGCTGGGAGAAACGACATCGCTGTATCTTCGCATAGAGACCGACTACGGAATTGTCAGGTTTTTCTACTCCTTGGATGGAGAGCGGTACATCCAATACGGACAGGACAGTGATGCACTGCGCATCAGTGATGATAGGTTGGACAATACAGCCTTTACCGGTGCATTCTTCACGCTCTCGGCTCAAGATATGACGGGATTTTCCAAGAGCGCGGATTTTGCATTCTTGCACTATACTGAATTGGAGTAAGGAGAAAGTATGGCAGAGAAGAAAGCCCTTTTGTTGGTCGGTGGCTGGGATGGCCACCAACCGGAATTGGTGGCAAAGCGTTTTTCCACGTTTTTGGGAGAATCTGGTTTTGAGGTGCAACTCGAACGTTCTCTTGATATCCTGCAGGACAGGGAGTATCTGTTCAGCCTCGATTTGTTCATACCCATCTGGACGATGGGGGAACTGCACTCCAAATTGACCAACCATCTTGCCGATGCAATCGGCAGCGGAGTCGGAGTGGCAGGATGCCATGGTGGCATGTGCGATGCGTTTCGCACCAACGTGCTTTGGCAGTTCATCATGGGAGGCAACTGGGTAGCACACCCTGGCTCCGATGGCGTGCCGTATCGGGTGCACATCAAGCACAGCTCAAGTGAACTGACGCGGGATGTGCAGGATTTTGCTGTCTGCAGCGAGCAGTACTACCTGCATGTCGACCCCGCCGTGGAGGTCCTTGCCACTACTACTTTCCCCACCGTCGATTGGTACCATTCCACCAACGGAGTCGTACAGATGCCTGTCGTCTGGACAAAGAAGTGGGGATACGGTCGGGTATTCTACAACTCCTTGGGGCACCACGATGATGTCTTTGACATTCCTGAGGCTTGGACATTGATGAAACGCGGCCTCTTGTGGGCTGCCGAAGGTAAACGGATTGCTCAAGAGCAAGGTGTGAGCATTGATCGATTTGCAAGTGATAGGAAGATGTTCTGATATGAAAAAACTGAGAGTAGGAATTATTGGAGTCGGGAAGATCAGCGGTATCTACTTGGAAAACCTGACCAAGATGTTCAGCTCTGTGGTACAGGTGGTGGGTGTGGTCGATCTGCTAGCTCAGCGTGCAGCCGAAATAGCGCAGACGTTCAAGATACAGCAGTATGCAGATGTGAAGGCCATGCTGGCGGATCCCGAGATTGACTTGGTGCTCAATCTTACCACGCCGCAGAGTCATTACAGCCTTTGCAAGCAAGCCCTTGAGGCGGGCAAGCACGTCTATGTGGAAAAGCCGCTCTCCCTTACTGTTGAACAAGCCTCCGAGCTTGTGGACTTGGCCTCCTCAAAGGGTCTGATCCTCGGAGGGGCTCCTGATACATTTTTGGGAGCAGGCATTCAGACCTGCCGAAAGCTCATCGACGATGGTTGGATCGGAAGGCCGATTGGAGCCTCTGCCTTCATGATGAACCATGGTCATGAGAGCTGGCATCCTGACCCGGAATTCTATTACAAGCAAGGCGGCGGGCCATTGTTTGATATGGGCCCGTACTACATCACCGCCTTGGTGAATCTCCTCGGTCCTGTCGACTCGGTGACCGGTTATGCACAAAAGAGCTTTGCAACAAGAACCATAACCAGCGAGCCCAAGAAAGGGGAGGTCATCGATGTGGATGTTGCTACCCATGTCGCAGGAGTCCTGCACTTTGCAGGTGGGGCGGTAGCCACCCTGGTCACCAGTTTTGATGTATGGCATCATAGCATGCCCCGCATGGAAATCTACGGCAGTGAAGGCTCCTTGCAGGTTCCCGACCCCAATACCTTCGGTGGTCCGGTGCTCTTTTGCACCAAGGGTACAAAGGAGTGGAAGGAGATTCCCCTGCTCTTTGACTATGCTGAGAACTCCCGTGGCCTGGGTGTTGCAGATATCGCCCTTGCTCTTGCCGATACAAAGAAACACCGGGCAAGCGGTGAGCTTACCCGGCATGTGGTCGAGGTGATGTGCAGCCTGCTCGCTTCTGCAGAGAATAAACGGCAGGTTGCCATCAAGCATACCTGCCAAAGACCCTTGCCTAGGTGATGGTCTCGAAGATTCCCTTTTCCTTGTTCTTGCGGCAGTTGTCCCAGTTGAAAATTCTCCCGCTCATGGTCAGATAGACCCCGGGCGGGAGCAGCTGGACTGATGCAATCGCCGTTCCAAGATTGAAGACTGCATCCGAGCCCTCGAGAGAGTAGGGGATCATGGCGCCGGTGAGAACGACCGTTTTTTTACTCTCTTCTCCCAACGTCTCAGCGATCACCTTCGCCGTATTGCACATGGTGTCGGTGCCGTGTACAACGATAATCTTGTCTTCAGCACTATGCAGGCAGGTTTTCGCCACTTCATGACGTTGCTCCTCGGTCATGTAGAGACTGTCCACCGCCAGCGGGCCTTCCAAGTGGACGGTCAGAGTGCAGCGTGACTGGCCAAGAATCCTCGGCAGCTGCGATTCGCGGAACGTAAGCTCGCCGCTGATCGCATCGTACTGCTTGTCGAAGGTGCCCCCGGTTGTAATGATTCGTAAATCTTGTGCCATGGTATGATCCTCTTATGTAAGAATCTTGGTATGTGAGTCATCTCCGCTGTCCTCGAAGACAGTGAACTCTTCCACCCTGAGCTGGTAGGTGTCTCCTACCTTGCAGGTATCGAAGCTTGATGGTTCGGCTATGACGCGGATCTGCTCCCCCCCGAGATCGATGCGGCAGTCATTGACATCGCCCAGATAGAACTTGCTGAAGAGCGTTCCAGTGAAGTCTCCCTTTATCGAAACGAAGCGCAGGTTCTCCGGTCTGATGCCTACCACCACATCGCCTTCCAACGGTCCTTCATACGGCAGCTGCTGCCCCGATTTCTTCAGGGTCAGGACCTTGTCCTTGCTGACAGCCTCCAAGAAGTTGATTTTTCCCACAAAATCAGCGACGAATTGGTTTGCCGGGTGACGGTAGATTTCCGTAGGAGGCCCGATTTGCTGGATGATTCCCTTGTTTATGACGATGACGCGGTCGCTCATCGTCATGGCCTCCATCTGGTCATGGGTGACATAGACAACGGTGATGCCCAGCTGTTTCTGGATATCCTTGATCTCAAAGCGCATCGAGTCGCGCAGTTTTGCATCGAGGTTGGAGAGCGGTTCATCCAACAGCAGCAACTGAGGTTTTGCCACCAATGCCCGGGCCAGGGCTACACGTTGTTGCTGTCCTCCCGAGAGTTGGCTGGGGATTCGTTGGGCGTATTGGGAGAGATGGACGGTTTCCAAAACCTCTTCGACCAAGGTCTTGATCTCCTGCTTGTGCATTTTCTTCATCTTCAGCGGATAGGCGACATTCTCAAATACCGTCATATGCGGCCAGACAGCGTAGGACTGGAATACCATGCCGATATCCCTTTGTTCGGGGGGAACGAAATTCTTGGTCGAACTCACCTCCCTATCACCGATGTAGATCTCCCCTTCGGTGGGTTTTTCAAAGCCCGCGAGCATCCGAAGCATCGTGGTTTTGCCGCACCCCGAAGGGCCGAGGAGGGTTACGAACTCCCCGTCGGATAATTCGGCATTGAAGGAAGAGAGGACCACTACCTCTCCAAAAGCTTTTTTAACATCCTTGATGAGTATGCTGGACATCATGTACCTCGTTTAGATTGAGAATTCACCGTCGGTAAGCTTGTTCAACAACCAGTTGATCCCGAAGACGGTGAACAGGATCGCAGTGGCCAAAGCGGAGGCGGTCTGCTGGTTATGATAGGTCTGGTAGGTAAACAGCTCATACCCAAGCGTCTTGGTGTTGGTTGAATAGAGCAGGGTGGACATGGTCAATTCATAGAAGCAGGGCATGAAAATCAAGAACCAACCAGCCACCAAGGCGGGGGCGATCAGCGGCAGGGTGACGTTTTTCATGCTCTTCAGCCATGATGCCCCCGATATCTGTGAGGCCTCTTCCAAGGATGGACTGATCTGCGACAGGGCACTTACCACCGTACGCATACCCATCATCATGTACTTGATCATATAGGCGATGACCATGATGGTCAGGGTATTGTAGATGTTGATGCCGAACTTCCCGCTCATGGACATGATCAACGAGAGGGCGATGACTACACTCGGTGTTCCACTTCCCACCGTGATCATGAAATCTGGGATTTTCTTGCCCTTGACGTTGGTCCTCACCAGCAGGTATGCCATCATGCAGGAGATCAGAAGACCGAATGAGGCTGCCATTATTGCGGAAATCAAGCTGTTTCTTGCAGAGCTGAGGATGGATTTTCGGGTGAAAATACGTTCCCAATACCGCCAGGTGATGTTTCCCTCGGAGAATACCGATTCACCGAGGTTCACCGTGATGCTGGAAAGGGCAACAGTCACAAAGGGGATGATGACCACGATCAGGGCGAAGGCGACAACCACCAAAGTGATGGGAATTCTCCACCTTCCCAGGTCCACGATATTGGGTCTGGTCGACTTGCCGGAGACGGTGATGTACTGCTTCTTGCCGATTGAAAAGGTGGAGAGATAGAGTACGACATTGGCGATCAGCATGAGAAAGACCGCAAGGGTTGTGGCATCGGTGAGTCCTTCCTGACTGCCGATATAGACGAAGTCTATGATTCGGGTGGTAACCGTATGGATCTGCCCGGGAACTCCGATAATCGAGGGGATGCCGTAGCACGAACCTGCGGCTACAAACACCAAAAGGGCTGCCGCAACGATGGAAGGGAGCATCATGGGAAGGGTGATGGTACGCAGCGTAGTCAGAGGGCTTGCCCCGGAGATTCGTGAGGCCTCCTCCAAGGATGGGTCCATCTTCTCCATGGCGCGGCTGATGGTGATGAAGGCATACGGGTAGTAGAATCCGGTCAACACCCAGATCAGGCCTCCCATGGTATAGATATCAAACGGGGCGGAGCCCAGGTTGAAGATTTTCATGAGAAACATATTCATCGACCCGACAGTGGGATTGAGCAGGCGCATCCAGGCCATGGCTCCAACGTAGGGAGGCACCATATAGGTGGCGACGAAGAGGGTGCGGAAGAATTTTTTCCCGTAGAGATTCGTCCGTCCTACCAGCCATGCCAACGGAAAGGCTATGAGGACTCCAAAAATCATCGAGAAGGAAGCAGCTATGACGGTATTGGTCAAAGCTGACCAGTTCAGCGGGTAGGTGTATACACGCTTGAAAGCCTCAAGTGAGAACCTTCCCGTAGAAAAGAAGGCCCGGAACACCAAATAGAGCAGGGGAAACACCTGGAAGACCAAAAGGAATCCGACGATGGCAAGAATGATGATCCATTTCGGATCAAAAAACCATCGTCGTTTCCCCGCTTCCAAAGGGGCACTGAGTTTAAGCACTTGCATAGGGAGAGCTCCTTTGAACAAGAAGGCGGAAGCCCTGACTACAAGACTTCCGCCTCAAGATGTTAGGTGAATTACTTCTTGGCGACAGCTTCCTGGAACTTGGTGCGAAGTTCTTCGCGCAAGGTTACCGTTGCCTGCCAGTCGACGGGAATCGTGTTCTTCAGGATTTCCTTGGTCGGGATGGCGTCGTAGGGGTGATTGGGATACTTGGAAGAAACGGAGTGCATCCAAGCCTTGACGATATTGGCCTGGCCTTCGTCGGACAAGAACCACTCGGTGACGGCTTTGGCGGCTGCACTATTCTTGTTGGGGCTCCACTGGTCGTTGATCGACATGATCGGGGAGGGAACAACAATGGTGCCGTCGGTGGGGTAAATTACTTCAATCTTGGACTTGTCCATCTCACGCTTCTGCAGCACCGATTCCTCAAGGATCATGATGACCTTGCACTCACCGGTTTCAAGTTTGGTCAGGGCGACCGAACCACTCTCAATCTTCACCTTCTGGTTGCCAAGGGCGGTGAAATACTCGTATCCATACTTGTCCTTCAGTGCGCTGATGGTATCCAGTGCAGTACCGCTGGTCAAGGGATTGGACATGCTGATCATGCCCTCCACCCGCTTGTCGTAGGCAAAATCATAGAAGGAATTGGGGATATCGGACTTGGAATATTTTGCAGGATTGTAGGCCAGGACCATGTTGCTGATGCGTACCGGATACCAATAGCCTTCCTTGTCGTAATCAAATGCCAGGTCGGCGGCATTGTTGATCATGATCGGCTGGAGGACTCCCATCTGCTTGAGTTCCAAGGCATAGGAAGGATCGGCGACCATGAGCATGTCACAACCAAGCTTGCCTGCTGCGAACTCTGCCGCAATCTTGGCCTGGAGCGTGCCGGTTCCACCATAGAAAAATTCAATGTCGACGGTAGGGAACACCTCTTCGAGGGTTTCGTCGATTGCTTCGATGACATCGTCGTACATCGAAGTATAGATTACCAATTTTCCAGAGAGGCCTTCATCACCGGCTTTAGGCTTCTCAGCTGCACCTGCTGCAAAAAGCAACGAGCCGACAGCTGCCAGGACACAGAGCATCAAAAACACTTTCTTCATAGCAACAATCTCCTTTTTTGATTAGTCTCAGTATATCATGCATATTTCCACAGTGAGAGAATATTTTTGTTGGATAATTGGGCTCTGGTGCAATTGAAACGAGAATGTGTAGGAGTAAGCTGCACGATTTGCAATCTCCCGAAGTATGTGCAATACTCAAACTTTGATGGAGCTAGAGATGGAACATCGTACCTTTCGAAGAGTAATAGAGTTGTTGATGATTGGAGCAGCCTTGGCTCTGGCGGTAGTCTATTTTCCGAAGGTGGTAGAGGCCTTTTCCGCTTTTGCCGGCTTGCTCAAACCCCTGTTGCTTGGCGTGGTAATCGCATACTTGGTGGATATTCCCGCCAAGAAGCTGGAGCTGAAATTCCAGAAGCGGATCAAGAAGCCGATAGTTGCCCGCGCTTTGGCTACGTGCATCTCACTGTTGCTCTTTTTGCTGTTCATCGCAGGGGTCTTGGTACTCCTGCTTCCCCAACTCGGGGTGGCGATCAAGCAATTCGGCACAAACCTGCCGGTTCTCTATCAAGAGAGCGTAGAGTCGCTACAACAGTTGATGAGCCGCAGACCCGAGCTTGAACAAGGGTTTACCCTTCTTGAAACGTATGTGAATGCAGGCATCGAGCAGGTCAAGGCATCATCGCCCAAGATTGCCGACTATACCATATCGTTGCTCGGAGGAGCGGTCAGCTCGGTCGCCACCGGCCTCATTGCACTGATTTTCAGTTTGTACCTGCTCTTCGGAAAGCATCGGTTGGTAAGTCAGCTCTCCTATCTGGCAAAACGATTCATCCCCGAACAGCACTATCACAAGATTACTGCAATTCTTATTGTAGCGAACAGGACCTTCTCAAAGTTTTTCACCGGCCAGTTTTTGGAAGCGCTGATTCTCGGAACGTTGTGTACCCTGGGCATGCTGCTCTTTCAGTTCCCGTTTGCTCTTACCGTTGGTTCGGTAGTAGGCATGACCGCCCTCATCCCCTTGGTGGGCGCCTACCTCGGCGGGGCCGTCGGCTTTGTCCTGATCTTTGGGCAAAGCCTGCGTCTGGCACTTTTCTTTGTACTGTTCCTGGTCATTCTCCAACAACTGGAAGGCAACATCATCTACCCACGCGTAGTGGGTAGCTCTGTGGGATTGCCCGGAGTCTGGGTCTTTGTTTCAGTCATCCTGGGAGCTGGATTGTTCGGGGTGCCAGGCGTTCTCTTTGGAGTCCCCTTGGCGGCGACGGTGTATCAGCTGCTGAAGCAGAGCAAGCAATAATCAGGAAAAAAAGTGTTGTGATGTAAGAAAACCAATGGTATGCTCTATTTGTCCGACAAATGGACAATAGGAGTAATACCTTGAGCATTGTGCCTGTGAGAAATGAACGACTCTCAGATAAGGTGGTGAATCAGATCCTTGCCCTGATTCATGCCGGCGAGCTCAAGCCCGGGCAGAAATTGCCGAGCGAGCTCGTCTTCAGTGAACAGTTTGCGGTGAGCCGGGGTGTCATCCGGGAGGCAATGATCCAACTGCAGGCATTGGGCTATATACGCAGAAAAACCAAGAACGGGACCTTTATCGAGAAGGACATCATCGAACGCCTCTCAAAGCCGGTGAGTGACGCTCTCAAGGAAGCAACCTTTCAGGATCTTTTGGATTTTCGTGATTCGCTGGAATCCAAGATGGTTGAGATTGTCATCGATCGTGCAAGCGACGAAGAGATTGCCGAGATACGACAGACCCTCTCTGTCCAGGAACCCAAACCGGCAGGACATTTCAGCTTGGACCACTACTTCCACTACAAGCTTGCCCAGGCTTCACGCAACATCTTTTACATGAACTTCATCGATACCTATTATGATCTCATCGAAGAACTTGCACAGGCCAACAAGAAGCAGGAAGGCTCGTTGGCAAGCATAGAAGAGGAACATCAGGCGATTGTTGAGGCAATTGCCAAGCGTGACAAAGAGGCGGCTCATCACGCGATGAAGCAACATATCACCAATGTAAGACAGCGGCGACAGCGTCTGGAAATGGAGAACTCTCTATGAAATCCCTTACGTTGCTCTCTCCCTGCGGTATTCTTGGGTATGGATTTCCCGACGCCTCCTTCGCGTACGGACTCTCTCAGAAGCCCGATGCAATCGTTGTGGATGCAGGATCCACCGATGCAGGACCACACAAACTGGGAGCCAAGACCGCCATTGTCAGCAGAATGGCTGCAAAGAAAGATTTGCAGCGCATCATTCTCGGTGGTTGGTCGCTCAAAGTCCCGGTGATCATCGGCTCTGCCGGCGGCAGCGGCGGAGAGAGTCATGTCCGCTGGACAATGGACATCATTGAAGAGATTCTTGCTGAACATACAAGCTGTACACCAAAAATCGCCATCATCTGGGCCGATATCCCCAACCAAGCTATTCTTGACAGTCTCTCCAAAGGAAAGGTTCAGCCTTTGGATGCCACCAGCCTTCCCTTGGATGAACAAATTCTCAAGCAGACCACTGGAGTGGTTGCCCAGATGGGCTTGGAGCCCATTCTGGATGTACTCGAAGCCAAGGCCGACATTATTGTTTGCGGTCGCGCCTATGACCCGGCACCCTTTGCCGCAGTAGGTGTGTTTCATGGCTTTGATTTGGCCCTGAGCTATCACTTGGGCAAAGTGCTGGAGTGCGGGGCGCTGTGCTGCAATCCGGGGACCACCAAGGACTGCATGCTCGGAACCCTGTACGAAGATTGTTTTGAAGTCTATCCCTGTGACCCCAAACGAACCTGCACCCCTGTCAGCGTGGCTGCCCATACCTTCTACGAGAAGGACCATCCCTATCTGTTGCATGGCCCGGGCATAGCCATGGACTTGAGCTGTTGTATCTTCACCACGGCCGCAAAGAACCGGGTGAGGGTGCAGGGCAGCAAGATCGAGGCGACCAAAGTCTATCAGATCAAGCTGGAAGGAGCACGCAAGGTTGCATATCGCACCATCGTGGTGGCGGGTGTGCGCGATCCTCTGCTTATCGATCGAATCGATGAGGTGCAGGAACTGGTGCGCCAAAGCGTACAGGAGCAGTACAAGGAGTTGGATGCGTTAAGCTACACCATCAATTTCCTCAACTATGGAAAGGATGGGGTGATGGGTTCGTTGGAACCGGAGAAACAAGCAGGTCATGAACTGGGGGTGGTCTTTGAAGTACTGGCAGCAAGCCAGGACTTGGCAGACGCCCTCTGTGCTTCGGTGAGGTCGACATTCATGCACTACGGCTATGAGGGACGCAAATCTACTGCTGGCAATTTGGCTTTTCCGTTCGCTCCCAGTGATATTCCCTTCGGAGCGGTGTATGAGTTCTCGGTCTACCACCTGATGGATGTGGATGATCCACGGGTATTCTTCCCCTGGCAATGGTGGAAAAAGGAGGCTCGGTATGCCCAGATTGGTTGATTTGGCCTGCATGTTGAGAAGCAAAAACAGCGGCCCGTTCCTCATTACCCTGGATGTCTTTTTCGATGACTTGGCCACCTATAGAAGGGTGGTGGAGAGCGGGGTGCTTTGCAGACAGACCATCAAGAAGTGTTATCAACTTTCCGATGAGCAGTTGGTGGGTATTTACTGTTTTGAAGCAGCCCTGGGAATAAAAATCACCTATCGCCGTCCGATTTCATCAGGTACCTGCGGCGATCGTGATGTCTATGGGGCTCAACAGCATGCCCCTTTGATGGGTCTTCTCATCCCCTAACAAGGAGTACGTATGGAAATCAAGCGTGCATGGAAACAAATCAAAGCGGAGCGGGTCCTCTACCTTCTG
>Ga0228535_1002527_pt1 | contig 17119 bp, 19 predicted proteins | sample SJ1metagenome_FD_168457 | JGI IMG/M metagenome (GOLD analysis project Ga0228535, IMG submission 168457) | Enriched culture of PCE-dechlorinating microbial communities from Ithaca, New York, USA - SJ1 | ecosystem: Engineered > Modeled > Simulated communities (microbial... > Unclassified | place... | reverse complement strand
ACAACCATTCACTATAGGGGGAAATACAAAGACCGTCTGACCGAGGCGACGAAGTCCCAGAGGGAAATACTGGAGGCTTTCGGTGTCGGGGTACAGCCCTAGTTACAATTTGGCCGGGAATTTAGGATCCACGGGAGGGACAGTAAGCTTATCCCTTATGGAGACAGTGACCCCGTGTTTTTTCTCCATGTTTTTCATGAAGGAGCCGAATGTATCGACTACCCGTTCGAGTTTCTCTATATCCGCCGAGCGGACGTCTATGGTAAAGAACACCTTTCCGGGAACGATGTTCGATCCCCCGGGGTACACTTCCATACGCCCGATAGTCCCCACTGTTCCTTCACCGGCCTCCCGGGCAGCCCGGTCGAGAAAAAGGGCTGCTTCAGATGCGGCAAGAAGGGCGTTGCACCGCATGTCCATGGGCGTTGTGCCCGCATGGTCGGCCCGTCCGATGATCTCCACTTCTCTCTGGGTGATGCCGACGATGGTCTTGACGAAACCGAGGTCGAGACCTTCGCTCTCAAGGACGGGGCCCTGTTCGATATGGAGTTCGATGAAGGCTCTCAGGCTTCCTTTCGGCCGTACCGCTTCACCTATCCTGTCCGGGTCAAGGCCTGACTCTTTCATGGCCCGGGCCATGGAGATGCCGTCCCTGTCACGGAAAATGTCCAGCGACTCGCGGCTCAAGAGCCCTGCCATGGCCCTGCTTCCATAGAGTCCCCCGCCGAACCTGCCTCCTTCTTCCTCCACGAGGGCGGCGAACTCCAGTGGGAGACTGGTCCCGATTCCGTTCTCGTGAAGGACCCGTGCCACTTCCAGCCCCATGACGACTCCCGCCGGGCCGTCAAATGCGCCGCCGTTCTTTACCGAATCAAAATGGGAACCAAGCATAACCGCAGGTGCTCCGCGGCGCTTCCCCTCCCGACGTCCGAACAGGCTTCCCGCAGCATCCCTCCGGACGGTGAGACCGGCTGTCTCCATTTGCGAGGTGATATACTCCCTGGTCTTCCTGTCCTCCTCGGAGAAGGAGAACCTCGTCATTCCGCCGCCGGGAGATGCGGTGAACTGTGCCATCGCCTCGATGTCTTTCCGGATCCTTTCGGTTTTCGCTTCCAGCATGTCTCTCATCCTTCCTTCAGATCACATATCCGGCAAACTGTCTGCATTTTTTACGCGCCGCTGCCGTTTTTCTTTTCACCTTCCCGTGACGCGGTGTAGATGCCCGCGAGTATCAGGGCTCCTCCGACGGCTTTCATCCACGTTATTGGCTCTGAGAGGAATACGGCGGCCAGGATAGAGCTCCCTATGGGTTCGCCCAGGAGGCAGAGGGCTACTGTCCCTCCGCTGAGCCACCGGAGCGCCCAGTTGTAGCTCGAATGGCCCAGCACCTGGGGAACCAGCGCCAGGAGAAAGAAGGCCTGCCACGTAGACCGTGAATATCCTGCGGGAGGAAGCCCGAGGACGAGGACAAGCAGCCAGAGCACAACGGCCGCAGTACCGTAGTTGAGTGTGATGTACGACGGAAGGGATACCCGTGGACGGACCCGTCTGCCTGCAAGTATGTACAGGGCGGCAAAAAAACTGCCCAGCAGAGCGAGGAAATCCCCCCACAGGGCGGCGCCTCCAAGGGCGAAATCTCCCCACCCGATGATGGCTCCTCCCGGAAGTGCCAGGAGAAGCCCCCTCCGAAGGGAGCTTGAGAAAGGGTCTCCCGTGAGCAGGGGGGAGAGAAGTCCGGTCCAGAGCGGGATGGCGTTCACGATGACCACGCTGCTGGCCACCGAAGTGTAAAACAGTGATGAAATCCACGTCGCGAAATGAAGAGCCAGGAACCCTCCGGAAACTGCAATGGTCAGAAGGTCCGTCCGTGACATTTTAACCGCTTCCCGAAACGTTCCCGCAGCGGTGAACGGAAGAAGGATCAACACAGCAAGCCCCGTCCTGTAGGCGGATATCACCAGCGGATGTGCCTCGGCCATCCGTGCGAATATCGCTCCCGTTGAAATGGCGAACACACCGAATGAAAGAACGAGCCACGGAGAGACCGGAGGGTTCTCCCTCATTGGGGCAGCATCCATTCAATTGTCGTCGGGAGAGACGCTTCCCGGGAAAAAACTGTCCTCATTCCCTCAGCTCCTTCAGTGAGCGAATTCTGTCCGGTCATCATGAACAAAGGATATCAGAGAAATCACTTCTCAGAAAGGGTGTGGACACGACGGAAAAACAGGGTACAGGTTCTCCTCACAGGGAGCGTCTAATTAAAAAGGAACGTGAAGAGAAAGGGCAGGACAATGAGGATTGAGAGGAGGCGGACTGTCTGAAGGATGCTTACCTTCAGGGGGTCTGCTCCCATCTCTTCCGAGATGATGGACATCTGCGAGAGCCCTCCAAGGGATGTGGACAGCAGGCAGGTGGGATAGTCCCAGCCGGTCATTTTGTGGAGAAGGAAGCCAAGGGAAAGGCTTGCGGCAAGCATCCCTGCCGTGAGGCACACGACAGGCAGGGCCATGGTGGAGAACTGCCGGAACGTCTCCATGGTGATGCTTGAAGCGATGATAATGCCGATTCCGATCTGGGCCATCGTTCTCAGAACGGGAGGCATCGGAGGAAGCTCTTTCCCTGCAAGGTTCATAACTGCGACGGCAAAAATGCTTCCCGTAAGAATCCCCACCGGCAGGTGAAGTGCGTATCCGGTATATCCGCCGGCGAGTGCCACGGCAGCAAAAAGGATATATCCCGAGGCTGAAGGGTGCACAGACGAGGAAATGGCGGGGGCATCGTCCTCTTCATTGGACGAGGGGATCGTCTCCGGCAGGGGAGAAGGACCGGGAAACCTGGCGCGTTCCCTTTTGGTGTACCAGTCCGTCCACTTTTTGCAGAATATGGGTGTGGCTATTATTGCCGTGAGTAGACGGAAGACCTGCAGCAGCGAGACGGCCGCCACATCGGCGCCAAAGGAAATCGAGAGCAGGGCCATTTCGCTGATTCCTCCTGCAGTGGATCCCATATAGGCCGTGACTGGAGAAAGATCGCTCAGCAGGTACAGAAGGGAACCGCTGGCAAGGGATATTACAAGCATCCCCAGGGAAACGATGAGTGCGGGGAAGGGAAGATCCCGAAGAAAACGGACGGACGTGCGGTTGACCTTCAGCCCCACGTAAGAGCCGATGACAATGTTGCTGAACCAGGAGAGGCGCAGGAGGGAAATCTCGGGAAAAAAGCCGGAAAGATTCAGCGCTGCCGAGAAAAAAAGGGAACCCAGTATTGCAGGGACAGGAAAGCGCAGTATTTTGAATGTGAAATAGCCTGAAGATGCGACTAAAAGAACGAAAAAAAGATTTCCCATGATCTGCGCTGACCTCCGTGGAAATTAATTAAAAATGGCGGATCGTAAAGGCGGTTTCTTCTCTTTCCAGAGGCCTTTCGATAGCGGTACACCGCGTGACCCTGGCCATTGGCGGGCCGCGCCGGAGCCATTTTTCCATTTCAAGAACATGATCCTCTTCACCCTGGGCCTGTACCTCGACACCTCCTTCGGGGAGGTTCCGGACCCAGCCGGTAAGCGATAAAGACCGGGCTTTCCCAACAGCCGAGTGCCTGAAGCCTACCCCCTGGACCCGGCCTTCGATGAGAAAATGACGGCGGACCCTGGCCATGGCTGCACCTAGGAGTAGGCCTTCATCAGGCCCTCGAGCCGCTCAATGCGTGATTCCAGGGCCGGGTGGGTGCTGAAGAGACTGTCCTTCCCCTTTTTCTTTCGAAGGAGAGGATTCACGATATACAGATGCTGCATTCCCTGGCTGGAATTCTTCAGTTCCGCCGTGTCGGCCGTCAGTTTTTTGAGCGCCGAGATCAGCCCCGCCGGGTTTCGCGTAAGCTCTACAGCGGAGGCATCTGCGAGATATTCTCTCTGCCTGCTTACCGCGAGCTGAATAATGGTCGCCAACAGGGGAGCGATTATGGACAGGACGACAGCCACGATGGCGAGGATCGCCTGGGCCTGGTCGCCTCCCCTGGAGTCGCGGCTCCGCCTTCTGCCTCCGAAGGAACTGTAGAACAGGCTCCGCCGGACCACGTCGGCGAGAAGGACGATGGAGCCCACCATCACCGCCATGAGCATGGCGAAACGGATATCGTAATTCCGCACGTGGGACATTTCGTGGGCCATGACCCCCTGCAGTTCCTCCCGGTTGAGTTTTTCCATAAGCCCCCTGGTTATCGCCACGCTGGCGCTTTTGGGATCCCGGCCTGTGGCGAATGCGTTCATGGCCTCGTCTTCTATTACATAAACTTTCGGCATCGGCATGCCGCCCGCGATGGAGATCTCTTCCACCACGTTCCACAGCTGGGGGGCGTCTTCATGGGATATCTGCCGTGCACCGCTCGATGCGAGGATCATGGAGTCCCCGAACCGCCAGGAAATGAAGAAGTACAGCCCGGCCACCAGTACGGCGATAACCACGCCCGAGAGCCAGTCCCCACCCCAGTAGGTTCCGATGGAAGCCCCGAAAAACCCGAAAAGAACGGCCATGAACCCGAAGAGCAGAATACTCATGTGCTTGTTGTGGTCTATCAGCTTGTTGAAGCTCGCCATTTCAATCGCCCCCTATCTGAAGGAAACGTCGACGGCATTCCGCTCGGAAGCGTCATCCACTGCCCAGAGTGGCCTGAGACCATAGCCGAGTTTTCCCGAAAGCAGGTTGTTGGGGAAAACGGAGATGGCTATGTTGTATTCCCTGACAGCGTCGTTGTAGTACTGGCGGGCAAAGGCGATCTTGTTCTCGGTTGCTGACAGTTCCTCCTGGAGTGCCAGGAAATTCCGGTTCGCCTTCAGGTCGGGGTAGTTTTCCGAAACAGCAAGCAGCGACTTCAGTGCCCCGGAGAGCTGGTTCTGCAGGGGGACCGTCTCTTCCACGGAATGGGCGGCGAGTGACGCGCTCCTCAGGGAAGCGATACGCTCGAAAATCTCACGCTCGTGGGCAGCATATGCTTTCACTGTTTCCACCAGGTTGGGGATGAGATCGTACCGTCTTTTGAGCTGTACGTCGATCTGGCTCCAGCCATTGTCGGCATGGGCCTTTTTCCTCACGAGCGAATTGTAAATCCAGATGATATATACTATAAGGGCAGCTGTTGCAGCCAGCAGGATATACAGCATGTTTTCCATGAATACCCCTCCTTTGATTCCGGGTTCGGAAATCGTGAGGATATATTTCTCCCGGATGCTTTATCCTATCACTTTGCCTGTTCCGGCTCAACGGAAAAAGTTCTGAAAACCGCCGGTAAAAAAAGAGGAGAAGGGCAGAAAAAAGAGGCTGCCTCCGGAGAGACAACCTCTTTAATGTATGTACCGCACTTCCGCACGGTTAAAATTGGTAGCCCCAACGGGATTCGAACCCGTGTTTTAACCTTGAGAGGGTTACGACCTAGGCCGCTAGTCGATGGGGCCTTGCTTTCTGGCTGGGGAACCTGGATTCGAACCAAGATTACCTGATCCAGAGTCAGGCGTCCTGCCATTGGACGATTCCCCAATTCTGTTCGTCCGAAACGCTAACGTATGATAAGGGAGGATTCCGGTACTGTCAAGGGGGAATCGCTTCTATCAAATCTTTCGCACTTTTCAGATAAAAGGTGTCTCTGCCAGCATAAATGCTATTATACGATCAACTGATAAATACAATCGCAGTCACCGGCAATGGAATTTATTGATACTTTCTTTGAAACCGGAGGAAATTGAATGAGTCTGGAAGCTCTCAAACACAAACGTCTCAACGGCACGGAAGAATTCCACAACGCCGGCACTTCTCTCGGGTTCAATGTGGCCGACTTTTGGGGCTGGAGCGTGTCGGATCTTGTCAGCAAAGCCACGAGGGGAATCCTCGCGGAATATATAGTGGGCAGGGCGGTCGGTGCTGACCTTGAAATAAGAGACGAATGGGGTGCCTATGACCTGCGGACCCCGGAAGGCACCCGAATCGAAGTGAAATCCGCAGTCTACCTCCAGAGCTGGTTTCAAAAGCGGCTTTCCCTGATAACCTTCAATTGTGAAAAACATTTGTACTGGGATTCTGAGAAAAACGAGCAAAGCGTTGAACATGGAAGATTTTCCGATGTTTATGTGTTCGCCCTGCTGGACCATACGGATAAAAAGACGATAAATCCCCTTGATCTCTCCCAGTGGAAGTTTTTTGTGGTACCTACGGCCTGGCTTAATGCCCGGAAAAGAAGCCGGCACTCCATTGCACTGGCATCGCTCAAACGTTCTTTTTCGGAGACGGTCTGGCAGGATCTTGCCGGAAGGGTCAAAACGGCGGCGGAGGTGCACCGGAAAATGCAAAATGGAGAAGAATTTCTTTTCCCCGAGGATCTGTGAAGGAGGCTTTCCCATGATTATCTATCGGAACGCGGTGCCGGAGGACCTGGCCGGTGTTGCCGAGCTGCAGAAACGGTACCACATTTCGACCATCCGGGAGGAGGACAAGGCGGACGGGTTCGTGACCACCCTGTTCACATCGGAACAGTTCCTGTCCCTGATGCGGGATGAAAACGGACTGGCGGTGGCGTGCGACGGCGGCAAAATCATTGCCTATGCCATGGCGGCGTCCTGGGAATACTGGTCGGCATGGCCCCTGTTCCGGCACATGATCGCCGACCTGCCGAACATCGAGTACCTCGGGAGGGTCCTTTCCACGGAAAACTCCTACCAGTACGGGCCTGTCTGCATCGCGGGGGAATACCGGGGACAGGGCGTGCTGGAACATATTTTCGAATTTTCCCGCCGGCAGATGGCGTCCCGCTATCCGGTAATGGTCACCTTCATCAACAGGATCAACCCCCGGTCCTATGACGCCCATACCCGGAAGGTGGGCATGGAGCTGATCAAGACCTTCGACTTCAACGGCAGCCACTATTACGAGCTGGGATACGACATGAGCAGGCCGGTTCCCGGTACGAAGCTGGGGTAGTTGGTTATTTTCTGCTGTGTCCTGGCAATCTTTGGTAAGAAAACCTCGTAAAGAGATCTTCCGGAGGAAAGCTGAGCTGGTCTTGGAAAAGGAAAACAGGGAATAGATTGTTGTCGCAAGTCGGGAAGAGAACTTAGAAACTTTTTTTTTGCGTTTTTTTGCAAATTTGACGGGATTTCAAGTGTGTTATACAATGTATTACATGGTAAGGAGGTGTTGTCATGGGTATGATTTCTCTACGGGTTTCTCAGGAAGAAGAAGCAGTTATGAAAGGATACGCTGAAAGTAGAGGGATGAGTATTTCTCAGCTAATGAGGGAATCCATACTGGGTCTGATCGAGGACGAATACGACATAAAAGCCTATAGTGAATACCTTGCATACAAAGACAGCTGTAAAATGCTCACCTTTGATGAAGCAAAGGAACTCTGGAAGTGACATATCGTTTTTTAGTCCCTGAACCGGTGGCTAGGAAGATTTCTGCATACGACAAATCGGTTCGAAAAATGCTGGAAAAATACATACAGAAGCATCTTGTTGATGCTGAGGACCCCAGAGTATACGGGAAAGCGCTGAAATATCAGCATATTGGACTATGGCGTTACCGTGTGGGGGATTACCGCCTTCTTGTGGAAATTAACGATCATCAACTGGTTATAATTGCCGTTGATTTCGCTCATCGATCAGAGATCTATAAATAGTTGCGCGCAAAGGTTGATTTGCATGTTTTTCTCTGTCAGTTGAATGGATCGGAATCTAAAAAATTGCCGGGGAGGAAAGAAATGATCGAAGCCGTCAGGACAAGGCGCAGCGTACGAAAATTCACCGCCGGGGATGTGGAGCAGGGGGTGATCCTTCAGCTTCTTGAGAGTGCACGGCTGGCGCCGTCCGGGCACAACACCCAGCCGTGGCGGTTCATCGTGGTGCGGTCTCCCGAGGCGAAACGGGCGCTTGCGAAGGCTGCCCACGGCCAGTCGTGGATGGAGGCGGCCCCGGTCTTTATAGTCTGCGTGGCTGATGTGCGGTGCCGGATACAGGACGAACCCGGCCTCGATGTGAACGAAACGAGCCCGCAGTTTGCCCTGAAGCAGGTGATCCGCGACACTGCCATCGCCGTGGAGCACGCTGTGCTTGAGGCGGAGAACCTGGGCCTGGGCACGTGCTGGGTTGCGTGGTACGAGCAGGCGGACGTCCGTCCAATCCTCGGCATACCGGCCGATAAATTCGTGGTCGCCATCCTGCCCCTGGGGTACCCGGCGGAGACCCCGTCGCCGCGGCCAAGGAAGAAACTGGACGAGATCGTCATGTTCGAGAAATGGGAAGAGAAGTCTTGAGAACCTGAAATTTCCCGGTACCCCCGTTTTTTTTCCGGCGTTCCTGAATAGTATTCTGATTCGGTGAAAGTGAAAAGAGCGGTGAACCAGCAAGGTTCACCGCTCTTTCATCTGTGCCCGGGATTCTATTTCTGCTGCTGCTTGAAATCCTCCCGCACGGGGCAGAAGACGTCGACGACGACGCAGTCCTCGTGGGCGAATCCTCCGTGGCCTTCCCCGCCGGCGAAAACGATCCCCTGCCCGGGAGTAAGCGTGACTTTTTCATCACCGGCCCCGAGCTCCAGCTTCCCCGAAAACAGCAGGGTGATCTGCTCGTGCGGGTGGCTGTGAAAGGCGAGTTCCGTCCCTTTCGCTATCTCCCAGTGTGCGACCGTGGCTTTCTCGGAATGAACGAACGTTCCGATGAAGCCGGGTCTCCCTGTAAATTTCTCGATTGCGGCAATGTCGAATGGTTTCATTTCCTTTTCCACGTCCTTTCCGGAATTCCGGTATCCTGTCCGCAGTGTGCGACGTTCGGGATGCCGGGCTCTTGACACTTTTCCCTCCCGCAGGTATAAGTAGGGAAATTGTGAACAACAATAATATGATAAAAAAGCGATGAAAGGAAGAGTACCTTTTCCAAAAAACGGACAGAGATGAAGGATCGGGGCTGAAAATCCTTCTCCGTTTCGAAAAGGGAATACCACCCTTGAGCGGGCGTCGAATTCCTTCGGGAGGAAAGACACCGGGGTTCCGCCCCTCACAGCGGGATCAAGCAGCCGATATTTTTCGGAATTGGAGTGGGACCGCGATGAGCCTGCATCGTCTCCAGAGTGAGGACGATGCAGGCTTTTTTTCAGGAGGGAAATTTGATGAAGAAAGGTATTCTGCATTCCTACGAAAAGTTTCTGCCCCTGACGGACCGGACTCCGCGCCTGTCGCTCTGCGAGGGTGACACTCCACTGGTTCCCCTGGGAAGACTGGGCCGTGAACTGGGCATCGAACTGTTCGGGAAATACGAGGGGCTGAACCCCACGGGCTCCTTCAAGGACAGGGGAATGGTGCTGGCAGTGTCAAAGGCTCTTGAAGAAGGGGCAAAGGCACTGATCTGCGCATCCACGGGGAACACGTCCGCCTCGGCCGCGGCCTACGGAGCGGCGGCGGGGATTCCGTGCTATGTTCTGCTTCCCGCAGGGAAGGTGGCCGGGGGAAAGCTTGCCCAGGCGCTTATCTACGGGGCGAAGGTGGTCGCAGTGCGCGGGAATTTCGACAATGCCCTGGAACTGGCACGGCAGGCTGCGAAAGAAAGAGGCATTGCCATAGTCAACTCGGTGAACCCGTACAGGCTGTACGGGCAGAGAAGCGCTTCCTGGGAGATCAGCGATGAACTGGGATCGGCGCCTGACTGGCTGGTCCTCCCTGTGGGCAATGCCGGGAACATCAGCGCATACTGTGCGGGGTTCGAATTTTACAGGGAGATAGGCCGGATCGAGCGGCTGCCCCGTCTTATCGGCGTCCAGGCGGAGGGCGCAGCGCCGCTCGTCAGGGGATGCGAGGTGGATCAGCCGGAGACGGTGGCCACTGCCATTCGGATCGGACGGCCTGTGAGCGCGGACAAGGCGAGACGGGCAGTGGAAGTGAGCAACGGCCAGTTCCTGTCCGTTTCAGATGACGAGATACTCGGTGCCCAGAAAACCCTTGCTTCGACAGAGGGAGTGTTCGCTGAACCCGCTTCGTGCGCTCCGCTGGCGGCCATTGCGAAGCTTGCCCGCCTTGGGGAGCTTCCCCGGGGGATACGGGTCGTCATGGTCCTGACCGGGAACGGATTGAAAGATCCTGAGGGAGCGATGCTGAGGGCAGGCGAACCTGTGGAGATCGAAGGCACTTCTGCCGCCCTCGCGGAGGTGCTCGGACAGTGAGTCTTCTTCGGGTCAAAGTGCCGGCTTCCAGTGCGAACCTCGGTTCCGGATTCGACACGGTCGGTCTTGCGCTGTCGCTGTACAATTTTTTCGATGTGCTTGAGATCCTTCCTTCCGGCAGCTATTCCATCGATGTCGTGGGAGAGGGGGGAGGGGACGAATCCCTCGTTCGGGAAAACGGTGTGATCAAAAGCTACGAGACGGCCTGCAGGGAGTGGGGGATGGAGCCTCCGGGGCTGCGCCTGCGCACCATGAACGCCATTCCCATGAAGCGCGGGCTGGGCAGTTCTTCTTCGGCGATCGTGGGCGGGGTGGCGATTGCAAACGAACTCAGGGAATATCCTCTTCCGAAAGAGGACCTTCTTCCCCTCATGGTTCGAATGGAAGGGCATCCTGATAATGTGGTGCCATGCTGTCTCGGCGGCATGGTGGTGAGCTGCTGGGACGGGGAGAACCTGAAGTTCGTCCGCATGCCTGCCCTGCCGGCGGATATCCTTGCTGTGGTGGCAGTACCTGCAGTGGAGCTGAGCACGGAGGATGCAAGAAGAGCCCTTCCTCAACAGGTTCCAATGAAAGATGCAGTGTATAATCTGAGCCGGTCGGCTCTTCTTGCGGCCTCGTGGGCCACGGGAAACTGGGAGAATCTTCCCTGGGCCATGGATGACCGGCTGCACCAGCCCTTCCGGGCCAGGCTTTTCCCCGGCGGGGAGGCGATCCTGGACGAAGTGAGGGGCATTCCCGATTGTTCCGGGGTCGCCATCAGCGGCTCCGGGCCGAGCGTGCTTGCTTTTTCAAGGCACGAGGCCCACCGGGTTGCGGAGTTGATGTGTTCCATCTTTTCACGCTTCGGCGTGCGCTCACGTTTTTTTGTTCTTTCCGAGGACAGGGACGGCGTGTCCGTTTCCAAAAATGTGAGCTGTTCTGATATTTTTCGTCCTCTTCGGAAAGGGAGTGTGTTTCCAATGGCGTTTGGTGTGGACAGTTCAGGGCAGTGCGTAGTCGGCGAGGTGATCTGCGACAGTGATGTCGCAAAGATCGCTGTTCTCGGAGTGCCCGATGTTCCAGGTGTGGCGGCCAGGCTTTTTTCAAATCTCGCGGCCGTCGGCGTGGGAGCCGAAATGATCGTCCAGAGTGTTATGAGAGGACAGATGAACGATATCGCTTTTATCGTAAAACAGAGCCTTCTCGGAGAAGCGATCGGCATATGCAGGGTCTTTTCATCCGAAGTGGGGGCCCAGGGAGTCACCTTCGACACGGAGGTTGCAAAGGTTGCCCTGAAGGGTGATCTCATCGCGGGCTGCCCGGAGATTCCCTCGCAGATGTTCTCTGTGCTCGCGGGCTGCAGGATAAATATCGACATGATCGCTGCGGCATCGACGGTTATAGCCTGCATCGTGTCATCGGGCGACATGGAGGGGGCTGTTTCCGCCCTTTCTCAGGCGTTTTTGAGGTAGGGACGATGCCGGAAACCGTTAATTCCTGTACAATAACAGAAAACCACCCCGTACTGGAGGCCGTGATATGAAATTTTTCCGCTGCGTGTTTCTAGGTTTGCTTGCCGTGTCCCTGGCTTTTTCCCCTCTGCATGCACAGGACCTGGAGCTTACGTCAGACAAAATGCGTTACGACTCAGAGAGCGGAGATTTCTGGGCGGAGAAAAACGTGAAGGTCACCAGGGGGACCCTGATCGCTACATCAGAAATTGCGGACGGAAACGTAAACGCCCAGAAATTTTCCATGAAGGGAAAGGTCCACGTGTTCGGATCATGGGAAAAAGACAAGGTCGACATGACCGGTGATTCTCTTTCCGGCGTCTTTTCCGAGCCGCGGGAGTATGTCTTCGAAGGAAAGGTAAAGGGGTACTGGGGACCAAGAGAGGTCGACGTCGATATCCTCCGCATGAAAGGTGACCGGTTCTGGGGATCTCCCGTCCGGAAGTATGCAGATAAGAACGAGGGGTATGTTCTTGTCTGTGATTCTGTAGAAGGTAAACTTGCGAATGGCGTGATCGACGAGTTTATAGCTGACGGTAATGTTGTATTCCGATCCTCACCGAAGAAAGGCGAACCGACTGAGATCCGTGGTGCGAAGGCGGTGTATTCCAAGGCGAGGGGAACCCTTGTAGTCACTGGAAAAGTGACGGCGATCCAACCTTCACGCACTCTGAATGCCGACACATTGATTTTCTTTCCCGAGAAAAACCGGGTTGAAGCCACCGGGAAACCCAGGTTGATCTTCAAAATGGATGAAGGCGGAAAGAAGAAGTAATGAGCAAAATAATATCCGCAAGGGCGCTGTGCAAGTCCTATAGAGGCCGGATGGTGGTGTCTTCGGTTGACCTGGACGTGTCCACGGGTGAGATCGTCGGGCTGCTGGGGCCGAACGGCGCGGGCAAGACGACCACTTTCTACATGATCGTGGGGCTGATCAAGCCGGATTCGGGTTCCGTCGCCATAAATGACAGGGATCTGACGTCCCTTTCGGTGTACAGAAGAGCGCGCATAGGGGTGGGCTACCTTCCGCAGGAGGCATCAGTCTTCCGGAACCTCACCGTCAGGCAGAACCTTGAACTCGTACTGCAGGAGAATCCCCCTCCCGAAGAATCGGCCAGAACAGTGGTTGACCGCCTGATAGAGGACTTCGGGCTTCAAAAGATCACGAACATACCCGGGTACTCTCTCAGCGGAGGCGAGCGCCGGAGGGTTGAAATCGCGAGAAGCCTGGCCATACTTCCTGACTTCCTCCTCCTGGACGAACCATTCAGCGGTATCGACCCCATTGCCGTGTATGACATCCAGCAGATCATCCTGAGCCTGAGAGCGAAGGGGTACGGCATCCTGCTGACGGATCACAACGTACGGGATACCCTTGCCATAACGGACAGGACGTACCTGATCCACCAGGGAAAGATCGTCATCGAGGGGGCGCCCCAGGAGGTGGCGGAAAGCGAAGTCGCGCGGAAGTTCTACCTGGGCGACCGTTTCTCCTGGTAGCATTCCAGCTCCTCGAACCTGCCGCTCCGAAGGATTTGCGAAAGTCGCCTGACAGCCTCTGCCGCAGCGGGGGACAGCTCCTCGCCGAATCCTCTTTCAAGGGGCTGGACGGCGATGACAGCGATCTCTATTTCCTTCCTGAACGGTTCCAGGATAAGGGAAAGGGGAATACCGTGGCTGCTGAAGGAAATGTTTCCGGTATCGTCAAGGCTCATTTTCCGTATGGTTCCGCCCGGAAGCCCCATATCAGCGGCATCGGCAATCAGAAGAACTTCCGGAGGCGACTGCCGGAGGCGGGCGATCCAGTTTTCGGGTGTAGTCTCGCAGTTGACGGCCTCCAGGTGTTCCACGGGGGATGATGCCAGTTCGGAGTAGAGTGCAGGCCCCACTCCGTCATCGCGCATCAGGGCGTTGCCCACGCACCAGACTGCAGTTTTTTTCATAAACGTCATACTCCTCTCATTTCTGACCTGAAGAGTCGATACCGGGGAGAAACGAGCAGCTTCAGGAGGCAGCCGAAGGTGGCAAAATCGACATCAACAATGGTTCGCCATGCGCTTTTCATGATGGCAGGCACGTTTGCAAGCAGGATCCTCGGGCTCGTCCGGGAGGTCATCACTGCCGCATGGTTCGGGGCAACAGGCATTCTGGATGCATTCAACGTTGCGTTTACCCTGGCGAACCTGGCACGGCAGATGCTCGCCGAAGGGGCCCTTTCAGCATCATTTGTCCCTGTTTTTTCCCGTGTGCTGGCCTCAAGGGACCGCACTGCGGCGGAGAAACTTGCCCGCCAGGCATTCTCGGTTCTTCTGGGGGCGGGGCTTCTGGCCGTCTTTGTCGGGATCATTGTTTCCCCTGTACTTGTAAGAATTATGGCCCCGGGATTCGATCCTGTCAAAACAGCCCTTGCCGTTTCGCTTACCCGGTGGATGTTTCCTTTTCTTCTCATGGTTTCTATGGCCGCACTGGCTATGGGGGTGCTGAACAGCCTCGGGTCGTTTCTGATCCCCGCCCTCGCACCGGCACTCAGCAATGTGATCTATATCGTCATGGTTATCCTTTTTGCCTCCTCGTGGGGAGTATGGGGACTTGCAGCGGCTGTGCTGGCTGGAGGTTTCTGCCAGTTTGCCCTTCAATGGGGATGGACGCGGAAAATGGGGATCCTTCTCTCACCGGAGCGTCCTGACCTGCATGACACCGATCTGAGAAAAATGCTTTCCCTTTTCCTTCCCTACGCTGCAGGGCTTTCACTCAACCAGGTGAACCCCGTGCTGAGCAGAATGCTGGCTTCTTTCCTCCAGGAGGGGGCAATATCCGTGCTGAACTATGCCAACAGGGTCATTCAGCTCCCCCTTGGACTTTTTGTGATCGCGATCTCCCAGGCTGTCCTGCCCCAGCTTTCCAGGTGCGCTTCGGGAGAAGTAGATGAGTTTCGGGACATTATGCGCGATTCCCTGCGATTTGCACTTTTCGTCGTCCTTCCTGTGACCCTGGGCAGCGTTCTCGTCTCACGGGAAGTGATCCACCTGCTGTTTGTAAGGGGAGCGTTCGGCCAGTGGGCCTGGGAGGGGACAGCCCGTTCCCTTGCCATGTACTCCCTGGGACTTCCCGGAATGGCGTGCTCCACAGTGGTAATGCGGGGCCTGTATGCCCGCAGCCTGCCCCGGGCGGCCCTGAAGGTTACCTTTTCAAGTGTTGCATCCACACTGCTTTTCTCCCTCGTGCTGATGAAGCCGATGTCATACGGAGGCCTTGCCCTCGCTACTTCTCTTTCATTCACGCTTTCAGGTGCGGTGGGGGCTTACCTACTCTCCGGCAACCTGGGTGTTCGGCTCGGCATCTTTTCTGTACAGTGGTGCGCAAAAATGACGGGCTGCCTCCTGGCAACAGCGGGGACCGTTCTTGCATTCACGGCTCTGATGCCCTATCCTGCCGGGGAAGGAATTGCCTTCAGGAGTTTCTGGGTTTTTGCCGTTTTTTTTGCGTCCGCACTGGTCTATGGAGTGTTCACGTGGATGATGGGGTTCCAGGAATGGAGATGGATCCGTGGAGCTGTGGGCAGGACGTCCGGCGGTCCAGTAATAAAAGGGGAAGGGGAGGAGTAGGTCATGAAATGGTACGGAAATATTGTCGTCGTGTTTCTTCTGGTCTTTATACTTTTGCCGGGAGGTGCGGCTGAGGCTTCAGGGGACCTCCAAACCCTGCTCGACGAAAGGAGCGCCGTGCTCTGGATCGACGGTGAAGTCCTGGGAGACCTTGTTATCGGCGCCAGGGCCCAGGCTGCCCTCATTTATGTGGATGGAAAACTTTCTGAGGCCGCATGGGGAGACCAGACGGCTCCGGATTGGCTGAAGACACAGACCGGATATTACGGGAGCAGGGAAGCGAGAAAAAAGAAACTGTTCATTATACGGCTGAAGACTATCAACAATTTTACCCTCGACCATTCAATGATCAAAATAGGCTCTCATGTGCTCACCCCTGCCGACGTTCTGACGAACAAACACTATGTTCCAGTGGGTGACCTGCCTGCAGGGCTGACGGCGGATTTTGCAGTTGTTATCCCCAATGCTGCTGTAAAGGGGAAATCCGTAAGCTTCTCCGTAGGGGAATATTCAACGGAACTGGAGTATCCGAAAAGATGACCGGACCCGAAGACTCATTTTTGACCCTGGGTATTGAGAGCAGCTGCGACGACTCGGCCGTGGCTCTGCTTCAGGGACGCAGGTCCGTGATTGCCGAGCTCATGGCCAGCCAGACAGAATCCCATGCCCCGTTCGGGGGTGTTGTGCCCGAGTTCGCTGCCAGGCAGCACCTTGAGGCATTTCTTCCCCTCATGGAGGAAGTGCTCCGCAGGGGGGGCCTTTCGGATCCGGCAAAAGAAATCGGCCTTATTGCCGTAACCGCCGGCCCGGGGCTTATGGGATCGCTTCTCGTGGGAGTGATGGCCGCAAAAGCGCTTGCCATGGCATGGGATGTTCCCCTTATAGGAGTCAATCACCTCGAGGGGCACATGTTCGCCAATATAGTCTCTTTTCCTGACCTTGAGCCCCCCTTTCTCTGCATGATCGTCTCAGGAGGGCATACGGAGATCGTCCTTGCACAAGATTACGGGATGTACGAATTCTTGGGAGGCACACGGGATGATGCTGCCGGAGAAGCCTACGACAAGGTGGGCAAGGTCCTGGGGCTCCCCTATCCCGGAGGTCCGGTGATGGACAGGCTCGCGAATACGGGAAATCCGCGTGCGTTTGATTTCCCTGTACCCATGAAGGGAAACAGGGAGATATCCTTCAGCTTCAGCGGTCTGAAAACTGCTGCGGTGACAGAAATTGCAAGGCTTCGCAAGGAGGGGACGAATATTCCCCTTGAGGATGTGTGTGCGTCATTTCAGCGCGCAGTGGTGGAATCCCTCGTGGGCAAACTCTCCCTGGCCGTGAAAATGACCGGGATAACATCCGTTGCGCTTTCGGGCGGTGTGGCGGCAAACAGTGCCCTGCGGCGCGAGCTTCAGAAAAAAAAGGATTGGAAGGTGTACCTTCCTCCTGCTTCGAGATGCACCGACAATGCCGTAATGATTGCAGCGGCAGGCTATTCCGCCTTCCGAAGAGGAGTCCGCTCATCACTGGATCTCTCACCTGATCCCTCGTGGACCCTTTGGTGAGCTGTATTTTTAAAAAGATCAATAAAAGTAAGATTATCGACGAAAATAAAAGTCAGCAACCATTATTCAGCTATTATTCCCCCTTATTGCGGTTGAGATTCCCCCTCCACATCCGTAATATCTATTGCGGTCATTTAGCACTCGCTTCGAATGAGTGCTAGTATTTTGTAAAACATTCTTAGGAGGGATTTGTACCATGAATCTGAAACCGCTTGGAGACAGGATCGTAGTCAAGGTCGTCAATCACGAGGAAAAAACAAAGGGCG
>Ga0228535_1002526_pt1 | contig 17127 bp, 16 predicted proteins | sample SJ1metagenome_FD_168457 | JGI IMG/M metagenome (GOLD analysis project Ga0228535, IMG submission 168457) | Enriched culture of PCE-dechlorinating microbial communities from Ithaca, New York, USA - SJ1 | ecosystem: Engineered > Modeled > Simulated communities (microbial... > Unclassified | place... | reverse complement strand
GCGCTCTGCTCGTCGGTTTCAGGTTGAGCTGCTCGACCCCGTTGAGCACGCACGCGAGCGGCTCGACGAGTGTGTAGACATCGTTCTTTTCCTTCAGCGGGAAGACGCCCCGCTCGATGTAGTCCGCCGATATCCCCACCCGCTCGCAGAACGCCCCGTCCTCGACATAGTGCTTGTGCGGACACAGGGACCCCGCGTCCCTCAGGCATACGTCGCAGGCGCCGCACTCCGCGTAGGGCGCGACAACTACCGCGTCCCCGATGGAATAACCGCAGCCCTCAGGCGCCTTTTCGACCAGGCCGTAGAACTCGTGCCCCAGTATCGCGGGAGGCGGGAAGAGGTGATGCCCCTTCTGATACGTCTTCAGGTCGGTGCCGCATATGCCGCAGCCAAGAACCTTGACGACGAAATCGGATGAGGGATCGGGGACGTCCTTCAGCGCCAGCTGTCCGATGCCGGTATATACGAGTGCTTTCATGCTCTTTCCCCTTTCGTCGCGGCGCCGCTTCGTATGGCGCCCTGATCTGTTTTTCTCGACGCCCCCTCCGCGGAATGTTCGCGGAGCAGCGTTAAAATCGCGTGAGCCGTCTGTTCATCCGTTATTAAATCGCTGACGAACCTTGCCCTTGCCGCGGCGATAATCCCCCGGGCCTTCAGCTCGCCCCCCGCGAGGCAGATCGAGCGCTGCAGGTTGGGCAGGTTCCGGATATCGAAGGCGAGGAGTTCGTATTCGTGTTCGGAGTGGAAAATCGCGCCCTTCTGGTCGAAGAACTGCGACAGAATGTCGCCGCAGGAGGCGCTCTTTTTCAGCTCGTCTTTGTATCGCTCCGGCAGTTCGTCGATGATGTTGATGGAAGAGGAGGGGGGAGTGCCCAGTCCGACGACCGCCGCCTCAACCTGGTTCCAGTATTCTCTGAGGGCGTGGATGCGCTGTTCCTCGATGCCGGAGAGCGCGCTTTCCTTCTCGCGGACGGATGACAGATTGACGAACAGTCCCTTGGACTGAAAAGACGTACTGAAACGATCAATTATGGTGTTGATCTGCAGGTTCGGGTTGGTATCGCCGGAGAGTCCGATGAGGGGGACGAAGAACGGCTTTCGGGCCTGCGCCGGGTGGCGCGGCAGGAGCATCGCCGTCTCGTACACGGTTTTACCCCAGCCTATGCCCGCGACGCCGAAGGCCGGCAGTATCTCGCCCAGGACATCCGCCGCGCGCGTCGCGACCGCTTTGGCGATTTCATCCTGATTCGCGGTCTTGGCGACCGGGACGACTGTCGCGGTCCGAAGCCCCAGTTTCTCGACAAGCGTCTCCGAGAGCTCTTCAGTGTGCTGGCTCGCGGGCGGCACCACCGTGATTTTCACCAGGCCCAGCGACTTGGCCCTCTCGATGAGCCTCGAAATCTGCGAACGCGAGAAGCCTTCCTTGTCGGCGATTTCTTCCTGCGAGAGCCCTTCCGCGTAATAGTATCGGGCAATTCTATATATCGTCGAAATATCCGGCCCGGCCTTCATGACACGTAATCTCCCGCCATATCCAGCATTCCCGTGGTTCTATCCGAGGATTTCCCTCAGCGAACGAATGACCGCAAGCGGGTCGTTCGCCTGGAAAATATTGCGTCCGAAGGCGAAACCGCGCGCTCCGCACTCGATCGCATGCCGGGCGACAGTGTTGATGTCGCGGTCCTTCGGCCCCCCCGCGAGTATGACGGGGACCGAGCAGCAGTCGATCACTTTCTCGAAATTGTCGACATAGAAGGCTTTCACCGCGTCGGCACCCAGCTCCGCGGCGATTCTGGCCCCATGGTACTGGACATCGAAGGTCGCCGTCCTGCTGAATTCCGACGCAATTATCTCGACCACGACCGGAATGGAATACTGATGGAATGCGTCGATGTCCGCCGCGAGCGCCTGCAGGCTGCGGTAGTCCTCGCCGCCGATCACCGCCATCATCAGCACCGCATCGGCGCCCGCCGCCAGCGCGGTCTCGGGACTGACGTGGTTGAGGTGGGCCGGAGCATAGGCATCGGCGAGGCTCGAGCCTCCGAACGAGCTCCTCAGCAGAAGCTTTTTGCGGAGGAAGGGCGGGCGCGCCAAGTGCGCGGCGAGGCCGATGTTCAGGATGAATCCGTCGAGCGGGGCGCCGGCGAGCGCCTTCATCAGCTCAGGCGTATTTTCAAGGCCGGGCATCACGCCGCTCTGCGCGTGGTCGAGCGCCAGAAGAAAGATATGACCATTCTCATCAAAGAGCTTTTCCGTATTTCTTTTCAGTCCGTCCGTCATACACCGCCCCCGAAGCGCGCATGGTCCGCCACCTCTGTATCCATAATGCAACTTTGTGCATCAATTATTCTCATATAATCAGGATACATCCGGGTTCCCGTATTGTCAACAAAAAAAGCGAGGGGAATGTCTAGTGATCCGATTTGAGGCCCGCGCCGCACATGGGGATGAGGCAGTCGTAGATTCTGCCCTGTTTTTCGCGCAGGGCTAGGTATGCCGCGTAGGTGGCGGCGCTCGTGTGCTCGCAGTAAATGCCGCGGCCAGCGAGGGCGGCGCGCGCTTCGAGGATGCGTTCCTCTGGCGCGGTTATCACTTTCATGTTGTATTTATAGATATAATCGAGAATTTCTTCGCCCCGCATCGGGGCGCCGATGGCGATGCCCTCCGCGAGGGTCGGCAGAGGAGTGACCTGCGCCGGACTCGACGCGCCGTCTTCGTAGGCGCGGGCGATGGGGTCGCAGTGCTCGCTCTGGACCGCGATGACCTTCGGCATTTTGGCGATAATGTCCGCGGCGAGCAGTTCTTCCAGGGCCTTCACCACGCCGAGAAAGAGCGTGCCGTTGCCGAGCGGCACGAAGAGGTGGGCGGGGATGCGGCCGAGCTGCTCCCAGACTTCGTAGATGTAGGTCTTTGTTCCCTCGTAAAAAAATGGATTGTAGACGTGGCTCGCATAATAGACGCCTTCCTGCGCGACCTTGGCGCGACAGACATCGGCACAGTGGTCTCTCGATCCGGGCACGATGGTCACCTGGGCGCCGTGCGAGCGGATCATCGCTATCTTGGCGGGAGAGGTGCCTTCCGGCACGAAGATTTCGCATTTGATGCCGGCGCGCGCGCAGTAGGCCGCGATGCTGTTGCCCGCGTTGCCGCTCGAGTCCTGGATCACCGAGTCGACACCGATCGCCCTGCAGTGCGCGATGAGCACCGCGGCTCCCCGGTCCTTGAACGAAAGCGTGGGCATGAAGTAGTCCATTTTGAGAAGTACATCTTCGTCCAAGCGGACCATGGGCGTCATGCCCTCGCCCAGGGAGACGGCGCGCCATGCCGAGTTTGCGCCGCCCGGAGCAGGTTCGCCGCTTGTGGCGCGCCTCCCGTTTGAGGCCCCCTCAGACTCTTCCAGGGGCAAAAACGCCCGGTAGCGGAAGAGGCTCCATTCTCGTCTGTCGATGAGGTCCGGATCGAAGCGGGGAGGCTGAAAGTCGAGCTTCCAGAGTCCGCCGCAGCCGCACTGGGCACTGCGGGTCGTAACCGGTGCCTTTTTGCCGCAGCGGGAACAGACAAAGTTCATGGATGTATTATACGCCATCTGCGCGATGCACTATACTGTGCCCGTACGCTAATTTTATTGCGCAGTTCCTTGTATGGGATCATTTTGAGTGCTATAGTGAAAATGCCATTCAATCTTTCAAATAATTGCATATGAGGGAGGTACCTATGAAGAGCGACAAACGAATTATCGATGCACTCAACAACCTGCTGGCCGATGAGCTTACGGCAATCAACCAGTACATGGTCCATTCGGAGATGTGCGATGACTGGGGCTACGAGAAGCTCCACAAGAATTTCGAAAAGCGCGCAATCGACGAGATGAAGCATGCCGAAAAGCTCATTGGCCGCATCCTTTTCCTTGAAGGCACACCCGTCGTCAACGAGCTGAGAAAGATCAATATCGGTGCTTCCGTGGACAAGCAGCTCGCGAACGACCATGCCGCCGAATACATCGCGATCAAGGGATACAACGAGGCCATCGCTCTGGTTGCGGAACTCAAGGATTTCGCGACCCGCGATTTCCTCCAGGATATCCTCAATGATGAGGATGACCACATGGACAATATTGAGGCGCTTCAGTCCGAGATCGAGCACATGACGCTGCCGACCTTCCTCACGACGCAAGTCTGATGGTGTGATGGTCGGGGCATATTCTGTCCCTATCGTAACAAGGGGCTGCCAGGAAGAATCTTTGGGCAGCCCCCTTAATTTTTAAATACCTGTAAAGGCGTTGAATCCGCCGTCGACGGGGATGACGGTGCCGGTTATGAAGCCGGATGCGCTGGCGTCGCAGAGCCACAGGAGTGTCCCCACGAGGTCGTCCGGCACCCCAAAGCGCGCGGCCGGCGTACGCGCGATGATCTTTTGACCGCGCAGTGTCAGCTTGCCGTCGGCATTTTGGAGGAGGCTCCTGTTCTGTTCACCGAGGAAAAACCCGGGAGCGATGGCGTTGACCCGAATGCCGGCGGGAGCGAGGTGTACCGCGAGCCATTCGGTCAGGTTGACGATAGCAGCCTTGGCTGCACAGTAAGCCGGCACTTTTGTCATGGGGGCAAAGCTTCCCATGGAGGCCATGTTGATGATGGTCCCCGCCTGTTGCTCTATCATCTGGGATGCGAATATCTGCGTGGGGATGAAGGTGCCCATGAAGTTCAGATCAAAGACGGCGCGTACGCCTTCGGGATCGAGCTCGAAAAATGTGGCTGCGTCTATGGATGCCTTGCGGTTCTGAGGTGCCGACTTCATGCGCTCTGCATCTTCCTTATCGAGTCTCTCCTTGATCGTGGTCGCCTTTGGGCTGTTGCCGCCTGCGGCGTTGAGAAGAATGTCGCAGCGACCGAAGGTCTCTGTGACACGTCCGGCACTCCGGGCGATAGCCCCGGCATCGAGGACGTCGCAGGAGACTGCCATGGCGGTGCCGCCTTCCGCCGCTATTCTGTCGACGATCTGCTGCGCCTTCTCGAGGCCCCGCGCCAGCACCGCGACACGTGCGCCTGCCCTCGCCAGTCCCATGCACATGGCGCTTCCCAAAACGCCGCTTCCGCCTGTGACAACGGCGGTTTTGCCATGAAGATCAACGGTCATGTTCCTATTCCTTTCCTTTTCTCAGGGCTTCCCACAGACCGAGGAGATACATTGCGCCGAGGGCTCTGTCATAGAACCCATAGCCTGGCCTGCTGTTCTCCCCCCATATCATGCGGCCGTGGTCAGGTCTCATGTAGCCTTCGAAATCGATGTCGCTGTATGCCCGCATTATTTCGTACATATCGAGCGAGCCCATGGGCGATGGATGCGGGGCATCGTAGAACGTGGTGCGCGATCCCCGGCCCGAACTGCGCATCACATTGCGCACATGGGCAAAGGGAATGCGTCCCATGCCTCCGAATCGGCGGACCATCGAAGGTATGTCGTTCCGGGCATCGGCCCCCAGTGCGCCCGAACACAGCGCGATTCCATTCGAGGGGCTGTTGACAAGAGAAACCAGGCGTTCAAGGCTCTGTTCATTTCTTATGATTCTCAGAAGACCGAAGACCGGCCACGGCGGATCGTCCGGATGAATCGCCATTTTTATGCCGGCCCGCTCCGCCGCCGGGACGACAGCCTTCAGGAAATATTCCAGATTTTGCCAGAGGGCCTCCTCTTTCATGCCTCTGTACTGCTCGAAGAGGCGAGTGAGGGCCGCAAGCCGCTCCGGCTCCCAGCCGGGAAGCGAGAATCCGTTCGAATGAGCGCTGAACCAGGCAGCGAATTCCTCAGGGTTGAGTTTCTCGACAAAGGCGCTGTCGTAGTAGAGAACGTTTGAGCCGTCGTCGAGCTCGTGCGAGAGGTCGGTGCGGATCCAGTCGAACACCGGCATGAAGTTGTAGCAGACGACTTTCACTCCCGCCTTCCCGAGATTTTCGAGTGTCGCGATATAGTTGTCGATATACCGGTCCCTGTCAGGCACTCCCAGTTTGATGTTTTCATGGACATTGACGCTCTCGACGACTTCCATGGTGAGTCCGTGCGCTTCGATGCGCTGCCTCATGGAGAGGATTTTCTCCGAGGGCCAGACTTCGCCCGCCGGAATATCGCTGAGCATGGGCACGACGCCCGAAATGCCGGGAATTTGGCGGATATATTCAAGAGGCACGGGGTCGAACCCTTCGCCGAACCATCTGAAGACTATTTTCATGGTGTCTATATCTCCTAAGAAAAACTATCTAATGATGATTTAGCTCTAGAATCGGAACACTACCTTACACGCACCCGAATTTTTATCGGCGAAGAGTCTGAATGCTTCCTCGTATTCTTCTACAGGCATGACATTGGTAATCAATTTATTGACTTTATCAATATGTTTGTCATATGAATTGATGACAGATTCAAATTTATAACTCTGATGTCGAGTCCCTACGATTGTGAGTTCCTTTTTGTTAACTAGGGAAAAATCGATGGGAATAGGCTTTTTCTGAAAGCTGAAGGCCACAATAGTCGCCGCTGCGGAGGCCAGTCCGATGGATTGCTCAAGAACCGATGACACCCCTGTTGCCTCTAGAATTACGTTTGCTCCTAAGCCATTCGTAATTTCTTTTATGCGTTCAACAATATCGATTTCTGCAGGATTTATGAGATAATCTGCGCCAAACTCTGCGGCCTTCACAAGTCGTGCAGGACTCAGTTCCGACACAATGCATGTAGCGCCTAACTCTTTTGCGACGTCCAGCGCAATCAGACCAATTGGCCCTGCTCCATGGATAAGGACGACATCTCCCGCCTGTGTTCCTCCTCGCCAGTTGGCTTGTACGCCGATTGTATATGGTTCGATAAGCGCGGCCTCCTCAAAATTGATCTGAGCGGGGATAAGATGAAGATATTTTTCATCGGAAACCATATACTCGGCAAACCCCCCATCAAGATGGACGCCTCGGACTTGTAAAGAGGAGCATACATTGGGTCGTCCCTTTCTACAGGCATAGCAATGACCACAGTAGACTATTGGCTCTAGTACGACCCTATCTCCAGGCTTAAGTTTTTTAACTTTTGCCCCTATGGATTCAACGATACCTGTGACTTCGTGTCCTGGAATTCGGGGATAGGTTGCGTAAGGATTCGTTCCGTGTGCGATATGGATATCTGAACCACAAATGCCTGCGGCTTTAACTTTCATGAGCACTTCGGTATCTTTTTCGATAATAGGTATCGGGACATCATCCAACACTAGTTTCTTGGGCGCAATAGCTATGATTGCTTTCATAATTTTCCCTTCTACGGTTTTCTTTTATTTTCTCAATTTACGCTCTCTTCCATAGAGCATAAGGAGAAATAGTATGAGTAAGCCGGAAATTATCCTTCTTCCTGCATCTGGAACTGAGATGATGGGTAGTATGGACTGAATCAATATGACGATGATACAACCAGCAATGGTTCCCACATAGCTTCCCGAGCCACCGAGTATGGAGGTTCCTCCTATGACCACAGCAGTCACAGAATCCATGGCATATGAATCGCCAACACTGATATAACTCGTGCGTGTATATCCAGTGAGGAGAAAACCGCTCAGGGCTGCCAGTACACTGCAAAGGAGATAGACGCTTATGAGCATCCATTTGACGTTGACGCCCGAATATCTCGCTGCTTTCTCGGAGTTCCCGACCGCGAAGAGCCAACGGCCCCATACGGATTTGTGGAGCATAATGATGATGATGACGGCTACTGCTGCCCAGATAAAGAGCGAATTCGGTATGAGACCAAACATGCGCCCTGTCGCGATCGTACACAGATTAGGCGCCGAATTGCCCTTTGGTGAACCATTGGTGTAAAGCAGAGACATGCCCTGCACAATGCTCGTCATACCGAGCGTCATGACCATAGGGTGTATTCTGAGATAGGCGACGCCTACACCATTCACGAGTCCGATGAGAATGCCGAAAGAAATGCTCATGGCGCCTGCTAGAAGAATCTTGTCATTGGAACCATTCATAAGAGCCGCTGATACGACGTTGGCGAGTGCAACGACGGCTCCGACAGATAAATCTATGCCACCAGTAAGTATAACAAGGTTTTGACCTGCAGCAGTGAGTCCTAAAAAGACAGCTAAGTTGAGTATTAAAAATAGATGTCCTATATCAACAAATCCGGGAGAGATGATGGCGCCCAATATTATAAGGAGTAGTACTGCTATATATGGCCATACGATTTGGGGTATGATAACAGCTGGTTTTGTTTTTACGTTTAGTATACTACTCCCTTTCCCCGGTATCATATTTCTTCCCCCTTGGAAACTGTTCGTCTAGATCTCACAACATCAGAGAGAAGTCCCAAGGCAAGGGCCAGAATTACTATCACTCCACTGAAGATATATTGATAGTACGCTGATACACCTAGGTAATATAAAATGTCGATGATGATGGTCAGTACTAGCGCTCCCCCTATTGACCCAAGGACACCCCCACGCCCCCCGGCAAGACTTGTGCCCCCAAGCACAGTCGCTGCGACAGAATTCAATGTGTATGGAGCACCCATCATGGGATCTCCTGTCAGTGTCTGAAAGGCAAGGAAAAGACCGCCGATCGCAGAGAAGATTCCGCCCACAATGAAGGCAGTAAATTTGGCTTTTTTAACATTAATACCGGAAAAGTACGCTCCTGCCTCGTTGCCTCCAACCGCGTACCAGCTTTGGCCCGTGCGGGAATACCGTATCGGACTCCAGAAAAAACAGAGTATGGCAATGAGAATAATCGCTGAAATGGGTATAAAGCCAATGTGTCCTGTGACAATTTCCCCGATTTTCGAAGGTATATAGCCACCTGGCTGTGGCATAATAAAGAGAGCAATACCCGTGAGAACGGATGAGTTTGCCAATGTGACAATAATAGGCGGAAGTCTGGCTTCCACGACAAGTCCTCCATTTATAAGACCGAGAACTACGCCAATAGCGATACAGAGCAGAATGACAGTGAGAATATTCACTGTTGAATCCCGCATAAGAGATGCTGCGGTCACCATGGTAAGACTCATAGCTGGCCCTACCGAAAGATCAATCCCTTTAGTCAGCACGATGACGGTCTGTGCCATCGCTGCGAAAATTAGTGGCATAGAAAATACGACGAGATTCGTAATCGAGATCACGGAAAGAAATGATCGGTTTATCGCTATAATGATTATGAACATGATAATGAAAACACCATACACCAAAAAGAGTGGTTCAGAATGAGCGAAACTGGCCGATCTGGAATTTAGGTGTTGTAATTTTTTGTTGTTCTCTCTATTCATTTAGTTATACCTATATGTGAGCCAACCGCAGCGCTAACGATGCCTTCCTCGGATATTTCATTGCCAACGAGTTCACGTACTATTGTTCCTTCATACATGACAAGGACTCGGTCGCACATGCCGACGAGTTCTAGGGCATCGGTCGAATTGAGAAGTATAGCTTTGCCTTCCGATGTAAGTTCTCGGATGTGATAGTAGATATCCTGCCTGGTTTCTATGTCGACACCTCGTGTCGGGTCGTCCATGAGAAGAATCCGAGGTTCTGCGGCGAGCCATTTTGCCATGACGACTTTCTGTTGGTTGCCACCGCTCAAAGTCTCAACAGGTGATGCAGCCCCTCCCGCTTTTATCGACAGACGATGGATCATTTGTTTAACCAGCTCAATTTCCTTTGTTCGATTGATCCAGCCGAAGCGTTGACGTCGTTGTAGTGTTGTGAGTGCTATATTGTCGTTTAAACTCAATGGTAAAATGGCTCCTTCTGTACGTCGATCAAGGGGCACTAGGCTTATGCCCAGCCGGATTGCCTGTGAAGGTGATTTGATCGCTACAATTTTGTCATCAATTTTAATTTGACCTTTGATAATAGGCCTCAATCCGAAAAGGGACAGCATGAGTTCATGTTGTCCTTGACCTTCGAGGCCAGCTAATCCAACAATCTCTCCATCCCTGATAAAAAAACTTACGTCTTTAACATCTTTGCTTGTCAGGCGCTGTATATCGAAGAGGATTTTTTGTTTTGCCAATTGCTCAGGTTCGGCTTTTGCAGGAAAGATGTCCTGTAGTTCACGTCCGACCATCATTCTTACGATGTCGTTCTCGCAGAGGCCTTCTCTCGTTTTAGTGGCGACTTTTTCCCCATCCTTGAGTACAGTGATGTCATCAGCTAGATCCATCACTTCGGAAAGTCTGTGAGAGATAAACAATATCGCCGTTCCTTGTTCCTTAAGCCGTTTAATAAGCTGGAGGAGCCACTGAGTATTGGAGGCACCCATTGCCGAAGTGGGTTCATCTAATATGATGACCTGTGGCCCTAACGAGATGGCTTTAAGGATTTCCACAATTTGTTGGTCTTCAAGTGAGAGTTCGCTTATCCATTTATCTATATCTATCTCTATAGAATATTGGTGACATAAATCGATTGTGTCATTCCTCAAAGCTGGTTTTCTTTTTAGAATATTGTTTCCATGTTTTTCGTGTCCCATCCATATATTTTGATAAACCGGCAGATAGGGACTTAGTGAAAGCTCCTGTTGCACTGCCACTACCCCAAGTCTTTGCGCATCTGCAGGTGAACGAGGCGCAAAGACTTTACCACCGAGACGCATATACCCTTTGTCAGGCTTAACCCCTCCAGATATTATTTTAACCATGGTGGATTTGCCTGCGCCGTTTTCGCCGACGAGACAGTGTACATGTCCTTTTTTGAGACACATATCGATCTCATGAACAGCTATAGAACCGGCATAAGATTTACTTATGCCGGTTATTTCGAAAAATGAATCCATTATTTAGAGACTCCAAAAAGGGCTTGAATTTGCTCTTCACTCAAGTTGGTTGGCAACCACAGACTGTCGGATAGATCTGGTTTCACAAATTTGTCAAGTGTATCGGCGGTAATGACTTCGAAGGGAAGGATCATTTCTTTTTCGACATTTTGTCCCTGCAGAGCCTTGATAGCGGTTTGAACACCGATCATTCCAAAGTTTGGCTCTTGAATGGCGATTGAGTCAAAATCTTTATCGCCCTTGTCTTTAAGTTGTTTCCAGACTTTAAGGAAGCCATTGTTTGATTCTGCGGTCATGGGTACAAGACGGCGGCCGGCGGCTTGGAACGCGTAAATCGCGCCGAGTGTCATGGCGCCTCCCTGTGACCAGATGCCGTCGATTTTTGGGAAAGAAGGAAGCACATTAGAGACGGCCGCTTGTGCGGTAGCCTGATCCCAGTTCGCGTTGATGGTCGTGAGTATCTTAATATTTGGATATTTGTTGAATACTTTTTTACCTCCGTTCCAGCGCGCAGCGTTGATTGGGGAACCGGCGAGTCCATTGAGAACGAGCACATTGCCTTTACCATTCAACTTTTTCACGAGCCATTCGGCGCACAGCGCTCCGTACTCTTCCTGATCCGAGCTTACATTTATCGCATAGGGTGAAGTCACTGTGTTGGAAACGGTTACCACCAGAATCCCCGCGTTGTGAGCTGATTTGATGACTGGATTGAGCGCAGTGTCAGAATTGGCGTCGATAAGGATGACGTTCACTCCACTCGATATCAGGTTGGTAATCTGCTGTATCTGTGTGGCGGTGTTGCCTGTGGCATCCAACACAATGTAGTTTTTTACTAGACCCTGAGCCTTGTATTGATCAGCTATATTTTTCACTTCTGCTACTTCCTGCGCACGGTAGGAGTTGCCACTGAAGGCATTACTAAATCCAATGGTATATGGGGGCTTAATAGTGCCAACGAGATAGTCTTTACCTGTGCTTTGAGCAACTACAAATGACACAATAACGATTTCCAGAACTGCAATCATGAAAAATACTTTCTGCTTTCTCATAGAATTTCTCCTCCTTGAGAAATAAAATAACCTAAAAAACACTTTGACTATTTTCAGTTTTGTGAAATTTTACCTCCTTCTATCAGATTTGTTCGAGACAAACATCATAGCTTTCTTGGAAAGAGACACTATTCATAACTGTCTTATTTCCTTGATTATTGTTTGATAATCTTTATTCTGCTTGAACAGAATCAGATTCCCGAGCACAAAGCCATCCACCCCTGCGTGGACAAGACGTTCAAGTATCTCTCTCGTGACTCCGCCGTCGATTATGATCTTAAAATTCCATCGTTTTTTTAATTCAATTAATTCTGTGATTTTATCTTCGACACACATAAGATAGGGTTGACCTGCAAAACCGGGATTTACTGCCATAACTAAAACATAATCAACCAGAGGGAAAAGCTCTTTGATCATAGCAATAGAGGTATCGGGGTTTACCGCAATCCCTGCGGATTTCCCCAATTCCTTTATATTAGACAGCGCGTCCACCGAATGTATCTCGGATTCTGGATGAATATAAATTATATCTGCTCCATGATCTGCGAATAGTTTTATATATCGTATAGGGGATCGTACCATTAAATGTGCATCTATTTTTTTCTTAGTGTTTCGTCTCACAACGTCCAGATCTTGGAGGCTGAGGCCGAAGTTCGCGACAAAATTGCCATCCATGAAATCAACATGGAAAATATCAGTACCTGCGGTATCTAATTTGAGAATTTCTTCCCGCAGGTTATCAAAATCGAGATTGAAAATCGATGGACAAAGCAACATTTCTGTAAATCCCTTTTCTTTCATGATGTTTGAATTGCTTACTAGTATTCTAGCATACCAATTTCGCTCTGTCAACTTTTTTAGACGGGATTTGTGAAGAGAATATATTCATCTTCACTGACAATATTGAGATTGATGATTCTTCCTCTTTGACACGATAATATAAAGATAGTATGTTAGTATACAAGAAAGGAAGATCGGAATGGAAGAATCCTTTTTATTGGTCGACAGCCACGCCCATATTTTTTCAAGTATAGATGGATATAAAAAGGGAAAGCTTGCTCATGGTCTTCGCTATGGACGAATAAAAACAGCAGAGGGTACCGACCCATTTTTCCCTGCTCTTCTTGAAGATATACGTTTTTCTATCGATATGCTTGTGGAAATCATGGATCGGCATGGTGTTGAGAAGGCGGTGCTTCTGCAAAATCCATATATCGGAATTCACAATGAGGAAATAGCTGCCGCGATTCATCGGTATCCTGACAGATTTGTGGGCACAATTCAGGTAGATCCCCTAAAGGAATCAGCGGTTGATACAATTAACGCCTTTGGCCATGGAGCTCAGTCTGTACTCAAATTTGAGTTGAGCGAAAATACAGGGTGGCTTGGTTTACATCCCCAGTTCAAACTCGATGCCCCATATATGTCGGGAATTTGGGAAGCCGTGGCCGATCTGCACCTTCAAGTTATTCTCGATCTTGGTCCAATAGATGGACCTGGATACCAGATCGATGCGCTCGATGGAATAATGGCAAGGCTGGATAACACTACTTTCATTTTAGAACATCTAGGGCTTCCGGAGCGGGGTTTTGCCGACAAGCCTCAGTCTGTAAAGCGAAGGAACCGGTGTCTTGCTTTGGCGAAAAAACCGAAAGTGTATCTTGGCATGGCCGCGGTGGCCAACCTTATGGGAGATGAATATCCCTGCCCCGCTATGTTGTCGCTTTTACGGCAGGCTGTCGACTTAGTCGGTGCGGATAAAATACTGTGGGGATCTGATATTCCTTCAACTCTCAAAGATTTTACATATCGTCAAATGTTGGATGCCGTTATCAAACATGCGCCTTTTCTCTCTGAGACAGAAATCCGCAAGATAATGGGGCTGAATGCGACGCGGGTTTTTCCAAGTTTTGCACTATAGTAAGAATTTTAATAAATGCTGTAATGGTTATATATTCTAAGAAATGCCGCCATATATTCAATATATGGCAGAAGAAATATATAGCATATTATATTGTAATAGGTGTGTTATACTAGACTAAAATGAAGTGAGGTTTTCTCGTGGACATAACAAGTCGATATCCCAAAGAGAACGCCAGAGAATACGCCATGCGAATTCTTAAAAGCAACATTATTTCTCTGGAATTGGCGCCGGGTAGTATCATTAGCGAGAATGAAGTCGCGGCCCAGCTTGGGCTGTCGAGGACACCCGTGCGCGAAGCTCTTATCGAGCTGGGCAAAGCCAATATCGTCGAAATAATGCCCCAGAGAGGAAGCAGGGTCCTTCTTATCGACTACAGCCTGGTGGAGGAATCGCGCTTTCTTCGGTTAGTGCTGGAGACCGCGATCGTCAGACAGCTCTGCGAGCTGGAATTCCCCCCGGATTTTACGACGCTTCAGGAAAACCTCAAGCTGCAAGAGTTTTATCTGGAGAACCCCTCGCCGAGCAAGCTGCTGGAGCTGGACAATCAATTCCACAAGGAACTATTCAGGCTCGCCAATAAAATGAGATGTTATCAGTGGATGATCGAGGGCATGGAGATCCATTTTGACCGCGTCAGAAGCATGAGCCTGAGTGCGGTCAAAGACATCAAGATTGTCGAGGACCATAAGGCGATCCTGCAGGCGATCTGTCAAAGGGACGCGAATCAGGCTGTCGCGATCGTCACCAAGCATTTTTCCCGCTACAAGATCGACGAACAGGCCATCAGGGCAAAATATCCTGATTATTTCCTGCCATAGGTATCCCGCCTGTCGCTGACGTAGAGAGCCCCCCTTTGTATTTACTAATAAACTTTCCGATGAAAGTGGAAGAGGTATCGTCAAAGGCGGTGTTTTCTGGTAAAATGAAACAGATGAGCCAATTTCAAAAGTCGGTTACTTTTGAAATTGGCTTTGTATTTGCTCTGGTTTCGTTGAAACCGTACGCAAATGCTGCAATAAAAGGTTGCTCTTTCAAAAATCGTCCGACTTTTGAAAGAGCCTCAGATTATAGAATAATTTAATATCATTTGCTGTAGAAGGAATCGTAGGGAAGGTTTTAATTGTCTGTCGTGCGATGAGGGGAAGAGAGATGATAGATGACGACTTAATCTATAAAGTGGCGATTGCATACTATGTCGATAAAAAAAAGCAGCGTGAGATTGCCGATGAGCTGAAAGTCTCACGGGTACAGATCAGCAACTATCTGAAAATGGCGGAAAGCCGGGGGCTCATCCGCGTGGAAGTCGTTCCCCCTTCCGTCAATGCAGAGGAACGTTCCCATCTGAAGACCTCACTGCAGAGAAAATTTGCATTGAAGGAATTGCTGCTGTGCCCAAGTTATAATACCCCTAATGTGACCTCCGAGACTCTTTTTCAGCTGGCTGAGCAATATATCTTCTCCACCTATGGTACTAATCCTCTTACGGTAGGCATTGGGTGGGGGCATACTTCGTGTACGTTTGTCGAACAGTTGGGGGAGCACAACCGTCTGCAGTGGAACATCGTTCCACTGGCAGGTGGCAGCGGAAAAATTTCCGAGAAATATTACAACGTGAACTATATTGTCCAAAGGCTGGCCGACAAATTGCATGCTCAGTTTCAGTTGCTGTATTTGCCTTTCTTCATCGATTCAATGGCAGAGAACCAGAATTCACCTTTTAACGGGGAACTGAAGCGTATCAAAAAATACTGGGACAATCTGGATCTCATCATCTGCAGTGTCGGTTCACAGGTCACGAATTCTCCCCTGTTTCAGAAAGGGGTAGTCGGCGAGAAGTCTCTCGCCAACCTGAAGAAGTCCCAATACTGCGGTGATCTGCTTGCGCATTTCTTTGATATCAATGGCAATATCATAGAAACCGGAATCGAAGAACGGATGGTCAACATCTCGTTTGAGCAGCTGAAACGGGTAAAGACGAAGATGGTCATCACCATGGGGCATGAGAAGAATCTGTCAGTCCTCGGGGCCTTGCGGGCCGGCCTCATAGATGTTCTGGTGACCGATTACGAAACCGTGAATTTTATTCTCAGGTCATAATTAAGGAAAAATCGAAAGCGGCGTTCCTGGTCGGGGCGGTGCCCCCAATCGCGCACGGGCACCACCCATGTGTGTGCTATAGCCTATTCTTTCCCCGTCTCTATCAAAAGGTCGATTTTAGGTTTGGGGATTGCAATCGGATTGCCGTGGCAGAGGGCGATATGGTACATCTCCGCACAGATCTCTACCATAACGGTACAGTGGAACGCTGCCTTAAGTGTTTTTCCGCAGGTCAGCATGCCATGATTTGCCCAGATGATGGCGTTGCGGTTCCCCATCAACCTGAGCATCTCCTTGCCGAACTCTGTATTGCCGCTGTCCGTAAAAGGCATTACAGGGACAGGCCCACCCACATCGATGGCCATATTTACATAGATAGGGGCAATTTCCTTGTGGATTGCGCCGAATGCATTTGAATAGATCGGTTCGGAATGTATGACGCCATTGACTTCTTTTCTTTCTCTATAGACGTCGCAGTGGACGGGCCACTCGGAGGAAGGCTCTCTCGAACCTTCATGGACTTTTCCATCCAGGTCGATAACAACAAGATCGTCGATCGTCATGTTGTCATACGGTAGATCATGTGGCGTGATGACGATCAGGCCGGTCGCGGCATCCCTGATACTTACATTCCCCTGTGTAAGAGGGCAGAGCTTCAGCTCGCTCAATTGCTTTGCAAACAGAAGGACTTCTTCCTTCGATTCCCGATTGACAAATCTCTGGCTCATACCGTTAACCCCTTATGTGCATTCATTGTTCGATACAGTGATTCGTAATCCCTGATTTTTTGTGAATAATAATCAGTCATTGAATGGTTTGGCTCAAAACTTTTTTCCACAGTGACACAGCGTTCTACCGCCTCTTTTAAGGAAACGAATTCTCCGGCTCCTATGCCGGCAAGCATCGCGGCGCCGAGGCAGGAAGCGTCCAGATGCCGCATTTTGTTGATTTTTCTTCCGAAGATGTCTGCCTTGATTTGAAGCCAGTTCTCCAGGCGGCAGCCCCCTCCCACGGCATTGATGGGGCTGTCTTTGGGAAGTAGCATGTCGATATCCGGCAGATGCGAGAATGTAAGGTATTGTTCAAACGTGATACCCTCCAGTATTCCCTTCAGGATATCCTTGGCCGAGGTCTGAAGTGTCAGCCCCGCGACGAATCCCTTTGCATTCGGGTTGTTGAGATACATCCCCGTCCCCGCCAGATGGGGCATGACAATTGTCTCTGTTGTGTAATCCGGCGGGAC
>Ga0228535_1002524_pt1 | contig 17131 bp, 17 predicted proteins | sample SJ1metagenome_FD_168457 | JGI IMG/M metagenome (GOLD analysis project Ga0228535, IMG submission 168457) | Enriched culture of PCE-dechlorinating microbial communities from Ithaca, New York, USA - SJ1 | ecosystem: Engineered > Modeled > Simulated communities (microbial... > Unclassified | place... | reverse complement strand
CGGAGTCATCTGCAAGATATTCCGATACATCTTTGATTAATGTGATTTGTTGATCGGTAGCGCCTACCAATAATACCGATTCACCTACACGGATAATATGCAGTGCCCTCTTGGGGGTTAATCCCAGCGTTTCCACCACCTGCATTTGACGCATCTTGCCACTAGATGAATTGACCATCCAACGTTTCATTACGATTGCCGCTCCATAGATCAGCAGCAACACAAGAAGAAGTTTAAAGAATACACTGATCATCCAGGTGCTGGAACTGGTAAGATCCGCTGCACTTTCTCCTTCTGGCGACGAAAATAATGTGAACCAGAACCCGACCACCAGTAATACTGATACGCCGGTAATGATGGCAATTTGAACAAATCTTGATCGGGTTTTAAACCAGCTCAACCATTTTTCTGCATAATTCATCAGAAAATCCTCAAGGCTTAGTTGTATTCGCCTGAGGATCAATCAGCTCGGTTATGCGGACAGCAAACTTATCATCCACAACAACAACCTCACCTTTCGCCAGCAGGCGCTCGTTAACGAACACATCCACCGGGTCACCCGCTAAACGGTCCAATTCAATTACAGAACCCTGGACCAAATCAAGCGTCTGGCGTAAGGACATCCTTGTCCGACCTAATTCAACGGTAATTTTTAATGGCACATCCATCAACATATCCAAACTTGCCTGTCCTTTTGTTGTGGAACGTGTCTCCACATTCGGTTTTGCTGCCGGAGTGGCTGCTGGTGGTTGGACAGGAGTAGGTGTCTGCACGGGAGCAGGTGATGGATTTACTTCGGGAACAGGTGCATCAGACATAAGATTACCTCATTCGTTTTTTCGCAGGTTGATTGCAGGGTCATGGAACGCTGAAACCACCTGAACAGCAAGATTGTTGGCAACCTTGCCTATATGAACATTAAACAACCGTTGATTCGCGATTTGCATTATCAACGGGTCATCCTTACGGTTGTCAAGCTGAATGATGTCGCCAACCTCAAGGTTTAATAAATCGCCCATAGAAAGTTCTGCTTCTCCTAAAATTACTTCAACAGGTAAATCTACATTAACCAGGTTTTTCATTGCCAGTTCACGGGCAGCCGGATCAATAACCTTTTCTTTCCGCCCAGAAATCCAGACATGGGGGTTCAATACAGGCCCAATTGGTTTGAGTGTACTGAATGGGAGATAATAATTCATAGAGCCGGTCACGCCTTGTATGGTTAACTCAAAGGTCAACAGCATCACTTTTTCATTGCCCATGATCATCTGCACCCAATGCTGGTTGGTTGTACTGTCTTCGAGAGAGGGCTCCAATGCAACCAACTTGCTCCAGGCACTCTTTAGATCATTCAGCATATGCTCAACCAATCCGCGCAGTAAAGATTGATCAATATCTGTGAGCGGCCTTTCTTTTACCTCACCTTCAATCTTGCCACCCAGCCGTTGTTCGAGGACCATATTACTTACATTGGGGCTGATCGTAACTACCATATATCCAGGCAAGGGAGCCAATGTAATCATATGGAAAAGAGCATTTGCCGGTAAATCTTTCAAAAAATCATGAAAGCGTCCTTGCTCGGTATGAACCAACCTCGGTTTGAGATTTGTCCTTAAGAAGGTAGGGATGGAGGTGGTCAGTTTTTCTGATAAATCTTCATGTACCAATTCCACTGCCCGCATTTGTTCTTTGGAGAACCGGTCTGGAGACCAGAAGTTATATGCAGTAACTTTTTTACCTCCAGCAGGCAAATCGGTCTTTTCAGTCCCGGCTGGAGATTGCCCCATGATTTCTGCAAGGTTAACATCATTGCCACCATCCTTGCTTTCGATGGCAATTGCACCACTTAGCAGAGCATCAATTTCTGCCTGAGTTAGCATAATACCCTTCTACTCGACCACAAATTCGGTGAAATACACACCGATGATCTTGTATTCCGGCATCATGCCCTGTAATTTTTGGATAAGTTCTCCCCGCAGAGCTTCCTTGCCCGTTGCGGTATACAATTCTTCAAAAGTTTTTGAAGAAATTAATGTAATAATCGTGTCATTAATCATCGGCAGGCGAGCATTCACACCTGTCGTAACCTTTGTGACCGCTGGATCTTCTACTGCTGCTCCCTCTTCGCCGCCATGCCCTCCACCGCTTGAACCAGATCCTTGCGCAGCTACTTCTTCGTACATGGGTGCAAATTCAACAACCAACCCAATTCGGATGTATTTCTTTGAAGTTGTTTCAGCTAGATTAATAATCTTGGTACCAGTATCAATCATAATCCCTTCGCCGGGCTTGACTTCGTGAACTTCCACATGTTCTTCCTCTACAGCTTCAACTGTAGCTTCCGGAGTTGGGGTGGGATACAAATAAGATAAATGAAATGGCTTGGGTAAATCATCTGGCGCAAGTACAATATATGCCGTAACCAGGCTTAATAGACTACCAGCCACGACAATAAGATATAGAAAGATTTTTCCTACCAGCCCTAATATCTTCAGTACATTTTTCATAAATTCCCTCCCCGTGGATCACTGCGTAGGCAGCAATTTGCTTCCACCAGGTGATACGACATTTTTCTCAACGTTGTAAACGACGATAATATCCGCTCGACTATTCATGGCGCGGTGTTCAGGTGTGTCATTCGGAAAGATGGGTTCATATTCACCTCGTCCCGATACGATTAATCGTTCTGGTTCCAACCCAGCTTCGATCATGTAATTGGCAATCACTATAGCCCGGGCAGTTGATAATTCCCAATTGTTTCCATATCGAGGATCAGTAGGAGTGGAATTATCGGTATGACCCATAATCTTGATTTGGTTCTGAGTTGGCTTGAGCATTTCAATGATTGTGTCCAGAACAGGGTAAGCTTCCTCCTGGAGATAGGCAGTTCCGGTATCAAATAACAGTTTCTCGCTGAGAGAGATCAACACCCCATCGATGTTGGTTTGAACACTAACCGCCGTACCCAGGTTGCTTTTTGAAAGCATTGATGCCAGATTGCCAGCAACCTCTTCTGAAACCGGAGGTTTATCTGGAATACCCGGAACTACGATAGGATTAGGTACACCATCCGGGTTTCTTCCGCCACCCTGACTGATCTGGGAATCTACAACTTTTACTGGTCCTCCACCCAGGGTGAAAGCAGCCCGTAAAGAATCGGCAAGTTGTTTGTACTTTTCAACATCAACCTGTCCCATGGAATACAAGACAACGAACAATACCATTAATAAGGTAATGAAATCAGCGTAACTGACCAGCCAGCGATCTCCACCACCTTCACCGCCGCCGTGACTCATGCCTGCGCCTTACCTTTCTCTGCGCCAGCTGCTTTTGCCGCAACGGATGGAGGCAGGAATGCATATAGTTTTTCTCGAACGATGCGCGGATTTTCACCAGCCTGCAACGATAATATCCCCTCGAGAAGCAGTTTGCGATATGCTGCTTCGTGCGTGTCCTTGGTCTTTAATTTTCCACCCAGAGGTAAATAAATGAGGTTGGATGACAGCAATCCCCACAGAGTCGCCAGAAAGGCAGCTGCAATTGACATTGCTAACTTGGAAGGATTATCCAATTCTTTCAACACTGAAATCAACCCCATGACAGTTCCGATAATGCCGAAGGTGGGAGCAAAACCACCAGCAGCATTGAATAACCCATAATTTGCTGCATGCCTTTCTTGCATATGGTGAATTTGTGTCTCCAGAATTGCTTTTACTTGCGCCGGATCAACGCCATCGACAACCAGCATAATTCCCTTTTGCAGGAAAGGATCTTTAATCTTCTTGCTCTCTTCTTCAAGAGCCAGGAGGCCTTCTCTCCTTGCCTTGTCAGCCATCCTTGCCAGAGTTTCTATAGCTTCTTCCTCGTTGTAATGCGTATCTTTAAAAGCCATACCGATCAATTTTGGAACCAACAGGAAGTGCTTTAATGAGGTAGTAATAAAAACCGCCATCATAGAACCACCAGCAGTTAAGATGATGGCTGCTGGATGTGTAACCAGTTCAACCGGTGAACCACCATCCATGATCATCACTATGACGACGATCAGCACCGCACCAATAAGGCCTAAAATGGTCGCAAGATCCATTAATTATTCTCCAGAAATAGAAGTGTTCGCTGAATAAATAAGAGGAGAAGAATATACCTTCTTCCGGTATTCAATAATTCTATCCACCACTTCAGCAGCGGTTTCATGGACAATGACCTTTACATTCGTTGTGAGGGATATGATCGTATCCGGGGTTGATTCCACAATTTGGATCAACTCCGCATTTACAAAGAACTGTGTCCCATTAAGTCTTGTAACTTGAATCATGCCAGCTACCTCACACGATACTGGAAAGGTCTCCTTGGAAGTCCAGCAAAAGGATAGCATAGGCAATAACAGGTCGATGTAAAACATCCGTGAAAGCGGGATAAAGGATAAATAAAAAAAATTGAATCACTGAACTTGCTTTTTTTATTTTGTTAACATATGATTAATAAACTTAATAATGTATGAGAGATGCATAATAAGATGGGGTTGCGATGAAACCAACAAATATCCTGGTAATTGAAGATGATGAAATTGTCTCGAGGACGATTGAACGATGCCTGCGTGGTGATGAATTTCATGTTGGAATAGCTAATACCGGAGTTGATGGCTTACAGAAAGCGCGCAGACAGGTCCCCGATTTGATTATTCTCGACGTAATCATGCCTGGTATGGATGGGTATGCTGTGTGTCGGGAAGTTCGAGCAGATCCTTTGCTCAAAGACATCCCCATTTTGTTCCTAACCGCAAAAGCTAAAGACGAAGATAAAATCACGGGCTTTACTGCTGGTGCAGATGACTACCTGAGCAAACCCTTCAATTTGGATGAATTGACTTTAAGAGTAAGAGCAATTCTTCGCCGAACCAAGAATCAGGCTCGGATGAAAGCTGAAGAAGCAACCAAGCCGTTCAATCTGGGGGGCATCTTCTCAAAAGGAAAATCTTCAACAAAAGAGCCTGTCGAAGAACCGGTACAAAAATCATCCCGCACTATTACCATTCGTGGATTTACTCTCGATACACAAACCTACGAGTTGACCACCAGCCAAAATACCAAAATCAGGTTGACCCCAGTACAATTTGACCTTCTCTACCACTTGATGAGTCACCCAGAGGTGATATTCTCTCCTGGCAGACTGCTGGATGAAGTGTGGGATTACCCCACAGATGCAGGTAGCCCTGACCTGGTTAGGGTACACATAAAGAATCTTCGCGAACGAATTGAAACTGATCCTCACAACCCGAAATTCCTTGAGACAGTACCTGGATACGGTTACACCATTCGCTCTGAAGATTAAGTGTGTTTAAAAAGAATTTTTTCAATGAGCGCATTCTGGGTATGCATATTGCACACAAATTGACTAATCTTGTCATATACTGGTGCAAATAAATGCCACATCATAAAGAACAGACCAATCCCCGTTTACGCGAGATTATCTCAGCTTTACAAACGCTATCCGGCTCAATCAGCCTGGAAACCGATTTAAATAAAATTCACCTTCAATATGCCCGTTTGGTAAAACGATTGTTGAATTGTGAAATTTGTGCATTATTGCTGGTCGATAATGATGATAAACGGATTCTCCTTCGTAAGATTCTATTAAGTGATGGCGATTGGTCCTTCGTGGATAGTCATCAAATTGACCTTCCTGCTCTCCAAAGACTATTTGTCAACGATAGAATTCTCCAATTCACATACAGAACACAAATTATGGAGGATTTCCCATATCTGGATATTGCCAGAGACCAACCGTTCTTAAATAACGTTTATGCAGCCATCCAACCTGCAGATAATCTGACCGGGATCATCCAGGCAGTAAATAGCAAACCCTTCCCGCTTGATGCAATAAAGACAGATCTTTTGATGCTGATCTGCAATTCCTTTGCAAATTCTCTGGCATCTTACTCAGCAATCAGACAACTAAAAGTCGATAATGCAAATCTGGAAGCATGGCGGTGGGAACTCCTCCAATCACGAAACACCTTACGCGCAATGTTCGACAGTATTCCCACTTCAATTTATATAATTGATACGCGTTATAGAATAGTAGCAGTGAATGCAAGCAGATCGGAACGGGCAGGGAAAAAACCAAATTTCTTGGTTGGACAAGTATGTTACGAAGCACTGTATGGCCGAACCCAACCCTGTCAAGGTTGCCGGGTGAGTGATACTTTCTTATCAGGAAGAAATACCACTCGAACCGACAGACAATGGTTAGATAACGAACAAATATCTGATTGGGAAATTACCACTTATGCCATATTAAATGAAACCGATATCCCGGTCCAGGTGATCATCAATGAACAAGATGTAACGGTTGAAAAACGGCTTGAGACAAACCTGATTCAATCAGAGAAGCTGGCAGCAGTCGGTCAATTGGCTGCCGGAGTGGCACATGAAATCAATAATCCACTTTCTGCTGTGATTGCCAATGCCCAATTGCTTCGACGTGATCTACCAGAAGACGCATCTGATGCGTTGGAATCAGTTGAATTGATCGAAACTGCCGGATTACGGGCATCCCAGGTAGTTCGCAACTTGCTTGGATTTGCCCGTAAAGAACAATATGAATTTTTGATGATCGATCTCAATGAGACAATTCTAAATGCTCTCTCACTGGTGAAACATGAACTAGTAACAAGAAATGTCGAAGTATCCACAGATCTCGCAAATGATCTTCCTATGATAAAAGCCAGTCGTGACCATTTGCAAAGTGTATGGATTAATATGATTTTAAATGCACTTGACTCGATGGAAAAAAAGGATGGGATGATCTCAATAGTTTCATCCAACAAGAACAAAGAATTTCGGGTATCAATTGCAGATAATGGAAGTGGAATCCCGGCAGATAAAGTGTCTCGAATTTTTGAACCATTTTTCACTACCAAAGCACCGGGAAGAGGAACGGGTTTAGGTCTTTCGGTATGTCACCGAATTGTTAAGCAGCATGGCGGGTATATTCAGGTTGACAGTCTGGTGGGAAGTGGAACAAAATTTACCATTATCATACCTGAGACAACGGAATAATATTGACTTCACAGACTATCTTAGACAGCTTACTTGGCTAATCGAAAACCTAAAGCAGGAGAAATGTAATCTTGTAATACCCCTTCACGGCTTGAGCATCGCGCGAGTGCACGACTGTAGTACCATGCGCCACCACGTACAACCACCTTCTGGTTAGGCGATCCCATCCCTTCTCTTCCGTCTTCTGCTTTGTAAGGATATGGCATCAGGAGTGATCGGGTCCATTCCCATACATTCCCAACCATGTCAGCCACTTCAAAAACACTATCTCCTCCGGGCGAGTATGACCCAACAGGAGTTGTTAATTTTTTTCCGCTTTCAATGGTGTTGCACCGCCATGGGTCAAAATTATCACCCCACGGATATATTCGTAATTCTGGTCCTCTTGCAGCTTTTTCCCATTCCGCTTCGCTCGGAAGTCTGTATCTCGATCCCGACGCTTTATTCAACCATTGAATATACGCTTCAGCATCCAACTTGGATACACTTGTAACCGGATGTGACTCGAGACCTTCTGGAAATTTGAAACCAGTCCAATTCTTTGGTACTTTGTATCCTGTATTGAAAATAAAAACATAGTATTCAGAATTGGTTACCGGATATTTGGCAATTTGATAAGTATTCAGAGTTACCTGATGAGCTGGCAATTCGACCATAAAGAGGTCCGAATTATTCCACTCGCTTGCCCAATCTTCCTTCTCGAGTAAAGTCTGGATATGCTGGTCAGTGGTACCCATCCAAAAAGGTCCTGCAGGGATGGTGATCATATCCGGTAGTTTAACCGGTAATCCCTGGCTTACATCATCTGCCATATCAAAATCATCCAGTTTTGTGCCAAGAGGCATTTTTAACTCACTCCATCCCAAATTTTTGAATGAAATTGGATGCATGTAGAGATGAGGCGATCAAAGTTTTCGTCAAGCCCTTGTCCCAATGCATACAGATAGGAGTCATTCGTATCTCTGCGATAATTATCAACATGTTCAATTAAATCTTCAAGTACTTTTTGCCAGGATGTCTGGTTATTTGGCACCAACCAACCATAAGTACGTTGATCAAATAAGGATATTGATTCACTTCCTGCCCAGGGTATTTTCATTGCCATGAATTCCAGAACAGCTTCTCTACCCAGCCGATCATCCATATCACCTGATCTCGGTAATAATCCAATATCGATGGAAGGTAGAACTGATTTCCATTGATCTTTTTCAATACCAGGCAGGAAAAACTTGCGTTCACTGTTCACCTTAATCTTATTAGCCTGATGAGGGTGATCTCCAAAAACTATCAATCTGATACCTTGATTTTTTTGAAGGATCTTTTCCAGCGCTGGGCGCAAACCTGTTTCTGTGAGTTTGTTTATTCCACCACTGGCAACATTTACCCCTAGTATTAATCCTGTATGTGATTCGTATGGATGGATGAGATACTTGTCTAATTCGAGCATATCAGGCAAATACTTCATCTCAAGAATCCCATTCCAGTCCTCCACGATCAGTTTGGAATTTGAATATCCACTCTCTACTAATTTAAGCGACCAAATAAATTCATCATCATCCACTTCTACAGGCTGGGACTTTTCTTCAGGTAATGCTGTTGTCAGTTCTAAACCTATCTGGTACTTATGCCTTTCTGTATTATAGATAATTGGTACACTGAGGTCCGCAATGACCGTCTTATCTCTCGCCTTCCAGTGTTGTATTGCTTTTTGCCCAAATGGTAGGACTGCTGCGTGAATAATGATTATGTCTGCATCATTACAGACGACAATCGATTCCTGTGAAATTTGAATGAATGAGTCACCATCCAGAATATCAATACCTACCTGGTGATGTTTGTGCATAATCCTTTGTAAAGACGCGCATTTCTGGTGCACTAATGGATACTTTGGGGGGCTAGGGAAAACAAATAATATTTTCATTCAACCACCTTGTGAAGACGATTGTTCTCCTTCGCAGTGGAAGATCCTGCAGCCCATGGATTTTGCATAATTTCCAGCAAGGCTCGGCGCCAATATGGAATGATACCCTCCACTTCCCTGGACATGGCTTTGGTATAACCAGCCTCTCCAAGTTTATTTCTTAAATCTGCATCCATCACTAGTTGACGTAAATTAGTGTGCCACTCTTCAATTGAAGAAGAGATTAATCCACCTGAGTTCCATTCTAACGAGGAAGATATTTTGCTTGCTACCCAGGGGATATGTTTAATTCCAGCATACAGAAATGGCGAATCTGGAAGGGAATAATTAAATGGGATATTTCGGAGAGGAACAACGAGGATATCAATTTGATTGAATATATAAGGATGATCCTCCATTTCAACTTCAGGAAGAAACAGTTTTCGATTTTCAGGAAGGCTATCAAATAGTTGAAATGCCTTTGAATTATCAGAAATAATTAATTGAGTTTTCGGAAATTCCCTGATCACACGAATCAATATTCGCCGAATTTCAATAATATCATCGATAGTTCCGGTGCATCCAACCCATCCGATGTGAATCGTAGGGCGTTTGGGAGCTGGCTTTTCCCATAAGGGATTCTTCCTTGACCAACCTTCAGGAACCACCAACGCTCTGTAACCGGTCTGGATTAGATGATTGGCAAATCTTTCACTGGAAGTTGTAATCATGCCAGCAAGGACCATGGCTGCTGTGTAAGCACGCGCATTCGCTGGCAATCCCAATCCCTTCTCCATATATTGTGGATGATTTATCGGCATCTGCTCATAATCCAGATCCAAATCTAGGATAATTGGAATCCGGCTTGCCGTGTATCTTGCCATTTGTTCTAATAACCAGGGGTTGACGTGCGGGTTGGAAGCAACGACCAGATCTGGAGTAATTTCTGCATCAGCTTGAGAATCGGTGGATTTAACAGTCACATTAATACCCAGTCTGGAGAATACTTCTTTCATTAACTTTACTCTGGATGAAAGTGCTTCCTCGTCGCTCACCAATATCTGAATATTCTTTGGAAATGAGGCGTCTTTATGATTGAAGATATTAGCAAATATCAAGTCGGATTCATCAGGTTTCGCCGCCATGATTGTTTTTTTTATCTGTTCCAAGCCCATTTGAATATCTGTTCGGTTTTCTGCTCTTGCTTGTTGAATATTTAGTTCTAAAAATGCAGGCAGCAATTCCTCAATCCGATCCAGATTCTTTGCTACCAGATCTGCGGGTTCCTGGCTGTGGATGATCTCCTGCATCAATTTGTTCGCTTCACTCAGAGCTTCAGCAGATATCTCATTTTCTGAATTGACAAGTGATTTCAACCATTTTGTAAATTGATCGGGAGTTAATCCAGCAATTTGCCCATATTCACTGATTGTGAGCTGAATCCTTTTTTCAATTTCGATTCGTTGTGGAAATTTAAACGCTGCAGCCTGGTAGCAACTCATTGCAAGCGATGGCTTCTCTCCTGCCAGCTGCAGATCTCCTAAAACAAGGTAGGCCTCAATCTCTTCTGGATAATCTAATATACACGTGGCATAAACCGTCATCGCTTGCTTGACTTCGTTATTTCGAAGGTGGCCACGCGCGATCGTTATTCGTAATTGGAGGTCGGTTTGTTCTTGTGATGAAAGCGCCATTTATTTAATCCTGAAGCAAACAAAACAATTCATCCATAAAAAGCAGGGTGACAGATTGTTGCAGTACTCATTGTACAATTCAAATTCCATTCTGGAATAAAAGAGAACTGAAAGACACATAAAGGCGGGATAAAGGAATTTATTACTAAAGATTTACTTAAGACATGGAATGCATTAATTAGTATCCTTTTAAAAACAATGTCAAATAATCGGGTTACATCAATGCTGATGGGATACATGGATTACCATTGGTGATTTGATGACTCAAAATTCCGTTGACTCGAAAGATACTTTATTACACTTCTCATTGACCATGTAATTTGCCTAAATAAAGTCAAACTTGGATTTATCACAATTAAGTAATGAATTATTACACGGAGTTGGGCAGGCTTGTTTGTCCAACATGACTTGTAACTCCATATCAACCAATGCTCTCTTTCGTAAATTTATGTTTTGCTGATCCAATTTCCTGATGATTCGTGGAAACCTCTCTTAGGTCGGTAGAAGCCGCATTCATACGAGGATTAAAAACAACCACATTGGAGTAATGAAGGAATTTAAATCGGAACTCCTATCAAGACCGCAATAAATAGAAAGATATTTCATTCATTGTTGATTAATGAAGGCTATTGCTATCTAAGCTATGCCGAGAACGGCGCATACCGAACTTACTACACCCTCTACTCAGAGATGAAAGTCGAATTTTGAGATCCCATCAAAGAAGGTCATGTAATCGGTCTTGCAGAGAAATTTAATTCTTCGCCTAGAGCCTATCTAAATTATAAAGTGCGAAGAGATAACAATGCGGTTGACCCAACATTTGATAAAAGAAACATTTCTAGCGCATGGTTTGATTAGTCTTGTAAAAATTCTTGTATCTTTGCATGGATTAAGAAATAAAAATAATACATAAACACTGGCTTAGCAAATTTTCATGCTCTCTTATCATAGATTTTACGCTTGATTTATAGAGCTTGCTGGAATGATTATGTTACAACTCAACCGGAGATATCATGCTTCTTACTCTCCTTTAATATATGCGACTTTAGTTCTTATCTGGATCCTCACGGAGGATATGTATGGATTTGGTATTTGATATTAGCCCTGATGAAATGCCAATTTTTTTGGCTGAAACAGAAGACCAACTTTTAGTATTGGAAGAAGGCTTGGTCCATCTGGAACAGCAGGCAGATGATGAAGATCTGGTACAAGCACTCTTTAGAGCAGCTCATACCTTAAAAGGTATGGCCGGTATGATCGGTCACAAACGCCTGGTGGAACTTACCCATACCCTGGAAAATGGTTTTGACGGAATTCGGAAAAAAACCTACCCAGTTACATCAGAATTTGTTGATGTATGCCTTCAATCCATAGATGGATTGAGATTATTGAGAGAAGAAGTAATTGACCTTCATGAATCAGATGTAGATGTTGCGTTCCTGGTTGAGAATATCCAAAACTATATTACAACCGCAACAACCGGAACGTCTTCGGGTGAAAAGAAAACGGCTGAAGCTACTGAGACGGTGAAAGCCAATCCGCCCCAAAAAACCGAAACAAAAAAAACAACGAAAACAAAAAAACCACAGGCAGTTGTCCCAAAAGAAGAGCATGCAGTTCAAGTACCGGAACAAGTGCAAACGACAGAGGTCGTTTCAGTATCAACGCCACCGACACCCCCCAGCTCAGAAAAGTTCATCATTGTTGAAGCAGATATTTCTCCCAAGAGCATTGCCTCTGCAGCCAGGGCATTCCAAATAATGATGGCTTTGCAGAGCGCTGGAACAATATTAGAAATGCAACCGGCGATGGACGAGATTGACAGTTCTAAACCTGTTGCACACTTTAAAGCAAAATTTGTTCCATCACAACCTATTAATTCAATCCGGCAGGATTTAACCCGAATTTCAGAAATTGACCGTCTGGTATTGGACGATGCCGTCATCGAATTAGTGCAGCCAAAATCTCTCTCCCCGGCAGATGCAGAAGAAAAGGGTACTCACGAACCTCCCCGCCTGGGAGATTTCCTTGTTGAAAATGGAACAATAACTCAGAAGGATTTGGATGGAGCCCTAAAAAAGCAAAAAGAGAGTGCAAAAGCAGGCGGTCCTCCTCCACCCCTATTAGGACAAATTCTGATTCAAATGGGTGCTTGTGACCAGGAATCACTCGAGCATGCTACAGCGAAGTACATGCAGGCACAAAGAGCCGCTTTACAGGCAGCCCAGGAAGCCGAAAAAGCCAAAGAGAAAACAGTTGATAAGACTGTTCGAACAAGTGTTGAGAGATTAGATGCGCTGATGAATTTAGTTGGTGAATTAATAACCGATCGCAACCGCTTAAATCAACTACGTAATCAATTGGAGGTAACCTACCGCGGGAATGAAAAAGTGAGCATGCTGTCAGATACGATTGTTCATATTGGCAGAATCACCGATCAGCTTCAAGAAGAAGTGATGCATATCCGCATGCAACCCGTTGCCAATGTATTCAGCAAGTTTCCCCGCATGGTTAGAGACCTTGCTCAGAAAACCGGTAAAGAACTCGACCTCGTAATCCGTGGTCAGGATACAGAGTTGGATCGGTCTGTGATTGAAGAGATAAACGACCCACTCATTCATTTGTTACGTAATTCAGTGGATCATGGCATTGAAACTCCATCAGAGCGGATTGCTGCAGGAAAAAATCCTCGCGGAACTGTGACTTTATCCGCCCGGCACGAACAAGGTCGGATTATCCTGACCGTTGAAGATGATGGAAAAGGCTTGGATGTTGAAAAATTGAAACGCAGCGCAGTTCAGAAAGGAATAATCACTGAGTCTGACGCAAGCATTATGGATGATGAAAAAGCAATAGATCTGATCTTTGCCTCAGGCGTATCTACTGCAAAAACGGTTTCTGATATATCCGGACGTGGAGTTGGGATGGATATCGTCAGGAATAACATTGAACGACTGAATGGAACAATCATCGTCGAAACCCACAAAGGTTCAGGAAGCATTTTCACAATATCTTTGCCCCTGACACTGGCAATTGTTCCAACCCTGCTTGTCAGAGTAGGTGGAATAACTTTTGCCGTTCCTTTGGTAATGGTTATTGAAACACAGCGATTGGAATCCAAAGATATATCGATTGTCAGTAACCGTCCGGTTACGAAATTACGAAATAAAGTAATCTCTTTGCTTGATCTCGCTGAGACCTTCAACCTAGACAGGCAGGAAAAGAAAAGTGATGACTGTTATATGGTGGTTGTGAGGTCGAGCAAAGTGGAAATTGGTCTGGTCGTCGATTCGCTCGTCGGGGAGGAAGAAGTGGTGGTTAAATCCCTCAGTTCAATTGTCGGCGAGACAGTCGGAATATCGAGCGCGGCGATTCTTGGTGATGGGCAGGTTGCTCTCATTGTTGATGTTCCAGGAATGTATAAACTGGCAGGGCTTCATTAATTAAAAGGATAAGAAATGACAGGTGAACCAACTTATTTCAGCGAAGAATTATTAAAAGTCCTTCAAGCGATTGCCAAAGATGGGCTTGTATCTGCAGCCAGCGGGTTGTCCAGCATGGTGGGTGGACCACTCACAGTTGATAATCCCTGTGTGAAGTTAATGAAAGTCAGAGAAATTCCGAATGCTCTTGGCGGTCCAGAAAATGAAGCGGTTGGGATTTATCTTCAAGCTGAAGGGGATCTATCCGGTCATTTTATGCTTGTTTTTCCGTATGAAAAAGCGCTCGAAATGGTCGATATGCTCATGGAAGTGCCACCTGGATCAACACAACAACTTGGTTCATTGGAAAGATCTGCCCTGGCAGAAGTGGGCAATCTGACCGCATCGTTTTTTATGAATGCTGTAGCTGCGAGTACCGGCATTAATTCGCGCCCAACGCCACCGGCTGTCATGGTAGATATGATCGGAGCCATCCTAGATATCATCGTTGCAACAACTGGTGGAATCAGTGAACATGTCTTAACTTTTCAGGCAAGTTTTAAATATGCAGAACGAGCGGTAAAAGCGGATTTTTGGGTCATCCCTGACCCGGTAAACCTTGAGAAGTATTTATCACAGAAGAATGTATGAGCAATACATTAAGTGTTGGTTTAGGGGAATTGGTAATTAGTAAGGATCCAGATGACATTCTGGTTGCCTACGGTCTCGGATCCTGTGTCGGGATTGGGATGATTTGCCCCAAGTATAAGATAGGAGGGCTACTACATGCAGTGCTGCCTGAAAATACAGATGGTGACAAAACTTCTACAAAATTTGTCGATACCGGTATTCCTGTTATGCTCGAAAAAATGAAGCAGGCAGGATCAGATCTACGAGATATTCATGTTTATATGGCGGGCGGCGCAAACATGCTGATTAATTCCACTTTAAGCAAAACATTTGATATCGGTACCCGTAATGCAGCTGCTGCCAGAGCCATGTTTGAAAAACTGAATATTAAACTTCAAAATTTTGAAGTGGGTGGTAACACCGGACGAACCGTCCGTTTATATGTTGCCCAAGCAAAAATGACTGTCCGAGTAATCGGCGGTACAGAAAGAGATCTATAAATTCAGAGGAGTCACGATGACGAAAATACTAATTGTTGATGACGCAGAGTTCCTTCGGGTGAGAATTTCAAAAATGCTCACCACCGATGGCTTTGAGGTTGTCGAAGCAGACAATGGTTTAAAAGCCATTGAAGCCTATAAAGCCAATAAACCAGATATGGTGCTGATGGATATAACCATGCCTGAAATGGATGGCCTGACAGCACTGAAAGAACTGAGGAAAATTGACCCGGATGCGAAAGTAGTGATGCTCACCGCGCTTGGTCAGGAATCTGTAGTTCTTGAGGCAGTAAAATCTGGCGCAAAAGACTTCGTGGTGAAACCATTTGAAAGAGATCGGGTGCTAAGCGCTATCAATAAACTATTGGGGTAGGGAGTGTCATCTGTGATGATGAACAGGGGACCAACAAACGAGGAAAAAATCATCCGCGTACTGGTTGTGGATGATTCAGCATTCATGCGTTTCACCATTGCCAAGCATCTGGGCGATCACCCCCGCATTACTGTTATCGGATCCGCCAGAGATGGGGTTGAAGCGCTTGAACTTATTCCAAAGTTAAACCCTGATGTCGTTACACTCGATGTTGAAATGCCCTGCCTGGATGGTTTGTCTACGCTGCGAGAAATCATGACCCGTTTCCCCCGTCCAGTGGTCATGTTAAGCAGCCTTACAAATGAAGGAACAGTTGAGACAGTCCAAGCACTAACACTGGGAGCAGTAGATTTTATTGCCAAACCTAGCAACAAAGCGAATGTTCATGCAGTGATTGCTGATGCGGTTGAAAAGATCATCAAAGCAGCATCTACGAAAGTATACTCACTTTCCTCGCATCAGAAACGCACCCCCGTACCTGCAGCGATGCTCCAGCAAGTGAGAAAATCAACCCGCTCATTGAATCAGAATGACAAAGTTCTCTTCATCGGATCGTCAACTGGGGGACCACGTGCGCTGAACACTCTGATCCCCGAATTACCTTCCGACTTGCCTGCCGCAGTGGTGATAGTACAACATATGCCAGTAGGATTTACCCGCTCACTCGCAGACCGCCTGGATTCAATATCGAAAATCAAAGTGAAGGAAGCTGAACCAGGTGACAAACTCGAAGTAGGTCGGGCTTTACTTGCACCTGGCGGATTTCATATGGTTTTTGATCACAATGGTCAGGTAACCTTGAACCAGAATCCAACCGTTCATGGTGTCAGACCAGCTATTGATGTAACAATGGCATCCATGGTTCCGCTGTATGGAAAATCCATGGTGGGCGTCATCCTGACAGGCATGGGCAGCGATGGCACCACCGGTTGTCAGCTTGTACACGAAGCGGGTGGATATATTATCGCTGAGGACGAGTCTACCTGTATTGTATGGGGTATGCCCCGCAGCGTATACGAAGCCGGATTGGCAGATTCAGTACTTCCTCTGACTGAAATCGCTTCAGGAATACAAAAAAAACTGGCCAGAATCTAATCATCGGAATTTATAGAGAAGTCATTATGGAACAGAATGTTTACGAAAAAATAAAATTACAGGTAAAGAAACTGCTGAATATTGACCTAAATCAATATAAGAGCGAGCAAATGCAGCGCCGTTTAGATTCATGGTTAGTGCGGTCAGGTGTTCCTTCCTGGGATGAATATATACAGAAACTTTCAACTGACCAGAAAGAATTATCTAAATTTCGTGACTACCTGACAATTAATGTCTCTGAATTTTTTCGCGATCAAGACCGCTGGACTACGCTGAGAACCAAAATCATGCCGCAATTATTAAAAGAGGCAATGAACAAACCGGATCTTGCATCGAGGAACATCCTACGAATTTGGAGTGCCGGATGCTCGAATGGGTCAGAACCTTTCACCCTAGCAATTATGCTGGATGAACTTTCGACAAGTAAAAATCATCATATTCTGGCTACTGATCTGG
>Ga0228535_1002523_pt1 | contig 17131 bp, 14 predicted proteins | sample SJ1metagenome_FD_168457 | JGI IMG/M metagenome (GOLD analysis project Ga0228535, IMG submission 168457) | Enriched culture of PCE-dechlorinating microbial communities from Ithaca, New York, USA - SJ1 | ecosystem: Engineered > Modeled > Simulated communities (microbial... > Unclassified | place... | reverse complement strand
AAGCGCCCCGCATTTACCACGCGTTCGCCTCCGTGGCGCGCGCGCTCAACCTCCCGGTCCTGGCCGACACGGCGCTGCGCGGCTACGAGGGAGTGCGGGATGAATCGTTCACGCATGACGGCTTCAGCACCGAAAGCCCCGGTTACACCATGATGTATCTCAGCGAACTGCTGCCCGTTCCCGAGCGGCTTCATGGATTCGCGTGGCCCGACTCGTTCCCGCGGCGCAAGGCCGCCGCAGACCTCTACGGCAGCGACGCCAAGCTGAGGCTGATGTATCGCATGATGGTCGACCAGCTTCAATCGACGGGGATCCTGCTGCCCGTAGAAGACTCCAACGCCGGCGGCCGCGCCCCCGGCGAGTGCATCCAGATGGGACTCAAGCGCTATCCGGAATACTTCCGCGGCAAAACCGGGACATTGTTGGGTCCGGATGCCCGGCCCGGCCTCTATGCGTTGTTCAACCTCGAAGCCGGAGATATCGTCCAGGCCGGCGACCTGGACCTTTCCGAGACATATTTTCCGGGGTGGATGACCGCCATCCTACGCCACGGGACCGGGAAGCATGTCCCCGTCCTGTCGCTCAATTTTTCTCCCGAAGGCGGACACCGCCATGCCGACAACCTCTCGCTGTTCTACGGCGACGGCGGGCAGACGGTTCTCGGCGACCACGGCTATGTCGGCGACATGCCGGTCAACCGGTGGATCGTCAGCACGTTCAGCCATAACCTGGTCGTCGTCGACCGCCAGGAGCAGCGTTTCCGTGACCGCGAATCGCCGCGCCGGCCACGCCTGGAGATGATGTTCACGACGCCCCGGGCTTCCGCGGTCGAAGCCTCGAGCGATGTTTACCGCCAATGCTCCGATTACCGCCGCCTGGTGATCCTCCTCAAAGGGGCCGAGAATCGGACAGTCGCCGTCGACGTCTTCCGAGTCAGCGGCGGCAAGAATCATGACTACAGGCTTTTCAGCGAGATCGCCTCGAGCGATGCCGGAGACAAAGGAGCCCTGCATTTCAGCGGCGTCACGCTGCCTCCCGAGGCTCCCCTTCCGGTTTTCGGAGGAAGCATACGGAACGAAGCCATCTTCGGCCTGCGCGACATTCGCGAGGCGGGCAACCCGCCCGCTTCCTGGCAGGCGGTCTGGAGCCAGCCCGGTCGAAGCCTCCGCTTCTGGTGCCTCTCCCGGGTCTCCAAGGTCGCCGCGGCCAACGGGCCCGGCCAGGAAGATCACGAGCACTTCGGCCGGCGAGTGCGCTACCTCGACTTGGTCAATGACGGGGAGAACCTTTCGAGCGTTTTCGTCGGCGTGCATGAGCCCGGCGCCGCCGACGGCCTGACGTCCGTGCGCGCGGCGCGACGCATCGGCGTGCCCGCCGCCGCGGGCCCGTCGGCCGTCGCCGTGGCGGTCGACGCGGCGTGGGGCAGCTACCTCATCCTCAATGAGTTCTCCGGCGAAGCCGAGGTCGAGGGAATCCGCTTCCGGGGGAAACTCGGCATCTTCGGAAGGGATGCCGCGGGCAAGGCCTGGCTCCTGGCCTGCGGGGCTTCCACGCTGAGCGGCGGCTCGGGCGAGGGCGAGATCGGCTTCAGCGGGAAGTCTCCCGTGTGGGCCGGAAAGGCTTCCATTAAAACCGACTATGCTCTGGCCGTATCGAGCCGCCCCGGGGACTGGATCGATCCGCCCGAGGGAAGCCGGGCCTGGATACTTCTCAACGACGGCGGCTTCGACACGGGCTTCCCCGTCAAAGCCACTCAAGAGGATTCGATCGCCATCGAGCGCTTCCCTATTCCGGCCGCCGCGTCGGGGACTTTCCGCCTGCCCGCCCTGCGCGTCATCGAGACGGAGTGACCGATCCGGAGCTTGCGATCGGATTCCGGCGGCCGGCCGGGGCGGCGGACATAGGGGCGCCCCGCTCTCCCCTTCCCTGCGGCAAGGGCGCGAGAGACAAAAAAGACTTTTCGCGACGGATCACATCCAACCGGGTCCCGCAGGTTTGCCTCGCCTCATCTCGGCCGGCGATAGTTCTTGACATTGTTTCCTTGCCGGTCCTATGATTTTTTCAAGGGGGCGCAATGGCAACAAGACGATATCTTTTTCTGTACTTGATCACCCTGGCAGTCTTCTTCCTGATCGACATGGCCTGGTTGGGCATCGTGGCCAAGGACTTCTACCGCCGGCATATCGGCTGGATGCTCGACCCCAAAGTGAAATGGCCCGCCGCCGTCGTTTTCTACTTGTTGTTCATCGCCGGGCTTCTCGTTTTCGCCGTGCGGCCAGGGATCGAGGCGGAGACGCCTGTCAAGGCGCTGGCCCTGGGAGCGCTGCTCGGGTTGGTCTGTTATGCGGCCTACGACTTGACCAACCAGGCTCTGGTCAAAGGTTGGCCGCTTGTCGTCACCGTGGTCGATCTCGTCTGGGGAACCGTCCTTGGGGGGGCGGTTTCGTTCATCAGCGCCTGGCTGGGCAGGACGCTGTTTAAACTTTGATTTGAGCCCGCGCTGCGACCGGTCATCCCATGATCATCGTTTTTCATTCCGCGGAATCCCGTCCGGGGGCCGGACGCCTTGATTTCCTCGCCATGAAGGGGATCTTGCGGCATCCACGGCGTCACCCGGACCATTCATGTTCGGAAAAGGGGAAAGTCCAATGTCCCTGAAAACGGCGCACGTTGCGCGCGCGGCTCTTTTCGCTTTGATCTTGCATGGACCCGGCTGGATGGCCCTGGCCCAGGCTCAGAAAAAGGCGGAAGGAGCCTCAGATGCTCAGGCCACGCGGAAAGTGGAGATCCGCGACACGGAACTGAGATTCCTCCAATCGAAGCATGCCGGCCGGACATACGAAATCGACATTTGGTTTCCCGAGGATTATGATCGGGAAACGGTCCGCTACCCCGTCATCTACGTTCTGGATGCGGAGTACAATTTCGGCTGCGTATCCTATATCGCCAAGCGCCTGATTAAAAACGATGATATTCCGAAAGTTCTCGTCGTCGGCATCGCCTACAACACGGCGGAGGACGATTTCTATCTCCAGCGCGAATATGACTGCACGCCCCCGACGAAACCCCACGGCGCCCGCTCCGGGGGAGCGGAAAAATTCGTCCTCTTCTTCGAAACCGAGTTGATTCCGTACATCAATACGAATTTCAGGACCCTCCCGGGGGACAGGACCATCGTGGGCCATTCGATCGGGGGATTCTTCGGGACCTACGTGCTTTTCAAGCACCCCCGGCTTTTCACAAGGTACATCATCGTCAGCCCGTCCTTGTGGTACGCGAACGAAGTCATCTTTGAATATGAGAAGGAATTCGCCGCCGAGCGCCAGCCGCTGAATGCCGATGTTTTTCTTTCGACCGGCGGAGATGAAAGCGAGCAGATGGTCCGGACGACGGCACAGATGATCCGGACGATTTCGGAGAGACGATACGCGGGGCTCCGGTTCGCAGCGCAAATGCCCCGGGGGGAACATCACAGGAGTCTATTTCCGTGGGCTTATACGAAAGGACTTCGCTGGCTGTTTGAGCGGCCGCGCTAGTCCGAGAGCCGTTCGCCGGGGAGGTCGATACCCGTGCCGAGAAAACAGATTGTCTGCATCCGCGGATATCTGGAAAAAATTCGAAAGTTCCCTGCATCATCCGGTCCGGCACTACCGGCTGCGGCGTTCGGCTTTGAATTCGCTTTTTCGAATCGTCGGGGGCGGGCCGCCGCGATCGAATTGAGATGACGGATTTATAAAAACGATCATCCTGATAACAGACGGCCCGAATGGGTTGGGATAACGCCCGCGATGCCATCCCGATGCCGTTACTCTCCCCCACCGGCAACGTCCGCGAGAGCCCTGGATCTTTCTCGCCAACCCGGAATTGCCTGATTTTAATAAAGGATAATACGTGGCGATTGGTCGTAGAATGACCACGACGCCGCTGAATTGATGCCTGCCGATAGGTTTCGATTTTTCTTGGGCGAGGCCTTGGCCAAGGGAAAAAACTCTATTTGGTCAACCGGTAGACTTCGCCGCCCGCGAGCAAAAAAGCTCCAACGCCGTAAACGTCGGTCATTTCTCTGGTTATCTGGCGGGGATCTCTTCCTATAGGCTGAACCCAGCCCAGTTTTCCGTCGGGAAAGACGGCCTTCCGCAGGGCTTCCCAGCCTTTCAGGACGACGGGCAGAGACTTTCCCGCATCCAGCAAGCCGCTATTGATCCCATAGGCCAGGGCATACACAAAGAAACCCGAGCCGCTCGTTTCCGGATTCGGATAGGCCCCCGGATCAAGGAGGCTGGCGTGCCAGTAGCCGTCCCGGTCCTGCAAGCCGGCCACCCTCTCACTCATTTCGACAAGCAGCGTTTCATAGAACCGTCTTGAAGGCGCGTTCCCGGGAAGCTCCTTAAGGATTTTGACCAACCCTCCCATCACCCAGCCGTTCCCCCTTCCCCAGAAGATTTTTTTCCCGTTAGCTTCCTTTTTATCAAAGAACGTGTGGTCCCGGTAAAACAACCTCTCCCCCTTGTCGTAGAGGAAGTCATAAGTCGCCTTGAATTCTTTGTCCATGAATTCCAGGTACTTGGGATCCCCGGTGATTCTGGACATCTGCGCATAGACGGGCGGGGCCATGAACAGGGCATCGCACCATGACCATCTTTCCAGGGTCAAATAATCCTTGTAATCGATCAGAAGACTTGAAGCCGAGGGATGACGGATAACCCATTCCGTCCTGGCCGTCGTCGGATCGAGCATGCGCTTATCCCCCGTCCTTCTGTACATATCCAGGTACATTTGCGAAACGGCAAGGTCGTCGGCCAGGTACATGTGGCCATTCGGCTGCCACTGGTATTTCCAGCCGATATCCCGCAGCCACTTCCCGTACTTGGCGTCTTTGGAAATCGCGGCGAGCTCTGACATGCCGATATACAGAGCGGCATTCGTCCAATCCAAATCGTGGTGCGTCACTTGATTCTGATGGGCGATTTGCCAGTCGGCGACGCGCTCCATGACCGCCAGGACCTGCCTTTTCCCGGGCCCGGGCTCGTCGCCGGCTGCGGGCATTATCCCGGGGGCACGCCCGGACAAAGCCGGCTGCGCCGCGAGGACGACACCGGCTCCCAATACACAGGCGGCAACGAGTTTGATCGCTTTCATCAAAGGATCGCCTCCTTTCCATTCAACGAAATCACCGGGATCGAGTGCGAGCCAGATCGAATCGATAATGACCACGCCCGCCGCAATGGCCATCCAGGACAACTTGCGATTCATTCTATCACCGGGCAATGACGCCTGGGAAGAAATTTCGCGAAGAAAAACTGAAAGCCCGCTTGCAAGACGATGGCGCGTTCCCCGCCGGCCCCGCGCCAGATCAAAGCCGGGGCTCAAAAAAGAAATATGGTAAATGGGTATTGTGTCCCGCTTTCGGGATCATTAAAATAAAGACGAAGCCTTGCTCCGACAACAGAGGGGGAGGAGACCATGGCAAAAGAACCATCCGCGTCCGGCATCCCTCACGTGATCATTTTGGGCGCCGTCTGGGGATTGGCGGAGGCCGGCCTGGGACTCGGCCTGAAGAGCTGCGCCTCGTTCGCCTCGGGCTCGATCATGACGGCCGTCGCGCTTTTTTTCATAGCGGCGGTCTGGGCGGCGACGCATCGAGTCCTCAGCCTGGCCATGACGGTCGCCCTGGCGACTGTCATCAAGCTGTTTGACGCAGACCTCCTCGCCCTCCCCGTCCGTCACGGCGCCGTGGCCAATCCGATCTTCGCCTTCTGGACGGAGGCCCTGGCTTTCCTGCTGATCATGGCCGTGCTCAAGAATGCGCTCGTCCAAAAAAAGCCGGGACAGGCCGCGGGAGGGGCCCTCGCCGCGCTCGTGGCCGTCAACCTCTTTCCGCTCGTGAAATACGCCACCGGCATCCCCGCCTGCGTCCTCGCGGGAACCGGCTATCCCCTGTCCTTATACTATGCTCCCTACGCGGTCGGTCTCTCTCTGCTGACCGTCCCCCTGGGTTTCGGCCTAGGCGGATGGATATCGGCCGCCGAAGCCCGGCGGGGCGCGTTCATCCGGAGCAAGGCCTATCGTTATCTGGTCCCGCCCGCCGCGGCCGCCGCCTGTCTGCTGATCATCGCCTTGATCCGGCGGGCCGGATAGACGCCGCTGGCGAGAGGAGGCTGACGATGGAAAAAAAGAAAGGCAAAAAAGGAAGCGTTTACAGCCGTCGCGCCTTCTTGAAGGGCATGGGCGGCGGAGCGGCCGGGGCGGCCCTGGCGACGGGCCTTTTGGGCCGCGGCTTCTCAGCCGGCCAGGCAGAGGCCGCGGCGGCGCCGGTCTATGCCGGCAAATCCGTCCGGTTCACCGTGAACGGCCGCAAAGTCGCGCTCGAGGTCGAGCCGCGTGAAACGCTCCTCGAGGTCCTGAGAAAAAGGCTTAAACTGACCGGAACCAAAAAGGTTTGCGACCGCGGCGAGTGCGGCGGCTGCACGGTCCTTCTTGACGGACATCCTGTCTACTCCTGTCTCTTCCCGGCCGTCCGGGCCGACGGAAAAGCGGTCACGACCATCGAGGGGCTGGCCGAAGGAGATTCGCTCAACCCCGTCCAACAGGCGTTTATCGACACGGACGGATATCAGTGCGGCTTCTGCACGCCGGGCTTTATCCTGTCCTCCGCGGCCCTCCTCGAAAGGAACCCGGCGCCGTCGCTTCCCGAAATCCGGTCGGCCTTGAGCGGCCACATCTGCCGCTGCGGCAACTACGTCAAGATCTACGACGCCGTCGCGACCGCCGCCTCCCGGATGAAGGCAAGGAAGGCCTGAGATGAAAAGCAAGCTGAACCCGGAAGACGCCAACCTGAATTATCTCGAAGAAGCGCGCGGAAAAGAGCCCGGCGGCCGGGAGACCGCCGCGCCGGAAAAGCCGGATTTCAAGATCATCGGCCGTCCGACGCCGAGAGTCGACGGCAGGCTCATCGTCACGGGACATGCCAAATTCACCCACGACCTGGCATTCCAGGACATGCTGTATGGAAAGATCCTCCGCTCTCCCCACGCGTCGGCGGAAATCCTGGGGATGGACCTCGGCCGGGCGAAGAGCCTGCCCGGTGTTTATGCCGTTCTCAAACTTAATGAGGGAAGGATTCGATACGAGGGCGAGCAGGTCGCCGCCGTGGCCGCCGTCGATGAACAGACGGCCGCGGAAGCGCTTGAAGAGATTCAGGTGGAATACAAGGTTCTTCCCCATGTCGTTTCGCCAGAGCAGGCGATGGCCGAGGGGGCCGCGCAGGTCCATGACTCGGCCAACGTCGAAAAACTCAACGATTACTCCCGGGGAAACATCGAACAGGGATTCGCCGAGGCCGACCTGACGCTCGAACGCACCTACCGGACGGCCTTCGAAATTCATCATCCCCTTGAAACCCACGTCAGCATCGCCAAGTGGGACGATGACCGGCTGACCGTCTGGGATTCAACGCAGGCCGTCTTCAATACCCGGGACGGACTGGCCCGTATGCTGAAGATCCCCGCGAGCAAGATCCGGGTCATCAAGGATTACATGGGCGGCGGATTCGGAAGCAAGCTCGGGGCGAACGAGCACACGGCCGTCGCCGCCAGGCTGGCCAGGGAGACGGGCCGCCCCGTTAAAATCGCCCTCTCCCGCAAAGAGAACTCCCTCTGCGTGGGCAACCGTCCGTCCTCCCGGATAACCATTAAGGGCGGGGCGAAAAAGGACGGGACACTGACCGCTCTCCAGATGACGAATTACACAAGCGGCGGAGTCGGCCGCGGCGACAGGTGCTCCGAGCCCCTCGTCGACGTCTACAGGTGTCCCAACGTCAAGGTCGAGGAATACACCGTCTACATCAACGCCGGCGGTTCGCGGCCGACGCGCGCGCCCGGTCATCCTCAGGGGACACTGGCCATGGAAGGGTTTCTCGACGAGCTGTCCAACGCGCTCGGCCTGGATCCTCTTGAGCTGCGGCGTAAAAACTACTCGACCAGGAACCTGGGAGACACCGGGAATCCTTATTCCTCCAAGGGGCTCGATCAATGCTATGAGATCGGGGCGGAAAAAATCGGATGGGCGAGAAGGAATAAAAAGCCGGGAGAGGCGCCGGGTCGGAAGAAACGGGGGCTGGGCGTCGCCAGCCAGATTTGGTGGGGCGCCGGCACCCCGGGCACCATGGCCGACGTCAGGATCCATCCGGACGGGAGCGTCGAGGTCCTCTGCGGCACGCAGGATATCGGCTGCGGGACGCGAACGTTCATGGCCGTCGTCGCGGCTGAAACGCTCGGCCTTGAGCCGCAGGACATCACGGTCAAGATCGGAGATACGGTTTACCCCTGGGCTCCCAATTCCGGGGGAAGCCAGACGGCGCCTTCGGTAGCCCCGGCCGTCCGGGACGCCGCTCTCAAAGCGGCCGCGCGGTTGAAAGCTCTGGCCGCCAAAAAGCTCGGCGTTCCCGCCGATGACATCGTCCTGGCGGATAAAAAACTCGCCGCCCGCAACGATCCCCAAAAAAGCATCGATTTCGCGGAAGCCGCCCGGGACCTGCGCCGCGAGGCCGTCTTCCACGGCGAAAGAAGCGATCTTCCCGCGGGCTTTGCCTACAACAGCTTCGGCGCCCATTTCGCGGAAGTGGAAGTCGACACGGAAACCGGGAATATCCGGGTCATCAAAGTCGTCGCCGTCCATGAGGTCGGGCGGGTCCTCAACAAGCTGACGGCCGAAAGCCAGGTGGTCGGCGGCGTCACCCAGGGCCTGAGCGCCGGCCTTTTCGAGGAAAGGGTGCTCGACGAAAACAACGGCAAAATCCTCAATCCCAACCTGCAAGCCTATAAGGTCGCGACGTCGATGGATATGCCGGAAATCGTGCCGGTCTTCGTCGACACGGCGGATCCGCGGATGAACAATCTCGGCAATAAGGGATTGGGCGAACCGCCGCGCATACCCATTTCGGCCGCCATCGCCAACGCGGTTTATAACGCCATCGGCGTCCATGTCGGCGAGATCCCGATGACCCCGGATAAGGTGCTCAGGGCCCTGCGGAGAAAGGAGGCCGGCTCATGAAAAGCTTCAGGTGGGCGGAACCCCAATCGATTGAACAAGCGGTCGCGCTGCTGGCCAAGGGAAACGGAAGCGCCGTGCTGATGGCCGGAGGGACGGATCTCCTGACCGAGATCAAGGAGGGAGTGGCCTCGCCGGAAATCGTGATCGACGTCAAGAGCATCCCGGGATTGGATTTTGTCACGAGGGAAAAAGGCATGCTCCGGATCGGCGCCGCCGCCTCCGTCGCCGGCCTCGCGGCTGATCCGGAAATCGAGGCCGGCTATCCCGTGCTGCGCCAGGCCGCCCTGTCTTTGGCCACGCCTCAACTCCGCCATGTCGGGACGGTGGGCGGCAACCTCTGCCAGCGGCCCCGCTGCTGGTACTATCGCGACGCTCAGGCGGCTTGCCGGAAAAAAGGCGGCAGCCGCTGTTTCGCGTTTCGCGGCCGCAACAAGTACCATGCCATACTCGGCGGAGGCCTGTGCTATGCCGTTTGCCCCTCTGATCTGGCTCCGGCGCTCATCTCCCTGGACGCCCAGGTTGTCATCGCCTCCTTGCGCGGCGACAAAACGATGCCTTTGGCTGAGTTCTTTGTTCTCCCGGCCAAAAACGTGCGTCGCGAGAATATCCTCGGCGTCGACGAGATGCTGCGGGAGGTCCGGCTTCCTTCAACCGGGAAAGGGGGGAAGAGCGTCTATGTGAAACTCAGGGAAAGGGGCACCTGGGATTTCGCCCTCGTTTCCGCGGCCGTCAAGGGGACGGTCTCGGGGAAACGCGTCAAGGACGTCCGCATTGTATTAGGAGGAGTGGCACCCATCCCGTGGCGCCTGGCGAAAGCGGAGGCTTCGCTTCAAGGCAAGAATCTCGACGAACGCCTCATCAAGGAAGCCGTCCGTTCGGATCTGCAAGAAGCGAAGCCGCTCGAGGAGAATGGATACAAAACGCACTTGGCGGAAGCGGCCGTATCCCGCGCCCTCCTGGCCCTCGTGGAAAGCCCTGCCGGACGGACGGCAGCCGGCTTTTAGGCGGCCGAGCGGACCCGCCCGCGCATCTCGGAAATCATGGTCTCGATGCCGGGGGGAGGAAACCCGCGACGGGGCCGCGCGCGCCCTCCTCTTTCGAATCCGTCTCCGTTTGACAGGAGCCCGAGGCTCTGCTAGTGTTTTTTTCTTCGGGCTTCCGGGAGGTGTATGATGAAATGCGGGAAATGCGGGAAGGAATATCCATCTCTTTATTATTTCAAAACGAACGGGATCTGCATCGATTGCTATGAACAGATGCCCCCCGAGGAACAGGCGGCCGCCCATCTGCCGCCCAGGATCCAGCAGATGACCACGACGGCGTTCTCCATCAACGGCTTCCGCATCGTCAAATCCTTCGGCGTCGTCCGCGGCATCACGGTTCGTTCGCGTTCCGTGTTCGGCACGATCGGCGCGTCCCTGCAGACGATCGTCGGCGGCAACATCACCCTCTTCTCCGAGCTCTGCGAGCAGACGCGCGCCGAGGCATTCGAAATGATGGTCAATCACGCCGTCGAACGCGGGGCCAACGCGGTCATCGGAGTCCGATACGACGCCACGGAGATCATGCAGGGCGTCACGGAAGTCCTTTGCTACGGGACCGCCGTCGTCGTGGAGGCCGCGGGCCCTTAATCGAATTCGCCCACGTGGGGCGGGGATCCGCGCGGCGATTATCCGCGTTTTCCCAATTCCCGGGAACCGCGGCGGAAAATGCCCTCGGATGATGTCCGCGGTTTTTCTTCGCCGCGCGTCCCTACGGGCGGCCGTCAGGCGTCTCGCGTGCCCGGTTTTTGAAAGACCGGGTGGCGGTCGGACGCAAGGTTGACAATGCGGCTTCCCAGCTCGCCGTAAGTATAGCCCTCCTCGGCCGCGGCGTAGCTGAGAGAGGTCTCCGCGTTGATGTCCGGATTAGGGTTGACGTCGATGATGTAGAAAATTCCGTCGCGATACCGGACGTCGATGCGGCCGTAGTCCCGGCAGCCTGTCGCCCCGTAGGAGGCCAGCACGATCGTCTCCAGCGCCGCCCGCGCCTCCGGATCCAGATCCGCCGGGACGCGCAGGTCGATTCTTTCGTAGAGACGGGATCCGGGAACGTATTTGGCATCATAGGTGAAAAGGCGGTCGTGGATGTCCGTCAGCTCGCCGTAATCCATCTCGGCCACGGGAAGCACGTTGACCTTTCCGTTGCCCCAGGCCGAAACGTGGAACTCGCGGCCGTCGATGAATTCTTCGACCAGGGCCGGCTGCCTGTGCCGGTCGAGGATATAAGCGATCCGGCTCTTGAGCTCGGACGGGGAGGTCACGACGGAATCCGGCGAAATTCCGATGCTGCAGTGTTCGTGGGCGGCCTTGACGATGGCTGGGTAAATGTCCCATTCATCGGCCTCCGCCGACCTGAAGACGGCCCACGGGGGAGTGGGAAGATTCCATTCTTCGAGAATGCGCTTGACCTGCGGCTTGTCGTAGGCCAGCGTCAACACGCTGGACGGCGATCCCGTGAAGACAAAACCCAGGCGTTCCATGGTCGACGCGACCTCGGGTTCGCTGCGCGGAACGCCGGGGATTTCCTCGCACCAGTTGAACACGATGCGATCCCGGGGATTGAACGATTCGAGGCGCTCCTCGAGCCGATCGTCGTCGACGGCGAGAAGCTCGACATCATGGCCCAGCGCGCTCAGGGCGTCGCCGAGTATCGCGACATCCTCCTCGGCGACCCGGCTCTCCTCGGCGGTCCACTCGCGGTTCATATTGTGAAGCAGGAGGACCGGCAAATCACGACGCAGATTGTTCATCGTTTATATTCTGAACTTAATTATCTATGTCTGCGGTCAAAAGGAGGCACCGGCCGCCGGATGCGCTTTCTTCGCATCGTTCACGGCTGGATCCGGGCAATGATTTTTGTCCGGCGAAACTTTTCATCATGTTTCGTTTTTTAGTGTAACACAATCACCATCAAAGCATTCAAACAAAAAATGCAAAAACGAAAAAAATTCCCGCGCCGTTTCCGTCGCGCCCGATCGTCTGCCGCGATCGGTTCATGGGCGGATGAGGCGTGGATCCGGGAGCGGTTCGCCGTTTAAAAAACAGGATTGCATTTCACATGATTTTTGTGGATGATATCCGGAGCAGAAAGGAGACACGGACATGAATCTGGATAAAACTCTCGACAAGGAAAATCTTGTCTTTTCGGGAAAATCCAAGGACATTTACCTCATCCCGGACGGAGAATACGCGAAGAAATACGCGCTCGTCTTCACCGACAGGGCGACGGGGTATCTGGACAATAACGGCCGGCCCGTTTTCGACCCCGGCTACGACTCCGTCGTCGGATCCATTCCGGGAAAGGGGGCGATCGCGGGGAAGTTCGCCGCCTATTTTTTCGAGCTGTTCTCGAAACAGGGAATCTTGACTCATTATATCGACTCAGTCCGCGACGATGTCATGATCGTCGAACCGGCGACGCCGCTCAGCCTGCCGGAACAGGCGCCGGAGTTTGAAGGCTCGGAACCGCTGCAGAACCTCGAATGGACGTGGAGACATAACGCGATGGGGAGCTTCTGGCGAAGATACCCTTTTGTCAGGCCGTGCCAAAACTTATCCTGTGTTGTCGAGGCATGGACCAAGGGGGATACGGACAGGCTCATCACGACCGGCGCGCTCGTGGCGGCCGGCGTGATGACCGAAGACGAGGTCACCTGGGTCGAGAAATTCGTCAAGAGCCTGGCGACGGTCATCTCCGACGAGCTGGCCTCGAAAGGACTGCACCTGATTGACGGAAAGCTGGAACTCGGCCGGCTGAAAAGCGGCGACGGGAAAATCGTCCTGATCGACGAAATCTCCCCCGATGTGCTCAGGGTTTGCAAAGGCTATTCGCCGGACGCCGAAAAAAACTGCGAGAAGAACAGGGAATGCATTGAAACCGGCTATTCGGGAGGCGTGCGCAAAATCACCGGGAAAAACCAATTGACCGCCGGAGAGCTGGAGAAGATATTCCTTCGGTAATCGACGGCGGCGGCCGGTTCGTCCCGTCCGCCGCGCGGGGACTCCGCGGGCGCGGCATCGGGCTTATTCCCGGCGCTTCCCGGGCGAGATGAAATCGCCGGCCCGCCGCGGGATCGGCTTGACCGCGAGTGCCGCGGAAACGGGCCTCATAATCCAAAGCAAAGCCGTCGTTCGGCCGCCGCTGTCTCATCCGGCCGGGCGCCTGGTTCTTGACAGCCGCCCATGCCGGGCATACCATGGTTTTGTTCAGGAGGGACGATTTCGCCGGGATGGAGGGAAAAGCGATGAAGTCCAAATGGTTGTCCATTCCTCTCCTGGCCGCTCTCGTGCTGGCCGGTATTTCGTGCAGCCGTCCCTACGGATACCGTTTTTACCCCGATAAGCCCCGTTTCGCGCCGACGCACCCGGGCAGCGTGGAGCTCCTGAGGCGCGGGCCCCGCCGCGATCACATCCAGCTGGGCGAGGTCTGGATTGAACCTTCGCCCCGCTGGGGCCGGGGTTATGTCGAAGGCATTCTGCGGGAAAAGACTGCCGCCATGGGCGGGGACGCCCTCGTCATCGTCGTCGACCGCTTTTTCCGGGAGGGCGTCGTCTTCAACTACTGGCGCGGACCCACGGCCGTCTACGAGCGGCGCATCGTCGGAATCGCCATCCGCTTTCGCCGCTAGCCGGATTCCGCCCGCGTCCGGGCGGATCATCGCGCAATAAGCGTCGTTTCCGCCTTCATGCCTTTCGGCTGCCCTCGTCGGACATATGGATGATTATATTCTCCCCATTGAGACACGAGAACGGCGAACACACGTTCAAGAGGTTTACGGACGACCCTATTTCTTGACGATCTCCACCCGCCGGTTCTTGGCCCTGCCTGCGTCACTGCGGTTGTCGGCGACGGGCTTTTCCTGGCCCCAGCCGACCGCGCTCATCCGCTTGGCGTCAATCCCCTGCGTCACCAGCGCCGCGACGACCGCCTCGGCTCTCTGACGGGAAAGAGCCTTGTTGTGATCGGCCGCGCCCGTGTTGTCCGTATGGCCTTCGATGCTGACCGCCAGCTGCGGATTGTCCTTGAGAAGCACCGCGATCTGGCCGACAACGGGCTGTGACTCCGGTTTGATCACGGCCTGGTCGACGTCGAAATGGATGTCGAGGGCGATGAAGCCCTGGCTGTTCAGGGCGTCAAGCATCTCGCCGGCCGTGATCTCCTGAACCATGGCTTTTTTTTCGACGATGACCAAGGTATAGCAGTCTCCCCCCCTGCCCTCCACTTCAACCCAGACTTCCCTGTCATCCTTGGACAGATGGATGTAAGCGATATTAGGATTGGTGAACTCCACGGTGCCGCCCATCTTCCCGAGCACGTTGGCGTAATTGCGCCAGATCTCCAGGAAAGACCTGTGTTTGCCCCCCTCTTTCAAGCAATATTCGATGCGGGTTTTTCGGCCTTCAAAGACGATTTCGTTTTCGTCCTTATCCCAGAATTCGTGAGAATCGAAATCGCTCGTTTCACAATTGTCGATGTAGAAATCGCTGAGCCTCGTGAACATCGGATGGTCTTTGCACCCGGGATCATCCTGCGCCCGCAGGGGCACGAAGCAAATCGCCAGGGCCAATAAAAGCGCCGGGCCAATTCCTGAAGGCTTATTCATAGCGGCACCTCTCTTCCATTATTTCAACGCGTCTTTTCGATCTTTATGCTCGCGTTAATACTACTCCGGCGTCCGGCCGAAGTAAAGCGGGCCGCGCCTGAAGCGCCGGATGAACGGATGAGTTTTGCCGGGAAGAGAACGGATCCGCCCCGCATAGGTCACGGCCCGCAATCGATTTGACATCCTTGACCGCCCGATTTATCATTGTCGCTAAAAGCATAAGGCCGAATCCGTGCCTTGGCCGCCAGGCAAGCCGACGGCAGCCCGGCAAAGATATCTATCATTTCCCATGCCATGCCGGCAGAAGCTCGAAAGGCGGGATATTTCATCGGAGCACAGCATGCATTTTATAGTCTGTATCAAGCAGGTTCCCAATACGATCGATGTCGATATCGATGCCCGCACGGGAACCCTGAAACGCGAGGGCGTCGAATCCATCATCAATCCTTTCGATGAATTCGCCATCGAGGAAGGCGTTCGTCTCAAGGAGCGGACGGGCGGGAAAACCACGGTGATCACCATGGGCCCTCCGCAGGCTGAATCCGCGCTTCGGGAAGCGCTGGCACGGGGCATCGACCGGGGGATACTCATCACGGACCGCGCGTTTGCCGGCGCCGACACATGGGCGACCGCCTATACGCTGGCCCGTGCCGTTCAAACGGTCGGCGCATATGACTTGATCATCTGCGGCAAACAAGCCTCGGACGGCGACACCGCCCAGGTTGGGCCCGGAGTCGCGGAAATGCTGGATATCCCGCACGCGGCCTACGTGAAAAATATCGATGATATCGGAAACGGAAGCATCCGCGTCGAACGGATGATGGAGGACGGTCATGATCTGATCGAAATGCCGCTGCCGGCCTTGATCACGGTGGTCAAGGAGATCAATGTCCCCCGCCCGCCGTCCTTGCGGGGGACCCTGGCGGCCAGGAAGGCCGTCATCGAAAAATGGGACGCGGCCCGGATCAACGCGGCGGCGGGGAACACGGGGCTCACCGGTTCTCCCACCCAGGTCATCAGGATATTCAATCCTCCGCCGCGCAGGGGAGGAGAAATGCTGACGGGGTCCGTCGAGGAAATGGCCGAAGGGCTGGTGGATCGCCTGAAAAAGGTCAAAATTTCTTAAGGGGCGCTGGGCGTACCCGGCCAAGGAGATTCGTTTCATGACGCATCAGATACATGTTCTCCCGGATAAATGCATCGGCTGCGGTTTGTGCGTGGCGCCGTGTCCTTACGGCGCCATCGCCATGACGGAGCGCCCCGGCCATCCCAAAAAATTCAAGCTGGCCGTCATTGATTTAAATACGTGCACGTACTGCGGAGCCTGCGTTGACGCGTGCAAAAAGTTCTCCGCGATCCGCATGATCAAGGACGAACCGGCCCGGCTCGACGCGAACCCGTCCCTCTACCGGGGGATCTGGGTTTTCGCGGAGCAGCGCCATGGAGAGATATCTCCGGTCGTCTACGAGTTATTGAACGAGGCGGGGCGTCTGGCCAAAAAACTGGACGTCCCGCTCAGCGCCGTACTGATCGGCGACGGCATCGAGGCCAAGGCATACGACTTGATTCAGAGCGGCGCGGACAAGGTTTATGTCTTTGAAGATCCCGTGTTCGCGGAGTTCCAGGATGATCCCTACAGCGATGTCATGTCCCGACTGATCGAGCAGGAAAAGCCCGAGATCATCCTCATGGGCGCGACCAATATCGGGCGTTCGTTCGCCTCCCGCGTGGCGGCCAGGATCCATACAGGCCTGACCGCGGACTGCACGGGACTTGAAATCGACCTCGCGACCAGGAATCTTCTCCAGACCCGTCCTGCTTTCGGCGGCAACATCATGGCCACGATACTGACCCCGCGCCACAGGCCCCAGATGGCCACGGTCCGCCATAAAGTTTTTAAGCCATCGCCTCCGGATCCTTCCCGGAAAGGGGAAATCATCAAGAAAACGGTCGATGTCACCCAGATACGGAACCGGACCCGCTTCATCGAATTCATCAGGGACACGACCGCCCGGGTCAATCTGGCAAACGCGGATGTCATCTGCGCCGGCGGACGCGGCCTCGCGAAACCGGAAGGTTTCCGGCTCATCGAAGAGCTTGCCGATTGCCTGGGAGGAGCGGTCGGTGCCTCCCGCGCCGCGGTGGACATGGGCTGGATCCCCTACTCGCATCAGGTCGGGCAGACCGGCCGGACCGTCAGTCCGAGGATCTATTTCGCCTGCGGCATTTCCGGGCAGATCCAGCATCTGGTCGGAATGGGATCATCCGATATCATCGTCGCGATCAACACGGACCCGGCCGCTCCGATGATGAAGATCGCCACTTACGCCCTGGAAGGCGACGTCTACGAGGTCGTCCCCTGGATTATCAAAAAGGTCAAAAAAGCCAAGGAACAGACGGTCTGAAGTCCGGGAAAAGCCCTGAACGGACCGCCTC
>Ga0228535_1002521_pt1 | contig 17154 bp, 16 predicted proteins | sample SJ1metagenome_FD_168457 | JGI IMG/M metagenome (GOLD analysis project Ga0228535, IMG submission 168457) | Enriched culture of PCE-dechlorinating microbial communities from Ithaca, New York, USA - SJ1 | ecosystem: Engineered > Modeled > Simulated communities (microbial... > Unclassified | place... | reverse complement strand
GCGCTCCTGTGTTCGTTTGCATAGGCAAGTGTTGATCGTTTGGGAGCTGCTTTTATTCCAAGGTGCTTTACTTTGCCGTTGCAGCATAAGAGTCCGTTTGTTATTTCCCTGAGTGAATCAGCCCTTAAAGTGCCCCCCAAAGTCAAGACACGAATTTTCTAATGATCCGAATAGCTCCTTTCTTCATGCGGCATGAGTTTTCTGTTGTCTTGCGAATGCATCGGGAGCAAGTCCTCCCAGCGATGCATGCGGGCGTATAGTGTTGTAGTCAAGTATGTACCTGTTGACGCCGGCTATCATCTCCCTAGGTGTGACGTACTCGTTGATGTAGATATCCTCGTATTTCAAGCTGCGAAAAAAGCGCTCAGTGCGAACGTTGTCCAACGCCTGGCCCTTGCCGTCCATGGATATCCTTACGCCGTTGCTCTCCAGCAGATCCAGGTAGGCCTGATTGGTGAAGTGGCTGCCCTGATCAGAGTTGATGATCTCAGGTTTGCGATTGCAGAGAGCACGCCTCAAGCAGCGTAATACGAATTCTTTTTCCAATGTGTAACTGATCTCATGGTCCACGATCTGGCGGGTATGCCAATCGATGATGATAAACAAGTACAGAAAGTCTTTCTTAAACGGCAGATACGTTATATCTATGCCCCATACCTGGTCCTCGTGATCAATTATAAGATTGCGCAACAGATATGGCCTTACATATTGTTTGTGATACCGTTTGCTCAAGTTTGGGCCCGGATACAGTGCTATTATGTCCATCAGGCGCATCAGGCGGCGAACTCGTTTTTTGTTGATCTTGCAGCCGTAATGATTTTTCAGATAGTCAGTCATCTTGCGATATCCCCAGGCAGGCTTCTCTAAATGTGTCCTGTCAATGATCTCCATGATGTTCAGGTTCTCCGGGGATTCTCCATGGGTCGGATCAAAAAGGTCTCGGATCTGCTCTCTATACACACTGCTGCGGTTAACTTCCATAAGCTCGCATTGCCTTTTAACCGTCAGTTTTTTGTTTTCTGGTGAAACGAGTTTTAGGCGCTCCTTCGGGACCAAATATTTCGTTATATTTTTTTTTGAGCCAGTCACACTCGATCGTGAGCTGGCCAACCTTCTGCTGCAGAACTGTGATCTCACGTTCCTTTGCCTCTGCTTCGCGGTCTCCGTCCGTTGCTCCTCGCCGAAAAACTTCAGCAGCATGCTCTTGGAATTGTTTATGCCAGCTGCTCAAGGTCGCCGGTGATATTTGATACTTTTCGGCAAGTTCATTAAGGGTGTGCTGTCCGCTGAGCAGTTCCAGCACGACCTTCGTTTTGAATTCTGGGTTATAGGTATTTTTCTTCTTCATTTCGCCATTGTATTCGGTTCTGTCATATTTTTCATGTCTCATTTCTTGGGAGCACTATACCTTGCCAGATGAGAAAAGATCATTGCCACCAGTTGGGCTTTTGACGTGAATCCCTTTGCATTCCTGTCATTTCCGTGCTTCATCACCAACTGCTCAAAGCTTACTGAAGATAATGACATCTCAGATAGTATTTGACTGAATAGGCTCATGCACTTTATCATTGTCGTGCCTCCGTGGTTTCCTTGGGAATTTTGGTTTCGCAACTAAATGATATCCCAATAACGGAGGCTTTTCTATTTCATTTTCCTATCTTGGACACGTGTGATTTTGAGTACTTTGGTTTTAGCAAGAACTCCTTGTAATTTTATTATGCAAATTTTACAGGCAGCTAAATTCTAAAAAATAAATTTAGTATATTCGTCCCTCATGCCCTTTACAGCTGCCGCCAGAGCATCAGGTTCAAGGACCATCTCCATCATTGAGATCTGCTCTTCCCACTGTGCTTCGTTGCATTCGGAACGTATCTCTTCATCAAAAACATGGTAGACTGTGAGTCCCAACGGGACTCCCGCAAGTGGTCCTGCAAAAGTAGGATCGCCGTTCGTTACGGTCTCGGCGTAGATCTCTGCGCCTTCCGCATCCGAAGAACCCAGTATCACTACGCAGTTCCCGGCTCCATACTTTTCAGCCGCATCGACGATGCGCTGCTGATTTTGCAGGTCCATTGCCCCTGCTGCGGTTCAGACGAAGCATTCGGTAGCAGAAAAAACTATCTCAGCCCCGCTTTCTTTCAGACATGCCTCCATGGCCGGTCCAGGGACGCCGTCCCTTTCTCCCAGGAGGAGAAGTTTCTTACCTGCCAGTTTGCCCATGGCTGAACACCTCCTTAGGTTTTGTATTTTTTGCGCGTCCCGGAAGGACGTTGACGCCTATGCGATAAGTTTTTCTATCTCTGCCCTGATCGTTTCCGGGGTACACTCTTCCTTGGAGAGGCGCTTGACCTCAACTCCGTCTTTCCAAAAAAGGAATGTCGGAAGTCCCATTACCCTGAATCCCATAGCTACTCTCTTGTTTACTGAGCAGTCGACCTTTGTAAACTTGACTTTACCCTCATATTACTTTGCCATCTCCATGTAATGGGGCATCAGCCCCATGCAGGGAACACATTGCGGACCCCAGAAATCCACAACTACAGGGAGCTCTTTCTCTTCGCGTACCTCAGCGTCACAATTTTCCTTCGTCAGCTCAATTATCAGAATAATCTCCATCTTGTTCCCTTGTAATTATTATGCTTATTTAGGCAAGAGAATAGAATATGCTAGAGAACTGGTCCCAATGTATATATATCAATGGAATTAAAATATTTGTTCAATTCACACTTCGTAGGTTCTCCAGATAAAGTTAATATCAATTTTCTAAAGACTTCTTCACCAATCTCTTCAATGCTTTTTTCCCCGGTAATAATTAACCCAGCATTTACGTCCATGTCATCTTTCATACGCTCATATGTTACGGGATTTCCACATATTTTCAGAACTGGCATAGTTGGAAAACCCTGAGGTGCACCTCGACCTGTAGAAAATAACGTACATTGCGCACCTGTAATCGCCATCCCAGTTAGTAATTCTATTTCTCTACCTGGAGAATCTTTAATCCAAAGCCCTTTCTGATCATCTATCATTTCAGAGTACTCCAATACTCCTTCAATTAATCTGTTCCCGGATTTAACAATGGCACCTAGAGATTTCTCTTCTATGGAGCTAAGCCCCCCTTCAATATTTCCAGGGGTCGGCTGTCCTTTCCTCATGTCACAACCAAGAGATTTTGCTCTTTCTTCCATCCTATTGACGATTTCGAATATTTGGGATGCAACTTTCGTACTTTTAGCTCTTTTAGCTAGTATATGTTCAGCTCCAATAAACTCTGTTGTCTCGCCAAATACAACTGTTCCCCCTAGGTCAACCATTTTATCAGCCATATAACCGATAACACAATTTGAAGCCAAACCACTTGTTGAGTCGGAGGCACCACACTTAATCGCAATAATCACTTCGGATAAATCTACAGGTTCTCTTCGATCTAAAGAAATTTTTTTTGACAAATTCTGTGCAACAAGGATTCCTTCAGAAACAGCATTCCTTGTCCCACCAAGATCTTGTATGTTAATGACTTCAACAGGCTTTCCTGTCTTTGCTATTTCACTGGTAAGTAAATCAACATCTGTTCCCTCACAACCAAGACTGACTATCAAAGCTGCACCTACATTAGGGCTTGATCCTAACCCTATAAGTGATCTTGTCGTTTGCAGAAGATCTGGTGGCAACTGGCAGCATCCTTGATGATGATTAAAGCAACGAGAATTATCGATTCTATCACATATTCTTTTTGCGACTTCGTTAGCGCAATTGACACTAGGAATAATAGCCAAATGATTTCGGGAACCCACTTTTCCATTAGCTCTCACATAACCCCAGAATTGCGCCGGTTCTTTATTCATTTTGCAACTACTCCTTCCCCAAGAGATCTCCTCGAGATCTTTGGCTATCAAGATTGTGTATATGGACGTGAGATCCAATAGTGATGATTTTTGTTGCCACTCCTATACTTTCTCCATACTTATAAATAGGACGTTCAAAATCGATCTGCTTTATTGCAACCTTATGTCCATAAGGAATATCGTCAGATAAAACTAACTCTTCACTGTTTCCACATTCATCCCGAACACTTACAACATTTCCTTTTTGTGCATTTTCTGAAAATATGACCGCAATATTGTCAATCTTATTACATTTGAGTGCTATAATTTGAGCCATTGCAATCTCTCCTTTATAGTATCTATTCTCCGCAGAAATTAATTATTAATTTCTAACCACTCTCAAACAAAGGGAATATATCAATTCTATCTTCATTATTAACAATATAATCTATTGTTTTTGCTTTTCCGTTAACGACAACTATTACACTATCAAATTTCTTTACACCAATATAATTTAAAACATCACCAATACTCATATTCTCCGGATCAATGCTTGAAATTTTTTTCCTGTCCAACTCTAGTAGAGAGATTGCAATCTCTTGAACTTCTAAAATGGCCTTCTTCATATTAATTTGCCTTCTATTTTTCAATATATTCAGAATACCAGTTTTCAAATTCTTCCAGTCCAAGATCTTTAATTTTATTGATTGTTGGTATTCCGTTCTGAGTCCATCCTCTTTCTTCATAATATTCATTCAATTGCATCTGAAGATTGGGAAGAAATTCTGCTGAACCTCCACTGCCCCTTGGTTCTTTCAGTAATCTTTCTGGTAAAGTATCGTCTTTTCTATTCATTCCAAGAGAAATATTATAAATGCGTTTTAAATTGAAAATACGCTCTCCTGATTTAAGCATTTCTCCTTTATCAATTCCCCATCCAGTTATACCGTTAAGCCAATCTAACAAATCTTGATATGTTACACAACTGTATAAAGGAAATTTACACATTTTCAAGGAATCTATTATAACTAGAAGATCTTGGGCAAGTGCTTGAAGTTTTCCTTTTCCTTCATCTGAATTACGATCAAGAACCGCTGTTTGCCCAAATTCGGAATAGACAGCATTTCGTTCTAGTGGCCAAGTCATTGAATCCATATGACTCGCTCCTCTGTTAGCTGTTGCATAACCAACTGCCATCGAGGCATAGCACCTTGGATCATGGGCAGGCAAATCAAGCCCTTTGGAGCATATCGAATATTTTGAGGTACCATCTCCAATTAATGCAGATGCCTTTTTTGTTCCAAGCGAAAGTATTTTGCCAATCCCTCTTTGTTCAGTTATCATCTTGACAAGCTTAATCATTGCATCTCCGTCGCCCCATTTTAATTCGAAACCAATACTATCTTTTGAAAGTATTCCATTTTCATAAAGTTCCATTGCAAAACTTACTGCAGCACCACAACTAATCGAATCAATGCCCATTCTGTTACAAATATCGCATGCAATAGCGACTTTTTTTAGATCACTTATTAGACAGTTACTTCCTAACATACCAATTGATTCATATTCCAAACCAGCAACAATTTCTTCACCAAGCTCATCAAATTGAATCTCACGTCCACATTTGATAGGACAAGCGAAGCAACCATAATTTGCTTTTAACATTGTTTCCGTTTGAGCTTCACCTGAAATATACTCTATTCCTTCAGAAAAAGATCCTTCGGTCCAGTTTTTTATCGGTAAATCACCAATTTTTTCGGAAAAAATCATTCCTGAAGCTGTTCCCATTCTGGTCATGCCAGCCAATTTTTCTCTAAACATTAATGCTTTAGCTTTGTTTAATTCTTTTACTTTAAAAGGATCAAAAATATTAGCTCCCTTAGTACCTTTCACAATAACTGCTTTCAAATTTTTTGATCCCATAACTGCGCCAAGACCTGACCTACCCGCCATTCTTGCATGCTTACCATCGTGTGCTATACATGCAAGCAAATTCTGCATCTCTCCGCTTGGTCCAATACAAGAGATAGTACATTTTCCATGAATATCTGTAAGTATTTTGTCAGTTTCGTAAGTATCTTTGCCCCAAACTAGTGAAGCATCAATGAAACTGATATCTCCGTCATCAATCAAAATATAAATTGGTTTCTCTGACTTTCCAATAATAATAAAGCCGTAAAAACCAGATCTAATCATGTTAAATCCGAAAGTGCCTCCACAATCAGACTCACCATAACAATCAGTCAATGGAGATTTAGTGACTATATGATGCCTTCCCGATGTCGGGACTCCTGTTCCTTGAAATGGGCCGGTCATGTACACCAATGGATTTTCAGGTGACAGGGCATCAACTCCTATCTTGCTGTATTTCATAAAAAAATAGGTTCCAAGTCCTGATCCGCCAATGTACTTTCTAAGAACATCGTCACTTACACTAATAGTTTCATAACTTAAACATGATAAGTTCAGTAAACAAACATTGAATTTCATGTAACACCCGCTCCAATCAACGTTACTATTGTATAAATTACCCAAAAATCAACTTACTCTCTGCCTTCGATCGTGTATATTATTTCGCTGTCTGCTGGGCTTGCCAAAAGTTCCAAGGCTCTTTTAACATATTTATGAATCAGCATATTTTCTGCTTCGACTGGGAGCGTTGGGTCTCCACATGGTGAGGTGACACTCTTTCCCCTTAGAATCCGACCTACACCCACCATCCTTGCTACCGTGGGGACTGGCGTTATTTGTACCACTGCAATTCCGTTCTTTTCTATTTCATGAGCTATCGTTGCTCCACAACGGCTACTCGTTCCTCAGGTAGATGTAAGGATTACTCCATCAACATTATTAATACGAAGCATCTCTGCCATCTCTTGCCCCATTCTTTGACATTCTTTAGCCACTGTCGCATTGCCGGAGGTAGATATGAAGATTGGCAACAAATTACCTATGTATCCTTCCGATTCGTATTCACGCATTACATCTATTGGAACAAGACGATTTATATTGTCTATTACGTTTACCGAAAAATATCCTGTATGAACTACCTGATAATCATCATTGGATCTGCTTCCCAAATCTTTAAAAAATTCATCAATATGGTAATAGGTCCACACTTTATTGCCACGACCACTAAAACCAGCATCGTTGCCTTTTCTGCAAAGACCACCATCTGATACAACTGCTATCGTTGAATTCTTAGGATTTATCGGAGCAGGAAGTTCAATCGACTCAAATTTAGGAAGTGTTAGTTCTGTATTAAATTCCTCTCCCTTCAACTTATGCAAAAGCATGTCCACCATCCTGGTAGCAACCGTCTTAGAAACATATTCATTTTTAACTATGCCTCTAGAAAAATATCCATATTCCTCCGGAGAACCAACTCCATCACCAGTTAAAAACTTATCAGCCCACTCTTTATAAAGAAGGCTTTTAGAAAGCCGAGCTATCTTAGCTAAATCATCTTTCATCTTCCCTGCAGAATTACCCGTCTCTACTATAAACGCATCTGACCTGTAAATATCTACACCAGGATTTTCATGATACATACCTGTTATTGCTGGGATATTCAACCTCTCACTTACTCGCTTACAAACAGCCCCACAACTGACTCCATAACGCCCCGCCTCAAATGCGGGACCTGCTATAAATAAGTCAGGGGAAAATTTTTCTATGTGGCCAAAAGCCTCTAAAGATGATTCTTCAGGATTATTCGAAAAGTAATTGTCGCCGCATATTATCGTTCCGACAACTTCTATACCGTCTCCCAATAATTGAGACAGCAGAACACCCGGACCAATAGGTCCTTCTTTTATAACAAACGGGATATCAGCTTTATCTTCACCGCCTACCTGTCCAAAAAACTGATTTAAGTAGTGCACAACGCGATAGTTCAATTGTTTTGCCTCCCTTGCAAACCTGTAATTAATACTCCTTAGCAGATATGAAAGCACCGCCGGTGTGGTCATGTATACCAGCAATGAGAAATTCTTCCGAAACTATGATAGAATCACCTGCTCGTTGAGGAAAAGGATCCGGGTTGAATATTTTGGAATCAGCAGTTCCTCCGAATATAATTTGGGGCTTAAAGTTGATTGTTAATTTTTCTTGTGTCGCTCCAACAATTACAATGGCATCTAAAATATCAGAGCTAAACAACGCCGTAGCAGACAAAGTACCTGTGCTTACTAAAGGCTGGACCGTAAGTGTTGTCTTAATTCCAAGTTTCTCACATTCTTCGGCAACAAGAGCAAGATCAACATGCGGCATTCCTCCGTGAATCTTTGTTAAAACTGCACCATCAGCACAAAGAAAATCCTTCAAAAGAGAAGATGCCATCATAGCTTTTCTATTTCTTTGTATAGGGTCTAAATTTGCAACACCACAAACAACGCCACAAAAGCACAAATCTTTTCCATGCCTGCTATAAAGTTCTTCGATAACGCCGTGGTTTTGAATGGCATCTGTGCCCAAAGCTCTATACGTAGTATGTCCTACGATACCTCCATCTAGAATTTCATTTGGATGGACAATTGTAGGTAAAAGATAGTTAATTTGGGTGCCATAAAAACACGGGTCAGAAATGCCTTTGTTATCATGTTGGGGAGAATACAACTGATAATAATATGCAACCCTAGGAAGCGAAGGATCTATTTTAAAAGTTTCTTCAAAACTCCAATCATAAACTTTTATTGCGTCTGGCTCAATATCTTTAGCAGCTTCAGCAAGTGCTACAGCAACAACAAATCCAGCCCTTTTTACCGCAAATTCAAAATCAGTTTCTCCTACATTTTCTGCTTGATGTGGGGCAATACAAACGTTGAATGATTTTGCAAATTTAGTAAATTTCGAAGCTGTGCCACCCATATCAGTAAAAGCCGAATAGTGTCTTTGTGTTTCCGGATTTGTTGTTATAACGTATACATTGTTTAATGATTTACGTACCCCGTTCCCAGCACGTTTTATAGGTCCAACAAAGCCTGGAAAATCTGACTCTTCCTTTTCTACACATGCTCTTGGTTGGACAGTATCCATAATATTAACAATACGGACCTGATCTCCCGGTTTAAATATCTCAATATCTACAGACGATATCCTGTCATCACTTAGGACTAGCTGCTTTAGATTATCAACATTTACAAAAAGTGTTCCATTGTTTATGTATGTTTTTTCATCTTTTCTAACATCTTTGATGTTTGTTGTTTCGATTTGTAGTTTCATAAAATTTTCCCCCTTGAGCTTTTTCAAACTCCCATGTATGTTTCTTTAACTCTTTCACTATTTAATATCTCATCTTTTGTCCCAACAAAAGCTACTCTTCCATTTTCTAAAACATAACCTCTAGTTGAGATAGAAAAAGCACGAAAAATATTTTCCTCAATTAACAAAATCGAAGTCCCTTTTTTATGTATTTCAGCTAAATTTGCATAAACCTCGTCAACAATTACAGGAGCTAACCCTAAAGAAGGCTCATCAAGAATTAACAATTTCGGCGTACCCATTAATCCTCTACCAATTGCAAGCATCTGCTGCTCTCCCCCACTAAGGGTGTTACCCGCTTGATTTATTCGTTCTTTAAGTTTTGGAAAAAGGATGAAAATTGCATCTAGGTTTTCTTTTGCATGTTTTCTGGCGTTCTGAGAATATGCTCCTATTAGTAAATTATCCATGACAGACATTTCAGGGAAAACACGCCTTCCCTCCGGAACACAAATAATTCCAAGCCCTGGTCTCTCATATGCCGGAATTTTTAAGATACTTTGTCCTTCAAATAAGATATCTCCGGCAAGTGGCGATATTAAGCCACTTATAGATTTAATAATTGTCGATTTGCCTGCACCATTGGATCCTACTAGGGCAACACATTCATTAGGTTTTACTTCCATAGTAACGTCATGTAATACTTCAACAGCTCCGTAAGCGACTGAAACACCATTAAGCCCCAGCATTTGAAACACCCTTTCCTAAATAAGCTTCAATTACCTTTGGATCATTAGCAACATATTGAGGGGGGCCTTCCATCAGCAGTTTTCCACGATTTAATACTATGACCCAGTCAGACAAAGCCATAACCGCTCTCATAACATGTTCAACCATCATTACAGTAATTCCATTATTTTTTAACTTTCTAACCAACTCAACTGCTTGGTCACATTCATTGATATTAAGCCCGGCCATGATTTCATCTAATAGAATCACTTTAGGATGCGTAGCAAGTGCTTTTGCAAGTTCAAGGCGCCGTTGAAATATAGTAGGTAAATTTCCTGCCAAATCATTTTTTTTATCATGTAATCCGCAAAAATCTAAATGTTCTTTGGCTTCATTTGACGAAACATCAACAGATTTTTCGTGACACAGGCCAGCTACAATAACATTGTCTAAAACACTCATTGATTTGAATGGTTGAGCAATTTGAAATGTTCTAGCAATGCCTTTTCGGCAAACCTCATGTGGCTTACATCCCGTAATATTATCTCCTTTAAAAATTACATCCCCTTCTGTAGGTTTATAAATCCCATCTATTACATTAAACAAACTAGTCTTACCGGCACCATTGGGGCCAATTATTCCAACTATCTTGTTTTCTTCAACAGAGAATGAAACTTTATCTAACGCAACCACCCCACCAAAACGTATGGTTACTTCGGAAATTTCTAATAACACGATATTACCTCCCACCTTATCAATAAAAAACTTAATTCATATATCTATACATTTTTCAATTTAAATTTTTTATACCAATCACTTAAATAAGAAAAAATACCCGATGGTCTAAATATCACTACTAGAAGCAATATAACTGAGTAAAGAATAAGATGAACTCCCGCAAAGGAATCACCGAGCAGTGAAGATGTAATCTCCACCATTGGTCTTAACAAAAGTGCGCCAAATAATGGCCCAAAAACTGTTCCCATACCGCCGATTATTGCTACAAGAGCTATTTCAATAGAAAATGCGCCTGAAAAAGCCATATCAGGATCAATAAAATACATATATTGAACCCAAAACGTTCCGCAAACAGATGTTAATGCTGCACTTAAAACAAGAATATTACGTTTTACGTTTGCTGAATCAACTCCAATAACTTCTGCAGCATCTTCGTTCTGTCCTATCGCTTTTAATAAATATCCTATCTTGGAAACGGATACTTTATAGTTAACAAAAAGAACTAACAAAAGAATTACAAGGGAAGCATAAAAATATGCACCTTTCGCATCAAACTGAAACCAATAAAGGGAGTTACCTTTATAAGGAATTGATAATCCTACTCCTCCACCTGTTAGCCAACGCTCTCTTAAACAGAGAAGACGTGTTACCTCAAGAAGTATCATTGTAGCAATTGCAAAATAGTGTCCTCTAAGTCGAAAGCATATTGCTCCTATTGCAAGCGAAAGTATAACTGAGCAGATAATTCCTACAAATAAGCCTAGCCAAGGGGAGAGACCAAATTTTACTACAAGGATAGCTGGAGCATATGCTCCGATGCCAAAAAAAGCAGCATGACCAAGGGATGTTTGTCCACCATAACCTCCGATTAGATTCCATGCCGATCCAAGAGCTCCATAAATGAATATCATTATGAAAACATTTTGGATATACGGATCAATCCATCCTGGCAAGGATAAAACAAATAGCCCAACCAGTAGCAGAGCAATAATTTCTTTCTTAGTAATTTGATGTCTTAGTGTGATAAACACATCTTATCCCCCTCTACGCATAGTGCTTTGTGGCCAAAGTCCTTGAGGACGAAATATCAATACAACAATGAGTAAAGCAAAAGCAACAAGTAATCCTGCATCTGATGCAATATAATGTGTACCTAGGGCTTCTGTAACTCCAAGTATCAAGCCACAAATGAATGCTCCCTTAAGATTTCCAAGACCCCCAATTATGGCAACAACAAAGGAGATTAATGAAAAAGAAACACCAACTGTAGGGAACACATAAAAAAAAGGCATTAATGCAGTTCCAGCAACACCTGCTGTAATTGCACCAATACCCATAGTTATGATAAATACTTTTTCATGTTTTATTCCCATTAGGGTCGCAGTATCTCTATCCTGCGCAGCAGCTCGAATAGCTTTGCCTAAATAACTTTTTGAAAGGAATAATGTTAAAACAAACGAAAGTGCAACAGCAGTAATGCAAGCATAAATTCTTGGTACACTCACAGAAATACCTAAAAGTTGGAATGCCTTACCAGTATATGGAGTTTTAATCGCCAAATAGTTTGCCGAACAAAATAATAAAGCTAGATTTTGCAACAACAAACTTGTTCCTACAGTAGAAAAAATAAATGCAGAATCATTACCTTTACCATAAAGGATAGGCCTGATTGTCAGGAAGAAAACTATCAAACCGAAAAAAAACATTATTGGAATTGTGATGATCAAACCTACAAATGGATCTATACCTCCTGTAAAAGACCATACAAAATACGTAGCATACATACCGACCATTATCCATTCACCATGTGCGAAATTTACAATTTTAATAGTACCAAATATAATCGATAGGCCAACGCTAGCAATTCCGTATATACCCCCCATTAATAGCCCATCGATTAAAGTTTGTATTAAAATTTGCATTGTTAACCACACCCTCCTTCTCATGAAAACCATTCTCTTTATAACTAATAAAATAATGCTTGTTATTACAAAGTAATAACAAGCATTATTTTTTCATCATTAAGCAATTTTTTGAAAAAGGCTCCTAATTTCATCTTTTGTGGCTTTTCGAGGGTTGATTCTTGCCGGGCCAGAAGCAAATGCGTCTTCAACCATTTGCTCTTCTACGACATAATTATTGACACCATATTCGGAAAGACTTCTTGGTATATTTAAATCTTTCAATAGCAAAGAAACTCCGTCAATAAATCTTTTAGCCGAAACATGCTTGCTTTCAAAAGTGTAGTTATAACCAAAAGCTTGCGAAAGCAAAGCAAACTTGTTAACACAAACTGGATAGTTATATTCTAAGACAGGCAAGAGACTGACCGCACATGCAAACCCATGTGGTAAATGATAGTAAGCTCCTAGTGGATGAGCAAGTGAATGTACTAATCCAAGTCCTGCATTCGCAAATGACATCCCTGATATATAACACCCTATTAACATATTCTGTAATACTTCTACATTTTGGCTGTCTGCAGCAGCATTACGGATATTTTCTACAAGCATTTTTATTGCACCATACGCTAGTATATCAGTTATCGGATTAGCTTTTTTTGATATAAAAGCTTCTATTGCATGAATTAATGCGTCCGTTCCAGTAACTGCGGCAATATGTGATGGTATTCCAATAAGCAAATTACCATCCAAAATTGCGATCCTGGGAACTAAAGGAACCCCAATAATCGGTAATTTCATTTTCCTTTCTGGATCACTAATCACAGAAGTTCCAGTTACTTCAGATCCGGTTCCCGCTGTAGTTGGAATAGCAATTAAAGGAACTGTTAGTTGCTGGGTAACTGGATGACGGTCACGATAACTTCTAAGGTCTTCTCCTGTTGAGACAGCCAGTGCAACTGCTTTTGATGCATCAATAGAGCTACCGCCTCCAAGACCTATTATTGTAGTACAGTTCTCATTTTTGTAATATTTAATTACTTCTTCAATTAATTCTATAGGAGGATCGCTCACTATTCTATCAAATACAGAACATTTAAATCCTTGATCACATATTATTTTCTCCAAAGCCGAAACCGCGCCAGTTTGAGCTACTCCTGGATCACTAACGATAAGTGGTTTGTCATTACTTGCAAATTGTTCACAAATAGAAGAAATTGAACCAATACCAATAATAACTTTTCCTGGATTTACATAGCTAGTTAAATCTGTCTTCTGAATCAATTTTATCACCTTCTGTTTTTATTCCTTTGAACAGTTTGAATATTAACTATTATTCAAACTGTTCAAAGGTTTTAATCAATGACAATTTTTCAGTAATGACAAAAGTATAAGATTTTGATTGCGCAGGCTTCTTTTTATTTTCTGTCTGTCCAATTTGGAACTGGCCACGCAGGTTTCCCCGTTGCTGCTTGGTCTGGCCACACTGTTTTAAGTTCACCTTTTTGCCATTGAACAAGCAACGGGAAAATATCCATTAACTGGCCTGTAGCATCAAACCTAACGCGTCCTGGTTGCATGATTGTTGCTGGCCCTTCCTTTATGTCTGAAGTAGAAATAGCTTCACGCAATTTAGAACCATCCGTTGTACCACAACGTTCAAGAGCATCTTTTAACACCCATACAGCCGCATAAAGTTCCCCAGCTGTTTCCTGAATATATTCACCATGAAGCTTTTTAAAATTATCATTGACCTTCTTTGCTTCTTCGTACGGTAAGTCATAGTTCCAACAAGCTGTAGAGAAAATATAATCAAGATCTTTACCCATGATTTTTATTGTATCTGGCATTATGTATCCAGATCCACCGCCCATAATTGCTACATTTGTGTCCGTTTCTTTCATTGTTCGAATTATTAGAATCGCATCAGTTAAATAAGAAACTGGAAAAACCACCTGCGCACCGGATGCTTTAATTTTACTTACTATTGGACCTGCATCGGTTATACCTGCTCTGTAGCTTTCAAAAAGCACAACATCTAGACCTTTTTCAATAGCTCTGTTTTTAAACCCTTCGGAAGTCGATGTTCCGTAACTAGTGTCTTCGTATATAATTGCGACTTTTTTAAGTTGCTCTTTTGTTCTTTTAGACATTTCAATTAGAGCATCAATAGGTGTTCTGCCAAATATTGACGCAGGTACAGCCATCCGATATACATACTTATAACCGCGTCCTAAAATATCATCGGCTATTGAGTTAGTGAAGAATGGCACTTTTGCTCTTTCCGAAACTTCTGTAGCGACCATTGTATATGAGCTAGAGTAGCAACCAAATAGGGCTTTTACTTTTTCTCTAGAAATAAGTCTTTCTGTCTCTGAACGGGTTGTAGTGGCATCTTTAGCATCAACTACAATTGGAACTAATTTTGCACCCCCCATAGACTTAATCCCTCCTGCCTTATTAACATCGTTAATTGCTAGCAGGATGCCTTGTATCGTTGTTTCTCCCAGTCTTGCTAAAGCACCAGTGCGAGGATAAACAACACCTACTTTGATTTCTTTTGCTGCAAATGCGGGACTCATCAAAACTCCAAATACAAACAAAAAAACCACAACAAACTTCAAAACAAAATTCCTACTCATTATTTACACCTCCCTAATAATGTATTGCTAAAGACCATGGTACTAATAACGACTTCATTGTGTTTAAAGATCTTTAAGAAAATAGCGAAAATTAATAACATCAAGCATATCTGATGAAATTACTTCAGTTACTAGCACAAAAACAGAGAGTAAGTTGATTTATTTTAAATCAACTTACTCTCTGCCTTCGATCGTGTATATTATTTCGCTGTCTGCTGGGCTTGCCAAAAGTTCCAAGGCTCTTTTAACATATTTATGAATCAGCATATTTTCTGCTTCGACTGGGAGCGTTGGGTCTCCACATGGTGAGGTGACACTCTTTCCCCTTAGAATCCGACCTACACCCACCATCCTTGCTACCGTGGGGACTGGCGTTATTTGTACCACTGCAATTCCGTTCTTTTCTATTTCATGAGCTATCGTTGCTCCACAACGGCTACTCGTTCCTCAGGTAGATGTAAGGATTACTCCATCAACATTATTAATACGAAGCATCTCTGCCATCTCTTGCCCCATTCTTTGACATTCTTTAGCCACTGTCGCATTGCCGGAGGTAGATATGAAGATTGGCAACAAATTACCTATGTATCCTTCCGATTCGTATTCACGCATTACATCTATTGGAACAAGACGATTTATATTGTCTATTACGTTTACCGAAAAATATCCTGTATGAACTACCTGATAATCATCATTGGATCTGCTTCCCAAATCTTTAAAAAATTCATCAATATGGTAATAGGTCCACACTTTATTGCCACGACCACTAAAACCAGCATCGTTGCCTTTTCTGCAAAGACCACCATCTGATACAACTGCTATCGTTGAATTCTTAGGATTTATCGGAGCAGGAAGTTCAATCGACTCAAATTTAGGAAGTGTTAGTTCTGTATTAAATTCCTCTCCCTTCAACTTATGCAAAAGCATGTCCACCATCCTGGTAGCAACCGTCTTAGAAACATATTCATTTTTAACTATGCCTCTAGAAAAATATCCATATTCCTCCGGAGAACCAACTCCATCACCAGTTAAAAACTTATCAGCCCACTCTTTATAAAGAAGGCTTTTAGAAAGCCGAGCTATCTTAGCTAAATCATCTTTCATCTTCCCTGCAGAATTACCCGTCTCTACTATAAACGCATCTGACCTGTAAATATCTACACCAGGATTTTCATGATACATACCTGTTATTGCTGGGATATTCAACCTCTCACTTACTCGCTTACAAACAGCCCCACAACTGACTCCATAACGCCCCGCCTCAAATGCGGGACCTGCTATAAATAAGTCAGGGGAAAATTTTTCTATGTGGCCAAAAGCCTCTAAAGATGATTCTTCAGGATTATTCGAAAAGTAATTGTCGCCGCATATTATCGTTCCGACAACTTCTATACCGTCTCCCAATAATTGAGACAGCAGAACACCCGGACCAATAGGTCCTTCTTTTATAACAAACGGGATATCAGCTTTATCTTCACCGCCTACCTGTCCAAAAAACTGATTTAAGTAGTGCACAACGCGATAGTTCAATTGTTTTGCCTCCCTTGCAAACCTGTAATTAATACTCCTTAGCAGATATGAAAGCACCGCCGGTGTGGTCATGTATACCAGCAATGAGAAATTCTTCCGAAACTATGATAGATAAAATTATAATAAAACTGGCTATCCATTGGTTAATCAATCTCTTGTGTTAAGTTATCATATACTCAAGTATCCGTCAAGATGTCAAAAAATTTATAATATATTGTTTATTCGGGTTAATTCGATGGTTAATCAATTAGTTCTGAAAAGTGTTAAAAACCTGTTCACATTCGGATAACGCACCGAGTCAAAGTACCCAGTGATTGAAGAGATTATTCTTTCAGTAGTAGGTACAAGGAATATATATTCTCACTGCTGTCCAAGATAGCTCAGTTTTCCAAAAAGCCCTTCGGTAATAGCAAGGCTTTATTAATCGTTTTTGGACACATTTAAAACCAGGTTGTCCTTTTGGTTTTTCTGTTATTTTCCGCTTACTCCCTTTTGGCTGTCCAATACATCAGCTGAATAATAATTGTTGCTCTTGTACCGGCACCGCAGGCGGTGTCTCGTATGGTTTGTCGAGCCACTCAGGTAATG
>Ga0228535_1002520_pt1 | contig 17157 bp, 14 predicted proteins | sample SJ1metagenome_FD_168457 | JGI IMG/M metagenome (GOLD analysis project Ga0228535, IMG submission 168457) | Enriched culture of PCE-dechlorinating microbial communities from Ithaca, New York, USA - SJ1 | ecosystem: Engineered > Modeled > Simulated communities (microbial... > Unclassified | place... | reverse complement strand
TTGGTGAGGATGATCCAGAACCCGCTGTAGCTGTCATTGACGGCCTGCTCGTTCAGGCTGACCTTCCTTCCCCTCTTGGGTTGATGCTCTTAAGATACCGCATTGACCAGGTCTCAATGCGGCGGTATGCGCGCAGAAGGAATAAAGCGAAAGCTGTGTTTGGATTCCTTAGGAACCAGACAACGATAGAATCGTTGGTTAAGGAGTGATTGCATGGTGAAGTCTGAAAGTTTTACACGGGAGCAAATCGAGGGCAATTAAATACTCCAGGTGTTGGATACATTGGAACTGGTATAAACCCCAGCTTCTCCTAAGTGTTTAATCCCTGGAATAGAGGGTTGCACTCGTTGGCAATACTCTGCAAATAAAGATCTGTGGCAATCCTTAGGGTCTTTTTCGTAACACATGAGAGCAATATTTTCCTTGGCAACCAAAGCTGCAACAACAGATGCATACTTCTCGCACATTGGTAGTGTGGTATCGACATACCAAGCAAGTAAATCACCTCTCCCCAATGGCAACAACTCTTTTCTATTGGAGGCTGGTATCCCTACTTCTGGCATAGGGTAGTACTGTATACCTGCCTCCACAAGAGCTGCTTCGAGATTCTTTTTCCTGAACTCTGGCCTCATGGAGAATGCACTTTTTCTGACATCAACAAGAGTTTTAATATTCTGGAGAATCAATGATTGGAGAAATCCATCAATAGATAATCCCTCGTATCCGATTGTGTATAGGTACCGGGGAGCACTCGTAACGTGATCCCTGATTGTTTGGATTTTGCTTATAAAAACCTGATCGGAAGAGAATCTATCAAGAAGTAAGCTTCTGATTGCATAAAAAGGATAGGCCTTTAACACTCTTTCAAGTAAATCGTCATCACTTTGATGTTCGCTGTCACAGATGAGCTTATCAAGTAGTGCAGAATCTTCATTCTTGAGGAGCATCGAATCGAGTTTGATTCGATGTATGTCAACAGAAAGGAATGAACTAAACGGGGACTCCCCTTTTGTTTCTATCACAACTTCCTGTTTTATCAAAGCTTCCTGGTCGTTATGGAGACATATCGAATAACATCCATATTTATTTGGAATGAAATCATAGTATGCAGCTCCCGTTGACTTGAAGAAAAGAAACATGAGCTTATGAAGCCTAATCAGAGAAATGGGTTTCTTTTGCCTTAAAACCAAGTTAAGAAACACTTTTCTCCTATACAACATATAAGCACCTCGTACATGTTTTACCACGGGGAATAGATTAACGCAAGGGAACTAACAAAGTCGATACGAATCAGAGCTGGTTCTAATTCCATATCCTCCAACCCATTAGGTATCAAAATCAATCAGTAACACTTCAGCCTTGATTCTCTGAAATCATTCCTATGCCTCTGTGCAAATCTCACCAATCATAGCAGCCAACTCTGCATGTGTTGTATTCTCATTCCTCCGAGTAGCTTTGATATCCTGAGGGGTATATACAAAAGTACGCGCAGGCTCTTTCTCCTTACGCAGAATGGCACCAGCTTCCTTAACACTCTCCAATAACAGTTCAAAATTGCTCTCATCCATACCAACCCATCATACCTTGTGCCTACATAATTCGCCACCTCTCTTCGGTTCATTTTCTGCTCTCATTCCCCTACTCATCGAGTCATATGCAATCTCACTATTCTCTTCCATTACTCGTCACGTTAGTCCAAGTTCTCTTTAATTCTTTACAATATAAAGCAATGTTATTCTTCTTGACTTCCATTTTCAGGCCCCTATACTGGACTTAGGTTGGTACAAAAACAAACAAACCAAGTTTAGGAGTTGTCCATGGACAGTCCTCACAGAACCAGACTCATCAATTCCTCCCGCATCATTCATCGCCTGTGGATAGAAGATGAACTCAGTAGAGCCGAGCTTGCCGCTCGGTTGGGACTGAACCGCTCTTCAGTCTCCAACATTGTAGCAGACCTTATGCAGAGGGGCATTGTCAGGGAGAATGAGACCATAGATCCCGGTCCGAAAGGCGGAAGAAGAGCCATCGGCATCACCTTGAACAAAGAGTACTTCCATGTCATCGGCATTGAGATCCGCTCCGACTCCTACACCGCCCTCTCCATCGACCTGGAAGGCAAGGTACTCTTCTCGGAGACACAACCAAAAGGCTTCACGGCAAACACCTTTAAAGAAGAGATGCTCTCGTTCATCAAGGCGATCACCAAGCGACTGGAGAGCATGGGGCGGCACCTGTTGGGAGTGGGAATAGGCTTTTCAGGCATCGTGGATGCAGAGAGGCAGATGATCATCCGCTCCGTCTCCCTCGATTTCCAACAGCCCTTTGACTTCTATACCGAAATAGCTTCAGCTTTTCCCTATCCCGTCTTTTTGGAGAACGATGCAAACTGCGGAGCATGGGGGGAGGTCATATTCCAACGAAAGCGGAAGCTTCGAAACTTCCTCTTCGTCCTGATTGAGTTCTGGAAAGCCTATGACGTACAAACAGGCCTAGCCAGGCCGACTGTCGGCCTGGGCTTCGGCTTCGACGGGAAAATCCATCGAGGCAGCAACAATCGAGCAGGTGAGTTCAAGAGCGTACTCAACCGCGACCTCACCTCGTCGGAGCAAGTAGTGGTGGACAGCGCCATCTCGGTAACCGAGAACAGGGAAGCGCTGCTCGCATACCTAGGCGAGGTGTGCGAGAACCTCGCATTCCTGATCAACACACTGGACATCGCACATGTCTTCATCGGGGGAAATGTAGAGGCCATCGAGTCTGTCATGCCCGATATGCTGCGATCAGCGTTGCGGGCGAACTCGCTGGACCACAGTGACGGAGGGACGCAGATACAGTTCTCTTCCCTCGGCTACCAAGCCGTCTCGTTCGGGGCGGCGGCGTTGGTACTGGACAAAGTGTTGATGAACCTGGAACCACTTTCAGACTATGCAACGCAGAAAGTGCTTCCCCTCTTTCATCTCTTGGCATAATTCGATGATTCCTTCCTGTGAAGGATACGATACAATGGAGGATTACTATGAACATGAAACGGCTCTTCAGCATTGTTTTCATTTCGTTGTTCCTGGTTCCCGTCTTGCTGTTTGCAGCAGGGACCAAAGAACAAGCCAAGGATACAGGGGATGGTGTAACAACCTTGTCTGTATATCACTTCCTCGATCAGACGGATAAAACCACCGCTCCCAATTTCCAGTATCTGGTGGATGTATTCGAAAAAGCCAATCCAACCATCAAACTCACCTTTGAGTATGGCTACGGTGAAGCCTTCCACGACAAGCTGCAAACCATGGCGATGAGCGGCCAGCTGCCTGATATCGTACTGCTCTATCCGGGAGAGAGAACAAGCCAGGTCACCAATGCCGGTCTGGTACAGGACTTGCGTCCGTACCTTGCAGGACACGAAAACGAGTTTGCCGATATGGCAATGCAGGGCCAAGGAAAGAACGGAGAGATCTGGGAACTGCCCGAGGACATCAGCATAACCTCGATCATGTTTACCAACAACCGCCTGCTCAAGCAGCTGGGCCTCACCCTTCCCAAGACCTATGAAGAGCTGCTGGCCCAAGGTCCGAAGATCAGGGCGGCAGGACTCATTCCCATCTCCATCGCCAACAAGGATGCGTGGCCGATGCAGTCCTGCGTAGCAGGTATGCTGGTCGAGAGAGCTTGTGGACTCGAGTGGTTCGACAAGGCAATCGCCGGAGAGGCTCGCTTTGACGATGCCGAGTTCGTCTATGCCATGGAGATAATCAAGGAACTCACTGACAAACAGATGTTCTCACCGGGAACAAACCAACTGGCCTACGGCCAAGGTCTGGACGATTTCGTCCAGGAAAAGGCTGTGTACTTCATCGATGGCGGATGGACGGTAAACAACATGGTCGGCGAGCTTACCGCCGAGCAGAAAGAGTACATGAGCCTGGAGTCATTCCCCGACATTCCCAGGCAGAAAGGCAAGAGCCTCTCTACCTCGGCAACCGCCGGCCAGGGCTTTGGCATGAATGCGAAGCTCACCAAAGCAGAGTCGGAAGCCGCTTGGAAGTGGATATGGTTCTACTCAGGTCCCGAGGGTTCGGCGATCAGGCAGAAATTCGGCCGATTGCCCGCCTACAACCTTGACGAGCCCAAGGATGCTGATCCGATGATCCAGAAGCTTGTTGCCTATGCAGGCAAGGTGCCCATGGGGTATGTCATGGATTCAGTGCTCGCTGCAGAGCCCATTGGAACGTTCAATATCAACCTTCAGAATATGATGTTTGGTACAAAGACGCCCAAGCAGATTTCCCAGGAGCTGGAAGCCATGGTTACAGCCATCGGTCGGTAACATCCTATGCAAGGCTCTTTCCCCAACCGGGGTAAGAGCCTTCCTTGGAACACGAGGAGAGTCATGACGTTCTCACAACAAAAACGGATGAGTTACTATCTCTTGCTGGCCCCAGGCCTGCTTTTGTTTGCCTCGATCATTATATTTCCTGTTGCCTACAGCTTGTCGCTGAGCTTCACCTCTTTTGGAGGGTACGGGAAGCCTGCGTTCATCGGCTTGGAGAACTATGTAAAAATACTCGGCGACGAAGTGTTTCTCCACTCCCTGAGAAACAACCTCTTGATCGTAGCCGTCTCGGTGTTCGGCCAGATTCCCTTGGGCTTTCTTTTGGCATTTCTCTTGCACCGCAAGATGGTCCGCAACGGCAATTTCTACCAGACCATGATTTTCCTGCCCATCACCATCTCCCCTGTCGTGGTTGCCCTGTTATGGAACCAAATCTTCTCCTCCTCGGGTATGGTGGTAGCCATAATCAGAAACCTGACCGACCAACCTCAGTATGTGATGAAGATTTTCGAGAACCGGCAAATGGCCATCTATCCGATCCTGTTTGTCCTTTTGTGGATGCATACCGGTACGTATATGATTATTTTCTTTGCGAACCTGCAGAAAATGACGCCTTCGCTGCTGGAGGCAGCGCAAATCGATGGAGCCAGCGAATCGCAGATGCTCAGAAGAATCATTCTTCCTGGCATGGTGGGCACCATTGCAACCACTGCGATATTTGCAATCTCTGGAAGCTTGAAGGCCTTCGACCTCATCTACTCCATGACCGGCGGCGGGCCCGCCCACTTCACCGAAGTGATCGCCATCTACATGTATATCAACACCTTCAAATATTACAAATACGGCTTCGGCAGTGCCGCCTCCATGATTATTGTTCTCTTGGCAGTCGGCCTGATACTCATCCTGCAATACGTCAGCAGGAAGTTCGAACGTCGGTTCGAGTAGGGGGAAGCTATGAAAAAAACCATTACCCTGGGAAAAGGCCTCTCCTACCTGCTTATGATTACCTTCACCCTGCTGACGATCATCCCGCTGACGTGGATGATTCTCAGCGCCTTCAAGCCGCATGCCCTCATTGTCCGCCACCCGCTTTCACCGCCGGTGAGCTGGTATATTGAAAACTTCACCCTTGCCTGGACACAGGGGCATTTGGGCATCTACTTTATCAACAGCACCATTTACTCTTTGGTTGCCACCTTCTTTACCGTGCTCTTTGCCATGAGCAGCGGCTACGCCCTCTCCAAGTTTCACTACAAGAGCAGCCGCTTCGTCTCCCTGCTCTATACGCTGGGGCTGCTCATTACCGTACACTCGGTCATCGTACCGCTGTTCATCATGGAGACCAAACTGGGCCTGTCGAACACACGGTTGGGGGTAATCCTGCCCTATATTGCATTCGGGCTTCCTTTCCAGGTTTTTCTTGCTACTACGTACATCAAGGGAATTCCCGATGCCATGCAGGAGTCGGCCATCATCGATGGGGCTGATTTCATCCAGATATTTCTGAGAATCATCATCCCCGTTGCCACCCCCATCATCTCCACGATGTTCATCTATACGTTCTTGGGGAACTGGAATGAGTTCATACTCGTATTGACGCTGACCAGCGACCTTACCGTACGCTCGCTGCCGGTCGGGATCAACAGCTTTGCGGGAGGAATGTCCCGCGACTACGGCCTGCAGTTTGCTGCATTGGTCATCGGGACGGTCCCGATGATCATCTTCTATCTGATATTCAAAGACAAGATCGCCCAAGGCTTCGCAGCCGGGGCGTTAAAGGAATAGTACCATTCATATGACAGAAAAGCTCCCTCTCATTCCCTATCCTTCAGGTGCCGTTGCAATGCTCGGTGGCACATTCTCCAAGCCCTCTTGCTTTGCCGTTTCCCTTGATTCTTTCTTCGATGCCGATCAGGTATTGCTCTACGTCAGAGAGCAGCTTGGCATGGAGGCACAAGAGGGTGGACAATCACCCGATCTGATTATTACCGCAGCTGCAGACGCTACGGAGGAGCAGGCTTACCACTTGGAAGTGAACCCAAAGGAGTGCAGGATTGAAGCGAAAACCTTGCAGGGGGTCTTCTACGCAGTACAGACACTGCGCCAGCTCTTGCTTGCCTACCCTGAAGCAGTTCCCTGCTGTCGCATCGAGGATAAGCCCGCCCTCCTGTGGAGGGCTTTCATGCTGGATGTAGCGAGGTCTTTTTGTCCGGTCGAGGAAGTAAAGAGAATCATCGACATCCTCGCTTCGTTCAAAATGAATGTCCTGCACCTCCATCTCAGTGACGACCAGGGTTGGAGAATCGCCTCGGAGAGCTACCCGAAGCTGGGAGAGGGAGAGTCCGGTCGGTATTCGAAACAAGAGATCAAGGACTTGGTGGCGTATGCCCAGGCCCGCCATATCATGGTCATCCCTGAGATCGACATGCCGGGGCACTTCACGGCAGCGCTGGCTTCCTATCCCAAGCTTAGCTGCACAGGCGGTCCGTTCACAATCCCTACGGGAGAAGGAATATTTTCAGACATCCTGTGCGTGGGAAAGGACGAAGCTCTCTCTTTCGTGAAGCAGATCATCGAGGAGACAGCTTCACTCTTCCCTGCCCCGTACATCCATCTAGGAGGCGATGAGATTCCCCTGGACCGCTGGGTCGACTGTCCCGATTGCCAGAAGAGAAAGAAAGCACTGCACTTGTCCGACGAGAAAGCCTTGTTGCGATGGTTCTTAAATGAGATGACTTCGTATGCACGAGGCTTGGGAAAGCAGGTGATTCTCTACAATGACTATGTGGACGAAGGGTATGACCAATCGGTCATTACCCAGGTGTGGAACCCACTGCTCAGGCTCTCACAGTCGACACATCCGGTGATTATGAGCGACTATTTCCACACGTATCTGGATATGGACCATACGCTGCTTCCCCTACCGGTGGTCTACCGCTACGGCAAGCAGCTGCAGACTCAGAAGTACTCCTCTCTGTACGGGTCGGAGTTCATGCTCTGGACCGAGTACATTGCAACCGGGCAAGAGAGGGACCTGCACTTGCTGCCACGCTTGATTGCCGGTGCCGAGTCCTTTTGGACACGGCATGAGCAGCATGACTATCGTAGGTTCATGCACACATTTGCAAAGCATGGTTCTGCATATCTCCCCTCTGATGCACAGATTACGCCCAAAAAGCAGTGGAATACTTCTTCCATCGTCTCTGCATTTGCGCGGTATAAGCGTAGACGCAGAGTGAAGAGGAACAGCAGGAAGGCGGGTATTTCGCTTTCATAGCGTGAAGTATATAGGGTTATACCCATGAAAAGGGGTGTCCATAGAAGAGTTTTTATGGGTATAACCCTAAAAACTTTCCTTACTTACGTAGTTTTACTGGGTATACTCTTATCAAGAGGTCCATGTTCATGCTTAATCGACCATTGTATTACGAGAAGATGAGACCCTTCATCAACAAAACCTTCATTAAGGTGATTACAGGGATACGTCGATGCGGGAAATCGACCATGATGCTGATGATGCAACAGCTTTTGAAGGAAGAAGGAGTTGCGGGCAAACAGATCATCTCCATCAACTTTGAGAGCATGAAGTACTACGATTTGCGTACTTCACTTGCGTTATATACCTACGTGTCTGGCCTTCTAAAAACAATGGAGAGCCCCGCATATGAGTTCTTCGATGAAATCCAAATCGTAGAGAAGTGGGAAGAGGCAGTAAACTCCTTGTTCCTCGATTTCCAGATAGATATGTACATCACCATTTCCAACTCACAGCTGCTTTCATCCGAACTCTCTACCTTGCTCACCGGCCGCTTCATTTATATCGAGATGCAGGTGTTGTCTTTTACAGAGATGCTGGGGTTCAGATCGGACCAACAAGAAGCCCAAGAAAACCTGCTTTGGCTCTATATCAGGCGAGGAGGGTTTCCTGTTGTCCATCTGACTGACGATTACGATGAGAAAGCAACATATATGATAATTCATGACATCTTCGATTCAATCGTTCTGCGTGATGTAGTCCAACGATACAAGATACGGGATGTAGAGCTGCTGCGAAGAATTCTGAACTTTATCGCTGATTCGGTCGGAAGTACCATTTCTGCTAAACGCATAGCCGATTATTTCACACCCGTCGATCCCGGCACAATCTATACATATCTGGATGCGCTAGAGAGCTCGTATCTGATTACTGCAGTACATCGATATGACATCAAGCAAAAACGTGTGCTCAAGACTCAGGCGAAGTACTATCTTGCGGATTCTGGTCTTCAACATGCCGTCTTTGGTTACAGAGATAGGCACATTTCCGGTATTTTGGAAAACATCGTGTACCGTGAATTGGTCAGACGAGGATACAAGGTTTACATTGGTAAGATGGGCTCCCAAGAAGTCAACTTCATTGCGGAGCAAGCCCCGAAGAAACTCTATGTGCAAGTTGCCTTCAAACTGGAAAGTGAAGAAACGGTACAAAGGGAGTTCTCTCCACTGCTTAGTATCCGTGATTCCTACCCTAAATTTGTGGTGACGATGGATCCTCACTTCCAGGACACCATTGAGGGGATACGGCATATAGGGTTGTACCAGTTTCTTACTGATGAGCAACTGTACTAGCATTCTTGAGGTGTCGATTAGCCACTATTTGTTCCAATCCCTCATGCTTTCTGGTATACTTTTGTGTACGGAGGTTGGAGCATGCTTAGCAGAGTGTATCTTGATAATTTCAAGTCTCTTATAGATTTTTCATTTCCGCCGCAAAAGGATGCCAAAGGCATTCCAGCGTTCTCATGCCTTGTTGGGCTGAATGGTTGCGGTAAATCCACAATCCTGCAGGCATTCGATTTTCTTGCTCAGCTTCCCCAAGGACGCATAGATTCCTGGCTTGAAACGCGTGGTTGGAAACACGAAGAGCTTACCAGCAAATTTACCAAGAAAACCACCATTACGTTCAGCATCTCTTTATTGCATCAAGGGAAATCAATAGTTTGGAGCGGTACATACAATAAGCAAACCATCCGATGTACCCAGGAAAAGGTGACAGAAGATGGCAAAACCATCTTTTTGGTTCAAGATGGCAAATTGAACATAGTGAGTCCGACAGAGATTTCTACGCTTCCCGTAAAAGACCTGCTCTATCAAGGGTCCATTCTCAGTGTGTATAAGTTTGATGTGCTGAAGGTTCCCGCCATCGGTGCCATTTTGGATTTTTCTCAAGGAATGAAGTCTTTGGAACTCCTCAATCCTCAATTGATTAAAACCCGCAGTAGAGCAGCCGCCGACGTGGGTATCGGGGGAGAAAAGCTTACTGCCTTTTTCCATGGGCTTTCCTTCGAGCAAAAGAAAACAATCCTTACGCAACTGCAGGAATTTTACCCACAGGTGACATCCATTCTCTCATCCTCTCTCAGAGCTGGTTGGAAGACCATCACAGTAAGTGAATCATTCGATACCGGCAACAAGAACCGACTGGAAACCGAAACAACCCATCTTAATGATGGAATGCTGAGAATCCTGACTATCATCACACAGATGCAAACAAGCCATACATGCCTGTTGCTTGATGAAATCGAAAATGGAATCAACCCGGAATTGGTTGAACGCTTGATGGATTATTTGGTAAGCAGCAACAAACAGGTGATTGTCACTACACACAGCCCTATGGTTCTCAACTATCTGGACGACCAAGTAGCCAAGGATGGCATTTTCCTTGTCTACCGAAATGCAGCCGGATATACCCGCTGTGGTCGTTATTTCCAAAGCAATCGCACCAGGGAAAAACTCAGGTTGCTGGGTCCGGGAGAAGTATTTGTCGATACAACCATGCAAGAGGTGTCCTCTGATTTGGAGCATGAGCTCACATGAAATTCCTCCTATCAGGTGAAGGCCCTACTGATATAGGCACAAGATCACAAGACAACACATTTCTGCATGGTCCCATGACATGCTTTATTGACATCCTTGCAACCCCAGTTCTTGGATACTCTCCTCGTGACATTGAGGGAGAGCATGAAGATATTCTTGTGTTTTGCAGTAAACAGGAATTACTTGATCGGGGGAAGCCGGGAATAACCAAACTAGCTGGTAAGAAATACGGAAAGAATAGAAGCTTTTTCACAGCAAATGCCCAAGTACTCGGCAGTATTGCAAATCAAAAAATGCATGAAGAAAATTGTCCCTATATTGCTGTCCTCTTCCGCGATGGGGATGGTTCCCGGTCAAAAGATGAGTGGCAGGAAAAATGGGATTCCATCGTGCGTGGATTTGCATTGGAAGATTTCAACTTTGGCGTACCCATGGTCCCCCGACCTAAGTCTGAAGCATGGCTGCTTCAAGCTCATATGAACCAAGAAAACCCATCTGAAACCTATGAAACAAGAACGGGAAACAGAGCAAGTTCATTCGACATGAAAGCGCAGTTGGAGTTGCTGATCGAAGGCCATCCATCACGGGAATATCTTGTGCAGTTAATCGACGAGGGAACCATCAGCCCCAAAAACATCTCAGCTCAGTGTTCAAGTTTCCGTACCTTCCGAGACGCGCTTGTTCATGCATTGACAGAAGCGCTCCAAGGCAACTGATTGCAAGGATGCTTTTCTCATACAGGTAAGCTACATCTTCGGACTATTGAACTCCGGCACCAGCTCATGCAGCATTCTGAGCATCTCCTGGGGGCTTCCATTTTGGAAGGTCGAAAGATAGTGGTTGAGGAAGGTGAGCTCGGAGAGCTCATGGTTGCTTACCCGCGCCTTGAAGACCAGACTGTCCTCGGTGGCTATGGTGGTGTCCTTGTTGGCCAACAGCTCCTCATAGAGCTTCTCGCCGGGCCTGAGGCCGGTTACGATCACCTGGCTGCGCCCGTCGCCGTAGTACTTGACCAGTTTCTGGGCAAAGTCGTAGATGCGCACCGGCTGGCCCATGTCCAGCACCATGACCTCCCCGCCCTTTGCCATCGAGGCAGCCTTGAAGACCAGGCCTACGGCCTCGGGAATGGCCATGAAGTAGCGGATGATGTCCTTGTGGGTGACGGTGATCGGAACCCCCGCCTTGATCTGCTCCATGAACAGGGGCAGCATGCTCCCCCTGCTTCCCAATACGTTGCCGAAGCGCACGCAGACCATCTCCGTCTCCTTGGAGTTGAGCATGCCCGCCATGAGCTCAACCACGCGCTTGGTGGCTCCCATGACGTTCGTCGGGTTGACCGCCTTGTCGGTGGAGATGACCACCACCTTCTCCACGCCTCTTTCTTTTGCACTCTTGAGGACTGCATAGGAGCCAAGGATGTTGGTCGTGATGGCCTCCTCGGGGTAGAGCTCCTGCAGCGGGACGTGCTTGTAGGCGGCCGCGTGGAAGACCAGCTGAGGACGGTACTGCTCCATGATCCTGTCGACCTTCTTGCGGTTCTTGATGTCGCACACCACCGGGACGATCAGGTCGCTCCACTCCTTCTGGTAGTTGTGCAGCCTCAGGGACAGGTCGTGCAGCTCGGTCTCATCGATGTCCAAAAGAATGAGCTGGGAGGGGCCGTAGCTTAACAGCTGCTTGCAGATCTCACTGCCGATGGAGCCGCCGGCTCCGGTGACCAGCACCCGCTTCTGTACGACCATCCTCATGATCGGTTCCTTCTCGATGCTGATCAAGGGCCTGCCCAGGAGGTCGCCGTAGTCGAGGTTTCTCAGGTCCATCTCCTTGGCCCCCTGCTGCATCTCAAAGAGGGAGGGTATGACCTTTATGTCGACGCCGAGCTCCTTGGCGGCATCGACGGCCTTGAGCATGCGCTCCTGGTCGATGTGGGTGATGGCGATGATAAGCACTTTTGCCCGGACTTGGATGAGCGTCTCGGCCATGTCGTCGATGGTGCCCCATACCTTGATTCCCAAGAGGTAAGTGCCTTTCAGCGAGGCATTATCATCGATGAAGGCGGAAATATGGTAGGGAAGCTTGCCCCGCTGGTACTGGCGCACCAAGGCGTTTCCCAGTTCCCCTGCACCGTAGATTACCGTGCGGGGATTGTTGTTGTGGGTCTGTTTGGTATAGTAGGTCCGAAAGCCGCGGTAGGCGAAACGTACTCCGAGCATGGTAAGGAAGGACGAGCCCCAGAATACAATAAAATAGGGGATCCAATAGGAGTGGATGCTTTCCAGAAACAGAGGAATAAGAATGGAAACAAGGGAAGGAAGCAGAAACCCTGCAAACGCCCTGTTGACCAAATCGAGCGAACCTTCACTGACACGGATGAGGTAAAAACGGGTCAAGGAGAGGGAGAGCAGAAGAATCATGGAGGCGATGACGGTGAATAGGACCACAGTTGCGTCATAAGCAGTAAAAACGATCCACATAGAGACCATGGAGCACAGGACCAGCAATACTGCATCGATACCCATCAAGAGAAGTTGTCTCTGAATCCGGTTCCTGACACTTCCACCCACATTCACCTCGCTATTTCCTGATGCTTGAACATCCGATCGCTTCAGATTGCGTGGATATCTGATTCTCCTTGGCCCCAGCTATTGCGTCGGTTGAAGATAGAACATCAGTAGCTATCTTCATACCACACACAGGCAGTCGTGTCATCACTTTTATGGTGCCTGCCTTGTAGGAATTGTTCCCTTCAGTCCAGATCGTAGTTCTCCTTGTCGGGCTGAATGAACTCAACGGGCATGCTCACCTTGCGGATGACATCGGCGAACTGGAACTCCACCATCACCCGACTATGACGGTAGTCGACCGAGATGATCGTTCCCATGAAGTCCTTCAACGGTCCTTCCACCACCTTGATCGGCTCTCCTTGCTTGTAGACCACCTTCGACGGCTTGATCGTCCCCTTGTTGTGCATGATCCAGGCAGCGTACTCATGGTCCGGTCCCTTGAGCTCAATGGTTTTGTCCAGGTTGTGGAGAAAGCCGTAGCAACCGGGAAGCCGATGCACATCGAGTGAGAAATTTGCAAGGTCCTCTTCACTGGAGACCAGCAGGTAGCCGGGAAGTATGGGGTGGTCGGTCATTATCTTCTTTCCCTTGCGCCGGTCGATCATGCGGCGCATGGGGATGAAGATGAACACATCATGCACCTCACCCAGCTCTCTGGTGAAGAACTTGTTCAAGTGAGCCCGGACTTTCTCTTCCCCGCCGGTTCTACATGCAATGAAGTAGTAGTTCATAGTCGCTCATAGTAGGATATTTCTTTCTTCTTGTCAGCACACAGCAAACGCTTCTTCCAGGCTTGCACGCATCAAAGCCCGGTCTGGGTCCCTGTCCGTCCAGAGCTTTACCGCGATGGCTCCTTGGTTGACCAGCATACCCAGCCCGTCGAGGGTTTTACATCCTGCCAGCTTGGCCTTCTTCAAAAACGCCGTCTCCACGGGATTGAACACGACATCGCAGGCGATGACGTTGTTCAAGTCGGGGGCGAAAGCCACGTTGATGCACTCATGAGGTGCAAACAAGCCAACACTGGTGGCCTGTACCACCACCAGATCGTTCTCCCGTATCTGGTAGGTTCGTTCCCAAGGTTCATAGCCAAGAACGGTCTTGGAAATTCCCTCCAGGTTGGTTACCAGTTTTTTGCTGTGGGCAAGGGTGCGGTTGACCACCATGACCTGTCGAACACCGTACAGGGCCAATTCGGTGACGATTGCCGAGGCGGCCCCTCCGCTTCCGAACACCACGACCTTGCGCTTCTTCAGATCGGGAGTAATCTCGACCAGTGATTGCAGAAAGCCCTTGCCGTCGGTGTTGTCCCCGACGTAGGTACCGTCCTCCTTGCGCGTGATGCAGTTCACCGCGTCACACAGGCTGGCACTCTCGGTAAGTTCATCCAAGTAGGTGAGTACCTCCTGCTTGAACGGGGCTGTCACATTGCCACCAGAAAAGTGCATGGCCAAGAGCCCCCATATACTGGGTTCCAACTCGTCGGGATCCACATCGATGGTCAGGTACCTGCCCGAATAGCCGAGAGCATCGAAGGCTGTTTCCATCATATGCTGGGTTGGATTACCCACCACGGGACTGCCGATGCAAAAGTACAGCGGGGAAAGAGGTCCTTTCATGAGAGCCTGTAGACTTGTTTTCCTATCCATGTCTCTCTCCTTAGCTACATTATAAGACAAATTGAAAAATATGTCTAACTATGGTAAAAAATTACTATAACCATCCTAGCAAAACATGCTAGATAAAAGACAAAAGGAAGTATATGCTTAGTATAACACTACGAACACGAGGATGTGTTGTGGAATCTGAAGAAGCAAATCAATACCTTGGTCCTACGCTGCTGCTCGACTATGACAACCCTGAGATAAAAGCCCTTGTACAGCAGAAAGGCTGGCATAGCCTCGGTTCACGATCAGCACAGATTGATGCTGTGTATTCGTTTGTAAGGGATGAGATTCTCTTCGGATATTCCAGGAGCTTTTCCATCAGCGGTTCACACGTGCTGAAAACAGGGTATGGCAACTGCCTGACCAAAACCACCCTGCTTATGACGCTTCTCAGAGCAATAGGAGTTCCCTGCCGCATGAAGGCCAGCATGGTGGACAAGGTCCTCCATCGCGGCCTTCTGGGTCCACTGGCCTACCGCCTCAGCCCTAACGCCCTCTACCATGGGTGGGTGAATATGCTGTACAACGGCAAGTGGATTGAGATCGGGGGACACATCGTCGATCGTCCCTATCTGCAAAAGCTCCAGGCAAAGTACCCCGACTACATGGGCAGTTTCTACGGCTATGGTATTGCAGTGCTGAACTTCCGCAACCCTCCGATCCGCTGGGAGGAAGGGGACACCTTCATCCAGAGCAAGGCTCGTACAGGTACGCTGGGGACCTATGACGACCCCGATAGTTTCTTCCAAGCCTATCCAGAGGCCGTGAAGAGAACGAATACGTTCAGGTATCAGAAGATTCTCAGACCTACTTTGAATAAGTCCATAGCAAGGCTGAGGGAAAGGTAAAGCTGCAGCCGGATAATTGGGACAATCAGGGTATACAAGTCACACACACGTTCAAAAACGTAAATTCTTCTCAAATTACCTTGATTCTTCTCAAATTACCTTGATTCTTCTCAAATTCGAAACTCAATGGATTTGTGAAGTTTTTGCAAGTGGGCTGTGAAGCCAAGTACTTGCGTAATACCTTCGAGCGAAAACAGTGAGCAGCAAGGCCGTGAAGGAGAAGCTAGCTGCAATATCCGAAAGAGGAGAACGCGGTTGCCCGACGTTTATGCCGAAGATAATTCATGAAAGATGATTTGCAGCCCACTCTATGTTGTGAAAATCAAAATGCATTGACACTAAAGAGCCTGTCTGAACTTCGGCCAGGGTAGGCTCTTTAGTATTTCTGAACCTCTAACTCAAGCTTATTCATGGTAGCAGCCAAGCTGAGGTAAAGCTAAATTCCCAGACATCCAATAGGAACAACCAATACACCATCAGGTCTTGCATAGGCAGTGTTTGTTGCTGTAAGTACCATGAGGAAAGATGGTTTCTTCATTCCATGTTGCTCAATGAGTGAATTCAACTCAAGAAGGTGAGCAGCACCTTCATCTATCCTGCTGCCACCCAACTTGCATTCAATGAGAGCATATCGTCCATCCCTGAGATGGAGAACACAATCACACTCAAGGTCATACCTGTCATGATAGTACGAGACCGTTCCTCCCAACGGTTGTGAATATACTCGCAAGTCTCGGATACAAAGGGTCTCAAATACAAAACCCATGTACTCTAGGTTTTCAAGCAACATAGCCGAGCTTAAACCTATTGCTGCGACGGCAAGTGAAGGATCGACAAATTCCCGCTTCGGGCGTGACCGAATTGCAGTTTTTGAACGGATTGAAGGTTTCCACGCAGAGACGTCTTCAATGACATACAACCTTTGCAACGCATTGAGATACTCATAATAAAGAGATTCAGAAAATGACATGCCATTTTCTGAGATATCTCTCATAATATTCTCATTCGTAGCCAAGGTTGAAACGTTTCGTGCATAGCTTCTGAGAAGTGCATGTACTCTCTCTGGGTTTTTTTGAGTCTTTGTCGTCCTTGACACATCACTTTCCGCCAAAGAAACCAAATATTCTTGTGCTATGAGTCCTGCGGCTCTTTCTGATTTTCCAATTGAAGCCGGCCACCCACCCCGAACCATGACATACGCCAGCTCAGGTATTGCCAAGCTGGACAACATCCCTGGTTCAATCGCCTTACCAATAAACAAAGAAGATAAGGAAACTTTCCCATTGGACTCTCCGGATTCCATGAGACTCATTGGTCTCATTGTCAACCTACTGATTCGCCCAGTTCCAGAATGCCGTTGATCATCATCGACAGGAACGGTTGAACCCGTTAGAATGAATAAACCTTCAACTTTCAAATCATCAACCTGCAGCCTTACTGCATCCCAGATTTTAGGGACGACTTGCCATTCATCGAGTAATCTTGGATTATCCCCTTTCAATAGTAGTGAGGGATCAATTTCCGCCATCATCCGGTTGGATTCCCCGGTTTTAGGGTCTTGAAATCTGACAATGCTCTTTGCCTTCTGCTCTGCTGTGGTTGTTTTCCCACACCATTTAGGCCCTCGGATATACACAGCTCCAAAGGTTTCCAAATATTCTTCCAATAACGTATCAATAACACGGGGAATATATTGGCTCATTGCATCTCCAGTTTTGGTTACTCTATATTACTACTCCATAGAAATATAATCAATAAAGAAATTGACTTTTGCGGTAATCCACTGGAGACTTTTGCGGTAATCCACTGGAGACTTTTGCGGTAATCCACTGGAGACTTTTGCGGTAATCCACTGGAGACTTTTGCGGTAATCCACTGGAGACTTTTGCGGT
>Ga0228535_1002519_pt1 | contig 17158 bp, 15 predicted proteins | sample SJ1metagenome_FD_168457 | JGI IMG/M metagenome (GOLD analysis project Ga0228535, IMG submission 168457) | Enriched culture of PCE-dechlorinating microbial communities from Ithaca, New York, USA - SJ1 | ecosystem: Engineered > Modeled > Simulated communities (microbial... > Unclassified | place... | reverse complement strand
TCTCGGAGGTCCGCGAAGACGGGGAGGTGGCGCTGGAGGTGCGCAACCGGATTCGTGCGGGGGACGAACTGGAGTTCATCGGCCGGGGGATGTCGTCGCACCGCCTGACCATGCCCCCGATGGTTGTGGAGGGGAGGGAGGACGACGGTCCGGTCCGGACCGCCCACCCCAATCAGCGGATCCGTCTCCGGGTCCCGTTCCGGGTCGAACCGCTCGACATGGTCCGCCGGGAAAAAGTCGAGGAGGACAATTGACGGAGGGGGATTATTGCGTTATGGTGGGCCGGGCCGCGCGATCGAAATTGCGGAACCGGGCCTGCCGGGTTTTCGAACCCCGACAGGTCTTTCCAGCCAGAGGAACCACAAACCGATGCAGTTCATCACGAATTTTCTTACCGACCGGGAAGGAAGCGCAGGGCGGGACCTGGCCGTCCTGGCCGTCGTCTTCGGCCTCTTCTACACGCTCTTCCTGGGGCAGCTCCCGCTGCTGGAGCCGGACGAGGGGCGCTACGCCGAGATCCCGCGCGAGATGCTGGAACGGGGCGACCTGGTCACGACGCGGCTCAACCATGTGAAGTATTTCGAGAAGCCCCCGCTCCACTACTGGCTGAACGCGGCCTCCCAGTCCGTCCTCGGTGGGAGCGAGTTCGCCGTCCGCTTCCCTTCGGCCCTGCTGGGTCTCTTCGGGATACTGATGACCTACCACGCGGGCCGCAGGGTGTTCGGCCGGCGCGAAGGGCTGTACGGAGCCATGGTCCTGGGGTCGTCGGCCCTGTTCGCGTCGTTGGCCAGGATGAACAGCATCGACATGACCCTCACCTGCTGCATGACCGCCACGCTGTTTTCCTTCCTGCTGGCGTCGCGGGACGGGGAGGAGCGGAAGGGGCTCTACTACCACCTGTTTTACCTGTTCGCGGCCCTGACCGTGCTGGCCAAGGGGCTGATCGGCCTGGTCCTTCCCGGCGGGGTGGTGGTGCTCTACATCCTGCTGACCAGGCGCTGGCGGCTCTTTGCCGAGATGCGGCTCCTGAGCGGGGTCCCGCTCTTCCTGGCGGTCTGTGCCCCGTGGTTCGTGCTGGTATCGCTGCGTAACCCCGAGTTCGCCAGGTTCTTCTTCATCCATGAGCACTTCGAGCGCTTCCTCACCAGGGTCCACGGCCGCTACGAGCCCCCCTGGTTCTTCGTCCCGGTCCTGCTCGGGGGGGTGTTCCCCTGGACCTTCTTCCTGCCGGAGACCCTCCGGAACCTCCGGAGCGCCTGGAGCCGGGAGAGGCTGTTCCTGCTCCTCTGGGTCGGGGTGATCGTGCTGTTCTTCTCCGTGTCCAGTTCCAAGCTCATCCCCTACGTGTTGCCGGTCTTCCCCGCGCTTGCCCTGCTGGTGGGGGCGGCGCTGTGCGGTTCGTCCGACAGCCGGGATCGGGCGTTCAAGGTCCAGGCAGGGGCGAGTATCCTGTTCCTGCTGCTTGCCGGAGCCGGGGTCCTCCTCTATCCGCACCTGGTTTTGAAGGCCCGGTTTGCAGTCGGTGCCGCTCTGGTTCCGGCGATTGTCCTGCTGGCAGGCGGTATGCTCTCGCTGTGGGCCTGGCTGAAAAAGGGGGGTGCCTCCCTGGCGGCCATGCTCTGCCTGACCGCCTCCCTGACGGCGGTTGCCGTCCCACCGGTGATCTTTGCCAGGTCCATCGAGAAGAAGTCCACCCGGGCACTGGCGCCGGTCATCAGGGAGCTCTTCTCCGGAGTCCCCATCGTCAGTTACGGCTACTACCGCCAGGACGTGCCGTTTTACACCGGCCGGAGGGTGATCGTGGCCGGGAACAGCGGCGAGCTGGAGTTCGGCAGGCGGCACGACCCGGACAAGGGTTGGTTCATCGACCCCCGGAGCTTCTGCCGGATGTGGGATGCGGGAAGACCCCTGGTTGCCCTGATGAGCCGTACCGACCTGGCGCTGTTCCGGTCGGTGGTCAGGACCCCTCCGAGGATCGCGGCCGCGTGGGGAGATACGCTGCTGGTGAGTAATAAATAGAAGGAGCAAGGTGCGAGGAACGAGGAAAGAAGAAAGACGATAACGAAGAGAGGTCTTATCCTCGTCTCTCGAACCTGATTTTAATGGAGGTTACAGTGCGCAAGGAATTTCTGCCCTTTTCCATACCGACCATCGGGGAGGAGGAGATCGCCGAGGTGGTGGATTCTCTCCGGTCCGGCTGGATTACCACCGGCCCGAAGGTGAAGATCTTCGAAGACGCCTTCAAGTCCTACGTGGGCGCCCCCTTTGCCGTTCCCCTCAGTTCGGCCACCGCGGGACTCCAACTGGCCATGATGGCCCTGGGGATCGGTCCGGGAGACGAGGTCGTCACCACCCCAATGACCTTTGCCGCCACGGTGAACATGATCGTCCGGGTCGGGGCCACGCCGGTCCTGGCCGACATCGAGCCGGGCACCCTGAACATGGACGTTGCCGCTGCCCGCGAGAAGATAACGGAGCGAACAAAGGCCATCGTCCCGGTGCACTTCGCCGGCCTCCCCTGCGACATGGACGCGATTTTTGCCCTGGCACGGGAGTTCAACCTCAGGGTGCTGGAGGACGCGGCCCACGCGGTGGGGACCGAGTACAGGGGGAAGCGGATCGGCTCCCTGGACAGCGTGTCGGTCTTTTCGTTCCACCCCATCAAGAACATCACCACCGGCGAGGGGGGAATGGTCTGCACCCGCGACGAGAAGCTGGCCGAGGAGGTCTCGCTGCTCAAGTTCCACGGCATGAGCCGCGAGGCCTGGAAGCGCTATTCTGCCCAGGGGACCCCCAACTACGACATCGTGCTCCCCGGCTTCAAGTGCAACATGATGGACATCCAGGCCGCCCTCGGCATCCATCAGCTGGCCAAGCTGGACCGTTTCATCGAGCAGCGCAGCGGGATTGCCGCGCTCTATAACGAGGCGTTTTCCAGTGTGGAAGAGATAATCATCCCGTCGGCCGCGGCCTACGACCACCGTCACGCCTGGCACCTCTATACGCCGCTGGTCAGGATCGAGGAGCTCACCATCGACCGGGACGGCTTCATGGCAGAGCTGAAGAAAGAGAACATCGGCACCGGCCTGCACTTCAAGGCGGTCCACCACCACCCCTGGTACCGGGAAAACCTGCCGGTCCCGGCGGGCTCGCTTCCCAACGCGGACTACGCCTCTGACCGCATCCTCTCGCTCCCACTGTTCCCGAAGATGACCATGGAGGACGCCGCGGACGTGGTGGAGGCGGTGAAGAAGGTGCTGGCACGGAACAGGAGATAGAAGAATAAATGCAGACGGAAGAGCAGCCATACCTCTCGGTAGTCGTACCGGTCTATAACGAAGAGAAGAACATCGGGCCTCTCCTGGACCGGCTCTATCCGGTTGTAGCCGGCATTGGAAGACCCTTCGAGATCATCTTCACCGACGACGGCAGCCGCGATGCCTCCCTCAGGATCCTCAGGGAGAAGGCCCGCGATCTGGCGGGGGTCAAGATTATCGAGTTCAACGGCAATTTCGGCCAGCACATGGCCATCCTGGCCGCGTTCGAGCTCTCGAAGGGTGAGATTGTCATCACCCTGGACGCTGACCTGCAGAACCCGCCGGAGGAGATACCGCGCCTGATCCGGGAGGTGGAGAAGGGGCACGACGTGGTCGGAACCGTCAGGGAGAAGCGGCGGGACCCCTTTTTCCGCAGGCTGGCCTCGCGGGCGGTGAACATCACCACCAACCGGATGACCGGCATGGAGATGAGCGACTACGGCTGCATGCTGCGGGCCTATCACCGCAACGTGGTGGACAACATCAACCGCTGCCGGGAGACGACCACCTTCATACCGGCCCTTGCCCAGACCTTTGCCGCCGACCCAGCGGAGATCCGGGTCTCGCACTCGGAGCGGGCCGAAGGGGAGAGCAAGTACTCCCTCTACCGGCTCATCCGGCTCAACTTCGACCTGATGACCGGTTTCTCCGTGGTTCCGTTGCAGCTGTTCGCCCTGTTCGGGGTGGTGACCGCCGTCTTCTCTCTGGGGTTCGCCCTGTTCCTCCTGGTGCGGCGCTTCGTAGTGGGGGCCGAGGTGGAGGGTGTGTTCACCCTGTTTGCCATCCTGTTTTTCTTCCTGGGTATCGTCATTTTCGGCATCGGGCTGGTGGGCGAGTACGTGGGACGGATATACCAGGAGGTACGCCGCAGGCCCCGCTACGTGGTGCGGAGGCTGTACGGGTTCGAGGAGGAGTAACGCCGCGGACCCCCGGTTTCCTTGACAGTCTCCTGGGAAATGGTTTGATCATATGCAATAAAAAAAGCCCCGGTTTTCACCGGGGCTTTTCAGGATTGCAGAAGTCTTCGAAATTATACGCGGTTTACGTTTGCCGCCTGGAGACCCTTGGGGCCCTGCACGACTTCGAAGGTAACCTCGTCGCCTTCAGCCAGGGATTTGAAGCCGCTGCCGTTGATGGCAGAGAAATGCACGAACACATCGCCGCCGTTCTCCTGCTCGAGGAAACCAAAACCCTTGCTGTCATTGAACCACTTAACCGTACCTTTTACCATTTACTTACTTTCTCCTGTTACTTCCTGTTAAATGACGTCCGGGAAAATCCGCGGACCATGGACACCATACCGGTTTTGCCGGACGGGTGTCAAGCTGTTTTATCCTTAATGAGAAAAAAACCGGTCAGTCCCTCTCGGGCCGCCTGAATCTCAGTGCCTTCCTGCGGCGCCGTGCGGCTTCCGCCTGCTTGCGCTTCTTCTTCACGGAAGGTTTCTCGTAATGCTTCCTCTTCTTTATCTCCTTAAAGAAGCCCTCTTTCTGAAGAGTCCGTTTGAGATCGCGAAGCGCTCTCTCGATGTCGTTTCCCCGAACTGTAATATCCAATGAGATCGTCTCCTTCCCAGGCCAACGGGAGGCTTGCCCGGAAACCTGCACCCTTTCGGCCAATATGTATTTGCTGCGGACGTGGAACAATGAAAAAACCCAGGAGGCTCTCAAAGTTCCTGGGTCCGTCCAAGCTTCAAAAGGTCGTCTACATTAACATATCTCATGTTGTTTGTGTGAAAAAAATGCGGGGATACGGTTTTTCACCGCGCGGGCTTCCTTGCGGGGCGTGGGCGGGAGGCGGATTGTTGTAATCCCGGGCTTTCCTGGTACCGTTATTTCAGGGTGATGCGGATTTTTCCAACGATTCGCATCCATTACGGTAAGGAGGAAGCGGTCATGTTCGATCTTCTGGAGAAGTGTCTGCTTGCCGGGCTGGGCGCGGTTTCCCTGTCCAGGAAAAAGACCGAGGAGTTTGTCGCCGAGATGAAGGAAAAGTACCAGATGACCGAGGAGGAGGGGAAGGCGTTCCTCGAGAAGGCCGAGAAGTTTGCCAGAGAGGGGAAGGATAAGCTCTCGGAGATGGTGGACGCCGAGGTCAAAAAGGTCATCGACCGGGTGGGGTTTGTCCCGCGGGAGGAGTTCGAGCGGCTGCTGAAGCGGATCGAGGAACTGGAAGCGCAGCTCCGGAAAGAGTAAAGGACCGCACATGCCCGGACTGCTTGGGATCAAGCTGAACACACGCAGCGTAAGGCGCGCGCGTCACGTCATCGGCGTGATGATCTCCTACGGGTTCGAGAGCCTCATTGAGCACCTGAACCTGGCACAGTTCGTTGCCAGGGGGAGGAGGCTTTTTCACAGAGGAGGGGCGCGGGTGGTCCGGCTTTCGCCGGCCGAGCGTATGCGCCTCGCCCTGGAGGCGCTGGGACCGACCTTCATCAAGCTGGGGCAGCTCCTCTCCACCCGTTCCGACATTATCCCGAAAAGCTATGCGGCGGAGTTCGCCAGGCTCCAGGACCAGGTGCCCGGCTTTCCGTTCCAGGAGGTTCGGAAACGGATCCGCGAGGAACTGGGAGGAGAGATCGAGGAGTTCTTTTCCTGCTTCGCCGAGGAGCCCGTGGCCGCCGCCTCCATCGCCCAGGTGCACCATGCGACCCTTCCCTCGGGCGAGGAGGTGGTGGTGAAGATCCGGCGGCCCGGCATCGTGGAGGAAGTGGAGGCGGACATCGACGTGCTTATGGGGCTCGCCTACCTGGCGGAACGCCGCTTTCCGGAAAACAGATCGTTCGAGCCGGTGGAACTGGTCGGCGAGTTCGCCCGCAGCATCCGGAGGGAGATGGACCTTTCCCGGGAGGGCTACACCATAGAGCGGGTCGCCGCCAACTTCGCCGGCGACCCGACCCTCCACTTCCCCAGGGTATACCGCCGGCTGACCACGCCGGGAGTCCTGACCCTCGAATTCATCGACGGCATCAAGGTCTCGGACCTGGATGCCCTGGAGCGGGCCGGCCTCGACCGGCAGCTCATCGCCCGGCGGGGCGCGGACGCCTTCCTCCGCCAGGTGCTGGAACACGGGTTCTTCCACGGTGACCCCCATCCGGGCAATGTCTTCATTCTTCCCGGCAACGTCATCTGCCTGCTCGACTACGGCATGATAGGCAAACTCGACGCTTCGTCGCGGGAGTTCCTGGTGGAATTCCTCGTCTCGGTCACTACCCGGGACCCGGACCGGATACTCTCACTGCTGCTCTATTCCGGCGACATCACCGACAGCTTGGACAGCCGGGCGCTGAAGCGCGACCTGGCCGACTTCATCGAGGGTTTCTACGAGGTCCCCCTGTCTGAGACCCCGGTGGGGAGGATCCTCACCGAGCTTATCGAGGTCATCGCGGCCCACCGGATCCACTTCCGGCCCGACTTCATGATGCTGGCCAAGGCCCTGATCGCCGTAGAGGGGATGGGGCGGATGCTCGACCCGGAATTCAACATGGTGGAGCGCATGCGCCCCTTTGTCGAGCAGGCGGCCTCCGAGAGATACTCTCCCGGTCGGCTCGCCAGAGAGGCCGGTTCGCGCCTGGGATCCTTTCTCAACCTGTTGAAGAACCTTCCGGACGACATGAAGGAGATCCTGAACCGGCTCAACCGGAACAAGTTCAAGATCGACCTGGAGCACCGGGGGATCGACCACTTCATCCGGGAGCTGGACAAGTCCAGCAACCGGCTTTCCTCCAGCCTCATCATCGCGGCCATCATCATCGGCTCCTCCCTGATCATGCAGACCGACAAGGGTCCGCAGCTGTTCGGCTTCCCGGCCTTCGCCTTCATCGGCTACACCTTTGCCGGTCTCATGGGGATCTGGCTGGTGATCGCGATATTCCGGTCCGGGAGGCTGTGAGACCGCGTCTGCCCGTCACGTCAGAAAAGCATAGATCATCAGGAACAGAAGGATAATCCCGGTAAAGAGCGCCAGGAAACCGAACCCCTTGAGCAGGAAGTCGTACCAGACTCCGCTCGGCTTGCCGACCGCAAACTGTTCGGTAACACCGGCCTCCTCGTAGCGTTGCCACTGGTCGCGCCGTTCTTCAACCAGTTCCTGCTTGGAGATCTGGCCGTTGAAGATGACGAAGTCCATGGGGAACTTCTCCGGCCGGCCGTGGGTGTTGAAGAAATGGACCGTGAAGATGAAGCCGGTTGCCAGCAGGGCCTCGTCGGAATGGACGATGGTGGCCACGTTGAACATCCAGCCGGGCAGGAAGCTGCCGAAGAACTCCGGGAACCAGAGCATCAGCCCGGAGCCGCCGATGGCGAACATGCCCCAGAACACGGCGAAGAAATCGAACTTCTCCCAGTAGGTCCAGCGTTCGAAGGCGGGCTTGGGCCCCCTGAACAGGAACCAGCGGAGCATCGCGGCCACATCCCTGATGTCGCGCATGTTCGGAAAGAGGGAGTCGGGTCCGAACAGGCGCTGGATCCAGTTGCCGGGTATATCTTTCCTGAAGAACAGGAAGCGGACGCTCATGGCGATGGCCGTAACGAAGTAGACAAAGGTCACCACGGCGCAGACGCGGTGTATGAGCCCGGCATTTGCCGTGCCGCCATAGACGTCCATCAGGGCCGCGGCCCATTCCTGGTCGCTGAACTTGAGCGGAAGGCCGGTCAGCGCCAGTCCGAGGAAGCTCGTGATGACCAGGAAGTGCAGGAATATCTGCAACCTGGTGAACCTGCGGTACTGCCTGTGGCCGTCCGGTACGGCCGGTTCCAGACGGCCCTCGTGGAGTGCCGCCTGTTTCTGGCGGTTTTCCGCGAAACCGCGGAACATCCAGAGGATGGTATGCAGCCAGAAGACGGCGAAGACACCGGCCAGCAGGGCGGACATGGAGACGTAGGTCCAGTAGAGGATGGGGTACTTGGCGCGGTTGGTCGGCTCACCGTGGGCATGGAATTTGGTGAACGGCATGCTTGCGTTGGCATGGCATTTCCTGCAGGTCTGGAGCAGGTTTGCGGAGCTGATGGAGGAGTCGGGGGCGCCGGGCGGAAGCACCTTGTGGGCCGTGTGGCAGTCGGCGCATCCGGCCACCCGTTCCGGATAGCCCAGCCGGAAATTCTTGCCGTGGTAGCTGTCCTCGAAGGTCCGGACCGCAAGGGTGAAGACGCCGTTGCGTTTCATCATCGTCTCGTCACTGTGGCACCTCATGCAGACCTGCGAATGGAACCTCCGGTGCTGGGCCGAGTCCTGGGCGCCGAGCGGCTTGATCTCATGGAGCCCGTGGCAGTCGTTGCAGGACGGGGAATCCTGGTTGCCGCCCGTCAGCGAGCTGCCGTGGATTGAACGGAGAAAGTCGGACGCCTCCTGCTCGTGGCACTGTCTGCACGTCTCGACAACCTTGCGCTTGTCCTTCTTCCAGGGAGTGATCGAATGGATATCGCCGTGGCAGTCCGCGCAGCCTATGTCGTTCAGCATGTGCACGCTGGCGTAGTGCTCGGCAGCCTCTTTCTTGTGACAGCGGACACACTTTACTTTTTCCGTCGGGATCGCGCCCATGGCGTGTCCGTCAACATCGGTAATGGCCACGTGGCAGCTGGTGCAGGCATTTTTGCCGTGAACCGAGGCGGCGAATGCGGCCGCGGAAATCTTGTCGCTGTGACACTTGAGACAGGTCGAGGCATCTATGGCCGTTCCGTTTTCCGCGGCCGCGGGGCAGACCAGCATCAGTGCAAGCATCGTCAGAACAAGAGCTGCGGCAAGTGTACGCGCCATGGTTCTTCCCCTCCGATCCAGAGTGGTTATCCCGAGCAACCTGCTGGTTCCTCGGAATACGCCGGAATACGGTTTCCTGTTAAGTATATAAGAGAAAATCGGAAGGCAAAGCGGAATGCGGAACATTCTTGGAGAGTTTGAATTGGCGGGGATAAAAAAACGGCGGTTGAAGGATGACCCCTTCAACCGCGTGTTTGCAGTCAAAAAAGTGAAACCCGGGGACTGGCGCCCGCTGTGGAATATGTTACCGGCGCCATCCATGGCCGTGCCAGCGATGGTGCCCGCCATGGTGTCCGCCGTGGAATTTCAGGTTCACGCTCGTCCCTACGTACGTGGAGGGATAGCCGTAGTAACCGGAATCATAGTATCCGTAATAACCCGGATACGCGACGCAGCCGGTCATTGTCAGGGTCATCAATGTCAGAAGCAGAAGTGTAAGTTTTCTCATCTGGCACCTCCTTCCGAGGCCCTTCTCGAATTCTTTTCTGCTTTGTAAAACGCGCTGCACCGGTTTGGGGTTTACAGGGGCGGCCTGCGTGGCCGGGTCATTCGGGCGGATTTCAAAGAGCGCCGATGGGCGTGCGCGGACGATGGGGATAGCCTTGTCGGCGCTGGTGCGTCAGACCCTTGCGGGGGGTGAATCCGGGACCTTTCAAAGAGGATTCTTGCGGATCGGCTTCCAGGTGGTACCCTGATGACATCTGCTCATGAATCAGAGGGCTGCGTATGAAAACCCTTCTCGACCTGCTTAACGGATTTCACGCCCGCGGCGAAAACCCTGCCGTCATATACCGGACCGGGGTGCGCCGCTTCGTGTTTTCCTACTCCGAACTGCATGATCTTTCCCTGAGGATGAATTCCCTGCTGGCCCGGCGCGGCATCGGCAGGGGGGACCGAATCCTGCTCTGGGCCCCGAACAGTCCCTGGTGGGCGGCGGCCTTCTGGGGATGCGTTGCCCGCGGGGCGGTGGCGGTGCCGGTGGACTTCATGTCCGGTGCGGACAGGGCCGCCACCATCGCCGAGATGTCCCAGGCACGACTGGCCGTGCAGAGCAGGCTCAAGCCCGATACCCTCACCGACACACCCTCACTCATGGCCGAAGAGCTGGAGTTCCTTCTCCAGGAGTTCGCGCCGCTCCCTCCGGACAACGACGTGGCGCCGGAAGACATGGCCGAGCTGGTCTACACCTCCGGAACCACCGGCAACCCCAAGGGGGTGGTCCTGACCCACGGCAACCTGGTCTCGAATCTGCGGCAGGTGAACGAGCACATACCCGTTGTGGGGCCGGAGTACGTGTTCCTCTCCCTGCTGCCGCTGTCGCACATGTTCGAACAGATGGGGGGATTCCTCACCCCACTCTACCGGGGCGCAGCCATGGTCCACCTGCGCACCCTCAAGCCTTCTGCCATCATGGAGGCGCTCGGCGAGGAGGACATCCGCGCGGTCGTCTGTGTTCCGCGGCTCCTCCAGCTGTTGAGCGGATCCATCGAGCGGGAGATGGACAGCCGGGGGCTCGGAGGACCTTTCCGACGGCTGCTCCAGGTGACGGACCGCTTCCCCGACGCTCTGAAAAAGCTCGTTTTCTTTCCGGTCCGACGCCGGTTCGGCAGGAATTTCGTGATGTTCGTCTCAGGGGGAGCCTCTCTGGCGCCCGAGCTGTTCCGCTTCTGGAGCGCCTTGGGGTTCACCGTGATCGAAGGGTACGGCCTGACCGAATGCTCGCCCGTGCTGACCGCCAACACCATGGCGCGGCAGGTGGAAGGCTCGGTGGGTGCGCCGATCCCGGGGGTGGATATCAGGCTGGAGGACGGCGAGGTGGTGGCGCGGGGCGGGAATGTCTTTCCCGGCTACTACCGGAACCCGGAGGCGACCCGCCAGGCGTTTACCCCGGACGGCTGGTTCCGTACCGGGGACCTTGGAGCCGTGGACCGTGAGGGGAATCTCCGCATCCTTGGCCGCCGCAAGGAGCTGATAGTGACCGGGGCCGGGGTTAACGTGTATCCGGACGAACTGGAGGGGGTGCTGAATTCCCTTGCCGGGGTGCGGGAATCATGCGTCATCGGGCTCGACCGGGGCGCTGGCGAGGAGGTGCATGCGGTGCTCATCACCGACGGGAGCGGCCGCGGCCCGGATGAGATTATCCGGGAGGCCAACGACCGTCTCGATCCGTTGCAGCGGATTACCGGGGTCTCTGTCTGGCCGGAGCCGGAATTCCCCAAGACCACTACGCTCAAGATCAGGAAGTTCATGGTGAAGGAGAGGATCGCCGCCGGGGAGAAGGGACCGGCCGGTATTTCGACCGACCCCCTGGTCAACCTGATCGCCCGCGTCACCGGCAGCCGTGCCGACGAAATCGGGGAGGGTTCCGTGCTGGTGGACGACCTGGGCCTCACCTCCATCGGAAGGCTGGAGCTGGTGAATCATATCGAGCAGGAGTACCGGATGGACCTGGAGGATTCGGTCATCGGGCCGCGCACCACGGTGAGGGATTTAAGGGGCATCATCGCCAGGAGGGAACGTCCCGAGGAGCGCCGCCCCTTCCGCTTCTGGACCAACAGCGCGCCCTTCCGGGGAATGAGACGTCTGCTGGACGCCTGCTTTCACGATCCCCTTATCCGCCTGTGCGCCTCCATCGAGGTTTCGGGCAGGGAAAACCTGGTCGGGCTGGAGCCGCCGGTCATGTTCATCGCCAACCACCTGAGCTATCTGGACCAGCCGGCAATCATGGCGTCGCTCCCGGCCCGCTGGCGCTACTGCACCGCGACGGCGGCCTGGGAGGAGTTTTTCTTCCGCAACTACCGCAACCGGGCCGGCAAGGCATGGAAGCGCTTCACCTACGAATACGGGACCATGTTCCTCAACCTGTTTCCCCTCTCCCAGACCGAGGGGTTCCGCAGGTCCCTGGCCCACATGGGGAAGCTCGCCGACCACGGGATCAATATTCTTATTTTTCCGGAGGGCGCCCGCTCGGACGGCGGCGGGCTGCTTCCCTTCCAGCCGGGGATAGGGTTCATGGTCGGGGAACTCTCGATCCCGCTGGTGCCGATACGGATTGCCGGAATGGAAAAGGTCCTCCCCAGGGGCGCGGCCCTGCCGCGCCGGGGGAAGGTTACCATCCGGTTCGGGAAACCGCTGTTTTTCAGGGGAGAAGATCCGGCCGCCATCGTGGCCGTCGCCCAAAGGGCGGTGGAGGAGCTGGGGGAGGGGTAATCGATCAGATATCCAAGACAACGGTGGCCTTCCATGCGCCGTCGGTCTGTTCGACGCTGAAGCGATGCATGGTGACCGCCTTCACGTCGGTCAACAGGGGATGCCGTTCCGGGTCGAGGGTCTCTCCCTTGGTCAGTGCTGAAAGGGTCATGGGCGTGGCGTTCCGGTCGATGTCAAGCTCTTCCACGACCAGCAGCAGACGGCGGGCGTCCTTGTAGTAGATGATCTCCTGGAGGAAGTCGAACAGGAGCATCTCAAGGTTGTGCTCTTCCACGCGGATGCAGACACCCTCTTTTCCCTCCACGGCGTCGAGCCGTTCGACCATGGCGCCGGTTACGGCGTGGGCAGCGGAAATAAACATCTCCTCGACTGTCTCGCCCTTGGCCTCGAAGGCCACGTCGGCGGTGGCCACGTCTTCCAGGTAGCGGTAGGGCATGGGGCGATTCCTATCCCTTGATGTTGCCGATGGGGACCAGCTTCACCACCCGTTTGCTGAGCCCGGCCAGCTCCGTGGCCTCCACCACCTCGTCGATGTTCTTGTAGGCGGGTCCGGCCTCTTCCGCCAGTCCCCCCCAGGAGGCGGTCCGCACGTAGATCCCCCGTTCCTCCATCTCCCGCTGCAGCTTCCGGCCGCGGAACAGCTTCTTTGCCTGGTGGCGGCTCATGGCCCGGCCGCTGCCGTGGGCGGTGGTGAAGAAGGCCTCCCTCCCTCCCGGCATCCCGGCCAGCAGGTAGGAGCCGGTCTCCATGCTCCCGCCGATGATCACCGGCTGGCCGGTCTCCCGATAGCACTCCGGAACACCCTCCATGCCGGGGCCGAAGGCCCGGGTGGAGCCCTTGCGGTGGATCAGGATCTGCTTCGTCCTGCCGTGCACCAGGTGCTTTTCAAGCTTGGCGGTGTTGTGGGCCACGTCGTAGACCATGCTCATGCCCAGTTCTTCCGGCGAGCGGTGAAAGACCGAGGAGAAGACCTCGCGGATACGGTGCAGGATCACCTGGCGGTTGGCGAACGCCATGTTGACGGCGCACTTCATGGCGGCGAAGTAGGCCTGCCCCTCGGGGGAGCGGAACGGCGCGCAGGAGAGTTCCCGGTCATTTACTTTTATGCCGTATTTCTTTTCGGTCACGCTGAGAAACAGCTTCAGGTAGTCGGTGGCCACCTGGTGGCCGAATCCCCTGCTGCCGCAGTGGAACATGACCACGATCTGGTTCGGCAGGGTGATGCCGAAGGCGCGTGCCGTCTCCTCGTCATAGATGTTTTCAGGCCTGGCCACCTGGATTTCCAGGTAGTGGTTGCCGCTCCCCAGGGTACCTATCTGGTCGAAGCCCCGTTCCACCGCCTTTTCGCTTACCGCGGAGGCGTCGGCGCCGGCAAAGCACCCGCCCTCCTCGGTCATCTCCAGGTCCTCGGGCAGGGCATACCCCTTCTTCAGGCACCAGCGGGCCCCCATCTCCGTCACCAGGCGGAACTCGTCCCGCGACAGCCTGATGAAGCCGCTGCTCCCGACCCCGCAGGGGACCCTGCTGAAGAGCGTATCCACCAGCCGGTGAAGCTCGGGCCTCACCTGGTCCAGGGTGAGACTGGTGAGCACCAGCCTCATGCCGCAGTTGATGTCGAAGCCTATGCCGCCCGGCGAGATGACGCCGGTCTCGGGGTCCATGGCTGCCATTCCGCCGATGGGGAAGCCGTATCCCCAGTGGCCGTCGGGCATGCAGTAGGCATAGTCTATGATTCCCGGGAGGCAGGCCACGTTGGTGACCTGCTCGAATACTCCCTCGTCCATCCGGCTGATCAGCTTCTCCGTGGCGTAGATGCGAGCGGGAACCAGCATGCCGGGTTTGAAGGAGACGGGGAGTTCCCATGTGGTATCAGTGATTTTCTTTAACGCTGCAGGAACTGCCATTTTCGTATCTCCTCTGATGCATGACGAGCTTCAGGGACAAGCTATGTCTATAGTATACAGCAAAGCGCATCGGCGGGTTTCAGGTTTGAAGCGGAGGGGATCATGTCATACCGGGCATCGGCGTGGGGCAGCAGGTCTTTGTAGTGAGTCCTTTTGCGTCTTTGTGGAGAGAAGGGGGGAGAGAGGCAGGGACGGATTACGTGAACCAGAATCCCCCGGGTCGCGCATCCGTCCCTGTTCAGGCCATCAGCCGACGTTCAGCTCGCGCTTCTTCCGGGCAATGAGCTCGGCAAATGCCTCCTCCAGGTAGGAGGTGCTGTTTCTGATCTCTTCGGGTATCCGCTGGGCGTAGAGGGCGCGTGCCTCCCGGATATCGTGGGCCAGGACCTCGGCGAAGGTGTTGTTGCGCACCCCTTCGTCAACGGCCGCCTGGTTGTAAAGCACGATGTCGGAGACAATGAGGCGGGCCAGGCGTTTGGCCTTTTCATGGGCCGGCGACTGGCGCGCCGGTTGGGGCTGAGCAGGCGGCCCGGCTTTCGGCTCGGACCCGTGGACTTCCTTCCTGCCAAGTGCCGCAACCCTTTCGGCGAGCTGGTCGATACGGCTCTTCTGCAGGGCGGCGCTTTCCGCGAGCTTGTTGCCGGTGGCCTCCACGAACGAGTCCAGGGTCGTCCTGAGATCTTCCCGGAGTTGGGTGATCTTCAGGTCCTTTTCCTCGCCCGCTTTCCTGATCTCATCACGGTAGGCGCTCACGAAGCCGGAAAGCTTCCGTTCCATGTCGGCCAGCTGTGCTTCAAGCCGGGCCGTGGATTTCAGGGCAGCACGCAGCTGAAGCCGCATAACCACCAGCAGCACGACCGCAACGACGCCAAGGATGATGTATGGTCCGTAAGTAATCACCGACGGAGTCTCCTTTCAAATGGCCAGGCCCTTGCCGCCGGTCGGATGCCGGCATGGGGGCGGCTCGTGGAATGCCCGTTCAGGGTGCCGTCAACGGGAAAATTCCTGCACCCATCTTTCGAAGATTGCGACCTTGTGGCTTCCGTGCCTGAGCATGGCGGTCCTGATGTCGTCAGGGGATTTCTCGCGGTCGAGACTGCCCGGTCTTTTCGAATAGAACAGGTCGGCAAAACAGATGATCCGTTCCGCAAGGGTTACCGGCACCATGTCCCTTTTGGGGAGGGGAAGCCGTTGCTGGACGATGTCCTTGACGCCCAGTCCCACGCCGATATGCCGTTCGCACACCATGGCATGGACCGGCAATCCCTCTGTTTCGAGGATCTCGCGTCCCAGGACTCCGTGGCAGATATAGGGGTGGTCTCCGTGGCAGCCGATTCGCGGGGCATGGATGCGGGAGACTCCGATATCGTGCAGCAGGGCGGCCTCCTCCAGAAGCCGCAGGTCAAGGGATGGGTCCGGGATGGCCGATGCTATGGCAAGGGCCTTGGCCGCCACCATTCTGCTGTGTTCGAGCACGATGTGAAAGGCTTCCGGGCTGGCGGCGAAATGTTTTTTTAAAATAAGAACGGCATTCAAGTGATATCTGGCCTCCAATGGACAGTTATTATTATACTGCGGCAGCTTATGTGTCAATCCTGCATTCGAGGCGAAAACGCTCATAAATATTTTGCCCTCGCCATCCCATAACGGTTGTTGCCATCCGGGTAAAATCTGACTAGAGTAGTGTCCATCCGGAAAGTGTCGGTTGGGGCCGGACAGAAACTTCCTCGAAGCCCCTCGTAATCGGACGCCGGACTTCACTGCTACAATGGCCGTCATGCCGAAATAGGCTGCTATCCCTCGAACATGCATGGGTACCGCACGAGAGGCTTCGTGAAAGTCCCGGCCCGGCTCTCGCGCGCATTTTCCAGGGTTTCCGGATGGGCACTTGAGTAGCAATGAGAGAACAATGTTTCGGAGTGGCGATGGAAATCAGGGAGTCGGACATACGGGTCGAGTTTTTTCGGGGTTCCGGCCCGGGCGGACAGCATCGCAACGTTACGGATTCCGCGGTAAGGATTCGTCACCTGCCGACCGGTATCGTGGTCCAGGCGAACGAGCGGCGCTCCCAGTCCATGAACCGTGAGCTTGCCATGGAACGGCTCAGGAAGGCCCTGGCCAGGCGGGAACGGGTGGTCAAGCAGAGGATTGCCACCTCCGTCCCGCACCGGGAGCGCGAAAAGAGGCTCAGTGAGAAACGGGCAAAGGCTGAGAGAAGAAAGCAGCGCACCGTGCGGAGCGACGACTGACATCCGCCCGGGTAGCCGGCACCTCTTCTCTTGACCTTCGTGGGGCACATGTTCTATTCTGATTAACTACGTCCGGACGGGGAGGTACCGGTCCGGAGCCGTGCCCTCGAAAGGGAGGAAACGCGGAGGCGGCATGCCGTCCGCGAGAGTGTCGCATGAAAAGACCTGCCTGGGATGAATATTTCATGGAGATTACCCGCCTGGTGGCCAGGCGCTCCACCTGCCTGCGGCGGCATGTCGGCGCGGTCATGGTGAAGGACAAGAACATCCTCGCGACCGGCTATAACGGCGCGCCGTCGGGTGTGGCCCACTGTCTGGACGTGGGCTGCCTGAGGGAGAGGATGGCCGTGCAGTCGGGCGAGCGGCACGAGCTCTGCCGCGGGCTGCACGCGGAGCAGAACGCCATCATCCAGGCCGCGAAACACGGAACCAACATCAACGGCGCAACTCTCTACTGTACCACCATGCCGTGCGCCATCTGCTCCAAAATGCTCATCAACGCCGGTATCTTGCGCATTGTCTATGAAGAGGGGTACCCCGACCCCCTTTCCGAGGAGATGATCGCAGAGGCAGGGATCGAGACGGTCAGGTTCGCGGGGACCGATACGGAAGCCAGGGGTGAACGATGAGATGTCCGTTCTGCCTCCATCCCAACAGCAAGGTGGTGGATTCCCGGCCCGACAAGGAGGGGTCGTCCATCAGGCGGCGGCGCGAGTGCGAGGTC
>Ga0228535_1002518_pt1 | contig 17172 bp, 18 predicted proteins | sample SJ1metagenome_FD_168457 | JGI IMG/M metagenome (GOLD analysis project Ga0228535, IMG submission 168457) | Enriched culture of PCE-dechlorinating microbial communities from Ithaca, New York, USA - SJ1 | ecosystem: Engineered > Modeled > Simulated communities (microbial... > Unclassified | place... | reverse complement strand
GCCTGATAGTCCTGGACATTTATGCGGGGGACGAATTTGTCACAACTTATAAAGCAGACGGGGTAATTGTCGCTTCGCCTACCGGGTCTACCGCATACTCCCTGTCAGCGGGAGGACCGATTGTTTATCCGGGCGTTGATGTAACCATCCTGACTCCAATCTGCCCCCATACCATCCAGAACCGTTCTCTCGTACTGCCGTCACACAAGACGATACGGGTGGTTATTGTCAGCCAGCATGCAGATTCTATGTTAACCATTGACGGACAAAGCGGTTTTGAACTTATTAACGGTGATGAGATTGTTGTCTGCCAGGCGCCCAATTATACGAGGCTGGTCCGTATCAAAGAGTACAAATTTTTCAGCATACTGCAGGAAAAACTTAGAACAGAGGGCCGCCTTACTTATGAATAGAACGCTACGGGCTACCCGGATGGCACATCTTCTGCTGAATGAATTTTTGAACAAAGGGCAGACAGTGATAGATGCTACGGCAGGGAATGGTTATGATACGTTGTTTTTGGCACAAACTGTCGGGAAACAGGGGAAAGTATACGCCTTTGACATCCAGGAACAGGCCTTGCAGGAGACTAAAAAATTGCTCGAACAAAGGAATTGTCTGGAACAGGTAATATTAATCCGGGACAGCCATGAAAAAATGGATGCTTATGTAGAAGGATCAGCCGCAGTAATAGTCTATAACCTCGGTTATTTGCCGGGCGGGGATAAACGCATAACCACGACCCCCAAGACAACTATCAATTCCCTAAAAAAAGGGTTGGAGTTACTGGCTCCGGGAGGTATCATTCAGGTTACTGCATATCCGGGTCATCCCGGCGGGGAAGAAGAAGCGCGTATTGTGGAAGAATTTTTAACCGCCCTGAGCTGTCCACCCTGGCATGTGCTTACATATAAAAGATTAAACGGTACCCGGTCGGCTCCTTATTTGCTGTTGGTCCACAAAGAGGAGAGACTAAAGGAGGGAACCACATGAAAATGCGCAGGCAAAAAAAAATTATGGAACTAATTAAAAAACAGGTCGTCTCCACACAGGAGGAACTGGCGGAAGCATTGCGTTCTACAGGTTTTATTGTGACCCAGGCTACGGTTTCCCGGGACATCAAAGAATTGCGCCTGGTTAAAATACCCACCGGAGAAGACACATACAGGTATGCTGTTCCCCGGGAGAAGGAAAAAATCAGAAATGAAGAACGACTGCGCCGTATGCTGCACGAATCGGTTCTGGAGCTGGATTACAGTGATAATATTGTGGTACTGAAGACATATCCCGGCAATGCCCAGGCTGTGGCCTCATTAATTGACGGAGCCGGCTGGCCTGAGGTTATCGGTTCTGTAGCAGGAGATGATACAATTCTTTTGGTGACCAAGGATCATCAGGAAAAACGCCCGCGGGGAAATGTTGCTGCATTGATACAAAGACTACAAAACCTGAACGAGTGAAGTAGGTGTAAGAAATGCTGGAAAGGCTGTATATTAAGAATTTTGCTTTAATCGCGGAACTGGAAATCAGTTTTTGTGAGCATTTTAATGTAATGACAGGTGAAACAGGCGCCGGCAAATCGATTGTTATTGATGCCGTGTCTGTATTATTGGGAGGCAGGGCGCAAACGGAATACGTCCGTTCCGGCATGGATAAGGCCGTGCTGGAAGGCGTGTTTTATCTCCCTAAGCAGCACAAGGTCTTTGACCTTTTAAAAGAAGCGGGGATTGAAAGTGATGACCAGGTTATAGTGATGTCGAGGGAGATTGCCGTAAACGGAAGGAATGCCTGCCGTGTCAACGGGAGGACCATTACTTTGGGGCAATACCGTTCCATCGGCCTGGTGATAGTTGATATCCACGGTCAGCATGACCACCAGTCACTTTTGCAGTCAGAAAACCATATCAATATCCTTGACCAGTTCGGAGGCAAAGAACAGCTCAACACTGTCAGGGAATTAAAAGAAAAACATACAAAATGGTTTTTAGCTAAAAAAGAACTGGAAGAGCTCCAGGCCAGGGGAAAAGAGAGGTTACAGCGGATAGATTTTCTTACCTACCAGATAGCGGAGATCAGGGAGGCTCAACTTAAAAGCGGTGAAATGGAGGAGCTTTCACGGGAAGCCCAGGTATTAGCTAATGCGGAAAGAATAAGCAGCCAGTTGAATGAGGCTTACCGCTGCCTGTACGGCCCGGAGAGGGGAGTATCGGCTTATGAGCTGGTAAGTAAAGCCCTGGCCGGGATTTTTGACGTTCAAAAAATTGACCCATCCCTGGAGAAGCTTTATACGCAGTTGGAGCCAAGTCTTTATGAAATTGAAGAAACGGCAGCTGAATTAAGAAATTACCTCGATAAGATCGAATATACGCCCGAGAGACTGGAACAGGTAGAAAGAAGACGGCAGGCGATTAAAGACGTCTTTAAAAAATATGGTCCTACGTTTGAAGAGACTATGGAGTTCTTTGAGAGAGCGCAGCTTGAGCTGGAAAAATGGGAAAATAGTACCGATAGGGCACGGGAGCTCGAATCAATCGTTGAAGAAGCCTGGCTCGCCTACCACGATAAGGCGCGGTATGTAAGCGACCGGAGAAAAGAACTGGGAAAAATATTAGAGGAAAGAATTACTGGTGAATTAATAGAATTAGCCATGCCCGATGTCCGGTTTTCAGTAACTATCCAAGCGAGCGAGCCCTCGGTGAGAGGCGTTGACCAGGTTGCTTTTTTAATATCGCCTAACCCGGGGGAACCTTTGCTGCCAGTGTCAAAAATAGCTTCAGGCGGTGAGCTGTCACGCATCATGCTGGCTTTAAAAATATTAACTGCCGATTATGACGGAATTGGTACTTTAATATTTGATGAGATAGATGCAGGCATAGGCGGTAAGGCTGTTCAAAGAGTTGCAGAAAAACTGGAGACAATAAGTAAGAGCCAGCAGGTAATCTGTGTAACCCATTCGCCATTGATAGCAGCGCTGGCGGACCTTCATTTATATTTGGAAAAAAATGTTATGGAAGGCAGGACTAAAACACTTGTGCGCTCTCTGACACACGAGGAACGTGTGGAGGAGCTTTCGCGCATGCTTGGCGGAGAAAAGCAAACCACAGAATTGAAACAACACGCTCTAAAAATATTAAAAAAGCAATAACATAATATATTACCAAATAATACCAATTAAATTAGGCAGAACCCAAATATCAGGGTTCTTTTTTTTTATATACGATGAAACTTTTATTTCTTATGGGTGTTTTAAACACAAAAGCCATAAATAATATCTGTGTTGCCAACATAAAAGACTTTCATTTAGGTTAATTTAAAGTTAACGGCCGTTATATTTGTATGATTTTTTTAAGATGAGAAAGATTTGCCGGAGTAAGGAGGAAAGTTTAATGACCTTTAGAAAACGGCAAATCCTTGGAGTCGTATTATCACTATTTGTTATTTTAAGTTTTTTAAGTCCTCAGGCACAAAGTTATTTTTCCTTACAAGAAGAACAACGGTTGGCAGTAGGTGATCCGCTGCAATTTGTTCTTAGATTGCCGCCGATTCTGTTAAACAGCATCAATGTTTATGTGCAGGAAGGCGAAAAAATGCTTTCCTTAAACGGTGAGGTCCTACAAAAAGACAAATACAGTCTGGGCTTGGATACTCCGGTTCTTGAAAAACCAGGAAAAGTACAGCTTCAATTAAAATTATTCAATATGATTCCTCTAAAAAAAATCAATGTGGATGTTCTTCCCAATGTCCGGCTGGTGCCGGGAGGTCATTCCATAGGTGTTCTTCTAAGAACTGAAGGCGTTATGGTAATAGGATATTCACCAATTCTAAATGAAAAAAATGAACCTTGCTTTCCGGCTAAAGATGCTGATATTGTCATAGGAGATCTGATCGTTGATATAAATGGATATAAAATAATCACAGACGATCAGGTCAGGGATATTATTAAATCTTATGGGCCAACAGACAAAGTGAATATAACTGTCAAGCGAAACAACAAGTTATTCAAGAGAACCTTACAACCCCGCTATTGTAATGATACAAAATCATATAGGATAGGTTTATTTATTAGAGATAATGCTGGTGGAGTAGGCACTTTGACTTTTTATGACCCCGGCTCAAAAAAATATGGAGCTTTAGGTCACATTATTACGGATAGTCAGACCAACCAACCGCTTAAAATCAGGCAAGGGAAAATAATGAATGCTTCCGTAGAGGATATTCAAAAAGCTAAAAAAGGCATACCAGGTGAAAAAGTGGGAATATTTATGGAGAATGATCTTGGAAATATTGAAAAAAATGAAGATTGTGGTATTTACGGCAGTATCAATGCAAGTATTACCAATCCAGTGTATCCTCAGGGATTATCGATTGCTTATGCCAATCAGATCAAAACTGGAAAAGCGGAAATATTAACAGTGGTTCAGGGCCAGGAAATCAATAAATATGAAATTGAAATAGAAAAAATAATGTATGGTCGTCAGGACGGCAAAAACATGATTATAAAAATAACGGATGAAAACCTCCTGAAGCAAACAGGTGGAATTATTCAGGGTATGAGTGGAAGTCCGATAATACAGGACAATCGAATCGTAGGGGCCGTTACGCATGTGTTCATTAATGATCCGCAGAGAGGGTATGGAGTTTTTATTGAAAATATGCTGCAAGAAGCTGGTCTATTATACCCGCAAAAAACCTTGGGACTAAATTCTCAAGGTTTTATTTTTTATGGGGCAAGATAATCTATTTGTTATTTATTTGCATAGTATTTTTTGTAGAAATATGTTTTTTCATACACTAATATCAAAATATTTGACAGGTAATTGTTGATAAAATCAGGTCATTACGAAATAAAGGGGAAAATATATGCGTATAAATAGAAAAAATGGTAACAAAAGGAAGGAGATAAAAGTCAATTGTCGAAATGATATATAGTTAATTAATAGTCGTAGGAGGGAAAACGCATGTATAAATCCATAAAAGTATTAATTTCAGATGATAATAAGGATTTTGTTGAGATCCTTAACCAGTATTTTGAAAAACAGGAAGATATAACAGTTGTTGGCACAGCCTATAACGGTCAGGAGACATTGGAATTGATTTCCCTGAAGCTCCCGGATGTTGTAATCTTGGATATTATTATGCCCCATTTGGATGGGATCGGTGTGTTGGAAAGATTAGCACAGACAGAACTCATGCATCGACCTAAGATTATAATGTTAACCGCTTTTGGACAGGAAAATATAACGCAAAGAGCTGTAGAATTAGGAGCAGACTATTTTATAATTAAACCCTTTGACTTAGAGACGCTGGCTAATCGTATCCGCCAGCTGGCAAGCGGCGCTGCCCCCAGCAAACCGCATGCCAGCACAATTTCATACCAAGCTCCTTCCCGTACAAGGAGTATGGACCTTGAAGTCACCAATTTAATACATCAAATGGGAGTACCTGCTCACATCAAAGGCTACCAGTACTTACGGGATGCTATTCTCCTTGTGATAAATGAGATTAGTCTGTTAGGAGCCGTTACCAAGGAACTATATCCACTTATAGCCGAAAAATACCAGACTACCCCCAGCAGGGTGGAAAGAGCGATCCGGCACGCTATTGAACTGGCCTGGGACCGCGGTAACGTGGACATGATGAATAAATTCTTTGGCTATACTATTAATATTCAGAGAGGCAAGCCAACCAATTCCGAATTTATCGCCATGGTGGCCGATAAACTGCGCATCGGAACCAAGGTCGGTTAAGTACCCTGACAAGGGTACTTTTCTTTTGCATTTTAAAAAATTTAATATTTTAGATGTAATATTTTTCACAAAACCGGTTTAAAATACCAGAAAAGTTTTATAAAATATCCTTATAAGCTAATGTGTAAGCTTTGAATTGTATTCGTTTTTTGAATTTTCATTATCAAATTAAAAAATATAAGGAGGTAAAATTATGAAAAAAATCATGGTATTAGGAGCCGGAACGATGGGAGGAGGCATTGCTCAGGTGGCGGCCCAAAGCGGGTATGAGGTAATCGTCAGGGATGTGGAGACACGCTTTGTGGAAAAAGGGCTGGCCACAATTAACAAGAACTTAGAAAAACAGGTGGAAAAAGGAAAGATTTCAGCTCAGGAGAAGGCTGAAACACAGGCCCGGCTTAAAGGCTGCATTGATATTGCCGATGGTAAGGATGTAGACATTGTCATAGAAGCCATTGTTGAGAATATGGATTTAAAATTAAAAGTCTATAAGGAACTGGACAGCATTATCCAGCCGAATGCGATACTGGCTTCAAATACTTCCAGCATAAGCATTACCGCTATTGCAGCAGTCACAAAGCGTCCTGATAAAGTTGTCGGTATGCATTTCTTCAATCCGGTCCCGGTTATGAAATTGGTTGAGGTTATTAAAGGCGGTGCAACATCGGAAGAAACTTTTAAAACTACTTTTGAGCTTGCACAAAAGATGGGCAAAACCCCGGTTAAGGTGGAAGAGGCGCCGGGTTTTGCAGTCAACAGGGTACTGATTCCCATGATTAACGAGGCAATATATCTTTTAATGGAAGGTGTTGCCAGCGCAGAAGATATTGATACGGCGATGAAACTGGGCGCTAATCATCCCATTGGGCCTTTGGCTCTGGCTGATATGATTGGTTTGGATGTATGTCTTGCCGTAATGGAGGTACTCTATTCAGAATTCAGTGACAGCAAATACCGGCCCTGCCCCCTGCTGCGCAAAATGGTGAGAGCCGGGTATCTTGGCCGTAAATCAGGCAAAGGATTTTTCCAGTATTGAAGTCAAGTTCTTAGAGAGCTGCCGATGCGGGAGAAATATATTGGCAATAAGAAAAAATCGCCGTTAGTAACGGCGATTTTTTTCTATCCCTGATTACATATCCCTCAATAATGAGACCCTTCTTTCCAGCGGCGGATGGGTGCTGAAGAGAGAATCGACATTTAAATTCTTTGTCAGGGGATTTACGATAAAGAGGCCGGCCGTGGCTTCATTGACAAAGCCTTCTTCTTGCGCCTGCCGGGGATTATTATATTTTGCCAGTTTATCCAGGGCAGAAGCAAGTCCTAAAGGATAGCCCAGGATCCTGGCTGCTGTAGCATCGGCCAGGTATTCCCTGCCCCGTGACATGGCCATTTGTATAACCCGGGCGATTAAAGGAGCAATAATGATAGCAACAAGCCCTACGGCCAGAATAATGGGGTTCGATTTATTGTTCCTGCCCCGGTTTCTCCCTCCTCCGAAAAAAAGGGACCTTCTCATAATACTGGAGAGATAAACAAGGGTGCCTGCCAGGACAATGGCTATACTGGAATAGAGGATATCGTAGTTTTTGATGTGGGACATTTCATGAGCAATGACACCTTCCAGTTCTTCCCTGTTCATGATATTTAAAAGTCCCCGGGTAACCGCGACGGCTGAATTTTGAGGATTTCTGCCCGTAGCGAAGGCATTGGGAATGTCTGTCTCTATCACATAAGCTTGCGGGACCGGCAGTCCTGCTGCAAGAGCGACGCCTTCAACAGTATGGTAAAGATAGGGGTCTTTTTCTTTTGATACCGGGTGCGCATTCGCCATTTTAAGCAGGAGTTTGTCGCTGTAATAGTAAGTAAAAGAACTGCCGGCCAGGGCAATAATAAAAGCGATCAGGGTAAAGGAATAGGCTGTATCCGGGGAATAATTGTAACTGAAAGCAAAAGTCACAGTAACGATGAGGGCAATAAACAGAAGCAGGAATAAAACTGTCTTATATTTATTCTTACTGATTTGCCGGTACATTTCCATTCTTGAATCAACCCTCTTTTATACAAGTATACAAGTTGTGTTGATAAAGTTAAAACTTAACCTTAACAGGTTTACGCGCTTCTTCATTATCAACCTCAAAGAAGTCGGATTCCCTGAAATTAAAAAATCCGGCAATGATATTGGTAGGAAACCTTTGTATGGCCACGTTGTAGTCCATGACCGAATTATTGTATCGCTGCCGGGCATAACTAATCTTGTTTTCCGTACCCGCCAGTTCTTCCTGCAGCATCATAAAGTTTTGGGAAGCTTTGAGATCGGGATAATTTTCCGAAACAGCAAACAGGGTTTTTAAAGCGCCTGCCATCATGTTTTCCGCCTGGGCTGTCTCTTTTACGGAACCGGCGTTCATAAAAGCCGTGCGCGCCTGAGTGATAGCCTCAAAAACACCTTTCTCATGTGCAATGTATCCTTTAACGGTTTCAACCAGGTTGGGGATCAGGTCGTACCTGCGCTGGAGTTGGGTGTCAATTGTGGCCCAGGAGTTTTTGACCGCGTTTTTCAACAGGATAAGACGGTTATAAGTAAAAATAAGAAACAGGATTATTGCGCCCGCTATGGCAAGAGCAATCCACATCTGAGTTTACCCCCTTTAAATTAATCATTTTAAGAACTATATATTATTATAATTATAAAACAACACCCATGCATAGCACCATTTTTATAAAAGCCGCCCGGACCATCACTGGAAAACGTATGCTCACATTCATATTATAGTATAAAGGTTTTTACAGTGACGGAGGTGAACCCGGTTTATGTTCCTCAGTAGATTTATCAAGTACCTGCACAATAAATACCTGGAAAAAAAGAGTAAATCAAGAGTGATAAAGCATGGCGACGTTATAGGGACGAGCAGGATAATTTATGACCATTATGGAGTTTATACAAAGGACGGGCAGGTGATCCATTATACTATGGCAGAAGAAGGGTGGAAACTCGAAATCAGGAAAACAGGTATAGATGCGTTCCTTCACGGTTCCACAACTTTTTTTATTTTAGACTTTGATTATGAGAAACCCCTTAAATCTGCGCCTGTCAAGTACAGGGATGTCCTGCGGAAAATGAAGGTGTTTTCGCCCGAGGAGACGGTAAAACGCGCTGAAAGCCGGATTGGGGAAAAAGAATACAATCTGATTTCCAATAATTGTGAGCATTTTGCTATCTGGTGCAAGACAGGGATCAGTGAGAGCCATCAAGTGGAAACCTTTTTAAAATTCGTTCCAAAAATAAAAAAGAGGGGAGTTTTGGAGTTGCAGACAACTATCTAAGTGCAAAATCGGCACAGCCTGAGCTTAAGGCTCAGCTTTGCCGTCTTTTCTTTATTTATGTAACTATTACCATGCTTATTTAAGTAAACTTTCAGGACAGGAGGAACATACTAAGAAGGAGAGTTGCCAAGTTCAGTTTATTAATGAATACCCATAAGCATGATTAAGGAAAACAGCGGGGCATTAAAATGGCAGTAATTTATGGAAAAGTCAAAGTTGATTATAAAACAAAAAATTTGGTTAAGAGGGTTCAACCGCATGAAATAGCAGTTATTAATCATGCTGACCTGGATGAGGTGGCAGCCCTTTCCCTGGTAAAGGCTAGGGTTAAAGCCGTCATTAACGCACAGCCTTCAGCTACAGGACGCTACCCCAACCCGGGACCTCTGGTGCTGATAAAACACCATGTCCCACTGATTGATAACACCGGGCCTGCCGTTATGAAACTGCACGACGGGCAGACAATTGAAATCAGGGATGAGAAGATAGTTGTCAATAATACTGTACTGGCCCGGGGGACCAGGCAGTCCCGTGAAACCATCCTTAAGATAATGGAATGCGGCAAAACTAATTTGCAGGTAAGCATGGAAAAATTTGTAGACAATACACTGTTTCATGCCGGTCTTGAACGCAGCCTGATTCTCGGTGAGCTCCAAATACCACAATTAAATATCTCGCTGCAGGGAAAGCAGGTTCTGATTGTGATCCGTGGGGCCAGTTATTATGATGACCTGGCTGCGGTCAAATCATATATTCGTGAAATGAAACCCGTATTGATAGGAGTTGACGGGGGGGCTGACGCTCTATTTGAATGCGGTTACAGGCCGAAGCTGATATTCGGGGATATGGACAGCGTCAGTGACAGTGTTCTTTCCTGCGGGGCAGAACTGGTTGTTCATGCCTATACGGACGGCACTTCACCGGGTCTGGAGCGGGTCAAGAAAATGGGGCTGGCAGCCAAAGTATTTGCGGTACCAGGAACCAGCGAGGATGCAGCAATGCTCCTGGCCTACCATGGCGGCGCTGATCTGATTGTAGCTGTAGGCACCCATTCGAATATCATTGACTTTCTGGAAAAAGGAAGAAGCGGTATGGCCAGTACCCTTTTGACACGGATTAAAGTGGGCAGCATCCTGGTTGATGCCAAGGGAGTCAGTAAGTTATACAGCAGGCCTGGCGGGATGACTCCCGTTTTACAGGTTGTGCTGGCCGCAGTCTTTCCTCTGATAATGGTATTTTCATCATCCACTCTCTTATCACAGCTAGGCCGCCTTCTTCTGCTGAGATTCAGGTTATTATTAAATATCTAGGGAGGAAATGGCCGTGATCATCGATTCGAGATACCATATGGCCTCTCTGGTCGCAGTTTTTTTAGCCCTGGGGATTGGGATCATCATAGGCAGCGTGATGGTTGGTGACAGTTTTGTCAAAAATATTATTAATGAACAGGAATATATTGTCAAACGTCTGGAACTTGATTATGAGAATTTAAAGAAAGAGGCTAAGCTGTCCAGGGAAGAAATAAACAACCTCAGAAGGACTGTCGATTTGTATCAGCGTTATGCGCACGACTCGTTCCCTTATGTTGTTAAAGGACGGCTAGAAGGGAAAAAAGTAGCTGTTTTCGAAAATGCAGAAGCAAAGACACCGCAATATTTGCTTGAAAACCTGAAACTCAGCGGGGCTGAGGTTCTTTGTTATTTTGATATTTCAGATTACGTTTCCGGGGCGGAAAAGGAAACCACAGCTATTATTATCAATAATCAATATTTCAATGAAATTGCAGCCAATGCGCAGGAAAGTGAATTATCCCTAATCGGCCAGCTGGAAAAAATGGGAACAAAGTATTTCATAGTGGAAACGCTGTTTAATGACAAAGTATCCGGCAATAAAGCACCCGAACGGCAGGAGGGTATTTATTATATTAATTCTGCTGATAGTATACCCGAACAGGCAGCTCTTATTTTTGCCATTGCCGGCTTAACGGAGCAAAAAAAGGAGCAGCAGCGTCCGGCGCTCCGATTTGACTAAAAGATACTAAGTTTTAGGAGCATACAATATGTCTGCTATTACCATCCTGATCCCGGCCTATAATGAAAGCCTCCATATCGACGCTACCATAAGGTCTCTTCAGGGAGGCATAAATAATCTCAGGGAGATTCTCGTTGTTGATGACGGGTCAAACGACGATACTGCTTTAATTGCAAAAGAAGAAGGGGCAAGGGTTATCCGGCTTGACCAAAACCGGGGAAAAGGCGGAGCAATAACAGCTGCTTTCCCGTTTGTAACAGGGGAGATCGTTCTTATCCTGGATGCCGACCTTAAAGAGAGCGCCCATGAGGCCAAGGTACTTACCGGGCCAATCCTGGCCGGAGAGGCCGACATAACTATAGCAAAATTTTTACCCGGCAGGGGAGGACGGGGTTTTGGCATGGCTAAGAAAACAGCCTGTCTAGGGCTGAAAGCGCTTACAGGAAAAAGTATAAGTTCACCGCTTTCCGGCCAGCGCTGCATGAGAAAAGAAGTGCTGGCCAGTTTTCTGCCGCTGCCACCCAGGTTTGGTATGGAAGTGGGAATGACAATTGATGCCTTCAGCAAAGGATATCGCGTCCTGGAAGTGGAGACATTGCTGAAACACTGTCCTCCCGGACGCGACTGGACAGGCTTTCTGCACCGGGGCCGGCAGTTTTATGATATCTGTGCTGTCCTGGGCAGTCGGGCATGGAGGTGCTGTCGTTGAAAAATTTGTCTGGCACAGGGATTATTCTGTTTTTAGTAAGTTTCCTCGCAGCAAAGCTATTGCTGCCATATTTTTTTGATTTACTTACACATGATAAAGCCTTGAAGAAGAACTGGCATGGAAAACTTATCCCGGGAACGGCCGGGGTAGTATTTCCAGTAATCATCAGCCTGGTTAGTCTCCCCTTAGCGGCGGCGGGACCCGTAAAAACCGAGTTTCTGATTTACCTTTATGCAATCTTTGCGACCGCAATGCTGGGACTGCTTGATGATATAATCGGCGATTCCGGTCCGAAAGGACTGAAGGGACATCTGGGCTATTTATGGAGGAACAAACGGATATCAACGGGGCTTGTCAAGGCAGTGGGGAGCGGAATCATTACTCTCTGGGTTGTTTTATATATAAAAAGTGTAAATATAATCATTGATTGGCTGCTGCTGCTGCTGACCATTAATTTGATTAATCTTTTGGACCTGCGTCCGGGCAGGGCCTTAAAAGCCACTATTATAATTTTTCTGTTTGCGCTGTTGTTGCCGCTTCAAGATTACCGTCTCCTTACCATAACGGCAGGCGTAATTATGGCTTATATCCGCTTCGACTTACGTGGGCTGGTAATGCTCGGCGATTCCGGTTCAAATACGCTTGGTATGATAGCGGGACTGGTGCTGCTGCAGGCAGGGGCTGTTGTAAAAACAGTGCTGGTAATCCTGCTGGTGCTGGTTCATGCAGTTTCCGAAAAATACTCTTTCAGTAAAATAATTGAAGGAAATACCTGGTTGAAAAAAATAGATGAGTGGGGACGTTAGGGAAACTTGGGGCTGGTTCTTGAATTGAACGACAGCAAATAATAAAATTAAACAAATGATACTGGATGAAAAAGGAGATATATAGAAGGTGAAGGATATCATAAATCAAGAGAGGGTAATACAAGAATTCATGGAACTGGTGAGAATACCCTCATTAAGCCGCAGGGAAGGAAGAATAGCGCAAGTTGTCACAGAGAAACTGGAGGGCCTCGGGTTAAAGGTGGAAATGGACGGTGCCGGCAAACTGATCGGGGGTGAGGCAGGCAATCTGATCGCTGTACTGGGAGCATCCCATAAACCCGGTAAAACCGGCACCGGATGTACCCTCTTACTGTCAGCCCATTTGGATACGGTCCCGCCTGGTGAGGAGATTGAACCTGTGCTGGACCATGATATTATCCGCTCCTCGGGAAATACTATTTTGGGAGCGGATGCAAAAGCGGGTATTGCGGCCATCCTGGAAGCTATCCGCGTAATTAAAGAACAAAAAATCCCTCACCCTGCTTTAGTCGTAGTTTTTTCCGCAGCAGAAGAAATGGGACTGATGGGGGCATCTTTTCTCGACCGGGCCATGATCCGGGCCGATTTTGGAGTTGTCTTGGACAGCGCCGGTCCGGTCGGCGGCATGGTTACCAGGGGGCCGGCCCAGAGCAGGATCAGGGCTGTAATCAAAGGGAAGGCGGCACATGCCGGGATTGAACCCGAAACCGGGGTCAGCGCTGTCCAGATTGCTGCCGAGGCGGTGCGCCGGATGAAACTGGGCAGGATTGACGGGGAAACCACGGCCAATATCGGGACGATCAACGGGGGGCGGGCGACGAACATTATTCCCGAGGAGGTCGTAATTGAAGGTGAAGCCCGCAGCCTGCTGCCGGAAAAACTGGAAGAACAAAACAAACTGATGAAGGAAGCCTTTGTAAAAGCGGCGCTGCAGTATGGAGGCACAGCCGAAGTGGAAATCAGGCCGGCCTACCCGCATATTGACCTCCCCGAAGATGAGGTTGTGGTTGGACTGGTAAGAAGAGCCGGGGAAAAGATGGGACTGAAAATGAAAGCAATTTCTACCGGCGGGGGAAGCGACGCCAATATTTTTAACAGCATGGGCATACCCACTGTTAATCTTACTACAGGCATGGAAAAAGTACATACGACACAGGAGTATATCAGGATAGAAGATTTATTCAAGCTAACCGGCCTGATTGTTGAAATTATAGCGCAGGCAGGAGCTTGACCGGGTACTGCTGAAAAAATTCAGAGGTAACGAATTAATCACGACAGGTGTGATTTATTTTGATATACAGGCAGACGGGTCTGGTTACCGGGGTAAGACCGGCCGGCGAGGGGCTTCTGGAAGTAACCGTTGAAACAGGCGGCCGTGAAAACAAAGCCTATGCTTTTGTGGAAATGACGGGGGCGGTCGAACCGGGTGATTCAGTCCTTCTTAACACAACGGCTGTGGAACTGAACCTGGGCAGTGGAGGCAGCCATTTTGTCATGGCCAATCTGGACTCATCTGATATTAAAAAAGTGCAAAACCAAACGGATAAAGGGCACATCATGAAGCTGCGCTACACACCCTTCCAGTTAAAGGTCCTGGCAGTGGAGGAACCGGACAGTCCTTATCACGAAGCTATAGCGGGAAGCGGCAGTCTGGGAGGCATTCCGGTTGTAACAGGGTCACTGCACAGCATGCTGATCCCCTGTGTCTGCGGTATCAAAGCTGTTGATGAAAAAATACGCATAGGATATGTCATGACAGACGGGGGCGCTTTACCCATCTGTCTTAGCAGGGCAGTACGCGCCCTGAAAGAACAGGGCTTTATCTGCGGCACAGTTACGGTCGGACATGCCTTCGGCGGAGATTATGAAGCTGTCAACCTGTACAGCGGTCTTCTTGCTGCCAGGGAGGTCCTGCAGGCCGGGGTAATTGTGGTTTTAATGGGTCCGGGTGTGGTAGGCACCGCTACCGGGTGGGGTCATTCCGGACTGGAAGTGGGACAGGTTATCAATGCTGTCTGTTCTCTGAAAGGAGCCTCCTATACCATACCGCGTCTCAGTTTTGCCGAGAAACGCCCCCGGCATTACGGGCTGAGCCACCATACACATACGGCGCTGGCCGATGTGGCGCTCGGCACTACCCGGCTTGTCCTGCCGTTATTGGATATCGAACAAAAAGAAACCGTCCTCAGACAGCTTAAGGGGAGGGATATAAGTAAACACCGGCTGGTCTGGGGGCGGGGTCTTAGGGGAATAAAACTCGCCCAGGAAAGAGGATTTGAATTAAACCACATGGGAAGAAGCTATGATGATGACCCTGTTTTTTTCCTGGCAGCCGCTGCGGCTGGCGAAGAGGCAGGCAAGGCTGCGAGCAAAAAGCCGGATTTACCGCACTGACTTGGCGGTGTTGTTTCAATGGAGCCCGGCTTTTATTACTTGGGAAACAAAGATGTACTCATTTTTAAGCGCATGAAGTTTTGTGATTATTTCGTGGGGTTTTCCTATTATCCACATACTGTTTGAAGTGAAATACATAAATAATGCTCCTTTAATTTGATCCAGGTAGTCCCATTATATGTAGACCGTTTGTTAATTATTCCGGAGGGGGTATGGCAGTGGAGGAAAAATATATTAAAACAATACAGGAAGTAAGCGGCAAATTCCTGACTTTCCGTCAGGATGAGGTAATCCTCAAAAGCGGCAGAGAGACGGTCCGGGATGTGGTGCTGCATCCTGGCGCTGTCGCTGTTTTAGCCCTTACCGCAGAGGGTGATATCATCATGGTCAGGCAGTACCGCTATCCTGTCCGACAGGTAACACTGGAAATACCGGCGGGAAAACTGGAAAAAGGGGAAGAACCGCTTTTTACGGCTCAAAGGGAACTCGAAGAGGAGACGGGGTTTAAGGCCCTCAAGTGGGAAAAACTAACCTCTTTTTTCACCGCTCCCGGGTTTGCCGATGAGGTGATACATCTTTACCTTGCTGAAGGTTTAGAAGAAGCCCAGAGCAATCCTGAGCCTGATGAAATAATTGAGTATGAAAAGCTGCCTCTTCGTACAGCCTGTGAAATGGTTGCAAAAGGGCAAATCAGGGACGCCAAAAGCATAATTGCTGTTCTCTGGCTGGCCGGATGGCTGGTTACAAGATGAAACCTTACTTTTTGGACCTGCATGTGCATATCGGTCGTTCCGGTGACGGCAAACCCGTAAAGATAACGGCCAGCCCCGACCTGACTTTGCGGAATATACTGGTTGAGTGCCGGGAGAAAAAAGGGATTGAACTGGTTGGTATTGTTGACTGCTCCTCAACCGGAGTGCTTGCTGACCTCAGGGAGATGGTGCGGACCGGGGAACTCACAGCACTTGCCGGGGGAGGTTTTTGTTTCAGGGACAGGATTACCCTCTTTACAGGAGTAGAACTGGAAACGAAGGAACCATCAGGAGGAAGGGCCCACTACCTCTCGTTTTTCCCAACCCTGGAACATATAGAGAGGTTTGCCCGTTTTGTCGCTTTACAGGTAAAAAACCCCCAGCTCAGCACACAGGCCTGTTACCTGCCGGCCCTTCAACTGATGGAAGCTGTTTTGGGGATGGGAGGTATCTTCATTCCGGCCCATGCCTTTACACCGCACAAAAGTCTCTTTGGTTCGTGCGCCGCTTCCTTGAGGGAGGTATTTGGAGCCAGGTCCGATCAGATTAAGGCCCTTGAACTGGGACTGTCGGCAGACAGCGGGATGGCGGCTCTTTTACCCAATCTGCGGGAGCTGACATTCTTCTCGAATTCGGATGCTCATTCCCTGGATAAGATAGGGCGCGAATACAACAGGGTCATGCTGGATGAGCCTGATTTTCAGGAACTGGTTTACCTTGTCCGGCGGAAGAAGGGGAGGAAAATACTGGGAAACTATGGCCTCGACCCCAGACTGGGGAAATACCACCGCAGTTTCTGCAACAGGTGTAAAAAGTCGCTTATAATGGACGGGCCTGTCTTAAAGTGCCCTTTTTGCGGGGAAGAACGAGACTTTGTCAGGGGTGTACTGGACAGGATAATGCATATTGCAGGCAGTGCCGGCGACACCGGAGGGCAGTACACCGTCCCTTATTACTACCAGGTGCCTCTTACCTTTCTGCCGGGTGTGGGGAAAAGGACTATCCGCAAACTGATTGAGAGGTTCGGGAGCGAAATGGCCGTGCTGCATGAAGCGGAGTATACGGAACTGGCCGAAGCTGCCGGTACTGAAGCGGCAGCTATGATTATGAGGGCTCGCCGGGGGCAGTTGAAGTATGTCCCGGGGGCAGGAGGTATATATGGACGCATCAGCAGGGGATAAGATAAGTCTTGTCACCATTGCCTACAACCTATCGGGGGCTATTGAGGCGGTAAAACTGGGGCGTTTCATTGTCCTGGTGGATGTCATTGACATGTCAACAACTATAGAGGCGGTAAGAGAAGCAGGCGCCGTAGGTTTTTGGGGCGCCGCCCCAGTGGGTAAAGGAGAGCCATATACAAACCCTTACCTGATTGGACAGGCTGCCGCCAGGGAAGCAAAGAAAAAGTC
>Ga0228535_1002516_pt1 | contig 17207 bp, 17 predicted proteins | sample SJ1metagenome_FD_168457 | JGI IMG/M metagenome (GOLD analysis project Ga0228535, IMG submission 168457) | Enriched culture of PCE-dechlorinating microbial communities from Ithaca, New York, USA - SJ1 | ecosystem: Engineered > Modeled > Simulated communities (microbial... > Unclassified | place... | reverse complement strand
GCGCCAGCTCGTCGACGGCGCCCGTTCGGTGATTTCAGCGGCCTGCAACTACTTCAGCCCCGGCTGCCAGCCGGCAGGATCGTATAAGATTTCCCGCTACGCTTACGGGCGCGACTATCATGAAGTCGTCCGGCAAAAACTCAAACGTCTCTTCGAATTTGTCCGGAGCCTCGAGCCGGGGGCGCGCGGGCGCGTTTTCGTGGATTCCGCGCCGGTGATGGAAAAAACGTGGGCGGTGAGATCGGGCCTGGGCTGGATCGGCAAAAACACCAATCTGATTTCAAAGGAGCACGGCTCTTTTCTGTTTCTGGGCGAAATCATTCTTACCCTGGAGCTCGAAGAAGACGCGCCGCAAAAAAACCGCTGCGGAACCTGCACGCGCTGCATCGACGCCTGCCCCACCGGGGCGCTGTCTCCTTATGCGCTCGACGCCCGCAAATGCATTTCCTGTCTCACCATCGAAAGCAGGCAGGCGATTCCGGAGATGTTTAAAAACCAATGGAAGGACTGGATCTTCGGCTGCGATATCTGCCAGGAGGTCTGTCCATGGAATCTCAAGGCCACCCCCCACAGCGAGAAAGCGTTTCAACCTCTGCCGGAAATCGCCGCATTTGGAAAAGCCGACTGGGAAAACCTCACGCAGAAAGACTTTGAACAAATTTTTCAAAAGTCGCCCCTTCGCCGCGCCGGCTATGCGGGCCTTAAAAAAAATATTCGTTTCCTGAAAAACGGCGGGTAATATTTGTGCGCGCGGGACGCATTTTCCGGAAGATCAAAAGGCCGAACATTGCGCTTGCAGGACGGATGATCGGTGAAGGCCGCGGGCAGGGTCGCACCGGCCGCTAACAGATCAGCGGCCGGATATCTTCAACAGCAACTTTACCCGACAGGAGGGCCTCGATGCTTGCACGATGCTGTGGTTCAAAGCGCAGACAGATGCCGCAATCGGAACTGATCTGCCTGGGCACGGGAATGAGCTTATGCGGCAGCACTCCAGCTTTGAGAATGCTTTCCGCCTTCAGGGCGTAACTCACGGCCTTGAAAAGCATGACGTAATGGGATGGCGATCCGTTCATGGCGAAAGCAATCGGCCGGCCCGGCTCAAGGTCTCGACGATATCATACATATTCGAGACGACGCCCGCTCCCAGCTTGTCTTTGACTTCAAAATAGTTCAGGCAGGTGCCGCAAACGAGAATCTCCACACCCGCCGCCGCCAGTGTTTTTAAATCGTCCAGCGTTTCGGAGCCCTGCACGGTCAGCTTGACGCCGGTGTTATAGAAGATCATGACATCAGGTTTTTCAGCCTGTTCGGCAAGAGTGTGAAGAAACGCGCGGATCAGAACGGCGCCCAGTTCATCATTTCCCCGCCCCATTTTATCTTCAGGGCAGACCACAACAAACGGCCCCGCAGAAGGGGAGGACGCAACGCATGACACGGGAACCGCCGGCACAGCCGCGCCCGTCTTGCGCGTCAGCATGATTTCGTAGATGCCGCCGGCTTTGGCCTGGCTGTCCACGTCGCATCCCAATTTTACTCCCATGCGCTTGACGTTTTCCAGAGCCGTTTCGTTATCAACAATGACTTGAACCTGCTCATTGGCCTCGATGGCCTGTTTTGCCAGAACAACCGGATGCGGGCAGGCCAGCCCCGTAGCGTTGACGATCTTCATTTTGCTCGTATTTCACTCCTTGTTTCTCGTCATTATCTTCTCCTCCCCCCGCGGGAGGGGGCAGGGGAGGGGCCTCTTGGTCGTCATCACCCTCGCCCAGTCCTCTCCCACTTGTGCCTTTAGGGTATCCGGGCAGAGGAAATAAAGGCTTCAGCGCTGCTGCACCGCTCATCCACCAGTCAAAATTATTTTTGCACCATTTCAAGCAATGCTTCCACGCGGGTGCGGATTTGCCCCGCATCGCTTGGCGAATAATCCGTTTCGATTTTCATAAACGGCATTTTGTGTTTTCCCGCAACATGTTCTTTAATTTTGTGCGACTCGACATTGTAAGCATGGCAGGCATGCAGCACAACATCAATCACAACGTCCGGTTTGAATCTTTCGATCATCCGATCCAGTTCGGCAAGCCTTCTGGAATTGGGTGTCATGCAGGAACAGGGCAAATCCAGATAGCGCCGTGACAGTGCAGCGTAAGGATCGGGCGTATTTTCGGCAATCGTTCCGCTGTAGGGTTTCATGCCGGTGCAGGAATCCAAAGCCACGATGACGCCACCCGCTTCCTCGATGATCTTGAAAACCTTCGTGGCATCTCCGCCCACCGGGCACCCGGTGACCATCACGCGCGGCGAGTTCTCTTCACCATGATAGACGCCGCTGGCCACGCGTTTTTCCAGCTTCGCGACACACTCTTTAAGCATCGGCAGCATATCCTGTGTTGTGGAGGCCTGTCCCAGATAGGTCAGATCGTATAATTCCAGCCAACTGACCGGCGTAGGCGTCAGCGCGGCAAAATCGAAAATTTTATTCATCAGACGGTTTTTTTCATTGGTGGCCGCAATTTCTTTTTCAACATCCTTGTCGTCAATTTTTTTATCAAACGTTTTCTCCAGAAAACCTTTCAGTTTTCTGATCATTGCCGTCCAGGTGGCAAGCGCTTCGGCCTGATCGGGCAGTTGCGGCAAATCCATCACATGCATCGGTTTGATGTCCGAAATCAGCTCAAACATTTTCTTCTTCCCGTCGCAAGTTGTCTCGGCAATGACCGCTTCCGAAATGGCAAAAAACGGGCAGGTGTCCGTCTTGATAAATCCGTAGCTGGATTTGATGAGGGGGCAAAGATTGGCCGGCAGTACTGTTTCCGCGGCTTCGATGGTTTTATCGGCGAAAGCGCATAAAACCGCAGGCGCCGCACCCATCGCCCGGATTACCTCCAGCGGCGCGTAGCCGCAGTAGATGCCCACAATGTTCTTGCCTTTTTCCCGCTGGGTCTGAAGATAACTCAGTGTGCGTTTTGTCGCTTCCCCGGCAAAGCCGTCATTCACCAAAGGTTCAACATCCGGTTTCATGGTCACTTCCTCCTGAAGGAATTTTATTCGTGCCCGCGTTCCGCCTTCGGTGAGTTTCAGGCGCCGCGCAGGCGATCGTACCGTTATCATCCGGCGCCGGACGCTTTGCCTCCAGTCCTTGAGCGCCGGAAATATCGCTTTGATCAATGGACATCTTCCTCAATACGGAAACCTTCAAACAGTTCTTCCGGAAGAGATTCTTCCTTTGATGCTCCGGTCTTCATCAACGGCACAAGATGTTTTCCCGGAGAAAGGAATCAGCCATTGCTGAAAACCGCAGTAAGCGACCCGGGGTAGGGGCAGACGGAATGGCTTTTTTTCTAAAGTTTCTTGATCAGCTTGTTGGCCGGCCCCAGCGCCCGGATTTTTTCCGTCACACCTCTGACCACCTGAGCGAAGAGGTCGCCTTCGGAAGCGGAAACCCAGGTAAATATGGTTCGATCGCTCTCGATGCCGATGTAAGTGAGAGAGCTCTTCAGCGTCGCGAATTTGCGGCGCGCCGTCAGATTTCCCGAGATGTAGTGGCATTCCCCCGGATGACAGCCGGACACTAAAACGCCGTCGGCCCCCTGCTGCTGAGCCTTGACGATGTAAAAAGGATTGATTCTTCCGGTGCAGGGAACACGAATGATCCGGATGTTCGGCGGATACTGTATTCTGCTGATCCCGGCCAGATCGGCTCCTGCGTACGTGCACCAGTTACAGACGATGGCCGCAATCTTCGGCTCCCATTCCAGATTCGCTGATTTATCAGTCATCCATTTTCCTCCCGTTGGGAATCATCGATCTTTTGTCATGCCTTTATATGATATATAAGCATTCGTCAAATAACTAAAAAGAATATATCAGCATCGATTATTCCAGAGACAAACGAAACCGGACAGGGACGGATCGCCGCCAAACTTAGCGCAAGCAAATGGATCTACGGCAAGAGACATTGTTTGGTTTGCTGTAGCGAACCCGCCGCGATTAAGGGTGTGCCGGAATATGGGACAGGGCCGCCGATCGGGCGGCTTCCGGCGGGAGAGGCGGTTTTAGACTATCTGCAAATTCGCGGGACAAATCTCCGTCCCCGCACCGAGATAAATAAAACGATCGCCGTATGCGTGGGCGAAAAGCTCCCTGGCCCGCTCGCCGCTGCAGTGGGAGGCAGCCGCATGGCGGACGCCCAGTGATTTAAACTGGCTGATGATCTCCAGAATATTAGGATCGCTGTCGTTGAGCAGGTGGAACCCGCCCATGACGAGTGCGATGTCATCTTCGGGAAGAATCTTTTTGGCGGCTTCAACGATCCGGACAATACCCGGATGCGCGCAGCCGGTAATCACCACAACGCCCGCGTTCGTTTTGACAAGCGCCGCCTGCTCGGGAACGGGACCGTCGAGTTCGCCCGTGGTATAAAAACCGGGGAACATCTCCCGAGCCCCGTTCGCTTCTGTCACACCGGCGCCGTAGCGTTGCATGTCCGCTTTAAAATGAGGCGAAAAAGACCGGGGCACCAAAACCCGGAGATTGCGGTTGACGTCGAGAAGGGCATAGATGCCGCCCGTGTGGTCCCAGTGCTGATGCGAAATCAGCAACAAATCAATGGCCGCGGGATCGATACCCAGCCTGGCCATGTTGCGCGATAACACCACGCCGTCGCCGGCCGTATCGAACAAGACGGTTTGGTCTCCGGTTTGGATCAGGCAAGCAAAACCCCAGCAGGTGTCCAGATCATCGCGGATGGTGTAGTTGTCGCAGATAATGGTAACAAGCGGCTGGGGAGGTTTCCGAAAAGAGGATTTCATCGTGTTCATGTCCTTTCTTCCGCCCCGGTCATTTCTTTTTTGATAGTGTCGAGTATTTCCCGGACGACTTGGATGTCCGGCAGTCCGTTTTGCAAACGGACGATCAGATTGCGGGAAACGGCGATTTTTCTGGATACGGGAAAATTGAAATCATAAAACCAGGAAGCCAGCATGGCCAGAAAGTCGGCCACTGTCCTGATGTTTCCTACGGAAACGGTTTTCGTTTGCAGAATTTCCTCCACCACGGCAGGGGTCAGCTCGCAGCTTAAACGAATATGGGGCAGCATGGCGGGCAAAGCGCGAAAACCGTCGCGGGCGACGGATTGCAGAGCCAGATCCATGATATCCAGTTTGTCCGCATCTCTGACAATGTTGAGGAGACGCCGCGAATCGGCGGGGATGTTTTCCGGCAGATGTTCCGTTTTCCGGTTGTGATATTCCACGGCGCAGGAAACACGGTTCCAAGCGTTTTCATCCAGCAGCGCCGGCGCGCCTTCGTCTTCCAGCGTCATCCGTCCGGCCAGCCCGTGGTCAATCGTGTCCGCGTCATGGAAAGAGCCGTAACGGCGGTATTGCGGAAATCGGCCGATGTCGTGAAGCAGGCCGCAGATTTCCGCAAGCAGCACGTCCGGGTCAGTGCGTTTCAGGCCGCGCGCGATCCGCCGGGCGTTTTTTGCCACCCGCCGGCTGTGGGCGTACTTGAGTTCCAGCGGGGCGGGCAAGGCACCGTCCGCGGCGCGGTAACGGCTGACGTAATCAGCAAACCAACCGGCCAGAGAAAACGGTGAGCTGTGTGACATGGCCTTCCTCATTTTTTCTTCGCGATTGCGCCATCGCGCAACGCCTTGTGAAAGGTTTTCGCTGCCAGCAGCGCGCAGTGCTGAGACTCGTCCGGCATGCCGCCCAGATGCTCCAGGATGCTCGTCTGATTGATTTTCATGCACTCCCGGACGGGGCTGCCTTTGGCCATGACCGTGGCGGCGGTGCCGGCGGCATGCGATGTCATGCAACCGTCCGTGGTGTAGCCGATGTTCACGATTCTGCCGTTTTGAATTTTCAGATACATCTCCATCGTGTCGCCGCAGGGGCCTTTGATTTTGGCATAGCCGTCCGGCTTTTCAAGACTGCCGTAATTGCGCGGATGGGTTCCGTAGTCCACAACCTTTTCGGAAAGGCCGCCCGTGATTTTTTCCATGAGCAAATCGATCATCTCTTTTTTAATTTGTTCATCGCTCTTTTGTTCGTCTGTCATTTTACACTCCTTTTTTTAATCGTCTCCGGGACGGTGAGGGCAAAACCGAGTCGGGGAACTCAAAGAATCTGTTTTGCGGCGTCGGGGCCGTCTTTTTTCCCCGCCAAGCCGGCGCTATTTTAGGATTTTCCCGGAGATTCTTCAAGGTTTTGCTGAAAAACGGATCGGAGATGAGCAGGGTTTCATCGTCCAGAAACTTAAACGCGCCGATCGGCGTCACGTTGGGCGTACCGTCTCAGGCCGCCGTTGCGAGGCAGGCGGTTTCTGCGCTTTGCAGACTGTCTTTGATTTCGTCCGTCGCTTTAACCGTGCGCTGTTTCGCCTGCGCATTTTTGCCGACGCTGAATCTTGCGTCCTGCTGCGATTTAAAAGGGATTGAAAAGCGACGCCGAGCCGCTGAGCATTATGTAAGCCAAAAAAACGATTCCGATGAAAATGCGGTAGTAGCCGAACGCCTTGAAGCCATGGTTTTCCACAAAACGGATAAAGACTTTCACGGCCAGCCAGGCGGAAACAAACGCCCCGGCAAAGCCGATGGCCAGAAGCAGAAACTCGCGCGATGAAAGGGTCGCGTCGGTTTTGAGCAAGTCATAGCCGGTTGCCGCGCACATGGTGGGAACGGCCAGCAGAAAGGAAAATTCGGTGGCCTGCTTTTTGTTGAGGCCGTTGGCGACGCCACCGATGATCGTTGCCGCAGCGCGCGATACGCCGGGGATCATCGATACGCACTGCGCCAGCCCGATCAAGAAAGCGTTCTTGTAAGAAATATCTTCAAGCTCGGCATAACGGCTCTCGCGGGCCACAACCCACTTGTCGATTAAAATCAGAATGACGCCGCCGATCACGAGCGCCAGCGACACGCCCAGCGGATTGAACAGGTAGGTTTTGATCGTTTTGTACGCCAGAAAGCCCACGGCCGCTGTGGGAAGAAAAGCGATGAACAGCTTGATGTAAATGTCGATGCCCTGGATGAAGCGCTTGTAGTAGAGCATCACGATTGCAGCAATCGCGCCAAGCTGAATGGCGATTTCAAAGGTTTTCACAAACGCGCGGTCGGAAATGTCCATGATGGAGGATGCGAGGATCATATGTCCGGTCGAGGAAACCGGCAAAAATTCAGTGATGCCTTCGACAAGTGAAAGAATGATCGTTTGCAGAATGTCCATGCATTTCTCCCGGGTGCAATGAGGAGTCTCGTCTATTACGGATCGGCGGGAGAAACAAGCTTTTTCTTTCACTGACGTATTTGCGATTGCCCGTTGCGGAGCCGATGGCATTGACATGAAGGCTGCGCGTGGATTCTCAAAAAAAGTCGTGTTACCGGCAGCTCTGTTCATGGGATTTCCTTTGAACAAGAGAAATCGGAAGCGTTACTACCCGGGGATCTGTGATCGGTTCTATAGAGTTCTGTAATACATCCGGCCGCAAAAAAGTTTCTCGGCCGGCCGTCCTTGCCGAAAAATAAAAACATTGCCTTTTCATCCCCCAAAACGTTATGTTCTTACAAACTGAAAACGGGAGGACGTGAAAATGAAAGCTTTAATTACGTATTATTCAGACACCGGAAACACGGAAAAAGTCGCCCGTGCCATTGCCGATGCCGTTGATTTCGATAAGGACGTCAGGAATATTTCCGACGTGGCGGACTGGACGGGTTACGACATCGTCTTTATCGGGTTCCCCGTACATGCGCACAGTGTTCCGGAAAAGGCGGCAGCGCAGATTGCGAAAATTCCGCAAGGCCGAAAAGTGGCTTTTTTCTCGACCCATGGTTCTCTGCGTGACGGTATTTTGCCGAAACAGGCATTTGAGCATGCGCTGGGCCTCGCGGCAAAACTGACCGTGCTCGGGCATTTCGGCTGCCGGGGCAAGGTGGCCGAGGTGATCATCGAGGCGCTGAAAAAAAATCCGCAGCATTCGGCGTGGGCGGAAGAGGCAGCGGGCGCGATGCGCCATCCCGATGAAAATGATCTGGCCGATGCCGGCGTTTTCGCGGTGCAGATGATGGCAAAGGTGAAGGCTTAGGCAACGGTTATTACCCGCCTGACATCCGTTCCCAGTGCGCGGGGGGGGGCTTTTTTGAGAGATCTGTTTCACAAGACCGGCAATAGGAAGAAAAGATGGAATACGCTGTGATCTGTCTGATTGCCCTGGTGGTGTCCGCGTTAACGTTGTTTTCCGGCTTTGGTCTGGGAACGGTTTTGATGCCGGCCTTTGCCCTGTTTTTTCCGCTTCCGGTAGCCATCGCCGCCACGGCTGTTGTGCACCTGGCCAACAATATCTTTAAAGCGGGGCTGGTGGGGAAAAACGCCGACTGGGGCGTGGTGGTCCGCTTTGCGCTTCCCGGCGCGGCGGCGGCCCTTTGCGGAGCGGCCCTGCTCAACTGGTTTGCCGCCGCCATGCCCCTTGCCGCCTATACGCTGGGCGGACGCGCCTTTGAACTCACGGTGTTGAAGCTGGTCATCGGAATCCTCATTGTATTTTTTGCTTTGGTTGAATTGCTGCCTTGCTTTAATCGCCTGACCTTCGACCGCAAGTATCTTGCGCTGGGCGGCGTGCTGTCCGGATTTTTCGGCGGGCTTTCGGGCAATCAGGGCGCGCTGCGATCGGCGTTCCTGCTGAAAGCGGGACTCGATAAGGAGGCCTTCATCGGCACGGGGACAGTGGCCGCCGTTATTGTGGATGCCGCCCGGCTGATCGTTTACGGAATCGGTTTTTACAGCCTTCACTTTTCCGGCGTCCGCGAAATTCAGGGGCTGGTTTTAGCGGCGACCGCGGCGGCTTTTCTGGGCGCGTTCATCGGCGCGCGCCTGATGAAGAAAATCACCTTGCGGGCCGTCCAGATCCTGGTGGGCGCCATGCTGATGCTGGTCGGCCTGGCTATGGCCGGCGGATTGATCTGATATGGCGGGAAGAGCAAGAAAAAAAGCGGTCTGCAATACCTGCACGCTTAAGCTGGTGCAGACGGCCTATCGGCGCGCGCCGATCTTCCGGATGGTTCGCGAACCCCTCAAATGGGGAATAAAAGTAATGGCCGGCCTGTACCGGATTGACCCGGAAGAATATGAGGTGCGCTCACCCGCCTGTTTCGGATGCCTGCGGTTTCAAAAGCTGGCCTTGAAAGAGAAGTCCGCCCTGTTTCGCCGCCTCAATGCGCTGGTGAATCCTCTGTTCGACGCGCTCCTGGCGAAAATCGTCACGGAAGAAGAAATGCGGCAGGCCACAGTTCACGCCAGCCAGGCGATGTCAGGCCGGGAAAACAGACCACAGCAGGGGACGTCTTCGCCGATGGCATCACAAAAATAGGATTGCATGATCCCGGCAGCGGCGGCCGGACCAGCCGGCCCGGCCGCCGCAGGGTTGTCCTGTGTCCTTCCTTATAAATTGGTAGTTGTTTGCCCATTTGTATTCGCCGGGCGCTGAAAAAGGCTGCGCCGAAAGGGCAAAGGCGCACTTCGTCTCTCTGCTGCTGCGGATATTTCTGAATGGGATTGACAAGCCGCCATAATTATCTTGACAAGTCCATGCGCGTTTTTTTATAGTGGCGCATCAAAAAAGAAGGTCTTATCAATTACCGCATGGCTTCGTGCTTCTTGATAGACAAAAAATAAAATCAAAACAAAAATAATGTTCCCGGGTTCAGAAGATGAGGATTTCTTCAAACTCACCGTCGCGGGTATTCGTGAAAATAAGACAAGTCGGATAAAAACCTGAATTTCCAAGGAGGTTATTAATGATGCAAAAAGCACTGCAGACAGCGGCAATTGCCACAATCGTCGTTTTATGGATGGGAGCTTTTTTTCTGCCGGCGGCGTCCCTGGCGGGAGAAAAAACCAGGGACGGACGTTTCATCGCTTATGACGACGGAACCGTTCTGGACACGAAAACAAATCTGGTGTGGGCCGCACAGGATAATGGAAGTGATATTTCCTGGGAGGATGCCCGCGAGTACTGTGCCGGTTATCGTGGAGGCGGTTATTCGGACTGGCGCATGCCGTCACAGGACCAGTTGGCGAAATTGCTGGACACGGGTAAAACTCAGCAGGCCAAATGTCATAAGAGCTTAAAAATTCATCTGTCCACAAAGCTGATCAATCTATCCTGCACGAACGTCTGGGCGTCTGAAAAAAGCGGTTTTCATATTGCCGGCTACGATTTTTCACGGTGTGAGCGCATCTCTTCCAGAGCGTCCAATACGAAATTCTTCAGAGCGCTGCCGGTACGCTCTCAGGTTGCCCTCCCCGCTTCTGTCTCCGAGAAACAGAAAGCGGATTCCTTTTCTGCCTCCGGAAAACAGACAGCGGATTCCTTCGTGAGCCCGACGCTGGGAGCGAAATTTGTTTTGATTCCGGCAGGAACCTTTACGATGGGATCCCCGGTCGGTGAAAAGGGAAGATCGCGCGCAGAGATCCCGCATCTGGTGACGATCAGCCAACCCTTCTACATGCAGACGACGGAAGTGACGCAGGGGCAGTGGCGCCGCGTCATGGGAAACAATCCTTCTCATTTCAGTTCTTGCGGCGACGATTGCCCTGTCGAGCAGGTATCGTGGAAAGATGCCGAAGCGTTTATCGAAAAGCTCAACCGCATGGAAGGAACGGATCAATACCGCCTGCCCACGGAAGCCCAGTGGGAGTATGCCGCGCGGGCGGGGACGCAAACCCGGTTTCACTCGGGGGAAAACTTGCTGCGTAGCGCCTGGTACTATCACAATTCCGGCAGCCAGACGCATCCGGTCGGCCAAAAGACCGCCAATGCCTTGGGTCTTTACGATATGCACGGCAATGTCAAGGAATGGGTGCGGGACTGGTACAGCAACTATCCGTCCGGAAGCGTGACTGATCCTGAAAGCCCGCCTCTCAAAGGTGTGCGTTTGGACCGCGACCGCCGCATCTATCGCGGCGGCGACTACAGCGATAATGAGCGGGAGTGCCGGTCGGCGCGCCGCAACTACACCAGCTCCGAAAGCCGTTTCAGAGGTCTGGGATTTCGTCTGATCAGGACGCCTTGAAGCAAGCGGGACACCGGGGGCAAGGAGGGGGCTCCTGCATGATTGCTCGGTTTTATTTTCACCGCATCATGCAGGACGGACTTCATAAAGCGTATGGCCGCTGACGACCTGAGACAACACCCGGGCGCTGCCCTTCATTTGAAAGGACTGGGCGCTCAGCTGCTCGGCGGCGCTCGCCGATTCCTCGGCGGTTGCCGCAGCGCTCTGGATGGCGTTATTCATGTCCGAAATGGCGCCGGTGATTTGTGTGATGCCCTGCGCCTGCTCCCGCGACGCGGCTGTGACTTCTCCAAGCAGTGTCGTCACCTTATCGGTGATCGTCCTGTTATTGGATAATTCCGCACTGATTTGCTCGAATAAGGCATATGCCTGCCGGATTTTGTTTGTTGAATCCTCTATCAGGGAAGCTGTGTTTTTGGCTGCGTCCGCCGACCGCAGCGCCAGGTTTCTGACTTCTTCGGAAACAACGGCGAAACCGGCTCCCGCTTCACCGGCGCGCGCGGCTTCCACAGCTGCGTTCAGGGCAAGCAGATTCGTCTGGAAGGCGATTTCATCGATGGTTTTTATGATTTTTGCCGTTTCTTCGGCCGCCCGGACGCTCGCGTTGACGGCGTCCTGCATGTTTCCCATTTTTTGACTGATGACCTCGTAACTTTTTTTGGCTTCCACCGCCATGAGTTTGTCCGCCTGTGCGGCATGGTCCGCGTTCTGGGAGGTCATGGAAGACATCTCTTCCAGGGATGAGGAGAATTCCTCTATGGAAGCCGCCTGCACGGAAGCGCCTTCGGCGAGTGTCTGGCTGGAAGTGGATACCATGCCGGAGGCTGTGTTGACCTCGTTTGCCGATCTTGAAATATCATCGGCGATGTTATTGAGTTTCCGGATCAGGAACTTTCCCACGAGGACGAAATTGACAACCATGATGACCAGTCCGAGGATCATGGACGTGCTCACCGCCAAGGGATTGGAGAATCCGCCCAATTTTGTTGAAAGAGATGTGTTGCCGATAATGATCACGATGCCCGGAATCAGCCACAGGAACAGTTTGTAAGTCAGATTCTTGCCGTAAATCGTTCTCAGGACGATGGCGATCAATCCGGCGGCAATTAAATCCATCACTAAAAGAATAACATAATCCAGAACAAATTTCATAAGTCTGCTCCTTTATGCCGTATGGTGTCTTTCAATGAACGTTTACTGCGTTTACTAGATCGGCCACGCGGGCAGAAAAAATAAATAATTTTTACACAAAAACGCCTGGTGCAGGGCATTGCGGCGTTTTTTGCGACCGTAAGGCGCGAATCATAAAAGCTTATCCATCTTTCAATCGTTCAATTTGAAAAATCCCGAAAGGCCATAAAATTTTTCGGCCGGGATATTGAAGGAGCTTCCCGCAGAGTCAATTTCAGGAATTGACCGATCGATGATTCTATGCAAAATTATGTCCGGCATTAAAAAGATCAAGCGCCTTGCCTTTCTTCAGAGTATCTGACTGTGGCTCGTTGCCGTAATTGTGCCGGTTGGCTCTTAAAATATTCATTTGGGTTCATGGATCGATATGTCTATTGAACAGATTGTCATCATCATCGCCGTCTTTCTTGTCGCGAGCGCGGTTCTGAGCAAGCTTTCGGACCTGGCCGGAGTCCCCGCATTGCTTTTTTTTCTGGGGATCGGCATGCTTGCCGGCTCCGATGGACCGGGCGGCTTTTATTTCGATAACGCCTGGTTGAGCCAGGCGATGGGCACCGTGGCGCTGGCGTATATTCTGTTTGCCGGCGGGCTGTCTACGGACATACAGTCGGTGAAGGTCATCGCCAAGCCCGCCCTGGTGTTGTCCACGGCCGGCGTCATCATTACGGCTTTGGTCGTCGGGTTATTCGTCAAATTCTTTTTGAACCTTCCCTGGCTGCATGCTTTTTTAATCGGCTCGATTGTCTCCTCCACCGATGCCGCCGCGGTTTTTGCCGTTCTTCGCTCGAAGAATGTCGGGCTTCAGGAGCCGCTCCGGCCGCTGTTGGAGCTCGAATCGGGCAGCAACGATCCCATGGCCATTTTCCTGACGATCGGATTTATCACCCTGCTTCAACATCCGGACAAATCCCTCTTCCTGCTGGTTCCCCTGTTTGTCCAGCAGATGTTTTTCGGCGCTCTGGTGGGATATGTCATGAGCCGGCTGTTCATCTGGATCGTCAATCGGATAAAGCTGTTTTATGACGGCTTATACCCTGTTTTAAGTCTGGGCTGGGTTTTGCTGATTTACGGCGTCACCGCCCAGTTGAACGGCAGCGGCTTTCTGGCCGTTTACATCGCCGGAATCCTGCTGGGCAAGCATCTGTTCATTCATAAGAAAAGCATCATCCGTTTCCACGACGGCGTTTCCTGGCTCATGCAGATTCTCATGTTTTTGACGCTGGGCCTCCTCGTTTTTCCCAAGCAGCTTATTCCGATAGCAGGCGAAGGCTTCCTGATTTCCCTGGTCCTGATTTTTCTGGCCAGACCTGCGAGCGTCTTCATCGGCTTGGCGTTTTCCCGGTTTAATCTCAGGGAAAAAATATTGATCTCCTGGGTGGGGCTTCGCGGATCCGTTCCCATTGTTTTGGCGACCTTTCCGCTTCTGGCCGGATTCGACCCGAATCATTTCATCTTTAACCTGGTTTTCTTCATTGTCATCACCTCCGTTTTGTTCCAGGGGACGACGATTCCCTACGTCGCCCGCCTGCTGAAGGTGGATGCGCCATTGATTCGCAAACGGAACTATTCCATCGATTTCGACGGTTCCAGTAAAAGCGATATGAAGCTCGAGGATTTCATCGTTCCTTATGGATCGAAGGCGGCCAAGCAACCGATATTAAACCTGGGATTTCCCAAAGATATCCTGATCACCCTGATTATCCGCGGAGAGGAGTACATCACGCCCCGGGGGGATACCGTCCTTGAGGAAGGGGATGTCCTCCTGCTTCTGGCCAGCGCTGAAAGCCTGCCGGCGGTTCAGAGGATCTTGAATAAAAAAAAGCAACCGACGGATCACGGCAACGGCTAAGATCCTTTGCCGACCGCCGCGCTGCGCTGCATGGCGTCCAGCACGACCAGAATGCGCAGCAGGTACAAAAGCACGCATCCATTGGCGGCTAGAATCAGGCCGATCAGCATTCCCGGAACCAGGTTCGGAACGAGCATGGACGTTCCAAACGCAATCGCCAGCAGATTCAGGATCACCTGAACCGTGAAAAGTTTTGCGAGGATCGGGGGAGTCTGACCGCCGGGACCGGCCGGTTTTTTCAGGAGGGGAAGGCCGGTTTTAACCAGGCCGCTGAGGCCGCCGAGGATATTCAGTGCGCCGACGAGCAGCGTCAATGCCGGAACCAGAATGCCGGGAATCAGGCAGGAGACGATGCCCAGCGCCGCAAAGACGAGCCCCAAAACAATCATCAGGCGGGAGCGGCGAAACGCGCCGATGGGGGTGCTTCCGGAGGCCAGCATCTGCACGGCGAAAATCACCATCAGGAGCCCGAGCTGGGCGCTTCCCGAAAAGGGAAGCAGGCCCAGATTGACGGGGATTAAAAGCCCGCCCAGCAGAACCATGAAAAATCCCATCAGCAACAGGAGGTCCTGATCGGTGGAAAGCCGGACTCCACCTTCCGGAGGCCTTCCCGCTTCCGGATAGGCCAGGTCAATTTTGTTCAGCGTATGGGCAAGAAAAAGAACGGACGCGCCGAACAAAAGCAGCACAACCGCCGTTGCGGACAGGGCCAAAAGATGCTGTTTCCAGATCAGGACGGCGACCAGGACGGCAAGCCCATAGACCAGAACGCATCCGCAGATCAGACGACGGAAAATCCCCCCGTATTGCAGCCAGGCCCGCAGCTTGTCGGAAGCCAAACACATCTGCAAAATCAGCAGAAGGCTTCCCGGGCCGAAACAGGCGATCAGCAGCAGGCGGGGAAGCGGATGGGCGATGGGAAGGAAACAGGTGGCCATGCCCACGCACGCGAGCGCGATTCCGGCGGCGAGCAGCGGCTTCGACCGCTTGAGGTCGCCGAACGGCGTTTTTCCCAGCGTGATAATCTGCAGGGCAAAAACGATTAAAAGCAGCCCGTACAAGCCGTTTTCGTAGTACGGGAGAATTCCCCGGGAGACGGGAAAAAGCACAATGCCGGCGATCAGGAGGGCCATGCCGCCGATCGTCAGGATCACTGCTTCCAGGGATATGTTCGCTTCTTGAAGTAAGGCGTGCGTCGGGCTGTTGGCTTTAGTCATGTCATTTCGCCTCCATGGAAATGTCGTGCGGGTCAGTCGCGTATGGAAGAGGAAAAGATGCGGGCCGCTTTGGGGCGGCCCCCCGCGATCCTGCCGGGGAGCCGCCGCCGTCTGTGCTCAAAGACCACGCCAGCCTTTACAGGCATTGCCTTAAAATTGCTTCGGCGAGCTCCGGTGTAACGTCCCGCTTCTCGCCGAGTTTCGTCATGTTGTGCGCTTTCAGTCGTTCGACGATGGTCGGAATGATGGCTTCCGTGAGATTGTAATCGCAAAGGCGGGTTCCCACCTGCAAACTTTTGAAGAATTCCCGCGTCCTCGCGATGGCGGCGTCGATGCGGGCCTGTTCGTCGCCGGCTGTAATTTCCCAGACGCGTTCGGCGTACTGCAAAAGCTTTTCCTTTTTTTCGGCGGAACGGATTTCCCAGAGGGCGGGCAAAACGATGGCGAGCGTTCGGGCGTGGTCCAGCCCGCAAAGCGTCGTCATCTCATGGCCGATCATGTGTGTTGCCCAGTCCTGAGGAACGCCGGCGCTGATAAGGCCGTTTAGCGCCAGCGTCGCGCACCACATGAGATTGGCGCGGACGTCGTAATTTTCCGGTTCGGTCAGCGCCCGGGGACCCTCCTCGACGAGCGTCAGGAGCAGGCCTTCCGCGAAGCGGTCCTGCAGTTTGGCGCCGACGGGATAGGTCATGTACTGTTCCATGACGTGCACGAAGGCATCGACGACGCCGTTGGCAATCTGAACGGGCGGCAGAGAATAGGTCACCTTCGGGTCCAGTACGGAAAACCGGGGAAACAATGAAGGATGGGCCAGCGGAAGCTTGGCGTTTAACGCCCGGTTGGTGATGACCGCGCCGTTGTTCATTTCCGAACCGCTCGCCGGCAGCGTCAAGACGGTGCCGAAAGGCAGGCTCTTTTTAATTTTCGCGCCGTAGCTTTGGACGATTTCCCAGGGGTCGCCCTCATACGGAACGGCGGCCGCGATGAACTTGACGCCGTCGATGACGGAGCCGCCGCCGACAGCCAGCAGATAGTCGTGCCCACCCCTGCGGATCATCTCCACGGCGCGCATCAGGGTTTCATAAGTGGGATTGGGCTCAATGCCGCCGAATTCGTCCACCGTCCGTCCGGAAAGCGCGCTTTGAACGGCGTCGAAAACGCCGTTGCGTTTGATGCTTCCGCCGCCGTAGGTCAGCAGAACCCTGGCCTCCCTGGGAATTTCTCCGGCGATTTCCTTGATCGTTCCCTCGCCGAAGATGATTTTTGTCGGATTGTAAAATTTGAAATTTTTCATGGTCCCCCCTCATGCAAGATGAATTTCCCGGGGCCGGCGCGGATCAGCATCCGGCGGCCACGGCAGCACAACGATGGTCCGGCTGTTCTGTTTGGGAAATTAATAAATTCAAAGAGCAATAAACGCAACCCCTTTTTCTAGGGAATTTTGGCGTCGATTTCCCGGATCAGCGTTTGCGTCTGGTCGGGAAGAAGGTCAAAGCCCATGTCTTTGCGGTAAATCACGTTCATTTTCTGATCGATAATCAGGTAAACGCGCTTCGACAGGGGGAGAATCCAGTGGTCGGCGTCATAGCGTTTGGCGATTTTGCCCTTTTCATCGACGAGCAGCGTCATGTTGTACAGCTTGTGCTTGGTGATGAACTTGCGGTGCGATTCGGCCGAATCGCGCGAGAGTCCCAGGATTTTTATTTTTCTGGCTTCGTATTTTCCGATGTTTTGTTGAAACTCAACAAATTGGCGAATTCAGGCGCCGGTGTCGTCTTTGGGATAAAAGGCCAGCACCACGGCTTTATAGTCTTTGAGCGTTTCGGCCAGCGTCCACATTTTGCCGTCCTGATCGGGCAGCGTGAAATCCTCCGCC
>Ga0228535_1002515_pt1 | contig 17208 bp, 11 predicted proteins | sample SJ1metagenome_FD_168457 | JGI IMG/M metagenome (GOLD analysis project Ga0228535, IMG submission 168457) | Enriched culture of PCE-dechlorinating microbial communities from Ithaca, New York, USA - SJ1 | ecosystem: Engineered > Modeled > Simulated communities (microbial... > Unclassified | place... | reverse complement strand
ATGATGTGGATGACGCCGTTGGAGCATTCGATGTCGGTTGCAACGAACTTGCCGTTGTCCACCACGGTCTCTCCCTCGTCCAGGGCGATGGTAAGGGATTTTCCCGTCTCGGTGCCGAGGGTATCCATTTCCCTGATGGTATCGGCGCTGTGTTTCCCCGCAACCAGGTGATAGCTGAAAGTCTCCCGCAACGTGCCGGGATCCTTGAGCGCTTCGGCGAAGTTCATCCGGGTGAAGGCATCGTTGTTGGGGGCGAACAGTGTGTAAGGCCCCGCCCCTTTCAGGGTCTCGACCAGTCCGGCCTTCTCAAGCGACGTAAGCAGGTTGCTGAGGGATGAATCCTGACGGATGGTATCAATAATGTCTGCCATTTGATCCTCCTTCGGGTGGGTCTAGTGCTGCCCTTCTATCGAACTGTCGTGGCACTGAACCATAGTAGCCTGTCGTCGGCGGATGTCAACCGGCGGTGGCGGGCTGACCAGGGTCATTTTTTCTCTTCCTTGTCGGCCGGGCCGGAGAATTTTTTCATGTTTTCCAGCATCTCCCTGAGCCGGGCATCCACCCTGCCGTTGATGGTCCCCTCGGGATAACTCCCGTCCGGCTGCCTCTCTCCGGCCGGAACGCCGGTCAGTATCTCTATCCCCTCCTCGACGGTCTCCACGCTCCAGATGTGGAACTTCCCTTCCCGCACCGCCTCCACGACCTCCTCCTTCAGCATCAGGTTCCGCAGGTTGCTCCTGGGGACCATTACTCCCTGGTCGCCGGTCAGACCCTTGGCCTTGCATACGGCATAGAAGCCTTCGATCTTGTAGTTCACCCCTCCGATGGGCTGAATCTTGCCCAGTTGATTTACGCTGCCGGTTACGGCAATTCCCTGTTTAATCGGCGTTCCGGAGAGCGCGGAGAGGAGGGCGTACAACTCCGTGGACGAGGCGCTGTCTCCTTCGATCCCCTCGTACGACTGTTCAAAGCAGATGGAGGCGGCAAAGGAGAGGGGTTTGTCGTGGGCGTACTTCCCTCCCAGGTATCCGGACAGTATGAGAACGCCTTTGTCGTGGATGGGGCCGGAGAGCTTCACCTCCCGCTCTATGTTCACCATTCCCCCCCGCCCGATGAAGACCCTGGCGGTGACCCGTGACGGCCTGCCGAAGGCATAGTCGCCCAGGGTCATGACCGAGAGCCCGTTCACCTGGCCGATCTCGCTTCCCGCGGTATCGACCATCAGGGTCCCGTCGGCGATCAGCTCCTGGAGGCGCTCCTCGATGCGGTTGCTCCGGTAGACCTTTTCCTCGATCGCCTGTTTGACAAAGGTGCCCGTCACGGTCGGGCTGCCGGCTTTCTGCGCCCAGAAATCAGCCTCACGGATCAGGTCGGCAATCTCCATGAACTGGGTGGAAAACTTTTCCTGGTCTTCCACCATCCGGGCCGAGTATTCGATGAGTCCGGCAACGGCGCTCCGGTCGAAGGGGATGAGCGACTCCCGCTTGCAGTGGGACGACACGAACATGGCATAATCCCGTATCGCCTCCGGTGTCCTGCTTACCCGGGTATCGAACTCGGCCTTTACCTTGAAGAGCTTGCGGTAGTCCGGTTCCAGGTGGTAGAGGAGGTAGTAGATCCAGGGGGACCCGATCATGATTATCTTCGCCTGCAGGGGGATCGGCTCCGGCTTGAGCGAGACCATGGTGATGATCCGGTACTGTTCCAGCACGTCCTCGATCCTGATCTCCATGTTGCGGATGCAGCGTTTCAGGGCGTCCCAGGAAAACGGGCTCATGAGCACGTCCCGGGCGTTAATGACCAGGTAGCCGCCGTTGGCCCGGTGCAGGGCTCCCGGCTTGATGAGGGTGAAGTTGGTCGTTGCCATCCCCCCCATCTGCATAACGTGATCGATGCGGCCGAACAGGTTGTTGTAGGTGGGGTTCGGCTCGAAGATGACCGGAGCGCCGCACTGGGCGCAGTTGTCCACGAAGAGGTTCACGCTGTATCTTTCGAAGGAGGGGGTCTGGGTCGGTATCTTCAGGCCGGGGAAGGGCTGCTGCTGCTGGGTGCCCTTGAAGTCCTCCAGGTTGTTGAGGATGTCCTCCTGCACGTCGTTCAGATAGTCGATGACCCGGGGGAATTGGGAATATTTGATCTTCAGGGGATCGATATAGTGTCCCACCGCCGAAAGCCCCAGGTTCCTGTCCAGCTCGGCAAGGGTTTCCTTGAGCGCCTTTTCGTTCTCCCGGATCTGGCTGATGACGTCCGCCAGTTTGCCCTTGAGCTCGTTGCCGACCGTGTCAATCCTCTCCTGCTCCTCGGTGGGGAGTGCTTCATACTCTTCCTGGGTGAAGTTCCTCCCCTCCTTCTGGGGGACCATCACCAGGCCGGAAACCGTCCTCTGGAGGGCGAAGCCCTTTTCCTGGGCCTCCTTTTCCAGCTCGGCGAACAGGACGTTGTTCTTTTCCTGGTGTTCCTGGACGATTGTCGACTTGTTGGTCTCGTACTCCTTGCTTTCCAGGGCCTTTGGTATGTTGGCCCGGACCGCCGTAAGGAGCTCGCGCATGTCCTTTTCCAGTTCGTTCCCCATCCCGGCGGTAAGCGCCAGGGCCACGGGGTTGTCCGTAGACTTGAAGTTGTGGACATAGCACCAGTCGTTCGGATCGGGCTCGTCTTTGGCCCGCTTCTTCAAGAGCTCCATGATAGAGGTGGTGCGTCCCGTTCCAGCCTCGCCCGAGACATAGAGGTTGAAGCCGCACTGGGTCATGCCGAGACCGAAATCTATCGACCTGAGCGCCCGCTCCTGGCCGATTGTCCCTTCAAGCCCGGGAAGCTGGCTGGTGTCTTCGAATTCGAGCAGTTCGGGACTGCAGACCCATCTGAGCCCTTCCGGCGGCACCCGGTATTTGTCTACGTTCATGCTCTCCTCCTTTTCCAATGAATGCATGTGTCAAAACATGGCGAGGCAAAGTAGTGAATAGTCTCCCGGAAATTCAGACCAGCAGGCGCACCGGGTTCTCCAGGAAGCTCTTCAGTTCATGGAGGAATCCGGCGCCGTAGGCCCCGTCCACGACCCGGTGATCGGCCGACAGGGTTGCCTTCATGAGGCGCGAGACCATCACGTGGCCTTTCCTGACAACCGGCTGGTCGGTTATGGCGGCGACCGCCAGGATGCCCGCCTGACCGGGCGGAATCAGGGCGGTGAAATCGGTGACGCCGAACATCCCCAGGTTGGAGATGGTAAAGGTCGCGCCCGAGATCTCGGTCTGCCTGAGACGGCCGGTTCTGGCCCTGGAGACGACGTCACGGCTGGTCAGGGCGGTCTCGCGCAGGGAAAGGACCTCACAGTTCCGCACCACCGGGATCAGGAGACCGTCGGACACATCCACGGCAACCCCCATATGTATTTCGGGATGGACCGTGACCCGGTCCCCGGTGAGGGTGGCATTGAGTCGTGGAAAGGCGCCGAGGGCAAGGGCAGTGGCCTTGATGACGACGTCGGTGACGGAAACGCTGGTGCCTGCCTCCTTGAGGCAGTTGCGCAGGTTTTCCGTGGCCTCCATGTCGATATCCACGGTAACGGTGAAATGGGGAATGGTGCGCCACGACTCGGCCACCGTGGCCGCGATGGCGGCGCGCATGCCGGACAGCGGCCCGGAGAGAGCCTCCGTCGGACCCTTGGAGGGCCTGGCCTCGGCCGGTGGCGGCTCCGTTTCCTGGACGGGCGCTCCCGGCGGTACCGTGGAGGGTGCCGCGGCAGGAGGCTCCACCCGTTCGGAGGGCGCTGTCAATGATTCCAGGTCCTCTTTCAGGACTCTCCCCTCGGGTCCCGTTCCCCTGACCGATTCCAGTTCTATCCCTTTTTCGCGCGCCAGCCGCCGCACCGCCGGCGAGGCCTTGACCGGCGCGCCCCGGTCGGCAGCCGTCAGAGACGGCGTGGGAGAGGCGCCCGCTTCGACCTCGGTCTGTTCAGGCGGCCGGGAAGGCGCAGCAGTTGGACCCCTGTCCGGCGGTTCTTCGGGAGGAGGCGCCGTCTTTGCCTCGGCGGGCGCCACCTTTTCTCCCTCGGCACCGATGACCGCTATCACGCTCCCCACCTGGACCATCTCGCCGGGCTCGGCACGGGTCTCCAGGAGGATGCCGGAGGTGAAGGCCTCCAGCTCCATGACCGCCTTGTCGGTCTCCACCTCGGCGACGATGTCGCCCCGCTCGACCCTCTCGCCGACGCTCTTTTTCCAGGAAACCAGGGTCCCCTCGGTCATGGTGTCGGACAGCTTCGGCATGGTGATCTCGGTTGCCATTGGATACCCCTTGCTCAGTATTTCTGCTGCATCACGTTCTTCACCGCGGCGACGATATCCTCCACCCGGGGGATGCAGAGCCTCTCCAGCCTGCGGGAGTAGGGCATCGGCACGTCCAGGCCGGAGACCCTCCTTACCGGGGCCGTCAGCGAATCGAAGCAGTTTTCGAAGATGCAGGCGGCCAGTTCCGCCCCGACCCCGCAGGTATGGCAGCATTCGGACACCACCACCGCCCGGGAGGTCCGCTTCACCGATTCCAGGAAGGTGGTCCGGTCGAGGGGTGCCAGGGTCCGCAGGTCCACCACCTCGCAGGAGACCCCCTCCTTCTCCAGCTCTTCCGCGGCCTGCAGGGAGAGGAGGGTCATGCGGGAGTAAGCCACGATAGTGACGTCGTCGCCGCGACGCTTGATCTCGGCCACGCCGAGGGGAACGGTGAATTCAGGGTCGTCCGGCACCTCTCCCCGGCTGTTGTACAGGAGCTCGTGCTCCAGGAACATGACCGGGTTGTTGTCCCGGATGGCGCTCTTCAGCAATCCCCTGGCATCGGCCGGGGTTGCCGGGACCGCCACGTACAGACCCGGGCAGTGCATGAAATAGGTTTCAAGACTCTGTGAGTGCTGGGCCGCCAGTTGACTGCCGCCTCCCCCCGGAGCCCTCACCACCATCGGGAGGCCTGCCTTTCCCCCGAACATGTAGCGGATCTTGGCCATGTGGTTCACGATCTGGTCCATGGCCAGAAGGGCGAAGTTGACCGTCATCAGTTCAGCCACCGGCCTGAGTCCCCCCATGGCCGCACCGATGGCCGCACCTATAATGGAGTTCTCGGAGATGGGGGTGTCCTTTATCCGCTCTTCCCCGAATTCCGCCAGCAGCCCCCGGGTCACCTTGAACGATCCCTCGTACAGGGCCACGTCCTCGCCCCAGATCACCACCGACGGGTCGCGCCGCATCTCCTCCTTCAGGGCCAGGTTCAGGGCGTCGCGGCAGTTCATTTCAGCCATGGGCAGACCTCCTCGCCGACCGGGGCATAGACGTCGTTGCAAACCTCGTCGTCCTCGGGCCAGGGCGATTCCTCGGCGAACTTTACCGCCTCCTCGACCAGGACCGCGGCCTTGGCCCGCATGCAGGCCAGGGTGTCTTCGGTCGCTATTCCCTCATCGATCAGCCGGCGCGCGAAATTCGGGATCGGGTCCCGCTCCTTCCAGAGTTCCACCTCGGCCGGGCTGCGGTACCTCCCCGGGTCGGACATGGAGTGTCCCCGGAACCGGTAGGTGACGGCCTCGATGAGATAGGGACGACCGTGTCCACTGACCCATTCCGCAGCGTGCTTCACTGCCTGGTAAACCGCGATCACGTCCATGCCGTCCACCTTTTCCGACGGGATGTCGTAGCCGCAGGTCCGCTTGTGGATGTCGGCCAGGGCCGACGAGCGGCGCACCTCGGTGCCGATGCCGTAGAAGTTGTTCTCGCAGATGAACAGGACCGGCAGCTCCCAGAGGCGCGCCCAGTTCAGCCCCTCGTGGAAGTTCCCCTGGTTCACGGCGCCGTCGCCGAAGAAGCAGACCGAGATCCGATCCTCGCGCCGATACTTGGAGGCAAAGGCCAGCCCCACGGCGATGGGGAACTGTCCCCCCACGATGGCGTATCCCCCCATGAAGGCCAGCTCCGGTTCGAACAGGTGCATGGAGCCCCCTTTTCCCTTGCACAGCCCGGTGGCCTTGCCGAACAGCTCCGCCATGACCACCTTGGGGTCAGCCCCACGGACGATAGCCTGGGGATGCTCGCGATAGGCCGACAGGATGTAGTCGTCCGGGTGGAGCCCCGCCGTGGCCCCGACGGCCACCGCCTCCTGGCCGCTGTAGAGGTGGAGAAAGCCGGTGATGTGCCCCTTGGTGTACTGCTCGGCGCACGATTCCTCGAACTCCCGGCACAGGGTCATCTGCTCGTAGAACTTCAGCAGCTGCTGGTCGGGCAGTATCGCCCGCAATCTGGTGTCCATGCTATTCAGTGCCTTTCTTGACCAGGTTCAGCGCCCCGCCGGCCACGAGCTCACGCCTCTCCCGGCCGGAAACCTGCAGCAGGAAGAGGAGCTCCCGGCCGTTCACCTCAAGGGGGATCTCCACCGCGCCGGAGGCGACCAGCCGGCGCAGCCCCCTGAAACGTACGGTATCACCCTGGTTGATCCGGTCGTAGTCGGCCGGATCCTTGAAGGTGAGCGGCAGGATGCCGAAGTTGATCAGGTTCGCCTTGTGGATGCGGGCAAAACTTTTGGCGAGCTTCGCCCGGATACCCAGGTAACGGGGCGCCAGGGCCGCATGCTCCCGGCTGGACCCCTGGCCGTAGTTTTCTCCTCCCGCCACGACCCCGTTTCCCGCTGTCCTGGCCCGGCCGGGGAAGTCCGGGTCCAGCTGGTTGAAGACGAATTCGCTGATGGCCGGGATGTTGCTCCGGAACGGGAGGACCTTGTTGCCGGCCGGCATGATGGTATCGGTGGAGATGTTGTCGCTCACCTTGATGATGACCGATGCGGTCAGCTCCTCCGGCAGCTCCTCGAACTGGGGGAAGGGGATGATGTTGGGACCGGTGACGATCTCGACCTTTTCCGCCTCGCCCGGCGGAAGGGGAAAGATGATGCCGGAGTCGTCGGTCAGGTACCGGTCCGGGTTGGTCACGCCCGGCCAGGACATGAGCTCGCCCAACCGGCGCGGGTCGGTGATCTCGCCGAAGACCCCGGCGGCCGCGGCGGTCTCGGGGGAGCAGAGGTAGACCCGGTCGTCCCTGGTGCCGCTCCTCCCCGGGAAGTTGCGTGGAAAGGTGCGCAGCGAGACCTGGCCGGTGCCGGGCGCCTGGCCCATGCCGATACAGCCGAGACAACCGGGCTGGTGGATCTGCGCCCCGGCCGTGAGGAGCATCAGGAATCCCCCCTGGTCAGCCACGTTCTCCAGCACCTGGCGGCTCCCGGGGTTGATGTTGAACGATACGTGGGGGGCTATCCTCCTCCCCTCCAGGATCCGGCAGACGGTCATCAGGTCCCGGAACGACGAATTGACCGAGCTTCCCACGATCACCTGGTCCACCTTGGTCCCTTTCACCTCCCTCACCGGAACCACGTTGTCCGGGGAAGAGGGGCAGGCGATCAGCGGCTCCACTCCGGAGAGGTCTATCTCGTCGTATTCGTCGTAGGTTGCGTCCGGGTCGGCGGAGAGCGGGATCCAGCAGGCGCCGCGGCCCTGCGATTCCAGGAACTCCCGGGTCCGCCGGTCCGAGGGGAAGAGGGATGAGGTGGCGCCCAGCTCGGTCCCCATGTTGCCGATGGTGGCCCGGTCGGTGGCCGACAGGGTCTCAACCCCGGGTCCGTAGTATTCAATGACCTTGCCCACGGCTCCCTTGACCGTGTGTCTGCGGAGCATCTCCAGGATCACGTCCTTGGCCGATACCCATGCGGGGAGCCTGCCGGTCAGTCGTACGCCCATGACCCTGGGACAGGGGAGGTGGAACGGTCGTCCCGCCATGGCCATGGCCACATCGAGGCCCCCCGCGCCGATGGCCAGCATGGAGAGGCCCGCCGCCGAGGGGGTGTGCGAGTCCGCGCCCAGCAGCACCTTGCCCGGCACGCCGAACCGCTCCAGGTGCACCTGGTGGGACACGCCGTTGCCCGGCTTGGAGAGGTGCACGCCGAACCTCTGGGCCGCGGTCATCAGGAAGACGTGGTCGTCCGCGTTCCGGTTGTCGGTCTGGAGCAGGTTGTGGTCGATGTACTGGGCAGCCAGTTCCACCTTTACCCGCTCCACCCCCATGGCCATGAACTCCAGGATGGCCATGGTGCCGGTGGCGTCCTGGAGCAGGGTATGGTCGACCTTGAGTGCTATGTCGGTTCCGGGAACCAGTTCGCCCTCAACCAGGTGGGCTTCGAGAATCTTGGTGGTCAGGTTCTTGGCCATTTGCGTAAACCTCTGTGGTGAAATGGGTTGCGTTACGCGTGTATCGCCCTGTTGGCGGCATCCAGGGCCGCCTCCTTCATGGCCTCCGACAGGGTGGGGTGGGCGTGGAAGGTCATGGCCATGTCCTCGATGCCGCCTCCGTAGGTCATGACCGTGACCGCCTCGGCGATGAGCTCGGAGGCACGCGGTCCGACGACATGGACGCCCAGGACCTTGCCGGTCTCGACCTGGGCAAGGATCTTGACGAAGCCGTCCGTGTCGTCAAGGCAGCGGGCCCGGCCGTTGGCGGAAAAGGGGAACCTTCCGCTGGAATAGCGTATGCCCGCCTCCCTCAACTGTTCCTCGGTCTTTCCCACCGATGCGGCTTCCGGGTAGGTATAGGTCACGGAAGGGATGAACTCGTACTCCACCAGCGATGCCTGACCGGTGAGCCGCTCGGCGAACACCACCCCTTCTTCCATGGCCTTGTGGGCCAGCAGAGGACCGCGGACCAGGTCCCCCACCGCATAAATGCCCGGGGCGCTGGTCATGTAGTCGTCGTCCACCGTGACCCGTCCTTTTTCGTCCAGCCGGACGCCCGCCTCCTGCAGACCGAGGTTCGTGGTGTCCGGCACCCTTCCGACCGCAACCAGAACCTTGTCGCATTCAAGCTCCTCCTCGGTCCCTCCTGCCGTAACCCGGACCACGGCCTTTCCCCCGGAGACCTCTCCTCCGGTGACCCCGGCCTGGAGCAGAAAACGGATTCCCTGTTTCGCAAGCGACTTCATCAGAGCGTCGTACACCTGCCGGTCACCGTTGGGGAACAGGACGGGAAGTGCCTCCACCACCGTCACCTGTGCTCCAAGCCGGTTCCAGACCGAACCGAGTTCGAGGCCGATGCTGCCGCCGCCAATGACCACGAGACGTTCCGGCACCGACGTGAACGACAGGGCCTCGCGGGAGGAGACCACGGTGACGCCGTCAAAGGGGAGGGAAGGGAGCTCGGCCGGGCGACCGCCTGCCGCCAGCAGCACGCGCCTGCCGTTGATGAGTTGCGGGATGCCGGGCGCGTCCGGGGTCGAGACCGCCACCACCTGCAGCCCGTCCCGGCGGGCGCCCGCCGGTTTTCCCTCTCCCTCGAACAGCCGGATCTTGTTCTTCCTGAAGAGAAAGGAGATGCCGTCGGTGAGTTTCTTCACCACCTCGTTCTTGCGGGCCATCATGGCCACGAGATCCAGTTCCGGCCCCGCGATCACGATGCCGTGGCGGGCGAAGCCGCTTTTCGCCATGGCGAAAAGCTCGCTGGAATCCAGCAGGGCCTTGCTCGGGATGCACCCCTCGTTCAGGCACACCCCTCCCAGGGTATCCCGCTTTTCAACCACCGCCACGCTCATGCCGAGCTGCGAGGCCCGTATGGCGGCCGCGTACCCGCCGGGGCCGGCGCCGATGACGATCAGGTCGAAGATATCGTCGGGCATTGGGAAAACCTCCTGAATCCATTTCACGGCAGGGACTGGGTGCGCTTCCTTTCACCCCTCACTCTTCACCCTTCTTCCTACCCCTCCAGCAACATCTCCTCGGGCTCCTCCACATACTCCTTCACCTTCTTGAGGAACCGCACCGCCTCCCGACCGTCGATGATCCGGTGGTCGTAGCTGAGGGCCAGGTACATCATGGGCCGGATCACCACCTTGCCCAGCAGCGCCACCGGCCGCTCCTGGACCAGGTGCATGCCGAGCACGGCGCTCTGCGGCGGGTTGAGCAGGGGGGTGGAGAGGAGCGAACCGAACACCCCGCCGTTGCTGATGGTGAAGGTCCCCCCCTCCAGGTCCGCCATCTCCAGCCGGTTGGTCCTGACCTTTTCGCTGAACAAATCGATGGCCCGTTCAATTTCCGCGAAGTGGAGGCGGTCCGCGTTCCGCAGCACCGGGGTCACCAGCCCCTTCTCGCCGCTCACCGCGATGCAGATGTCGTAGAAGTGCTGGTAGAGGATGTCGTTGCCGTCGATGCGGGCGTTGACCTCGGGAAACTCCTTCAGTGCCTCGACGCAGGCCTTGACAAAGAAGGACATGTAGCCGAGGGACACGCCGTGCTTCGTCCGGAAGTGATCCCGGTACTTCCTGCGGAGCGCTCTGACTCTCCCCATGTCCGCCTCGTTGAAGGTGGTGGTCATGGCGGTCTCGCGGCGCGCCTCGGTGAGGCGTTCGGCGATCCGCCTCCGGATCGGCGACATGGGTTTTCTGGTGAACCTGGAATCGGGTTCGATCCCATAGGGCACGGGATCCTCGGTACGGACCATGGCGGGAGCCGGCGGCTCCTCGGCAGGTTCCGCCGCGGGGGATGGCTCTTGCGCGGCCGGCTCCGCGGGCTTGGCCTCTTCCTCCCTGGTAAAGAGATCCCCCACTGGCGGGAGTTCCTTTTTGCCGTTCACCCTGGGTGTCGCTGGTTGTATGGCCTTCTCCCGGGCCAGCTTGCGCGCCGCCGGAGAGAGGGGGAGGGTCGGCTTCTCGGCAGGTTCGGCAGGCCTGGTCGAGGGCGCCGCGGTCTCGCGGATGCTGCCGATGACGGTGCCTATCTTGACCGTTTCCCCTGCCGGCACCGTGATGGAGAGAATCCCATCTGCCTCGGCGTTTATCTCCAGGGTGACCTTGTCCGTTTCCAGCTCACAGACCGGCTCCTCCCGCCTGACCGGCTCACCGTCCCGCCGGTGCCATTTGGCCACCAGGGCCTCGACGACCGATTCGCCCACTTCGGGGACACGTATTTCCATGCAATTCTCCAAAAACAGTGGTAGCTGATGAGTATCCCGCGCCACGTTGGCGGCGCTTTTTTAACAAGGGAGCAACTTCACCAATGAGATACACGGGCATATTTCATTATTCATTAATACTCCCCTGCCGTCGAGGGAGGGGAGGGATCTTTGACTTAAGAGGTACTTCACCCGCCGAAGGCCTTCAGCAGGACCTTCTCCTGCTCCTCCCGGTGGAGCCGCGCCGAACCCACCGCTGGGGCCGCGCTCTCCGGCCTTCCCGCGTACGCCGGGTCCGACCCGATGATCTCCGCCAGGAACGGGCGGAGATGATTCCAGGCCCCCATGTTGCGGGGCTCTTCCTGGACCCAGGTGAAACTGCGTGTGTTCCGGAACCGTCCCAGCTCTTCGCGCAACAGGTCGAGGCGGAGCGGGTAGAGCTGCTCGATGCGGATGATGGCGGTATCGTCCCGGCCGTCACGGATTTTTCTCTCCTCCAGCTCGAAATACAGTTTACCAGAACAGATCAGTACCGCCTCAACTTTTTCCGGCTCCGCCGAGGAGGGGAGGATCTCGCGGAACCAGCCGGCGATGAATTCGTCGAGCCGCGACACGCAGTCGGGATGCCTGAGCAGGCTCTTGGGCGTCAGTACCACCAGGGGTTTGCGGAACGGCTGGCGCGCCTGGCGGCGCAGCAGGTGAAAGTACTGGGCCGGCGTGGAGGGAAAGGTAACCTGCAGGTTGTTATCGGCGCAGAGCTGGAGAAAACGCTCCGGCCTGGCACTGGAGTGCTCGGCCCCGTGCCCCTCGTACCCGTGGGGAAGCAGCATGACCAGCCCGCTGGCCCGTCCCCACTTGGTTTCTCCGCTCACGATGAACTGGTCTATGATGACCTGGGCGCCGTTGCAGAAATCCCCGTACTGGGCCTCCCAGATGGTAAGGGTTTCCGGCGATTCCAGGGAGTAGCCGTACTCGAACCCCACTACCGCCGCTTCGGAGAGGAGGCTGTCGTAGGCACGGAAGACCGCCTGCTCCGTGGCGACCCTGGCAAGGGGGATGAAACCCTGCTCGCTTACGGTGTCGAACAGGACGCAGTGCCGCTGGCTGAAAGTCCCGCGCCGGCTGTCCTGTCCGCTCAGCCTCACCGGCGTCCCTTCGCGCAGCAGGGTGGCGAAGGCCAGCGATTCCGCGGTGGCCCAGTCGATCCCCTGGCCCGCCTCCACCGCGGCGCGCCGCTTCTGCAGCAGCGCGGCTATCTTGGGGTGGGGCGTGAAGTCGAAGGGGAGCTCTGAAAGGGCCGCCGACAGGGCGAGGATGGTTTCACGGGGGACCCCGGTTTCGGACTTGACAGGGGAGTATTCCCGCTGGTACCCGGCCCAGCGGCCCAGGTAGCCGGTATCGGGGACGGAGGCGGACTGGGCCGAAGCGCTGTCTATCCTGGCCGCGATTTCGCCCGAAATCCTCTCCAGATCCGCTTCAGGGAGCCCGTCTTCAACCAGTCGCCGGCCGTAGAGCTCACCGACCGGGGGACGCTCCTTGATCTTGCGGTACATGAGGGGCTGGGTGAAGTATGGCTCGTCCCCTTCGTTGTGACCGTAGCGGCGGTAGCAGATGAGCTCAACCACCGCGTCACAGCCGAATTCCAGCCGGTACTCAAGGGCAAGGCGCACTGCCCGGACCGCGGCTTCCGGGTCCTCGCAGTGGACGTGGAATATGGGGGCGTCGACCATCTTGGCCACGTCGGTTGCGTAGCGGGTGGACCTTGCGTCGGCCGGGAGGGTGGTGAAGCCTATCTGGTTGTTGAGGACGATATGCAGGGTACCGCCCGTGCAGTACCCTTCCAGCTGCGACATGTTCAGGGTCTCGGCCACCATGCCCTGTCCCGAGAATGCCGCGTCGCCGTGGATGAGCAGGGGGAGGACCCTCCGGCCGCAGGTCTCGCCGTAACGGTCCTGGCGGGCGCGGCACTTTCCCTCCACCACCGGATCGATGGCCTCCAGGTGGCTCGGATTGGCGGCGAGGGTCAGGTGGACCCGAGCGGCGCCCTCCGGCTCCAGGTCTGCGGAAAAGCCTCCGTGGTACTTGACGTCGCCGTCGCCCACGAACCCGGGCTGTCCCTCGTCGCGGAATTCGGAGAAGATGTTTTCAAAAGGTTTTCCAAGGGTGTTGGCCAGGATGTTGAGCCGGCCCCGGTGGGGCATGCCGAGAATGACGTCCGTGACGCCCAGGCGTGCCGCATGGGAGATGGCCGCGTCCAGCACGGGGATCAGGGTTTCCCCCCCCTCCAGGGAGAAGCGGGTCTGGCCGGGGAATTTACGATGCAGGAAACGCTCGAACAGGGTGGCCTGCTGAAGCCCTTGGTAGATGCGGAGCCTCTCCCCTGCCGGGAAGTCGATACTGCTCTCCGTGCTCTCCAGCCGTTTAACCAGCCAGTCCCATTTTTCCGGCTCCTGGATGTGCATGAATTCCACCCCGGTGGAGCGGCAATAGGTCTGGCGAAGGAAGGTCAGGATCTGTCGCAGGGTGGCCCTGCCGGAAGGAAAGAGTTCGGTGGGGAACGCCCTGTCCATGTCCGAGGCGTCCAGGCCGAAGGCCTGGGGCCCGAGGAGCGGATGGTCGGTCTTGCACAGGGAGAGGGGGTCGGTGCAGGCCAGCAGGTGTCCCATGTCCCGGTAGCGATGGACGAGGGCCTGGACAGCGGCCCCTTTTGCCAGCGACTCCGTCCATGCGGCCTCGCCCTCGGTGGAGGCCGAAAGGCCGACCTCGAACCCGCTGAAGAAGGTCGCCCATTCGGCGGTGAGGCGCTCGGGAGCCTCCTTCCAGAGGAGGTACTGCTCCTCAATCCATTGGGGGGTGACGTTGTCGAGAAAGCTCATGGATGAATCCCGCTGCTGCCTGCCCTTCGGAATCGGCGTGTCCGGGAATGGGCAAAAAGGTGGCTGCCCGCAAAAGTGCCTACAGTATAGCAAAACGGATTGCTATTTCAACGAGGAACTCCGTGGTACGGAAGGTTACGGTCCGCCCGCAGGGAAGGGCCTGCCCGTTGCAGGCCCTTTCTGCTGTTGCCCGGGGAAATTGAACGTTGTCTTCCGTTGTACCCTTATGGTATCTTTCCCGTTGAGCGCCCACGGCCTTCGGGGGCGTTCCGTCCTGTCGCCCGACGGCGGGGCATCACCCTACAGGAGAACCCCATGTCCGCTCCCTTTACCCCCCGCTCCGTGCTGGTTACCGGAGGCGCGGGTTTCATCGGTTCCAACTTCATCCACCATTTCCTGGCCGGCAACCCCGACACCCGGGTTGTCAACCTGGACCTGCTCACCTATGCGGGCAATCTGGAGAACCTGAAGGGGGTCGAGGCGGATCCCCGCTACTCCTTTGTCAAAGGTGACGTGTGCGACGCGGAGCTGGTGGCTTCCATACTTTCCAGGGAAAAGATCGACGCCGTGGTCCACTTCGCGGCCGAGTCCCACGTGGACCGCTCCATCATGGGGCCGGAGGTGTTCGTGCGCACCAACGTGCTCGGCACCCAGGTGCTGCTGGAGGAGGGCCGCAGGCACTGGGCCGCCGGAGCGGTGGACGGTTTCCGTTTTCTCCAGGTCTCGACCGACGAGGTTTACGGGAGTCTCGGAGCGACCGGATTCTTCACCGAGTCCACCCCCCTGGCGGCCAATTCTCCATATGCGGCCAGCAAGGCCGGGGCCGACCTGCTGGTGCGGGCCTACCGGGAGACCTACGGCTTTCCGACCCTGAACACCCGCTGCTCCAACAACTACGGTCCCTACCAGTTCCCCGAGAAGCTGATCCCGCTCATGATCCGCAACATCATCGGGCAGCAGCCACTGCCGGTCTACGGCGACGGGCTCAACGTGCGCGACTGGCTGCACGTGAAGGACCACTCCGCTGCAGTGGAGACCGTGCTGAGACGGGGTGCGCCGGGCGGGGTCTACAACATCGGCGGCAACAACGAGTGGCGCAACATCGACATCGTGAACCTGGTGTGCGACCTGCTCGACAACCGGCTGGGCCGGCCCGCCGGGACCAGCCGCGGGCTCGTCACCTTTGTCAAGGACCGGCCGGGTCACGATCGGCGCTACGCCATCGACGCAACCAGGATGCGCAACGAGCTGGGGTGGGAGCCTTCCTGCACCTTCGAGCAGGGCATCGGCGAGACCATCGACTGGTACCTGGCCAACCAGGAGTGGGTCGGGGAAGTGACCTCCGGCGCCTACCGCGATTACTACCGGAAGATGTACGGAGGCCGCTGATGATCGTGGTGGCCGGGGCCCGGGGCATGCTCGGGCGGGATCTGATGGAGCTGTACGGGGGCGAGGCCCATGGGGTCTGCCACGACGAAATGGAGATCACCGACCCCGCATCGGTGGAGAAGGCGCTGAAGGAGCTGAAGCCGGAGGTGGTGATCAACTCGGTGGCCTATACCGATGTGGACGGCTGTGAGACCAATACGGACCGGGCCTTTGCCGTGAACGGAGAAGGGGTGCGCAACCTGGCCCTGGTGACGCGCGCGATCGGGGCCAAGCTGGTGCAGGTGAGCACCGACTACGTGTTCGACGGGAGCAAGGGAACCCCCTGGCGGGAGGACGACCCGGTCAACCCCCTGAGCGTCTACGGCCGTTCCAAGCTCCTTGGGGAGGAAAACGCCCGCCTGAACCCGGACCACCTGATCGTCCGCACCCAGTGGCTCTACGGCCTCCACGGCAGGAATTTCGTGGAGACCATGCTCCGTCTGGGCGTGGAAAGAGACCAGCTGGCGGTGGTCCACGACCAGGTCGGCTCCCCCACCTGGACCGCGGATCTCTGCCTGGCCATCCGGGCGCTGGTCGAAAACGACCGGCGCGGCACCTACCACGCCGCCAACGGCGGCTCCTGCTCATGGCGCGACTTCGCCGAGGCCGTATTCCGCGAGTCCGGCATGGACACCGTGGTGAACCCCATCACTACCGAGGAACTGGGCAGGCCCGCGTCCCGGCCACGCTACTCGGTCCTGGACTGCTCCAGGCTGGAACGGGACACCGGCTTTGCACCGGAAGGGTGGCGCGAGGCACTGAAAAAATACCTGCGGCTCAGGAGGGAAAGACATGGAAACGGGTGAGCGTCCATGGGGCGGATATACCGTCCTTGAGGAAAACAAGAATTACAAGATCAAACGCATCGAGGTGACACCGGGGCACCGCCTCTCCCTCCAGATGCACCACCACCGGAGCGAGCACTGGATAGTGGTCTCCGGCACGGCCAAGGTCACCTGCGGCGACAGGGAATACATCGTCAACGTGAACGAATCCACCTTCATCCCCATGGGGAATGTCCACCGGCTGGAGAACCCCGGTCTCATCCCGCTGATCATTATCGAGGTCCAGAGCGGCGAGTATCTGGGCGAGGACGACATCGTGCGGCTGCACGACGATTACCAGCGAACCGATGCGGCAGAGGAAACGGCCTGATATCCGGCCTCCATCCGGAGGCCCGGAATCTGCTGCTTCCATCGATACTTGTCTGATGAAAACCGACTGGCTGTCTTTTTCATGAAAACCAAGCTGAACCTGCTGCGGGAGTTTTCCGTCCCGCTTATCCTCGGCGTGCTGACCGCGGTAGTCTGGGCCAACCTGGCTCCCGAGAGCTACGCAGCCTTCAATCACAACCATTTCCTCGGACCGCTCAGTTTTCACTTCGTGGCCAACGAGCTCTTCATGGTGTTCTTCTTCGGCATCGCGGCCGTGGAGATCACCCAGAGCTGCCTCCCCGGGGGGGACCTGAACCCCCCGAAAAAGGCGATCAACCCGCTTCTGGCCACCCTCGGCGGGGTATTGGGACCGGTCTCGGCCTACTTTCTCCTGAACCGTATCATGGGCTCGCCCCAGCTGGCAAACGGATGGGGGATACCTACCGCAACCGACATCGCCTTTGCCTGGCTGGCTGCCCGTCTGGTGTTCGGCGACAACCATCCGGTCATTGCCTTCCTCCTCCTGCTCGCCATTGCCGACGACGCGATCGGCCTGGCCATCATAGCCGTCTTCTATCCCGACCCCTCGGTCCCCACCGAGCCGCTCTGGCTCCTGCTCACCGTGGCGGGCATGGCCGCGGCCTGGCTGCTCCGAGCGAAAAGTGTCCGCAGCTACTGGCCCTATCTCTTTTTCGGGGGCACCCTCAGCTGGTTCGGTCTGCACCAGGCCCACCTCCATCCCGCTCTGGCCCTGGTTTTCATAGTGCCGTTCCTGCCGCATCCCCCCCGGGAGACCCG
>Ga0228535_1002514_pt1 | contig 17218 bp, 12 predicted proteins | sample SJ1metagenome_FD_168457 | JGI IMG/M metagenome (GOLD analysis project Ga0228535, IMG submission 168457) | Enriched culture of PCE-dechlorinating microbial communities from Ithaca, New York, USA - SJ1 | ecosystem: Engineered > Modeled > Simulated communities (microbial... > Unclassified | place... | reverse complement strand
TTACCCCCTTTTATAAGCCCTCTTTTTTGTTGAGGGTTTCCCTTATTTACTTTGACCCCTCCTTTGTTGGAGGGATCACCCCCCCTCCCCTTCACTTTTCGTGAAGGGGAACCCCCCCTCTTATAATGAAAAAACTTATGGTTTTTTTTATGAGGGAATTTATGTTCACCCCTTTATAAGCCCTTCCCGTTCCCTTGGGGGGATGTGGAAGGGATTTACCCCCCCCATGTGTTATGGGGGATTTGATGTTTAACCCCATTTGTCCCCTCTACATACCCTGTAGAGGGGCACCCCCTCTTAACCGAGGCAAAATAAATAAGTAAATAACTCCGGAATTCAGGCGAGACCTGAATCCAAACCAAATACAATCATATTCACCACATTAACAGAATTTCAGTAATATACTAAGCAATACATTGAATAGACTACATACATTCCCCCAATACAGTGTCCTGATTTACGGTGCTTCCAGAATGAAAAAAGTCATGAAGTAGCGTAAATCAATTCAAATATACATTCATAAACCAACCATATATACCTTAATTCACATTAAAAATTCAACTTATAAACCAACTTCATAGGTTGATTCATTGGCACGGCGACCATAGCGGAGGGGCCATACCTGGACTCGTTTCGACCCCAGAAGTAAAGTCCTCCTACGTTTTTGTGTTGTACTGTGGGTGGGATCCTATGGGAAGCTCACAACGTCGCCGGCCATTCTATTCACATAAAAAATTAAATTGAATCCTTTTTTAACGATAATTCCTTATTCAATCAATATCTTCTTCAATCCGTCCTTATTTTACTCAGTTCTTTACTCAGTTCATTCCTTATTCTATTCAATTCTTCAATTCATTCCATGGTTGATCAATTCTTTGTTCTAATCGATTCCTTCCTTATTCAAATCATGATTAACTATTCTGATAACACAATAATTTGTTCTATAATACGTAAAACCAAATAGCCAATAATAAATCTGGATAAATAACTCATTCGGTATTCAGGTAGTAATAAATCTGATTCACTTCATTTTAAAATATAAAAAAAAGGGTTTTAAATAAAAAAGGGTGAAAAAAGGATTCATTAAATCCTTTTCATTGTTCCTTAGGTTTTACTGTTTTTTCCGGGCTGCAGTTAATCCGCCCAGTACACTGAGAACTGCTAAGGCCAGGGGCACTATTGGTGTTCCAGTACTCTGCATTCCTACGGTGTTGCTGGTTGCGGCGTTAACCCTGGTGTTTGTGGCTGCACTTGCGGGGTTGATGGTTACTGTTGAAGTCAATGATTGATTATCAGCAAGTATACCTACCAGTGCACTTCCTGCTGCTTCATCTGCACGCAGAATAGCAGTGGCTATACCATTGACGGTGTATTTCACCACGGACTTACTGCCAACATTACCTAAAGTGGTGGTAAAGGTCACGGGTGTACCATCGGGTATATGGCCCTTGGCCGGGTCCAGCTGGTTGATGGTAGTACCATCGGTGTCCTGGTTGAAACTGGCAGTTAAAGTGGATGTGGACCCTTGAGTAGTGTTTGGGTCTGCACTAAAGGTCAAATACAACCATGGGGAGTAATTGGCATCTCCATCAATCAGTGTGCCGAAATCTGGGTTATTAGAACCCCACCAGTTATCAGTGGCATTTATATCTCCCTTGGAATTGTAGATAGCACTACCGTATTGGGCGGTGTTTTCCACGATTCGGTTAAAATGCATGGTAATATCACCCTCAGAGGAAATAGCACCACCACTATGGGCTGTGTTCTTGATGAATGTGTTGTTGTTGGCAATTAACTGATTATTGTTGTAGATAGCACCACCGTTAATTGCAGTGCTGTTGGAGAAGTTACTGCCTCCTACAGTCAAGGAATCGGAATTGTAGATAGCTCCACCATTACCCTCAGTTACGCTGTTATTGGTGAATGTACTGCCGGTTACAGTGGCAGTATCACGGTTGAAGATAGCTCCACCTTCATAACCTGCACTGTTACTGGTGAATGTACCGCTATTTACAATCAAATTCCTATCATTGTAGATAGCTCCACCACTACCATCAAAACTAAGTGCGTTATTACCGGTGAATGCACTGTCGGTTACAGTTGAAGTACCCTGGTTGAAGATAGCTCCACCGTTATTAGCGGCAATGTTGCTGATGAAGTTACTGCTGGTTACAGTTGAACGGCCCTGGTTGAAGATAGCTCCACCGTTATCAGCGGCAGTGTTACTGTTGAAGTTACTGCTGGTTACATTTAAAGTATCATAATTGAAGATAGCCCCACCATGACGGGTTGCTATGTTGCTGGTGAAGGTACTGCCAATTAAATTTAAAGTACCATCAGTGGTGATAGCCCCCCCATCATTTTGAGTTGCTATGTTGCTGGTGAAGGTGCAGCCGGTTACAGTCGAAGCACCCCCATTCAGGATGGCCCCACCATTACCTGCATTGTTACTGGTGAAAGTACAGTCAGTTACCGTCAGCTTATGATGGTTGTAAATGGCCCCACCATAACCTGTGGCCTGGTTGCAGAGGAATGTAGTGTCGGTTACAGTTAGAATACCATTATTGTAGATAGCTCCACCGTTAGTTGAGTTCCCGTTAATTATTGTTAGGTTGGACAGTGTTACGTTGATTCCATTGGGGATACTGAATATCCGGCTGGTACCAGTTCCATATATTATGGTCCCGGCCTGACTTTGACCCTGGATGGTCATGTTCCGTTCAATGATAATATCGGTGTTAGCGGTTCCGGTGTAAACACCATCAGCAATGGTTATCACTCCATTGGAACTTACGGTTCCCGTGGCGTTTCTAATGGTTAATTTTGCTGTATCCGGAGTGTAACCATCATTTGCATCGTTTCCCGATAAACCATTCACAAAAATAGCTTCATCCGTTGCAAAAGCAGTACTAGCACAAAATAGTAGAGTTATGGATATGAGTAGTAAAGGGATTAAATATCTGCATGTAATCGCTTGCTTTCTTATCTTTTCACCTCCCTTATGCTGGATAAACAGATTACACAGAATATTCTAACCTATCTATTGATATAAAGTATTCACTTCATAAGCAAATAGAAAAGTTTATAACAATTTTCATAAATGAGGTAAACTTGTTATTATAAGCTGAATATTGTTCATGCGGATAACTATAAATTGAAAATATTACTTTATCTAAAAATTGTTTATTCTAATGAAATTGTTTTTATCTAAAAAATAAAAAAAGTGGGAAAAGAGGATTCATCAGATCTTATCATCAATCCTTTTTTTTTATTGTCTTTTCCGGGTTGCGGCTAATCCGCCCAGTACGCTGAGGATTGCTAAGGCCAGTGGCACGATTGGTGCTCCGGTGCCTTGCATTCCTACGGTGTTTCCAGATGTTGTGGTTGCTGCGTTTACTGTTGGTTGTGCGTTTAGGGTGAGTGGGTTAACTCCTCTGCTGTTGGTGCTGAAGGTATCTGAGTTTATTGATGCGGTGAATAGGTAATTTCCTATTCTGGTGGTCCATCCTGTGATGTACAGGTAGGGATCGCCTACTGTTACGTTGGTCATGGTCCAGGTTATGGTGTTTCCAGTCACGATCCAGTTTCCATCTCCCTCAATTTTGGATATCACGAATCCTTCGGGTAAGGGAATGGTTATGGTAACGTTAGTTGCATCATCTGGTCCATTGTTTCCCAGTTTGTAGGTTAGGGTGAATGTTTCACCAACAGTGGGACTGTTTTTGTCACTGGTTATCTGAATGTAAAGGTCTGCTTTAGGCACATAGACTGTACAGTTAGCTGTTGAATTATTCGGATACTCAGTATGGGTTTCATTTACCACATTGGTGACATTGGCACCGGCTAAACTGGTTGAATTTACCAGTGCAGTGAGATAGTAAGTCACATTGGCACCATTTAAAACAAGTGCAGCCGGCCAGGTAACAGTACGGGTAACTGGATCCCAAACACCACCACCAGTGCAGCTTACAAAGTCTAAACCTGCTGGTAGAGTGTCGGTGACAATCAGGTTACTTGCAGTACTTGGTCCATTGTTTTTAGCTACAATGGTGAAGAGCACTGTTTCTCCAACATTTGGTCGAGTGTTGTTAGCGGTCTTGTTTAACTCCACAGTTGCCGGGTTAACATACACACTGGCTGTACTCTGGTTGAAGTAAGGATATGCGTTGGATGTGATGTTTGCTTTGTTGGTAAAGATAGTGCCCGCTGCCGAAGACGGTATGCGCACGTCAATCAAAACCGAAATAGCATGACCTGGCTGTAATATGCCACCAAAAGAGTCCAGGATGTTATTCCATGTAAGTTTTGCACCTTCTGGAATATAGGTTAAGCTGTCCGCCGGTGGGAATATATACTCTGGTGCTTGTCCATTTTCAAGGGGTAAAATATCTTCTAGTGCAATATAAGTTACATTATCAGGGCCATTGTTGGTTATAGTGATGTTATACCTGATTAGGTCCCCTACATTGGCTGCAGTCACATTGGCTGTGGTGGTAATGTTCAGGTTAGCTACGGGGTTAATTGAAATGTAAGCTGACTCTGAGTCACTGGTAGTGTATCCATCTGCAGTTGCACTGACCTGAACCGGATTGAACAATGGATTCAATGCACCTTCTCTGGCATAAAATGTAGCGGACATGGCACCCGCAACAGTATTTCCTGTAAAGGAATGACTAATTCCAGAATTAATGAAGCTTCCCCAGGGTATGTCCAGGGTTATAGATTCATCAGGTATGTGTCCTCCCACTAGATCACCACCACCATTGATATGGTTGAAATCGGCGGTAATGGCTGATGTTTCACCGTTGTTGATGGTGCTGGGGGTTGCGTTGACAGTTAAAATAACCCAGGGGTTAGCATCCACTATGCCGGATATGAGGTTAGTGACTGTTGTTGGATCAACGTTAGTTCCCCACCAGTTTAGTGTGGCATTCACAGAACCTTTTTCCCTACATATTGCACTACCTGCACTTGCGATGTTTCCAACAAAACTGTTGAAATGAGCTGTTGAATTAACAGAACCTCCCTGCCAAATTGTACTGTAAATAGCACCACCATAATTTGCAGTGTTACGGGTGAATGTACAGCTAGTTGCAATAAAATTAATAAAACCACCATTTAGCCAAAGGGCTATAGCGCCACCATAATTCGCATGGTTACTATTGAAGGTAGAATTTATTGCCGTACTGGTAATTGAACCTGAATTACCACAGTAATTTGCTATACAACCTCCCTGATTTGTTGCGGTGTTATTGGTGAATGTGCAGTTAGTCACAGTACAATTAACATAACCATTATCGGCAAGATTGTAGATAGTACCCATGCCTTGTGCGGTGTTATTGGTGAAGTTACAGTTAGTCACTGTACTAATTATGTATGATCAGTGATACCACAGTAATTCATTATTGCACTACCTCTCATTGCATTATTAAAGTTGAATGTGCAGTTGGTTACAGTAGTTGTAATCGGGCCTTCATCAGCAAAGTTGCAGATAGCACCTCCCCCTCCACCTGTTTGCTCTAAGCTTGTTGCAGTATTGTTGGTGAATGTACAATTTTCTACGGTTAAATCGCCATGATTGTAGATAGCACCACCTCTATATCCACTTCCATTGGTAAATGTCAGATTCCCGATGGTGACATTCACACCAGAGAGAATAGTGAATATCCAGTTAGTGTCGGTTCCATTGATTATGGTTTTTGTCTGGCTTAGGCCCTGGATGGTCATGTTCCGGTCAATGACGATGTTGGTGTTGCCATTTCCTGAGTAAACACCATCCGCAATGGTTACCACTCCGTTGGGGCTTACGGTTCCGGTTGCGTTTTGGATGGTTAATTTGGCTGTTTGCCATGTTTGACCATCCCAGTTATCATTACCGTAGGAACCATTCACGAAAATAGCTTCATCCGCCGCAGAAACAGTATTAACACAAAATAATAACGTTAATGTGATAAACAGTAAAGGAAACATGTATCTATATGTAATCGCTTGCTTTTTTATCGTTTCACCTCCCTTATGCTGGATAAACAGATTACACACAATATTCTAACCTATCTATTGATATAAAGTATTCACTTCATAAACAAATAGAAAAGTTTATAACAATTTTCATAAATGAAGGAAAATTGTTATTCTAAGCTGAATATTGTTCATTTGGGAAAGTGGAAGAGAGATTACACCAATGGCAACGTGATTTCAAGACATAAAGGATATTTAAAGACTAATGAATTAAAAAAGCTAATTATTCCATTTTTTGCTCATTTCTAAATCAGGTTGGAGAAATTATTCTATTTATAATCCTGATAATCTTATTTTTATTTTGAAAAATTAAATAGCAAATTTTAAGATAAACCTTAACAAAGTGGGTATCATACATGAATATTGTCTGATAATAAAGGGGAGTTAAGGGGTTGAAAAATAAAAAAGGGACAATTTTGTTTTATAAGATTGATTCTCCTGGTTTTTAAGTTTTTAAGGTGATTTAATGCCATTATTTTCCATGAATCGAGGAAGTTTAGAACGAATAGATAAAGTTGATTTTAAATACGAACGAGACATCCAGAACCTCACTGAAGAGAATATGAATCAGATTTTTGGCCTGGAATTTGTTAAATCCGAATTTCAGCTCAATAATTTGAGGATGGACACTTTGGCATTTGATAAGGAGACCAATTCCTTTGTGATTATAGAATTCAAAAGAAGTACCAATTTTTCAGTTATTGATCAGGGGTTTGCTTATCTTGCTCTTTTATTAAATAATAAAGCTGATTTCATTTTAGAATACAATGAATCTAAAGATATTTCGTTAAATAGAAAAGATGTAGACTGGTCACAATCACGTGTAATCTTTGTTGCACCACAATTCACAACATATCAAAGACAAGCAATTGACTTTAAAGATTTGCCCATAGAATTATGGGAAGTAACAAAGTACAAAAATAAAACCATTCTTTTCAATCAATTAAAGGCCTCTCAAAGCAGTGAATCAATCAACAAATTAAGTTCGAAAAATGAGATTGTTCAAAAAGTAAGTGATGAAGTAAAGGTATTCACTGAAGAAGACCATCTTGAAAACCTTTCTGATAATACTAAAGAGAAATATGATGAATTAAAAGAAAGGATATATGCTTTAGGAGATAATGTTGAGGTTAAACCTACAAAACTTTACATAGCCTTTAAATCTAACACTAATTTCTGTGACATCACTTTACAAAGGAATAAAATGAAATTATGGCTAAATGTACGCAAAAATACCCTAGATGATCCTAGGGGCATGGCAAGAGATGTATCTAATGTAGGACATTGGGGTAATGGTGATTATGAAGTTATACTAAATTCTGAATCTGATTTAGATTATCTCATGACTCTTATAAGGCAGAGTTACGAAATAAACTCCTAACTGCAGGGAAAATTATGACAACACAAAGTGAAGCAGCACTTGAAAAATGTCTCCTGGACAAACTCACTGATAATGAGTATGAAAGGGTTAAAATCAGTGATGAACAGGGATTAAAAGATAATCTAAAAACTCAAATTGAAAAATTCAACAAAATCGAATTATCTGCTGATGAATTTAACCATATACTCCTTCACCTTGAAAATGGAACTATTTTTGACAAGGCCAAGAAGTTAAGGGATAAATATGCCCTTCAGAGAGAAGATGAAGTTATATACATTGATTTTTTCAACACTAACGACTGGTGTAAGAACATCTTCCAGGTTACTAATCAGGTAACCATGAAGAAGACCTATGAAAACCGATATGATGTCACTATATTGATTAATGGTCTCCCACTGGTTCAGATCGAGTTGAAAAAGAGGGGTGCTGAACTTAAAGTTGCCTTCAACCAGATAGAACGTTACCGTCACCACTCATATCGAGGTTTATTCCAGTACATTCAGATATTTGTGATCAGTAATGGTGTAAATACCAAATATTTTGCCAATAATAAAGATTTAAGTTTTAAATATACATTTTTCTGGAAGGACAAGGATAACCGAAATGTTTCCAGTTTGGATGAGTTTGCAGAGACATTCCTGGAAAAATGCAACTTATCTAAAATGATAGCCCGGTATACGGTTTTAAACGAGACTACCAAGTCCATCATGGTTTTAAGAGCTTACCAGTACTACGCTGTGGAGGCTATTTTAGATAAGGCACTTAACACCAAACAGAATGGTTATGTGTGGCACACCACAGGCAGTGGGAAGACCCTAACCTCATTTAAAGTCAGCCAGATCTTAGCAGAAGAATCTAATATCGATAAGATCATCTTTGTGGTGGACCGGAAAGACCTGGACTACCAGACCTTTAAGGAGTTCAACAGCTTCAGCCAGGGATCAGTGGACGCCACCGACAACACCAAAACCCTGGTAAAACAGCTTTTAGGGACGGACAAACTGATCATAACCACCATTCAGAAATTATCCCGTGCAGTGGCCAGACACAAAGCCCTAGAACGGGTCAAGAACCAGAAAATTATTTTAATGTTCGATGAGTGTCACCGGAGCCAGTTCGGTAAGATGCATGATGTGATAACCAGTTTTTTCACCAATCTACAGTACTTTGGATTTACTGGAACGCCCATCTTTGCCATTAACTCCGTAGATGGTCTGACCACCAAGAGTTTGTTCCAGGACAGGCTCCACAGTTACGTGATTAAAGACGCCATACGGGATGAGAATGTACTGGGCTTTTCAGTGGAGTATGTTGGTAGGTATCGCAATAAAGCCACCCTGGACATTGAAGTGGAGGACATTGACCGGAAGGAGTTAATGGAATCTGAAGACCGGTTAGAGAAAATTGTGGACTACATAATCGGCAACCACGACCGGAAAACCTACAACCGGGAGTTCAACGCCATATTCGCAGTTAGTTCCATTGAAGTTTTGACTAAATACTATGAGATATTTCAGAGTAAAGTACACGACCTTAACATTGCTGCTATTTTCTCCTTTGACAGTAATGAGGAGATAAAGGGGGATGAACATTCCCTTGACAAACTGGAGAGGTACATTTATGACTACAATGAGATGTTCGGAACCAATTACTCCACCGACACCTTCAATGAGTACTATGTGGATGTTTCTAAAAGGTCCAAGGACAAACAAATCGACATCTTACTGGTGGTTAACATGTTCCTCACCGGGTTTGATAGTAAACTCCTCAATACACTGTATGTGGATAAGAATCTCCAGTACCATGGACTTCTGCAGGCTTATTCACGCACCAACCGTGTTTTGAATGAGAAGAAGAAACAGGGAAATATTATTTGTTTCCGGAACCTTAAAAAGGCTACAGATGAATCTATAAGGTTGTATTCTGATGAAAGTGCCTCAGAATTCGTGTTGATGAAATCTTACGAAGATTATGCTGAAGATTTCAACAAGGTACTGAAGTTTTTAATGGAGCTATCACCACGTGTAGGTGATGTTGATAGTTTACCTTCTGAGAAAGAGATAGGTGAATTTGTGAAGATATTCAGGGAATTATTGCGCATTCACACCAGAATGAGTGTGTTTACGGAGTTCACATTTGATGATCTGCATATCTCTGAACAGACCTTCAACGATTACTTGAGCAAGTACTTGGACATATATGAAATCCATAAACAGGGCACTTCACCGGAGAAGGTTTCAGTATTGGATGATGTGGATTTTGAAGTGGAACTGGTCCGTCGGGACAACATAAACGTGTCCTACATCCTGAACCTGATAAAAGAACTGGACATTGATAGCCCATCATTCGAAAAAGACAAGAAATTCATTCTGGACACCATGGAACGCAGTCATGAACTTCGGAGTAAAATTGACCTCATAGAACAGTTCATCGAACACACCATACCTCAGATCCAGGATAAGGATAAAATTGAATGCCACTTTGAAAACTACATAGATAAAGAGAAGAAAAAAGCAGTTAATAGTCTAGTGGGAGAAGAAAAACTGGACCTGGATATCACCCGAGCCATAATAGCTGAATACGAATTTTCAGGAAAAATAAGAAATGACATTGTTAAAAAATCATTCACCGAACGTTTAGGTTTGAAAGAGAAACGTTCCAAACTGCAGAGGATTAAAGATTTGATTGTGGAACTGGTTGATAAATTCAGCTGGTAAACTTAGGATTAAATTTAATTGAGGAGTCAGGGTTTATGTCTGAATATCAGAGAAAACTGGAAACTAAACTATGGGCCATTGCCGATGAATTAAGGGGCAACATGGATGCCAATGAATTCAAAAATTACATGTTGGGATTCATCTTCTACAAGTACTTATCTGAGAAGATTGAGCTCTACTTGAACCAGGAACTGGAAGAAGATGGAGTTACCTTTAATCAGGCTTTTGAAGATGAGGATCTCAAGGAAGAAGTGGAAGCCGAGGCCCTGGAGAATCTGGGATACTTCCTGGAGCCACTGTGTCTCTTTAAAAATGTTATAAAAAAGGCTCGAAATGGAGAATTCATACTGAATAATTTGCAGACGGCAATGAATCAGATTGAAAACTCAACCATGGGTCATGAGAGTGAAGAAGACTTCGTGAATCTATTTGAAGATGTGGACCTGCAATCCTCCAAGTTAGGGAAGAGTGAGGATGCAAAGAACAAGATTATTTCCAAAGTTCTCCTCCACTTATCCGAGATTGATTTTAAACTGGAAGACACTGAACGTGATATCCTGGGGGATGCCTATGAATACTTGATATCCCAGTTTGCATCCAGTGCCGGGAAGAAGGCCGGAGAGTTCTACACTCCACAGCAGGTTTCTAAAATACTAGCCAAGATCGTCACCCAGGGTAAAAAGAATCTTAAAAATGTCTACGACCCTACCTGTGGTTCAGGATCTCTTCTTTTAAGGGTTTCCAGGGAAGCCAAGATCGGGGAGTTCTTTGGGCAGGAACTGAACCAGTCCACCTACAACCTGGCCCGGATGAACATGATACTACATGATGTCCGGTTTGAAGACTTTAACATCCAGCAGGGCGATTCTATAGAAAATCCACTCCACTTTGGAATGAAATTCGATGCCATAGTAGCCAACCCCCCATTCTCCGCTAAATGGTCCAGTGACAAGAAATTCCTGGATGATGAGCGTTTCAGTGCTTACGGAAAGCTGGCACCCAAGAGTAAGGAAGATTTTGCTTTTGTACAGCATATGATCTACCACTTAGATGAAAAAGGCACCATGGCCATAGTACTACCCCACGGAGTACTGTTCAGGGGTGCAGCTGAGGGGGTTATACGGAAGTATTTGGTAAAAGAGAAAAATTATCTGGATGCAGTTATTGGACTTCCAGCCAACATCTTCTACGGAACATCCATTCCCACAGTTATTTTGGTCTTCAAGAAGTGTAGGGAAGACGATGCAGATATATTCTTCATTGATGCATCCAAACACTTTGAAAAGGCTAAGAATCAGAACAGGCTGAGAGATGAAGACGTAAACCGGATCATAAACACCTACAAAGAAAGGAAAGATGTTGAAAAGTTCGCACATGCTGCTACTTTGGCTGAAATTGAAGAAAATGATTACAATCTGAACATTCCTCGTTACGTGGACACTTTCGAGGAAGAGGAACCAGTTGACCTTGATGCAGTAGTAAGAGAGATTAGGGAATTAAATAAGAAATCTGCTGAAGTTGATAAGGAGATTAAAAAGTATTGTGATGAATTGGGTATTGAAGCTCCCTTTAATGAATAAGTAAGTGGTATGAGTAATATTTAGGTGGAAAAATGGGTTCTGTAAATAAAATTGAATGTGATAATTGCTCTTTTTCGGTTACTACTTCAGATAACTTAGTAATGACAGTTTGTTATGACAATTTAGATTATTATGACGATTTGTATTGTTTGAATTGTCAAAAAATTGTTAAAGTATGGAAACGTAAAAATGGTAAAGATCTGGAAAATAAGTGTCCTGAATGTGGATCTCGTGATGTATTTTTATTATTACCTGATAAAATTAATGTTAAATGCCCGAATTGCAAAAAAGGAAATCTAAAAAGTGAATTATATTTGCTGACAGATTAATATTGGTGAAAAAATGGATTATAAACCAAAACTAAGATTTCCTGAGTTTAGTGGGGAATGGGAAGAAATCCAACTTAATAAGTTGTTATCATTTAAAAACGGTTTAAATGCATCTAAAGAAAAATATGGCAGAGGTACAAAATTTATAAATGTTTCAGATATTTTGAAAAATGATTTTTTAACTTATAGTAATATTGAAGGTTATGTTGAAGTTTCAAAAGAACAATTTGAAAATTATTTAGTATCTTATGGTGATGTACTATTCCAAAGGAGTTCAGAAACAAGAGATGAAGTAGGAACATCAAATGTATATTTAGATCCAGAAGTTGATTGTGTTTTCGGGGGGTTTGTAATTAGAGGTAGAAAAATAGATGAATATGAACCATTTTTTTTAAAAGAATTATTAACAACTTCTTCTGTTCGAAAAGAGATAACCTCTCGAAGTGGTGGCAGTACGAGATATAATATTGGCCAAGAATCACTTAAAACGGTTAAAATAAACATACCTTCCATTCAAGAACAAAAAAAATTGCTTCCTTTTTATCTCAAATTGATCGGAAGATTGTTTTGTTAGAGACAAAACAAAAACTGTGGGAAACCTACAAAAAAGGAATCACACAACAAATTTTCAACCAAAAAATAAGATTTAAAAATAAAAAAGGGGAAGATTATCCTGATTGGATTGATGGAAAATTAAAAAATGTTTTAATCCAAGAAATAAGAAAAATTGAAAAACCAAAAACTGGTTATTGGCGATTAGGGCTACGCAGTCATGCCAAAGGCACATTTCATGAGTTTATCGATGATCCAAATAAAATTTCTATGGATTATTTATATTTAGTCAAAAAAGATGATTTAATATTAAATATAACATTTGCATGGGAGCATGCTATAGCATTAGCAGCTAAAGATGACGAAGACAAACTAGTTTCACATAGGTTTCCAACTTACAAATTCTTCGATAAAAACAACCCCCTATTCTACAAATATTATGTGACTTTGCCTGTATTTAGATATGAATTAGAGAATATTTCTCCAGGTGGAGCTGGAAGAAACAGAGTACTAAGAAAATCTGATTTCTTGAAAATAGGTGTTCCAATCCCTTCCACAACTGAACAGACAAAAATTGCTAACTTCTTATCAGTTATTGATATTAAAATAGATAATCTTAAAGAAGAACTGGAAATAAATATTAAATTCAAAAAAGGATTATTACAGCAGATGTTTGTTAGTTATTATCCCTAGAAAAAATGTTGAAATCCCTATTTAATTGGTGATTTGGAATATTTAAACTATTTATATATATTATTACAACTTTTTGTTCTTTATTTTCTCTTTTAAATGATTTTATAGTGTTATTTTGAAAGTATTCATCAGTTAAAGATAAATTATCCATAGCTTCCATATAAATGATTTTTAATTTCTCAGGATTTGGTTTTATATATGTCTCATGAACAATTTTTTTAGTTCTACCTTGCAAAGAGTCAATATCTTCAGTACTTAATCCAATATTAGATGCGTGGAATTTTCTTAGTGCATGTGAACGGAATAATCTATAAGTACCCTTAAATCCCCATTTAAAATGGTCATTTATTTGTTGGAATCTTGCCAGTAATAGAGAAGGCGATAATGTAAATAATTTATCCTCCAAATTGATTTTTCCACGGCTTTTTAGATATTTAATTATTGCTTTAGTCGCTTCAGGATGATTAAATGTGTAATAATATTTGTCTGTTTTTAAACGTTTTAAATACCATGTAGGCACAACATCGTTGCGTTTTTCTAATAAATTTAATATATTTTTTAGTCCGTTATTATCATGATAATCTTTTGTTGCTTCCACAAAATCATAAACTGTTAATGACAATGTTTCAGCCTTAGCAGTTCCAGAAGTTGCCATAAATTGAATTATAGCTTTCATTTCATAAGATGAAATTGATAATGCTTTTTTTATATGATTTTTTGTTGGTAAATCGTTATAATAAATTTCATAATCAACACCGTACTTTACGGCAGGTAAATATGGTATTTCAACTTCAAAATGCTTATAAAAAGTTTTAACCTTAGAAAAATATTCCCTTGCAGATCTCGAAGATAAACTTTTTAATAAATAACTCCTATATCTAATTAAATAGTCTTTAATTTTTCTATTTTTTAGAAGTATCCCCTTTTCTTCCTCAGAATGTGCTTCTTTAATCAAATCTTCTAATTGCATATTAACTAATGAAATATACAACTTTAAAGCAGCTGTATACCCATTAATAGTGCTTTTTTTTAAATTTCTTGCTTCACAAAAACTAATAAATAATCCATTATTATACATAAAAAAAATTATATTATTACATAAAAAAACAATTTTTGGATTAATTTTATCTATCAAATTCAGGAGTAATAAATTCTGAGGAGAAAAATCTTTTTCCATATCTCATTTCTAGATAAGGCACAAAGCCAATATTGTTTTTAAAAACTTTTCAGCGGTTTTAGTATGGATTCTTCTATTTGGATAAACATGAATGATGAATACATCTAAAATTTAAGCAATATTAAATAATCAACCACTTCAAATCCATTTTAAAGAAACATTTGTTGCAATAACCCTTTTTTAAATTTAAAATTAATTATTAATTCTTTTTCTAATTGTCTAATCTTTATTTCAATAGTAGACAAAAAATCTGCTATTTTCTTTTGTTCTTCAATAGAGGGAATATTTAATTCTAATCCTTTAAGTTGATTCGAATATAAATGAACAACAGAAACTCCTTGTGCTAATCTAGCTATATTAGATCTTTGATGATTAAGGTAATAAGAAATGAATAAACCATTTTCAGCTGTTTGGATAATGGTTGTATCCCCACCAATGGCAACACCACTTTTCATAATACATGATGCCGTAGCAATATCGATCGCAGTTTCTCCAGATGAAGGAATTATAATATCATTTTCATCACTCAAAACCAATTTATCATCTTTCAAATTGGTTTTTGATATTATTTCGTTTATTTCTTCTTTATAAATAGTGTATAATTCGCCATATCTTATACAATCTATTCCATCGCGAGAAATATCATTTTTAGAAATTCCTTTCCCTTTAGAAAATTTAGAAATATCATCTAGTTTTTTCTTTTCCCATTCAGGATAATCTTCCCCTTTTTTATTTTTAAATCTTATTTTTTGGTTGAAAATTTGTTGTGTGATTCCTTTTTTGTAGGTTTCCCACAGTTTTTGTTTTGTCTCTAACAAAATTATTTTTAACAAAAATTTGTCTCTAACAAAATTATTTTTAACAAAAATTTGTCTCTAACAAAATTATTTTTAACAAAAATTTGTCTCTAACAAAACAATCTTCCGATCAATTTGAGATAAAAAGGAAGCAATTTTTTTTTGTTCATTGAGTTCAGGAATATTGACGTTTAAATTTTTTATATCTAATGAATTTATAGCTTCAAAAGTGCTTCCTTGAGATAGTTTTTTCCAAACATTTCTCTCTTTTAAATTTTCCAATAAATAATAAACAAATATGTTACCTTTGATGGAGCATACACCACGACCAATACATGCAAAGTAATTATTGATTGCTATATCACCTACAGGAGCTCTAACAGTCATGATAATGTTTCCAGGTTCGGAAGTTTTTGTAATTTCTTTAGTGAAAATTCTTGGAACAACTTTACCATTTTCCAAGTCAGCATTTCCTTGAATTAAAATTGTGTCATTTGGATTTTCAGTATAATTTTTCGATGAAGGGGATTGGCCCATATCAATTGAACAAAAATTTCCGAATTTCTTCTCTTTCCACTCTCCACTAAACTCTGGAAATCTTAATTTAGGTTTAATCATTCGCACACCCTTAAATTTAACTAAATTCTCTCTATTAATTGTTTTTGTAGAATATGGGAACGTTTCTTGTTCTAATTTGTTACTAATGTAGGTTCTACTTCTCATCTCTAATTCAAAGGTATTATTGATATTTAACTACTTTAATTGCTAAATGGCTGTAAATTTAATGGGGTTTCAATGATTATTAATATTCTTAGTTCGTTAATATGCTTTGTTTTAGCAAAACAAAGACATGTTGTGTTAAAAAATTTTCATAAAAATTGTCAACACCCCATAGGTTATAACTCCTCATATCTATTAGTTTTAAATAGTAGTATTTTATATATAATCTTTTAATAAAAGTCTGATCTACAAACAAAATTGTTTACAATGTAGACTTTTTAAAAAGAAGTTTGTATAGTTTTCTATTATTATAGCATTTCTAATGTATTGATTCTCAAGAATTCATCCTCTATGAAAACTTTTACAAATTTCAAGAGGATAAAATTATGGACTCAATTGGTTTAGCTACTTATTCCATTCAGGTTAGAGAAAAACATAGTAAAAAAATCTTTTTTAATTTTGATAAATTACCTAAAGAATATCCTAACCTAGAAAATTTTGAGGATCTTAAAAAAAACCCATATTATGATTTGATGGATATATTAAATGAGATATTTGAAGTTGGAGATAGACATATCCACAAAAAACATGAAAAAATAATTAAATTATTAAAATGGGAATCAGAGAAATCAAGAGTAGTTTATGGTTTATTTGGTTATGGGAATTATGGATCTGAAAGTGAAGTTGTTGATACAAAGGTTAAGGACTATTCAGAAACACTTGAACAAAGCAAAGGCGTGATAAAACCTTTTTATTTCCTATTTAAACTTCCTAAGGGAAGTAATTTGGGAATGTTAATTATTGAAAGAAAGAGTGTTTCAGGTTTAAAAGTTATTTTAAATCAATGGATTAATCAATTACTAAAAAATAGCAATTATAAAAATTTCGTTGTTGATATAAATAGTATGATAAATGAAGAAATGTTGAATAAGTATTTTAATGAAGGTCAACTCCACAGTTTAAGGTACATTAAACATTCTATTCCAAAGGATTATTATGACGATATAAAAACTACAGAAGGTAAAATAGAAACAAAAATTTCGCTTAATAATCCAGAAAATATACCTTCATCTATAAAAAATAGATTATTGGGATCAGTCAGTAAAGAAAAAGATAACAGTTATTTAAAAACAGGGTGTCTGATCTAGTGCGAAAATTCACCAGTTATTTGACTTTAATTTCACACACAAACGATTATTTAAATTTCCCTGATAAAAGTACAATTGAATATTCATCATATATTAAAAATAGGCC
>Ga0228535_1002513_pt1 | contig 17230 bp, 16 predicted proteins | sample SJ1metagenome_FD_168457 | JGI IMG/M metagenome (GOLD analysis project Ga0228535, IMG submission 168457) | Enriched culture of PCE-dechlorinating microbial communities from Ithaca, New York, USA - SJ1 | ecosystem: Engineered > Modeled > Simulated communities (microbial... > Unclassified | place... | reverse complement strand
TACGTCCTGTATGTGCCGCTTCGCCGAATAAATCCGCTCTGTTGCCAGTCCAGCCAGGCTTAGAGCGTTATTGGATCGAATCCAATGACAATTTTGGGTTTAACTTCTCATGATGAATCGTGAAGAGGTTTTGCGATGGCTGCATGAGACGGACCCGACACGTCTTGCCGATTTGTATGCTCGTGCCGATGCCGTACGCAGGGATTGTGTCGGCGATGAGATTCATCTCCGCGGACTGGTTGAAATCTCGAATTACTGCCTTCAGAACTGCGCCTATTGCGGTCTGCGCCGGGAGAATATCGCTGTTGAACGGTATCGCATGAGTGATCTTGAAATCATGGATTGCGTGCAGGAAGCGGTGCGACGCGGATATGGAACGATTGTCCTGCAGTCAGGGGAAGATTATGGGTTGGAGACCGGATGGATTGCAGACCTGGTCCGGAAGATCAAGGCCGGGACATCGCTTGCGGTGACCCTGAGTCTCGGTGAGCGGTTCCCCGAGGAGCTCGCTGCGTGGCGGGAGGCAGGAGCGGATCGCTATCTCCTGAAGTTTGAGACTTCCGACGATGAATTGTACGAACGGATTCATCCTGCGTTGCCCAACAGGGCATACTCAAGAAAGGGATTGCTCCGCATTCTCAAGGATCTCGGGTATGAAGTCGGCAGCGGCGTGATGGTCGGCCTGCCGGGGCAGAGTTATCAAGCCTTGGCGAACGATCTGTTTCTGTTCCGGGAAATGGGCCTGGACATGATCGGGGCGGGGCCGTTCCTCCCCCATCCGCAGACTCCGCTCGGGCAGGACGCAACCTATGCGACGCTGCCGCCGGAGGAGCAGGTGCCGGCCACCGAGGAGATGGCATATAAAGTGGTCGCCTTGACCCGAATACTCTGTCCGAACGCGAATATTCCGAGCACCACGTCGCTGGCGTCGCTGAACCGCGAAGCAGGCCGGAGGCTGGCGCTGCAGCGGGGAGCGAACGTTGTGATGCCGAATCTGACGCCGGGGACCTATCGCCTCTGTTACGAGATTTATCCGGAAAAGCTCTGTTTTCATGAAGATCCTGATTTTGAACATGCGCAGCTCATGCAGTTGTTTGCTGACCTCGGTCGTCCTGTCGGCAAGGGACCAGGGGGGAGGCCGGTGGATATCGCCAAGGGCAAGGAGAGTTCTTTATGAGTGAAGAACAGGTAAAAAAGGTCGTGATTTCGATGTGCATGGGAAGTTCGTGTTTCCCCCGCGGCAATGATGAAAACATGGACCTCATCAGACACTATCTGAAGGTGCATAACCTTGATCACTGTGTTGAGCTGAAAGGACATCGCTGTCAGGACAATTGTCATCTCGGCCCGAACATCATCGTGGACGGAAAGCAGTATACCCAAGCGAATCCAGGCCTATTCCCCGCAATCCTGCGGGAACTTCTCCCCTACCTTGAGGGCATGTGCCGCAAGACCCCGGCTGCCGATGACGACACGAAAGGCCTGTCATGAGTGCGGCTACGGAGCGAATGGAGATCCCCATGGAAAAAAATTATCCGATTTATACCAAGAAGACCGAGTGTCAGGACTGCTATAAATGCGTCCGGGAGTGCCCGGTCAAGGCAATCAAGGTGGAGGACGGTTACGCTTCCATCATCAACGAACTCTGTGTGCTCTGCGGGCATTGCGTTGATGTCTGTCCGAGCGGGGCAAAACAGGTTCGCGACGATGTGCCGGCAGCCCGCCGTCTTCTTGCCGAAAAGACACGGGTTATTGTGTCTCTGGCCCCCTCCTTTGTCAGTGAGTTCCCCGATCTGCGTCCCGGGCAACTGATAGCGGCGATCAGGAGACTCGGTTTTTTCGGCGTCTCCGAAACGGCGATGGGCGCCGAACAGGTGAGTGCCCATGTCGGCGGCCTGCTTGAACGATCCAGCGGAGAAATTTTCATTTCATCGGCATGCCCCACGGCAGTCGAATATCTCCGGAAATATGAGCCCCGCTACGCACCGCATATCACCGGTTTTCTTTCGCCGCTCCTTTCGCATGCGCGCCTGCTTCGCGCGCATTTCGGAAATGACATCGGAGTGGTTTTTATCGGCCCCTGCATTGCGAAAAAACTGGAATCCGACACGCACCCTGAACTGGTAGAAGTAGCCCTGACGTTTGAAGATCTTCGCCGGTGGTTCGAAGAGGCCCAGATCGATGTTGAAGCGATCCGCGAACGGGGAGAGGACTTTTTCATTCCGCGCCGGTCGCGCGAGGGAGCGCTTTACCCGATCGAAGGCGGCATGATCGCCAGCATTCAGGGGCAGAAGCAGGGCAAGCTGCAGACACACTTTATCCAGTTTTCGGGCATACGCCGCTTCAGCAAGGCGCTGAACGGTGTGGAAGACATGAAGCCGAAAGAGAGTCTGTTTGTGGAATTGCTCGCCTGTTTCGGAGGCTGCGTCAACGGCCCGAAGAGCGAGAATCGTGTCTCGACCGTATGCAAGCATTACCGGATCGCCCATTATGCCGAGGCTGCAGCAGAAGTCTCCGATACGGAGCTGATGATTGCCGAGGAATACGCCCCTGCCCCCGTGCCGTATGAAGATATTACCGATGATCGTATCCGGGAAGCCCTGCGGCAGGTCGGCAAGGTATCCGAGACTGATGAGTTGAACTGCGGCGGGTGCGGTTACGATTCGTGCCGGGATTTCGCCCGCGCCATTATCGAGGAAAAGGCGGAGCTGGCGATGTGTGTTTCCTACATGCGGACGCTTGCCCAGAAAAAGGCACATATCCTGATCCAGAAAATGCCGTCGGCAGTGGTGATCGTCGATCAGAACATGAAGATCGTCGAGTGCAATCCGAACTTTGTATCGTTGTTCGGTTCCGGCATCGAGGCCGATGAAACCAACAGCGGACGGCAGCTTGAGGGAGAACATCTGGAGGCGGTGATGCCGTTTCATCGGCTTTTCCAGAGCATTCTCAGAAGCGGAGAAGACCTTATCGAAAAAGATGTCCGCTTCAAGGGCCGGTTTTTGCACGCAATGGTTTTCACCATCGAAAAACAGACGCTGGTCGGCGCCCTCTTTGAAGATATCACCAATCCCGCCATGCAGCGGGAACAGATCATCAAGCGGGCGCGGCATGTCATTCAGCAGAACCTGACGACCGTACAGAAAATCGCATACCTGATCGGCGAGAATGCGGCAGAGTCGGAGATCATTCTGAACTCGATTGTCGAATCGTTCTCTCCGGCGGACGAAGAATCATCCAATGATTAATCTCCAGGATAAGAACGTCATCGAAGTCGATCACTTTCAGACCGCCAAGCGGCAACAGTTTGTCTCCGGCGACATTTTCCTGTCGCAGCGGCTGAAGGACGAAGACCGCGTGATTTCGGTGCTTGCGGACGGACTCGGCAGCGGCGTCAAGGCGAGCGTTCTTGCCACGCTGACCGCAACCATGGCGCTCAAGTATACCGCCAGTTCCAAGGATATCCGGTCATCCGCCGAGATCATCATGAATACCCTTCCGGTCTGCAGCGTGCGCAAGATCAGCTACTCCACCTTCACGGTCGTCGATATCGACCTTTCGGGGCGTGCGCGCATTATCGAGCACGGGAACCCGCCGTTCATTTTCTGGCGCGACGGGCGTGAGATCATGGTTGCCAAACAGGATCTCGCGCTGAAGAAATGGAGCGATCGGGTCATTCAGTATTCGGAATTTGACGTGCAGCTGGGTGACCGGCTCATTTTCTTTTCCGATGGAATATCGCAGGCCGGCATGGGCAACGTCGATACCCCGCTGGGTTGGGGAGAGGGCGTCAAGCCTTTTATTGAGCGGATCATTGCCGCCGACGGGAACATTTCAGCGCATATGCTCGCGCGGCGGATTGTACGGCGTGCGGTCCAGATGGACGGACGGGGGGCTCTGGACGATATAACCTGCAGTGTCATTTATTATCGTCAGCCCCGGCAGCTGTTGCTGGTGACCGGTCCGCCCTTTGCCCGGGAACGTGACGCCGAGCTGGCGAGATTCATCGACACCTTTCCCGGAAAGCGTGTTATCAGCGGCGGGACGACCGCAAATATCATTGCGCGCCACCTTGACCGTGAGATCGATACGGATATGGACTTCCGCGCTCCGGGGGTTCCTCCCGGCGCAACCATGGAAGGCATGGATCTGATTACAGAGGGCACGCTGACGCTGAATCGGGTGGCAGGCCTGCTGGAGTCCGGCGCGCTGCCGGAAGACGAACCGAAGGATCCGGCATCAGCGCTCTTCTCGATGCTGCTCGACAGCGATATCGTCTACTGCATTGTTGGCACACGCATCAATGAAGCGCATCAGGATCCGAACATTCCGGTGGAGCTGGACCTGCGGAGAAACATCATCCGCAGGATCATCGATCAGCTCGAAAAGCAGCACTGCAAGGAGACGTTCGTCAAGTTTATCTGATGCGATCCTTGCAGTGATCGGTCAGGTTGCGCTGCCGGCTTTCTTCAGTGCGCCAGCGGCTACCTTTGGGTTGACCATGATGCCCGGGCCTGCAATGCAGCCCCCGGCGCACGCCATCCCTTCAATCAGATCGAACTTCTCCTGACGCGCTGTCTGAAATGTTTCCTTGCCTTCCGCAAGCCCGTCCATTCTGAGCGTCCGCAGTTCACGCGTGCAGAGCTCTTTGACCGCAGCCGTGACACCTCCGGCTGCAGCAAAGCCCCATCCGAGCCTGCTGCCTTCGACGGTTGCATCTTCCTGAGCGGCAGGCTCAATGCCTTTCGCGATGAAGAGCGCTCCGAGTTCTTCAAACGTGAGCACGTAGTCGACAAAAGGGCCTTTCGATGCCTCGAGTTTTTTGGCGATGCATGGACCGATGAACGCGATTTTTCCAGCACCGGTTTTCAGGTGCTTTGCAAGGGCAATCATGGGAGACGGAGCCGGCGAAATCCTGTCGGTAAAATCAGGCTGGTTTTTCCCGATGTAGTCGACAAACGCCGGGCAGCACGAGGTGGTTACCGTGCCGGCGGTATGTTCCAGAAAATGCGCTTCCTCTTCGGCGACCTCATCTGCGCCGGCGGCTACCGCAACCGCATCGGAGAAACCGGCTTTCTTCAGGGCGTTCTTGATCTGTCCCAGCGTAACCTTCGGCCCGAACTGGGCGACAATCGCGGGCGCAAATATGGCGATGATCTCTTCTCCCCGCCGGATGCCGGCGAGCGTCCTGAGCAGGTGGGAAGGCGACTCAGTCGCCCCGAACGGGCAGGCCACATAGCAAGCGCCGCAGCTGACGCAGCGGGAGTAGTCAATGTCCGCAGCGAAGCTTGCGTCTTTTGCAATGGCCTGCAGGGCACAGGAGCGTTCGCAGGGCCGCTCGAGCTTCACAATGGCGTAGAAACTACATGCCTTTGCGCAGAGTCCGCAACCGATACACTGGTCGATATTGATGACCGCGCGGTCATTTTGTATCTCGACCGCCTTTTTCGGGCAGGCGTTATAACAGGAGTGGGCCACGCAGTTCCGGCAGAGGTCGGTTGCATAATATCGTCCGGACGGGCAGGAGTCGCATGCCTCCTTGATCACCTGCACAAACCGGTCGTGCGAGACGAGGTCGCTCTTCATGCCGAGAATGTCGTCGATGAGCGACGGCAATTCATACAGCTCCAGTTCACGGGAACGTTCGTAATCCATGCCCAGATACATCTTCGTTCGCTGTTTCATGACCTCCCGCTCATGATAGACACTGCTCCGGTAGGTTCCGTGCGGTCCGGGAAGCAGCATTTTGGGAATGCCGGCAAGGTGTTCCTGCAGAGTTCCCTTTTCGTACATTTGCGCCAGTGTCATCATGAGCTGGCGCCGGATTTTCATGATTTCACTGAAGACGAAATTTCTCATGACCGCTCGCTTTCCGCAGTTTTCAGAATGAGCGCCTTCATCCGGGAAGGGTTCATATCCTGATGATATTTCCCGTTGATGCTGATAATCGGCGGCCTCATCGTCCCCTGACAGGATTCGAAACAGACGGAATATCCAAGGTTGATTTTCCGGGCGATTTCTGGGGGGAGATCCTTTAACGCCTCGACGAGTTCAGTAGCTCCGAGCAGGTGACACGTTGTGCCGACACATACCTTGATTTCCATGTACCATCCTCCTTGTCTTCATATTGTAGACTGTCGGGAGAATGTTTTTGCAAGCGAAATTTCAGCGTCATGAATATAATTTATGCCTGATATTCAATGAGATAAGGGTTGTGTGTGGATCCTGCCCCGCCGATTGCCGTGGTACCGGGCTCCCTGGGTGATGAACGGCGCGGCAGGTATCTGCGGAGAGTTTCAGCAGGGGAGGATTTTGCTATACTTGAACTATGATAATGCCTTCCTCATCAGAAGAAAAGCCGGCGGCTGTCATCATGGTTGTTGATGATGACAACGCCGTGCGCGATGTCGTCTCGCTGCTTCTGCAGGGGAAGGCCTATCAAACCGTTGCCTGCCAAAGCGCATTTGAGGCAATCGATGCGCTGAAAGCCGCTGAAGTCGATGTCGTCATTTCCGATATCAAGATGCCGGGAATGACCGGCATCGATCTCTTGGACCGCATCCGGTCCGACCGGCCCGATCTTCCGGTCATACTGATGACGGGATACGCCGATCTTGACTCCGCTGTCAGCGCGGTGAAAAAAGGGGCGTTCGATTTCATTATCAAGCCGTATAAAGCCGACTACCTGCTGCATGCCGTAGAGAAGGCGATCAGGTTCCGGCAGTTGATTCAGCTGGAACAGGGATATCGAAAGACGCTGGAAGAGTTCAATGCCGAGATCGAGGCACTCATTGCGGAGCGCACCATGAATCTTATGGCGCTCACCATGGCGGACAAGGTCAGAAACCCGGCATTCGTCATCTCCTGCCAGACAAAGCGTCTGCTTGCCGCGTCCGATATGCCGGAGAAGTTCCGTTCCGCCCTTGCAGAGATGGGGGAGGAGGCAGCACACCTCGAGCAGATCGTGGAAGGGTTCCAGTCGGTGTTGAAGCGGCGGGAGTCGTTCTATGCATATGAAGATATCGGAGCTGTTCTGGCCGAGGCGATCGCTTTGGCCGAGAAGGATGCTGCATTGAAGCGGGTGACGTTTTCCGTGACCGCTCAGGCGTCGCCGTTGCGGCTGAACATGCAAAAGAACCTGTTGCGCATTGCCTTTCTGAATCTTCTGAGAAATGCGATCGAAGCATCGGGCATTGGTGGCGTGGTTTCAGTCGAAACGCGATCCGACAAGGATTTTGTCCTCGTCGGTATCAACGACAATGGTTGCGGGATTCCGGCCGATATGCGGGAGCGGATATTCGATCCGTTTTTCAGCACCAAGGCTCACGGATTCGGCATGGGGCTTCCCCTGGTCAAGCAGATTGTTACTGAGCACATGGGTGAGATTCAGGTGCAGAGCAGCGAGGGCGGCGGCACGCGCTTCACCCTCCGCTTTCCGCTCCGCTGGAAGCAGCCTCAGCAGGAAGCGCCGTCGTGCGGGGTCTGATGCAGATCGTTGACCTTACTCATCCCTTTGACTCCAGCATCCCCGTGTATCCCGGCGATCCGTCTCCGCAGTTCCGCGTCCTCGCCGAAATCGGGACCGCGGGGTATCGGCTGGGCGAGATTACGACTGTTCTGCATGCCGGAACGCATATCGATGCCCCCGGACACATGCTGGGTAGCGGCGCTGCAGTCGCCGATATCCCGGCTGAGCGGTTTGTCGGGCGCGGGGTGTTGATTGATGTTCGCCGGAAGGCTCGTATTGACCACGATGTTCTGTCCGGGGTGGAGATGCGTCCGGGCGATGTGGTGCTGTTCATGTCAGGCCGTTCCGGGCAGTACCGGAAGCCTGAATATTTTCATGACGGGCCGGTAGTGACGGAAGCGTGTGCCCGGGCGCTGGTTGCAGCCGGCGTCAGCATGCTCGGCATTGATTTCGCGAGTCCGGACCGGCCGCCGTTTCCGGTGCACCGAATTCTGCTTGAAGCGGGAGTTCCCATTGTGGAGAACCTTGCCAGCCTGGAAAGGCTGTCGCATCATCCGAACTTCGAAATTATCGCATTGCCGGTCAGGCTGGCTGCGGAGGCAGCACCTGCCCGGGTCATCGCCCGAATCATTCCATAACACCCAATGACATTTTTTCCAAAACAGCACTGATCTTTTGGCAAAGCGAATCGTCCGCATGCATTTTTTGCGTATTGACTCTCCCTTTTTCCGGCGTTAGACTTGTATCAGGAGCAAGGACAGCAATGCCCTTTCTTCGGTTAGCCATAGGAACAGCAGGGCAATCTGGTGCTGGAGTCAGATGTGGTGAGCATGCCCTTTTCTTGAGAGGGAAGCCTGAAGCGTCTGCCGGGCGCCAATCATTGACAAAAAGCACTATGGCAAGCCTGAAAGGGCATTTTTTATGAACGTCCGAACTGCCCGCCAATCGTGGTACAATCCCTCATAACTCGCGCATGCTGCAGAACAGGACGGGGAATGAAGATCATCTCGGCAAAGTGTGCAATCAGCGCCGTCGGGCCAAAACAGTATCCGAAGACGGGATATCCCGAAATCGTGATGGCGGGACGATCCAATGTCGGCAAGTCGTCGCTGATCAATTCGTTGTGTGCCCGCCGAGCCCTTGCACGAACCAGTGCCCAACCGGGGAAAACGCAGACCATCAATTTTTTTGAGGTCAATCATCAGCTCTATCTGGTCGATCTTCCGGGGTACGGGTATGCGGCGACATCAAAGGCACAACAAAAGGCGTGGAGCGAGTTTATTTTGCATTATCTCCAGAACGGAGACAAGCTCGCCCTCATCCTGCACCTGATCGATCTCCGTCATGAGCCGATGCAGAACGACAAGGAGGCTTCCCTCTGGCTTACCCGGAGGGATATCCCCTACATCATCGTCGGAACCAAGGCTGACAAAGTCAGTCGCGGCAGGCGTCAGGCGCATATTGCCGCCATCCGGAAAGGACTCAATCTTCCGTCGGAGGTTCCTGCTCTTGTGTATTCCAGCGAGACCGGCGAAGGCCGGGACGAGCTGTGGCGGCAGATCAGAAGCGTTCTTGCCGGGAAGCGCGAGCCCGACAAGGGAATGTGACGTCCGCAGTTTTTATGCCAAAATTGTCATTAGATTCGACCCAAATCGCTCCGAGCCTGGCTGGGATGGCAACAGAGCGGATTTATTCGGCGAAACGGCACATACAGGAGGTATGTGCGAGGCGAATACCTCGGAGGACGGCTGGACGCCGTCCGAGAATGAGCGGCGTTGCCTGCCCTGCCGGGCTAATGACAATTCTCGTTTTATGCGCAGGCAATGCGTACCGACAGAAGCAGGCTGCTGATATCTGATATATCCGGGAGGATTGGATGAGAATGATCGTTGCTACAGAGACCTATCAGGACGGAGCCGTCATTATCAGAGAGGGGAGTTTCGGCGAGGGGACTTATGTGCTTCTGGACGGCAAGGTCGAAATCTCGCGCACGATTGACGGCAGAAAGGTGGTCATCGCCACTCTCGAAAAAGGAGATGTCTTTGGGGAGATAAGCTATATCGACCGACAGCCGCGGTCAGCATCGGTGATCGCCCTGGGAGCGGTCACGGTCGGACTTCTGAACAAGGATTGTCTCGAAGCGGAGATGAATAAAACTTCGGAAGAGTTTCGCATGATCATGAAGGCAATCACAAACCGGCTGCGAAAGACGACCGGCGAACTGGTGAGCCTGAAAACGGGGTATCACTCCGGCCAGGCGGACCAGCAGAAAGGCTGAGGTTCTACCGGGGAAGCCGGATGCGTATTTCCCCCAGCAGCGATTCTGCCGCAGCGGGATTGTTCATTCTGACAACACCGATCAGGTATCGTCCTGCCTGCTGAATGGATACGCCCTGATATAACGGGTCGATAGCTTCAAGCGCCATGTGCTCCGCTGCACCAGACATTTTTGCATCTTTCCCGGAATCTCTCAGATAGGCACGATACTGGTCAAGAGTTTTTTGCGCGAGTTCTTCCGATGCCTCAGGAACCATGAACACCTGTACCTGTTCGCCGCTCATGGTAGCGTCAGCCATATATCCGTGACGAAAGAATGCATATCCGAGCAGGCTCTGCGCGATGTACCGCTCGCTGTTCGGGGTGACTGCCGCGATGCCGAAAACTGCCAATTCCCGGGGTTGACTGAAATTCTGCGGCAGGTTCTTCGACAAGGACTGGGCACAAGCCAGAAAAATGTTCTTCTCAATCTCCGGCGCACCGGATGCCTGAAGCCTTATGTAGTAACGATCCTGATACATGAGCATCTGGGAAGGAGAAATCACCGCATCGGCTCCTGCCTTTACGGAAACATCGTCTGAACGGCGATAGTTGGCATACATGCCGAAGGCGTGCTTCAAAGAACCCATCTTATAGACATCCATGACCAGTGATACCGCAGGATTGCTGACGTTCACATACCGGGCAGTGGCAAGCACCTCAAAGCCATAGGGGAAATAGAGTTCAGCCTCGCCATTGATGTAGTCGAACAGGTTCTCTTTTGTATAAAGAACGGGTTTGTCCTCCATGACCCAGCCATCCGAGCATGCCTTGGGCGGCAGGAATTGAACGATCTCCTGGTCAGCGGCGAGGGCGGGAAGAGACAAACAGAGCAGTGCGCAGAGCGTAATCGAAAGAACGTACGTTCCCCTGCCCCTTGGAGATTGCAGCATATTCAGAAATCCTGCAATACCCGTATCCGTACCTTTACTCTGTGCATTTGCATTTTTCATGTTCTGTCATGCCAGGATAATTCTTGCCCGCTCCATTTTCTCGGCAATATTGAGTCCGTTTACGCAGCGAGCCGTGCAGGCCGGGCAATTCATGCAGACGGCCGCCGAGGCGGAAACCGGTATCTCGCGATAGGTTGTCATCGCAAGCTCTCCACTCTTGTAACCCTCCGCATACATCAGTGAACGGTTGATGGTGCTGATCTCCACCCCATGGGGACAGGTGCTTTCGCACTTGCCGCAGAACGAGCAGTAAAACGGTGCGATCGCGGCATTGTATCGCTTGAGGATGCGCTCGTCCCAGCTGGTGAATTTCAGCATGCCCATGACGGCGATATCCTCTTTGAGATGAGACATGTCTTTCATGCCGGGGATGGTCGTCGCAACATGGGGATTCTGCAGCACCCATTTGAGCGCGGCCTGATGCGGGCTGATCGCCCCGAGCGCAGAGGTGGAATATCCACCCTGCTGGGTCTTCATGCCGATGATTCCGATGCCCGCCTTTGCCGCCCGCTCGATGGCCCCGGCCACCTCCTTGCCGCTTTTGAAGTTGTACGCAACCAGCGCCGTATCAAAGAATCGGTCCTGGTCATCAACCACAGCGTTCAGGACGTCGGCTACATTCTTGTGCGTGGTCACGCCGAAGAAACGCACCTTGCCCTGTTCTTTCAGCTTGAGAAGGGCTTCCTTTGTTTCCGCTATGAATATTCGTTCTCCGCTGTCGAGATTGTGCAGCTGAATGACATCGATGTAGTCGGTGCCGAGTTTGCTCAGGCTTGTTTCGACATCCTTGATGATATCGGCTTTCGCGATGGATGCCGGCTGGGTCTTTGTGGCGACAAATACTTTATCGCGGCGGCCCTTGAGCGCCTGTCCAACGATTTCTTCATTCCTGCCGCCCATATATCGGCGGGCAGTATCTACATAGTTGACGCCGTTATCGAACGCGACCCGCATTACTTCCGGCTCCGGAGTGAGCATTGCGCCAAAGCTGACCACGGTCACCTTGAGCCCGGTGCGGCCAAGAGTACGGTAGGCCGGTTTGGGGAACGCAAACTGGTCAGACGCCAACTGCTGTACGGTTTCCGCGAGCGCATCCTTTGCAATCAGGGCTGAAGCCGTGCCCGCGACCCCAATCTTCAGAAATTCCCTGCGGTTCATTCCCTTGAAACCCTTGGTCTGTGACATGGCATCCTCCCTGCGGGATATGGCTCGGGCAGATGCAGTGATCTGCCGGGATCAGAACGCGGAGTCAAGAAGCGGATGAGCAGTCCTTACTGCAATTATACCGGAAATGAACCTCCAAAGAGTCATCAGAAAAATGGCTGAAATTCCGGAGCTGAATTTCTGGAGCTGTCAGTGTCCGGCCGCATTCAGGTACATCAGCCGCGCACGCCGCTGCATTTCCCGGTGATCGACGATCGGCTCACAATATGCCAGCCGGTATTTGAGCGGGTCATGGATACGCGCCGGTGATTCGTTGCGCAGCTCCGGTACATGGCGCTTGATGTAGGTGCATTCCGGATCGAAGCGTTGCGACTGGAGGATCGGACTGAAGATGCGCAATGGTTTCGGATCTGCCCCCACCGAAGCAGCCCACTGCCAGTTGCCGATGTTCACGGTTTCGTCATAATCGAGAAGCAGATCGGCAAAATGCCTTTCCCCCATTCGCCAATCCATGAGCAGATCCTTTGTGAGAAATGAGGCGACAATCATCCGAACCCGGCCATGCATCCAGCCCTCCTGCCGGAGCTGACGCATGCCTGCATCGACAATCGGATATCCTGTTTTCCCCTCCTGCCAGGCGGCAAACCGGGCAGCATCATATCGCCACGCAAGCCCCCGCCGCTTTGCCTGAAATTCGAACGTGCGGGTTTCGGGGAAATGATGCATGATGTGATACCAGAAGTCCCGCCATGCAAGCTCTGAGATGAACGTGCCCGCATGACAGGATGGGCTTTCCGTGCTGATGACATGGCGGTAAAGCTGCCGGATTGACAGGAGCCCGAAACGGAGATACGGCGACATGCGGGATGTCCCCGCAATGCTGGGCTGGTTGCGCGTCTCTGCATAGCGACAGGGATCAAATGTTCGCAGAAGCTGTTTCCAGCCATCCGCCTGCCATGGCAGACCAGTCCTTTGTGCGTGGCGATTGATGAGATGCGCGCCGGTTTTGGCGGTTACGGGCATCCCGGGAATACGTGTTGGAGCGGGGGCGGGAGCTGTCTTGTCGATCTGCTGCCAGGCGCGGAAGAACGGCGTGAATACTTTTCGCGGCCCCATGGCTGCGGGCGGCACCAGCAGCGAGTCATCCATGCTATGCACGTCCACTCCCTGTTCAGAACAGATGCGGGCGACCGCATCGTCACGCTGTGTCCCGTAGGCCGAATATGCCCGTGCATGATAGAGCGCCTCAATGCGATGCTTTCTGAGCAGTCCGGGAAGGATTTCCACCGGATCGCCCTCAAGGATCAGCAATTGAGCTCCCGCGTTCTTCAGGGACGCGGCCAGTCCCCCCACTGCGTCGGCCAGAAAACGGACACGGGGATCCCGGTGGGGGAGAGCGGACAGGATGTTTGTGTCGAAGATGAAGAGCGGCAGGATTTCGGCGCTCTCGCGCAGCGCTCTCGTCAGGGCGGGGTTATCCGCTATCCGCAGATCGCGGCGGAACCAGACGAGAGCGCGATGGTATCGGGGTTCAGAATGGCTCATCGTGTAATCAAGAGTGATGAGCAGGAACAAGGGCTGCCAGAATATCGAGGGTCCTGGCTGTCGCCCCAGCATTTTCTGCAAGAAAGGCCTTTGCCGCAGCCCCCATGGCTGTTCGTTTTGCCGGATCGCCCAGCAGTTCGATGATGTCGACAGCAAGGGATTCCTGCGTGGTGGGGCGGATTGCGCCCGCCTCGGCAAACTCATCAAGAAACGGAAAGTTGAACATGTGGGGACCGCAGAGAATCGCCTTGCCCCAGTAAGCAGGCTCAAGCGGGTTCTGTCCGCCATGCGGAATGAACGAGCCTCCCATCACGGCGATGTCGGCCGCGGCATAGGCCGCCGAAAGTTCGCCGATGACATCGAGGAGAATTATCTGACCCGTGAATGCTGCTGCAGCTTTGACTGATGGCATCTGGCTCCGCTTCTGATACGGCAGCCCCGATTTTTTGAGCAGCATTTCGACTTCACCAAATCGTTCCGGATGTCTGGGCGCGAGGATGAGGTTCAGTGAAGGGTATGCCTTGACGGCGGTCCGGTATGCATCGAGAAGAAGCGCTTCTTCCGGATTGTGCGTGCTGCCTGCAATCAGCATCGGGCTCTGGAGGGTTTCCGTCCATGCAAGACGTTTCTCCGGAATGACAAGATCGAACTTGATATTGCCGGTCGCATGCACAGTTTCGCTGCGCGCCCCGAGCTTGCGTAACCGTTCCGCATACGTTTTGTTCTGAACGCAGAGGGCGCTCATGCGGACGAACACTGCTTCCATGAAAAAACGCATTTTCGCATATCCGCGATACGAGCGCTCGGAGATGCGGCCGTTGACGAGAGCAACCGGTATGCCTCGGGCATGGCAGATGCGGATGGCATTGGGCCAGAGTTCGGTCTCCATGATCAGAAAGCGTTTTGGCCGCACTGCATCGAGAAAACGGTTCAGCGGACCGGGCAGATCGAATGGCATATAGGCGATCCGAACGCTTTCGCCAAAGCGCTCACGGGCCACCTTCTGCCCGGTGTCGGTAATGGTGGTCAGAACGATCCGGAGATCGGCGAAGCGCTCACGGAGGCCACGGACAAGCGGCACGGCGGCAATGACTTCGCCGACTGATACGGCGTGAATCCATACCGTTTCGCCACCGGCATCGGAGGTCTCTTCGATAACGCCCCGCTTTTCCCGGAGCCAGCGTGCCCGCAGATGCCCGGGCCGCTTGCGGTATTCTGACAGCAGTACCGCCGTGAGCGCAGCTCGGTAGAGCAGGGAATAGGCGGCAAAAATCACGACCGCTCTCCTGACGGAACCGCATGGGCAATCGCTGCGATATGCCCGGCGACGGTCTTGGTCGCTTCTTTCCCGAGGAAAAGATTCCTGACGAGGCGGTACTGTTGCAAACAGTCGTTCCGGTGTTCCGGGTCGTCCATCAGTCTCAGTACTTCCCCAAGAATATTGCCTGCGGAAACATCCTTCTGCAGCAGCTCAAGACTTCGGAACGCGGAAGCTTCAGCGCCGAGGGTGTCAAGGAGAATATTGGCGAGCGAGATGTAATTGACCTTGATGATCCGGCGGGCGATCCAGAAGGTTACCGGCGAGAGTCGATAGATGACGACATGCGGCACTCCGAGCATGGCTGCCTGAAAGGTGGACGTGCCGGACGCGATGATACCGCAGTCAGCAGCACACAGGGCGAGCAGTGAGTCATCCACAATTCTTACCTGCCCGGGGACTTCCTGCTCCAGGGTGGTCTGCAGGAGGTCACGCACCGAATGATGGAGATTCGGGGCAACCGGAACCACATAATCGTACTCCGGATGCTTCATGCGGAGGCCGTGCAGGGTCTCGACCAGCACCGGCAGCAGGGTGGTTATTTCATGATGCCTGCTGCCCGGCATGACGACGAGTGCCGGATCTGCAGCCGGAATGCCGAGCGCATTCCGCGCGGCATGCTTCAACTCAACGCTTCCGATGTCATATTCGCTCAATCCGAGGGCGGCAAGCCGCTGGCGGATTTCATCCATTACCGGATGGCCGACGAATGCGCAGGGCACCTGCTCGGCCCGATACAGGGATTCTTCAAACGGCAGGATCAGGGCAATAAAGTCCGCAATTTTTTTCATAGTCCTGATTCTGCCGGAACGCCATGCCCAGACCTGGGGACTGACGTAATAGAAGACCGGAATGCCGAGTGCTTTTGCGCGTGGCGCAATTTTCATGTTGAAGTCGGGATAATCAATGAGGACGAGAACCTGCGGGCGCTCAGCTGCGAGAGTCTCCAAAACGGTATGGTACGTGCGGCGGAGCTGGCGGAGCGATCTGACTGCTTCGAGCGCACCGAACGAGCTTGCAATACGGGAGAGCAACCTGACGCCGGCAGTCTCCATTTTTACCCCGCCGATGCCGCAGATGTCGATTCCGGGCCACTCAGCCCGCAGTACGTTTGCCAGCAGCGCTCCGTACATCTCACCGGAGCTTTCGCCGGCAATGATCATGACCCGCTGAAGTGGCGTCCCGTTATTCATGCGAAACGATTACCTGCCCAGGAGCCGAAATGCCCGGCACACACGACGTTCCCGAAGCTGAGCGGTTCCGCTCAGAAGCAGCGTTTTCCGTCGGACGTTGTGCTATTTCCCAAGGCACGTCCTGATGACCGCAGCAGTCTCTTCGATATCCGCCGCCTCAAGCTCCGGATAGATCGGCAGCGAGAGTACGGTTGCCGCAACCTGCTCACAGACCGGGAAATCGCCGGCCCGATACCCATACGGCTGCATGGCTTCCTGCATATGGAGCGGGATCGGATAGTAGACAACCGACGAGATGCCTCTTTCTTTCAGGGCCTGCTGGATCAGATCGCGTTTCGGGCTCTGAATGGTGTACTGATGATAGACATGGTAAGCCCCCGGCTTTTCGACCGGGCAGGTGACGATGTCCGAAAGCAGCCTGGTATACAGTCGTGCATTCTGGTTCCGCTTGCGATTGTACTCGTCAATATGCTCCATTTTTACGAGCAGGATCGCTGCCTGCACTTCATCGAGCCGGCTGTTGTAGCCGAGGCATTCGTGGCGATAGCCGCCTTTGGAACCGTGGTTTCTGAGTTTCCTGATCTCGTCGGCTATTGCTGTATCGTTCAGTACCAGCATACCGCCGTCTCCGTAAGCGCCGAGGTTTTTGCTGGGGTAGAAGCTGAAGCAGCCTGCAGCTCCGAAGCTGCCGGTTTTCTTCCCGTGCAGGGTTGCGCCGAAAGACTGGGCGCAGTCTTCAATGATTGCAAGCCGGTATTTTTCGGCAAGGGCGGTTATGGTGTCCATGTCTGCAGGATGGCCGAACAGGTGGACCGGCAGAATCGCCCTGGTCTTGCCGGTTATCTTCGCCTCGATCAGTTTCACGTCGATATTGCAGGTCTCGGGCTCGATATCCACAAAGACCGGTTTCGCTCCGACGTACATGATCGCCTCGGCGGTCGCGAAAAAGGTGAATGGGGTCGTAATGACTTCATCACCGGGGCCGATCCCGAGCGCGCGGACAGCAAGATGCAGGGCATCGGTTCCCGATGCCACGCCGATCGCCTCGCGCATGCCGTGATACTGCTTTATCCGCTCCTCAAGCGCCGCTCCTTTTTTTCCGAGGATATAATGGGCGCTCTCGAGCACCTCATTGACACTGCCCAGGATTTCTTCCCGGATCGTCAGATACTGTTTTTTCAGATCGAGCATCGGTTTCATGCTATTGCCACCTCTTTTTTATCTCCGCACCGGCGCGAAGCGCAAGGAGCAGCGCATTGCGCCCCTTCATCGC
>Ga0228535_1002512_pt1 | contig 17235 bp, 15 predicted proteins | sample SJ1metagenome_FD_168457 | JGI IMG/M metagenome (GOLD analysis project Ga0228535, IMG submission 168457) | Enriched culture of PCE-dechlorinating microbial communities from Ithaca, New York, USA - SJ1 | ecosystem: Engineered > Modeled > Simulated communities (microbial... > Unclassified | place... | reverse complement strand
AGTCGAACCACTGACCTCCGGGTTATGAGCCCGACGAGCTGCCACTGCTCTACCCCGCATCGCGACCCCAATAATACCACCTACCACATACCCCGTCAAGACAAAGGCTGCGTTATAATCTCACCTGGAGGAATCGCATGGAAAACATCCGACTCAAAAAGCTCATCCAGGCATTACAACTGACCCGTTTTAACGCCATCGCCCTCAACCCGGGAGCCACCTTAACCTACCTCACCGGCATGTCCTTCCACTTGATGGAACGCCCCACTCTTCTATTAGCTACGCGCACAGGAAAAGCCGCAATGCTTCTTCCACAGCTCGAAGCGCAAAAACTGGCTGGCTTATCCATCAAAGGCTTTTTCTATGGAGATAACCCCGCCGAAAGGCTTGATGCCCTGAAAGCGGTTTGTGCCTATCTCGGTTTGAAGAATGGCACTATTGGCGTCGAACCCACCCGTATGCGTTTCCTCGAAATGAACCTGCTCCAGCAGGCAGTAAGCAATGTGGAATTCCAGTCCGCTGAGGGCACACTCACCTCGCTGCGTATCTGCAAAGATGCCTCTGAAATCGCCCTGATGCGTAAAGCAGTAGAGATTGCCCAGGCAGCCCTTGCCAATACACTACCAGCCATAGCCGTGGGGGTAACAGAAAGGGAGATTGCCGCCGAGCTGGTGCTGCAAATGATGAGCCTGGGTAGTGATCCTGAGCTGCCTTTTCAGCCCATTGTCTCCAGCGGTCCCAATGGTGCGAACCCGCACGCAACCCCTTCAGAGAAAACCCTTCAGGCGGGGGAACTGCTGGTGATTGATTGGGGTGCATCCTATCAGGGATACTTCTCAGATCTCACCCGCACATTAGCCATTTCAGAAGTGGAGCCCGAATTTCAAAAAATCTACGAACTGGTCAAACAGGCAAACGCCAGTGCCCGTGCAGTTGCCGGACCGGGAATCCCCGCCGGGCATGTAGATCGCGCCGCCCGCCAGGTGATCGAGAGCGCGGGATACGGAGAATACTTTAATCATCGGGTCGGTCACGGTTTAGGTCTTGAAGCCCATGAAGAACCTTACATGTTCGCTGAGAACGAATTGATCCTGCAGCCGGGCATGACTTTCACCATTGAACCAGGCATCTACCTGCCCGGTCGTGCTGGGGTGCGCATTGAAGATAATATGGTCATCACCGAAGAAGGTGCAGAAAGCCTGAGCGATTTCAACCGCAGCATGATCTTCGCCGGATAATCATTTCCATTATTGGAACAAGTACATGACCAAAGACCTCATTCTGGTTATTGTTTCACTTTTCACCTGGGGTATCGGCGAAGGGATGTTCTTTTATTTCCAACCGCTTTACCTGCAACAACTCGGAGCCAGCCCGGTGGGTATTGGCTCCATCATCGGGGCAACAGGAATTCTACTGGTTCTGACACAAATCCCTGCCGGATATTTAGGTGACCGGTTTGGAAGGCGTCAATTCCTCTGGTTATCCTGGGTTATTGGTTGCATCGCCACCTGGGTGATGGCGGCTTCGAATAATCTGTCATTTTTTATTGTTGGGATTCTTCTTTACGGCATGACAGGGTTTGTAACTCCGCCCTTGAATAGTTATCTCACCCACGCACGCGGCAAGTGGACAGTAGCCCAGGCAATCACTTTCGCATCTGCGGCGTACAATCTGGGAGCGGTAGCCGGTCCGACCATCGGTGGAACCATCGCTGAGCAATTGGGTATCAAACCAATTTACTACATCGCAGCCATTATCTTCCTGGTTTCCACCATCATGCTCTTCTTCATCGCAAAACAACCTGTCGAACAACGCCCGCCTGAATTCAGAACCAATCAAATCCTGAGAAATACCAGGTTTATGGTGTTGTTGGGGGTCGTGTTTTTTACCATGTTTGCTACATATCTACCACAGCCACTGGCACAAAATTTTCTGCAAAATGAGAAAAGTGTATCTCTCAGTAATATTGGATTGCTCGGTTCATTGGGAAGTTTAGGTAATGCTGTATTGCTTCTCACACTCGGAAATCTTCGTTCACGCAGGGGCTTTCTCGCCGGACAGATCGCGGTTTTAATATTTTCGCTTACATTATGGTTGGGTACTGGAATGCCCTGGTATATGATGGGTTACTTCCTGATTGGCGGATACAAGGCTATCCGTTCTCTTTCTCTGGCTTTGTCGCGCTCCCTTATACATGCCTCACAAATGGGAACCGCGTATGGCCTGATCGACACCGTTGCCTCCATAGCCATCATCCTTGCCCCCACGCTCGCCGGGTTGATATATGAAATCAACCCATCCACAGTTTTTATAGTCGCAGCAATTATGATTGTGATATCCATCGGACTTTCGTTGGCGTTTATCCCCTCTAAAGATCAGCCAACGAATGAGACACCAGTGGTAGTCGAAAATTGATAGACCAGTAATCTCAGATAAGCACCAAAAGAATCATTGTCAGTCCCAGAATGGTTCCCGCCGCTGTCTGCATAAAGGTGTGTCTGCGCAGTCTGAGGCGAGACCAAACAATCACCGGCACCAGAAGGAATGTTAACCAGGCGGAAGCCCCCACAATCACGGTACAAATAGAACAGAAACTACTGGCTGCCAGTGCGTGCCCGCTGATCTTCCATTTCAGGGTAATCAAAAACAACAGAATAAGCTGTCCCAAACCGATCAACACAAGACCAACAAAGATGGTGGGGGGATTCAAAACTAACAGAATACCAAATGAAAGTAGTGCCATGCTGACCATGAGAATCATGGGGCGGATTCGCTGTTTGCGAATGGGAATGTGAAAATCACTGACTTTGCCCTTGCGCACCAGCAGAAGCACATAAGCTGTTGGTATCCCAACGGTTAGTAAGAGGAAGAGAGTCACCCACAACCAGGCGCCTGGCATGGCAATTTCGGCTGCAGCAACAACAATACAGGCTGCCCCCAAAACCGGCGGGCTAAATACATCAGAAATCACCTTGGCAGCTTTACTCAATCTTGAGTGCCTGATTTCAATTTCACTCAAAGGCACGGTCTTGGTATTATAAAGATCAATCGCAGACATTTTATTACCTGAACAATTCACCTATTTTACACCCAATGATCATAGTATCATCCACAAACTGAATACATACAGCATACAGCTTACCTGTAAACTAAATGATAAAATGCGGTTAAATTATAGATAAAGAATTGTTAAGGATGAATTTACAATGACATTATTAATGGAATCTTATATCCTTGGTCCGCTGCAAAACCGGACGGTCCTTTGTACTGATCTTGAAACAAAATCCTGTATTATTATCGATCCTGCTTATGGCGCAGAAATCATTCTGGAGGATATCAGGAAGAACGATTTATCATTACTGGGTATTTACCTGACGCATGCACACTTTGACCATATCGCTGGCGCATCAGAAATATATCGGCAGTTCTCTGGTGGTTTGCCGGTTCACCTGCATTCAAAGGACCTGGTTTGGTGGAACCAGGGTGGTGGAGCGGCAGAGTTCGGTTTTTATATAGATAAAAGTATCCCCATTGTCACTGATCTCGACTCCCAGGAATCTGTTCGCCTGGGAGAGTCTCTTCTGACTGTTCGCTACACGCCGGGCCATACACCCGGACATGTAGTTTTTATCGCACCAGATATCCACACCGCTGTGGTGGGTGATGTGATCTTCCGTGAAGGGGTGGGACGGACAGATTTGCCAGGGGGAGATGGAAAGACCCTGATCCAAAGTATAACAACACAGATCATGACGCTGCCAGATAATACCATCCTGCTACCCGGTCATGGTCCGGAAACCACAGTAGGATACGAACGGTTGCATAATCCTTTTTTCTAATAAACCTATCGCACCGGACTCCAGACTGCATCAATAGGCGAGGTAAATAATTCCTCGTTGTAACTGAAGGTAAGCTGTTTTTCGCCACTGCCATCCAGGTTAATACTGAATAGCTCCGACCCATTAGTATCACCAAATTTCCGGTATGAGTTGAAAATCAATTTTTCCCCATCCGGGCTCCAGGCAGGATGTTTGTTAAATCCGCCGCAGCCTTCTGGGTGCTCGGTAATCTGGCGCATCCCGGATCCATCTGATTTCATCACATATATTTCGAACTTGCACCCTGCAGGCTCGCCATCAAATGCAATCAGCTTCCCATCGGGTGACCAGACCGGATGGTGCAACGGACCCGCCTGAAGCAATTGCAAATCACTCCCATCTGGATGAGATTTATAAATCCCTGCCTTCAAATCTTCACCAAAACAGGAAAACACCAGCCAATCTCCGTCGGGTGACCATTCGGGATATACACAGTTATAAGATTTCATATTATTAAATTCAATTCGTGAAACAGCACCGGTGTCAAGCTCCATTGTCTCCAGGTGATGAATACCCGAAATCTCTGAAGCGTAGACGATATACTCACCATCAGGTGAAAATGCCGGATAAAATTCATTGGCATCTGTAAAAGTAATTTGCTGCTGATCGCTGCCATCCGGGTTCATCAGAAAGATTTCACTCCCCCCGTTCCGGTCAGAAACAAAAACGATTTTTTGACCATCGGCAGACCAGTTAGGGTCATTATCTTGCCCTCGCATTTTTGTCACGCATACAATGCCGCTGCCATCCGCATTCATCAATAGAATTTCACTGCCCGAACCTGGCACACACCAGGCTGTAGCCACAAATGCGATAGGAGGAATATCAGTCAGTAAGGGTGTGGTTGGATCAGCCTCCAGATCCAAATTCTGTGGAGGCAATTCCGGTAAGGTCGTACTGACCGGAGGATTTTGCGTTATTTCACGTTTCCTGAAAAGTGGATCGATACTGCACGCCAGCATTACGCTGAGTACCAGCACAAAGACCAAAATCCGCTGCTTCATAATTCCTCCCCGGAGATTAAGAATCAGTAGGCATGATGGTTTTTCCATGATTAACCTGCTGGATATCGCCCGCTACATATAAATTATAGGTATTATCTCTTTAAGAATCAAAAGTATTTTTCTCAAACTTTTAACCACCATATTCCCGTGCATTCCGGTAATATCGTAGAATTATCATTCTGAATCCTGGTTGCCATTTCTTCACCAAAGAAAAAGCCGCAAAGATCTTTAGCCTGCTCAACTGATTCAAACTGGTAATCAGTGCGTATCCATCTCATCGAAAATCCAAATTGATTAAGAAATTGAAAATATTCCAGCAAATGTGCAGGTGGATTGGGTTCAGTAAATCCTGTTCCCTGAGTTTCTGCCAGGATAATCAATCCACCAGGTCGCAGTATCCGTTTCATTTCCGAAAATACTTTCGCTACCTCTTTTCGCCAGTCTCCCTCATCCCATGCCACCAGGTAACAGACGCTCCAACCCGAGATAACAATATCTATAGAATGATCCTGTACAGGAAGTGAACGGTGATCTGCAACCTGTAATTTCCAATTGGCTGTTCCCATCGCTTCCAGTTTGGTGCGGGCTACTTCAAGCATCGCTCCTTCACGATCAAATGCCTGAATTGTCTTTACCAGCGGCGAAAGCATGCAGGTAAAGCGTCCGGTTCCGGCACCAGCATCCACAACATCCATATTTTCCCACGCCGTGATTTTCTGCAAAGCTTTGAGCAGGTTTCCCTGGTAATCTTCGTGCTGGATGAGAGGATCATAATTTTCAGCGTGATTTTCGTAGATCTCTTTATGATCAGGCATGTCAACTCCATCATTCATATAAAAAAAGGTGGCGATTGCCACCTTTTTTAAAATCCAACTCTTTAGCGGGCGTAATCAATTGATCGTGTTTCGCGGATTACCGTTACCTTAATCTGACCGGGGTATTGCATGGTGTCTTCGATTTTCTTCGCCACATCCCTTGCCAGGCGGGTGGCTTCAAGGTCATCGATATCTTCTGGTCGTACGATGATCCGTACCTCACGTCCTGCCTGAATGGCGTAACTCTGTTGCACACCCTTGTAGGAATTTGCAATTTCCTCCAAAGCACGCAGGCGTTTAATATACTGTTCCAGATCTTCACGACGCGCGCCGGGGCGGGCTCCAGAAATGGCATCTGCCGCTTCAACGATAACTGCTTCCACAGTTTCCTGATCCACTTCATGGTGATGAGAGGCAATGGCGTTCACCACTCTCGGGTTAACCCCGTAGCGTTTGGCAAACTCCGCCCCAATCTGAGCATGGGTACCATCCACGTTATGGTCAAGTGCTTTTCCAAGGTCGTGGAGGAGTGCACCTGCTTTCGCCACTTCAATATTTGCTCCCAATTCAGCAGCGAGAATGGCGGCAATCTTGGATACTTCGACAGCGTGGGCAAGCTGGTTCTGTCCATAGGATGTACGGTATTTCAGGCGACCCAGAACCTTGGTAACCTCAGGGTGTAAGCCAGCAACTCCGGCTTCAAAAGCAGCCTGTTCACCAGCTTCAGCAATGATCCTCTCCACCTCTTTCGTAGTATCGGTAAGGATTTTTTCGATATACGCCGGATGAATCCTCCCATCAAGGATCAATTTTTCCAGCGAACGGCGGGCAATCTCTCGTCTGACAGGATCAAAACATGAGATGGTAACCGCCTCTGGCGTATCATCGACGATCACATCAACCCCTGTCAGCTGTTCAAAAGCACGGATATTTCGACCATTGCGACCGACGATACGACCTTTCATTTCTTCATTGGGCAGTGGAACTACCGAGGTGACGACTTCTGCAACCTGGTCAGATGCTACTCGTTGGATGGCATCCGCAATCAACTCTCGTGCCCGGCGTTCGCCATCTTCACGTGCTTCGGTTTCAATCTGGCGGATAATACGTGCCATATCCGCCCGTGCCTCTTTTTCCACTTCAGTGAGTAGAACCTGTCGGGCTTCTTCCACTGTCATCTGCCCGATCTTTTGCAGTTCCTCAATCTGTTGCGCGTACATCTTTTCAACTTCATTCGAACGTTTATCAAGCAAACTTTGACGTTTGTTGATTTGCTGTTCACGTTGCTCAATTTTTTCAACGCGCGTATCCAACTCCAACCGTCTTTTCTGCATCCGGTCTTCTTCACGGCTCAAGTCAGTTCGTCTTCTGCCTACTTCTTCTTCGGCATTTTTAAGGATCTTTAATGCATCATCCTTCGCCTGCAATTCAACCGTTTTGGCGTTTTCTTTTGCCTTCTGCAGAATGATTTCAGCCTTTTGATGTGTATCTTTCTGTTTGGCTTCCACCTGTGACTTGTAATAGAAAAAACCTGCTGCTGCGCCAATTACTAACGCGATTACACCTATTATGATTATCGTAATAATTGATCCTGGTCCCATAAATCACCTTCTCATCATTATTCTGTCTGATTCTCATCCTGAATGACTGCCCAGATTATTGGCAGTACTTCGCGAATGGATTCATATGTAAAGCCACGCCTTGCCAGAAAAGCAGTGCAGTGTTGGCGAAATTCGTCGATCGAATCACTCTTCCACCGCCGATGTGCTTTTTGCGCTGCTGAAAGCGCCAATTGCGCATCAGAGCCAATTTCTGACAGAGCCTTTTCGATTTGCGGAGACGGTATCCCCTTTGACCGTAATTCACGGGAGATCCAATTTTTACTCCGCGGACGGAAGACTTTACGCGATTCTGCCCATGATTCAGCAAATCGCTGGTCGTCCACCATCCTTTCCTCTTCTAAACGTACAATCACCTGATCAATTTGATCAGAAGTAAATCCTTTCTGATTAAGCCGGTCAACAATTTCTTTCTTTGACCGGAGCCGGTAAGACAGAAACCGTAACGCTGCCAGGTAAGCTGACTCCGTTGTGTCTCCGGCTACAATCTCCTGTATTTGATCATCCGTTAGCTCTTGCCCTACATGAAGCCAGGCACCCACCAGCCTGTCTACGCCAAATGCAAATTCGCATTCGATCTCAACATTCAGCCGGTTCGGATTCTTCTTTTGAACCGAGATTGCGGTTATCGTTCCTGCCATTGTTAATCAAAAACGCCACCCTGCCTGACCGGAGGTGGCTGCGTAAGAATATATTTGGATAAGCTGACTGCAGCGATAAATATCGCCTGTTAACTACCGGAATGGAATCAACCTGTCATAGGTATATCTACCCGACCAATGCGCATTATACTATTCTGAGGATCAGATAAAATCCGCGAACAACTATCCCAGAAGCAAATACGAACGTTCAAACAACTCACTCCGACACCGGCAATTTTTTCATCTCTAAACCTTCCGAGGGTTTAGGTCCAACAATCCAGATAATACTCAAAACACAGCCGAGGTAATACTGCCTTAGGCAGAATATTATGATATTACAGGAATATTATACATGAAATATGCCAATTGACGCCAATTACATGATATATGTTTTGCTACAATTAAAATGCTGGTGTTTTTATTGCAACATGATGTCTGATCGAATAAACAGGAGATCTTATGAATTTCGAAATTAAGCAGCATCTCCAAAATCTTAGCAATTTCGTTAAAGAAATCTGGCAAGAATCAATTATCGCCAATCCAGGGAATCAATTCAAGGTGATCGTTTCATTGATTCTTTGCATCTTTACCTGTTGGATTGGCTATGTTTATGCTGATGTACCAGGAATTAACGGCTGGCAGTTTTGGTCCTGGTTGTGTTGCGTAATTGCGATTCTTTTCATCTTGTATGAAAAGCCAATTATTCGCCTGCATACCAATCTCTGGATTCTATTAGGTCTTTTTGTCCCGGCAATGCTTATTCGCGTTGTTTTCTTAGAATCCATCCCAGGATTGTTTCACCTCGATGAAGCCGGGGTTGCAGAGTTTGCGAAAAACACCATCTTCGTAGATCCAAAAACACAGCTCAATCCATTTATTGCAGGTCCAGCCTCCATGCCAACCCTGCATCACTATATCCTTCGCATCACCATGGATATTTTTGGCTTTACCATATTTGGGCTGCGTATTTCCAGTGTTGTGGCGGGTGCCTTTGGCGTGGTTTTCACATATCTAATGATTAAAACCATCGCAAACAAGCGAACCGCTTTATTCGCTTCTGCAATGATGATTACATATCATTTTGCCATTCACTGGTCTCGAATAGGATTGAATAACATATGGGATGTTTTCTGGATTCCATTATGTGTATATGCGCTTTATAAGGGTTGGAAAGAAAAATGGTATGGTGGAGCCATATTTTCAGGTTTCGCATTGGGGATGAGCCAGTACTTTTACAATGGCAGCAAGATGGCACTTTTCCTCTTACCATTTATTCTTTTTCTCATCTGGAAGCAGCAGCCTGATCTGAAATGGAAACTTGGTTACCTTGCCAGGATGGCAGCAGTTGCGCTCTGTGTCGCCGGTCCAATTTTCATGTACGCACTGCGTATTCCAGAGGTTTTCTTTGAGCGGACCAACCAGGTTCTTGGATGGCGTAATGATGCAATTCTCATTCTATTAAACGGAGAATTAAACTACTGGAAATTTTTCTGGCGGCAGCTCACCCTTTCCCTCGGAACGTATACTATTTACCCTGATCCGACCGGTTTTTACAATCCAGGGATTCCGTTGTTGATTGGTCCCGCGGCAATACTCTTCATTACAGGGATTGTTCTGGCATTTTCTTCGCGCAGTTATATTCCATTAATGTGGGTATTATTAACCACATTCTTCGGGGGCTTCCTGCTGGGAGTACCAAATAGTTGTTCCCATTATGTAATTGTAATTCCTGCAATCTGTTGGTTGGTTGGGATGAGCCTGAACTGGATTTGGGAACATAAATGGAAAAAGATGTCTGTATTCTTATTGATTACCATCATGGCAATTGATGTGTTTTATTATTTCGTAGTATTCCTGAATCTTCCACCTGAAGATTTTAAGTACCCATTTCCCATGTAATGTTCAGATTACCAGGGAATTTTCTTTTCATATTCTCTGAGGAGTTTTCTTCGAGCTTGATAATCCGGCAAATAATTCGCCACCCTGCTCCAAAATTTTTTTGAGTGCGAGTGAACTTGCGTATGGCAAAGCTCATGAATAATTACATATTCAACTAATTGAGGGGGCAGTAAAATCAACTTCTGATTCAGGCTGATGGCGTTTTGTGGTGAACAGCTTCCCCAACGCGTGCGCTGGTCGCGGATGGAAAGACCTTGCGCATATATATCAATTTTTTGGCTGATCGAATCCAACCAATCAGGTAACAATTCCTCTGCCCGTTTGCGAATCCATGTCTTAATTAATCTCTTAACAACCAATTTCGAGCGGGTATTTCCTTTAATTATTAGTACATGATGTGGTTTTTCTGTAAGTGTGGTTGTTTTTCGCTCTTCAAATATGTAAACAACTTTCCAGGTTTCATTTCTCAAACGCACGTCGATCTGTTCAGGCATGATTGCTGGTGGAGGTGGCGACTCGGTCAGTTTCCGCATCGCCCGTTCAATCCAGCCGCGTTTTTCATTGAGAATGGATGGCAATAACCGGATATCAAAACTGCGAGGAACAGTAATAACCAATCCCTCTTCATGTGAGACCTTTAACCCGATGCTGCGGGTACGATTGCTCACTCGCACCTTGTAAGGGGGCAAACTATCTGGCATAAGCTAACTAATACTGCCCTGCAGTTGCTTTTTTGCCCGGGCATCCTTAATGAAAAAAGGAATATAAAGGATCATACACATGACTAATCCAACCAATTCCAGGCTGAGAATATACCACGGGTGAGGACCGAGGAAATCAAGCAAAGATGCCGTTACCGGCTTATGCGCAACAAACATATAATTGCTGCCAAGCAGCATGTTGATCACATAAACAATCGCCATATATACATTCGCCCAGATAAATACGCGTTTGATGGAACCCAGCGTTGGACGGAAACCTTCCACAACCGTCATGTAGATAGCTTCGCTGATTATCAATCCATGTGCCAGCAGGGTTTGTATTGCTCTAAAATGCGGTAATCCATATATCCCTGCATCAGGGGTCAGGAATGCTTGAAGAGCACCTGCAATACCAAGAAAATAACTGAATTCATAAATCCGATAACTACGGGTGAACAACATGATGCTGTTAAGGATGACAAATACAGAACACAGGTGCAGGGGCAGGTATTCCTGAATATTCCATAAACCCACTATGGCGCTCCAGATGTGCCAGGAGAGCTCAACAGTAATCGATGAGATCGCCAATCCATATCTGAACCGCTTTCGGAAGATGGGATCATGATTCTTCCGAAGAAAAATGAAAGAAAGGTTGAACAAAATAAAGAGGATGATAAACCCAAGGTGCCATGCTCCAAAGGGAACAAAAGCCCCACCAGTATAATCTCGAACGAAATATTGCTCCATGAATATTAACCTTTCTTCAATGAAATAATGACCATTATAATGAATGTATCAATTGTAGATGAAAACACAGAAAGGTCTGGTTAGATTTGAGCCTTCGTCAATTGATCATTAACGCAGATGATTTTGGCCTTACAGATGGCGTGAATCAGGCAATCCTGGATCTCAACCGGAAAGGTCGTGTGACCAGCACCAGCGTAATGGTTAATCATTTAATGCATCAGAATCTGAAGGTTCCAGATAATCTGCCAGAACTGATAGGTTTGGGAATCCATCTCAACCTCACTTCAGGTGCGCCCATCCTGCCGCCTGAAGATATCTCTACTTTGGTGGGTACGGATGGATACTTCTCATCAGTAGAAGCTATCTTCGAAAAGACATCTACTTACAATCTGATGCAGATTGAAAAAGAATGGCGTGCCCAAATCATCAGTTTTGTAATCAAGTTTGGTCGTCCAGATCATCTGGATAGTCACCATCACGTTCATTTGTTGCCCCGGTTATTTGAGTTGTTCATCACTCTGGCTGGAGAACTTCAAATACCAGTGAGAATGCCAATTACGCCTGATTTGATCCCTGAAGTCGAAGATTTGGGAGATTTTAAAGGTTTGGGGGGTCGAATTACAAGTGAAATGCTGGCAGAAGATATCAAGATCATCCAATATTCTGGTGTGCGATTTCCTGATTATTTTTTAGAAAATTTCCTGCCAGTGTTATACGAAAAACCCGATTTAATTAAAAGTACAATTAAAAACCTTCCAGTCGGAACTACAGAGTTGATGTGCCATCCGGCATATGTCGATTCCGCTCTCAGGCAAATCAGTCATTACGTTGAAGAACGGGACTTGGAAAGAAAGTCTCTGGAACGGAAGGAATTTTATAAGTTGTTATCGGGTTACGGAATTGACCTGGTTCGATTTAACAAGATCTAGCCTTTGAGGAGCACAATTGCATGAAAAAAATCTCAGATGAAGAGATTCTTGCGTATCATCTTGGCGGTAAACTCTCAGTAGAACCATCCAAACCTTTGACGACACAGCATGACCTCTCAATTGCTTATACACCAGGGGTTGCCATTCCTGTACTCGAAATCGAAAAAAAACCTGAAAACGCATATCTATATACAACAAAAGCGAATCTGGTTGCGGTGATATCCAATGGCACAGCAATCTTGGGTTTGGGAGATCGCGGAGCACTGGCATCGAAACCAGTCATGGAAGGGAAGGCTGTACTTTTTAAGAAATTTGCAGGTATTGATGTATTTGATATCGAAATTGATACTCAAAATACCGATGAATTGATAAATATCGTGCGTGGAATCTCTCCAACTTTTGGAGGGATTAACCTGGAAGATATCAAGTCGCCGGAATGCTTCGAAGTGGAAAAGCGTTTGATCGACATGCTGGATATTCCCGTTTTCCATGATGACCAACATGGAACAGCTATCATTCTGGGTGCAGCGCTTACCAACGCACTGGAAATTACCCGCAAGAAGATGAACGATGTAAAAATAGTATTCTCTGGTGCAGGGGCTGCTGGAATCTCTTGCGCCCGCCACCTGGTCAAGCTGGGTGTACCCCAAAAAAATATCTGGATGTGCGACATTCACGGATTGGTTTATCATGGGCGCAAAGAGCTCATGTTCCCTGAAAAAATGGATTTTGCTCAAGGAGAATTGCCAGCCACATTAAAAAATGTTATGGATGGCGCTGATGTGTTCATAGGCGTATCTGTGGCAAATATTCTCACACCCGAGATGGTTAACAGAATGACCGCCAACCCGATCATCTTCGCCATGGCAAATCCCGATCCCGAAATTTCGTTTGAACTGGCAAAAATCACCCGTCCTGATGCAATTGTCGCGACCGGCAGATCCGATTATCCAAACCAGATCAACAATGTCCTTGGTTTTCCATATATCTTCCGCGGTGCGCTGGATGTGCATGCCAAAGCAATCAATGATGAGATGAAACTTGCTGCATCCCATGCACTGGCTGACCTTGCACGAGAATCTGTTCCGCAAACTGTGCTGCAGGCATATGGGGTGGATCACATGGAATTTGGTAAAGACTATATCGTACCCAAACCTTTAGATCCGCGGGTGTGTGTCTGGGAGGCTACTGCTGTTGCCGAAGCAGCCATTAACAGCGGTGCTGCCAGAAGAAAAATCGACCTGGCAGATTACCGCAGGTCGCTGATGGAAAAGTTCCAGATTGGTGAATAGATTATGGTTTCACAATCAACGCCCGGCAAACATAGCGATCCACAGCGCCAAAGCGATATTTGTATTCTTCATCACCACGCATAAAATCAAATTCTGTATAACCGTTTTCATTTGCCCACTTCAACAAATAACCAAGCAAAACCCAACCTGGAGAATATTCCATTAAAGATTTGTTGATCCCCGAGTTATAAACCCATAAGCGGTTTATGTAATCGAAGCTCAAATATGCAGCTGCCTTCACACCATCCACTTCAAGGAAAGCCAGATGCAGGCAGCCAGTATCATATGCGCAACGAATGGTGTTAATCATCTGTTCACGCATACGGGGGGTAAGAAAGCGGGCTTTCTCTTCATCCTGTGCCATTAATTCAAGAAAAGCCTGTGAGTCTTCTGCCAACTTGGAGGAATCAGATAAGACATACCAGGTCACCGGCACCGGACTGCTTTCAGCGCGGCGCATCTTCCTTCTGATTTCATGGCGCTGTTTCTTATCGATTCCTGCCAGATATTGCTCCCAATCACCGGGGAGTAATATGTGAGGTGATTTCTGCAATACTTCAGATTGAAAACTCCAGCCTGCTTCTGCGCTGGCTTTTTCCAGAGCTGCAAGGGAAGGGCTTTCATGAAGAATATTGTACAGATCCAATTGATGCCAGAAAGGAATTTCGCTGGATGTTAGAAATGAAAATAACCCGCTCAAGAATGCATCAAGATAATCCGGCAGGACAATAAAATCCAGATAATCAACGATTTCAAAACTTCCAATAAACATGAGAGACAATTTGCCGGTTTTGCAATGATTTAAGAATAGCGGAGCAATTCCCACTAAACTGTCGCCGTCTCGGGCAGTGATAATGAGAAGATCACTCTGCTCCCATTCTCCGCCTCCACAGGTATCCCACCATTCACGCAAAAACTCATGCCGTAAAAAAGGGACATGAGTTTGACTGTTATCCAGTAGGTGATTCCATTCATTTTTTAAATGATCCCAGGCAGGGACTTCAGAGATGATTTGATAATTCAGCATGATTAAAATTGTAACACCAGTCACCTGGATGTGCAGGGGATGATAGAATCCAAATCGATTGGTAAACAACTTGCATCTTTTCAGGTGATTGTCATCAATTAATTTATCAAATCTAATTATTGGATATCATTCGCAGTGTTGGATCTAAACCTTTACCCTCTTCATATCAAAGATAGTGTTGAACAAGCCTACTTGCCCGGCTTGCATTTTTCGGTTTCCCCAAAATATGCCGTCCGTTCCCGTCAGGGGGATCAGATCATCCTGTTGATCACTGCCATTAATGAGTTGGTCATTTCTCAGGATCGGCTAAGGGAATCATTGGAGAATGCAGCAGCAGAATATTATAAATCCAGTGGAACTGTAACAGCTGGATTGAAACGATGCGCTGAATATTTGAATGATATGGTCCTTGAATTTAATCTCAAGGAGAGTTCTGGCGGGCATCAGCAATCCTGCATGCTGAATATTGCAGTCATTCGTGAAAACCGTGTTTACATTGCACATGCAGGCTATACGCATAGTTTTGTGCTAAATAAAAACAAAACGGAACACTTCTTCGATCCAGAAACTTCTGGACGGGGGATTGGATTAAGCCGAACAACCACACTCAGATTCTTTCTTTCTGAGTTGGCTTCAGATGAGTATATTCTCTTCAGTCCTGAACCACTGGCTACCTGGACGCCTGCAAACCTTGCCGGAAGTCCTTCTATCGCGCTTGATTATCTACGCAGAAGATTACTGAATCAGGTATCGCCAAACATCCGCGCTCTACTTGTTCAATCGGTTGATGGTCCAGGCAGAGTTATCCTTCAAGCACCTCTTTCTTCAAAATCAGGATTCTTTGTTCCTCAACCTGCAAATGGAACAACCACTCAACCCAGCCAACCTGCTCAGACGGTGACGAAAGACGGTCGGTATGTGCCTGCGATGGCAGTACCATCGACTCGCCCTGTTCCTCTGGAACAACAAATTGAACCCAAACATGACGGCGTCAGCCCGGTAGCCGGACAAAAAACTATCATCAAGCCTTTGCCTGTACCTTCTTCAGATGACTTGGAAGATGATATGGAACCAGGCTTTTTGGAGGGATTCAAAGCGCTCAGTAAAGAAGCTGTCGAAAAGTCTAAGAATCTGGGCAACCGTTTGGGAAAATTCACATCCAGATTCAAAAAACCATTATCCGCAGATGGTGAAATTATCGATGACACAGCTCGCCAACCCAGAATTCCGATAAATACCGAACCCCTCCGCAGATCTTTTGTAAAATTGGAAAAAGGCGCATCTGTTGCTGCCAATATTACTGGAAAGACTTTGCAAAGAACCGCTGCAACAATGGGTGGAGTGGTTGGGGGAGCAGTTGAATATATCACTCCCGATGGCGGTTTCCGACTTCCGCAGATATCACTGAAAGCGCTCATCTTAATCTCAATCATCGTACCATTGGTGATGGTGGCAGCAGGTTCATCCATCTATTTCCAGCGGGGTAGATCAGCCCAATTCACACAATACTATAATCAGGCAGAAGCCCTCGCCGCCCAGGCAAGCAGTCAGAAAGATCCGGATGATGTAAGGGAATCCTGGGAACAAGCGCTTGCCCTGCTGGATCAGGCAGAAAAATACGGTAATAACGAAAAATCGAAAACACTGAGACAGCAGGCACAGGATGTCCTGGACGATGTTGAAGGTATTGGACGACTTGATTTTGCATCGGCACTTCCTGAAAACCTTCCCGCGGGGACAAAAATAACCCGTATGCGTGCCACTACAACAGATCTGTTCATGCTCGATTCCTCTGATGGCAAGATATTGCGTGCTCTTTTAACCGGGAGGGGGTTTGAACTGGATACCAGTTTCAAGTGCGCTCCCGGTCCGTATGGATCTTACGTTGTTGAATCCTTTGTAGATTTCGCCATTATGCCGAAAGGCAATTCGCTTGGAGCTGCCTTGGCAGCATTGGACAAAAATGGCAACATCGTCTATTGTGGTTCGGGAACCAGTGCGACTTCTATGACCTTGATGCCGCCTGATACAGGTTGGGGCTCAATCGATAAAGTAGCTATCGACTCAGGCCGGTTATATGTAATGGATAAGAATTCTAATGCCATCTGGGTGTACATCGGTTCTGGTGGTACATTCAGTGAGAGCCCTGAATTATTCTTCAACAAAGATATTCCCGAATTAGGCGATGTAAGTGATTTCTCAATTAACGTAAACGACCTCTACATGCTGCATGAAGATGGTCATCTGACTACTTGCACTTACGGAGCTATTTCAGGTACAGCAACCAAGTGTAAAGATCCGGCGCCATTTTCCATTGAAAGACCGGGAGTTAAGAATAAACCAGTCATCATCCCAGAAACCGCTTTTAGCCAGATCCAATATTCTGCGCCGCCTGACCCATCCATTTACCTTTTGGATACTGAAGGGGTTTCTATCTACCATTTCAGTGTGAAATTAGCCATGATGAAACAGCTATCGGTTCAAGCTGGTGATCCCCAACAACTATTGAAGAGAAAACCGACAGCGTTTACGGTTAACCCCGCAAAAGTAGTATTCATGGCTTTCGACAATAAGGTGTATTCAGCAGTATCGCCCTGAGTTTAATCAGTTTTTCCGTGATCGCGAAGAATTCCGTGATTGCTGCCTGCCAATGTAAGGTGGGACACCAAGCATATATATCTTG
>Ga0228535_1002511_pt1 | contig 17245 bp, 15 predicted proteins | sample SJ1metagenome_FD_168457 | JGI IMG/M metagenome (GOLD analysis project Ga0228535, IMG submission 168457) | Enriched culture of PCE-dechlorinating microbial communities from Ithaca, New York, USA - SJ1 | ecosystem: Engineered > Modeled > Simulated communities (microbial... > Unclassified | place... | reverse complement strand
TGTGTCCGCCGCTTTTAGATAAGAAACCTGTCTGTCAGGGTCTTGCATGAAAAGCTGGCTGTTCGACGCGGCCGTCGCTGTCCATGTTTTGCCGCACCATTTTGGGCCTTCAATAAGAACTCTTGCAGCACGAACTTCCGAAAAAATCAAGCATTTACTTCCGAAAATATTGAGATATCGCTTCCGTAATTGTAAGGAAACGGCATGCGCAGGGGTAGTTCGATACAGGCTCGATTTTAAATGGTAAAGAACGATATAATCTCCCTAAAATGAGAACTGCTAAAAAAAATGAATTTGGCAACCCTTTGGGAGAAAAAAATGAGAATAAAAACTAATAGGATTTCGCGGCACCTCGTCTTGGTTGTCGCCGATATCTTTTTTAGTTTTCTTTCCATATTCTTGGCTTCCTATATCGCTACGGAAAGCATGAGCGAGGTATTCGCCCATCTGCCGGCCCTGTCGGTCCTCGTGGCATTTCAGATACTGGTGCTGTGGCTGGCCAAAGTCTACGCCATTCGGCTGAAGGACAGCTCCCTGGAATTGGCGCTGCGGGGGCAGGCGGCCCTTACCTTTTCGGGCTTCGTGATCTTGATCGTCCTCTTGCTCTACACCAGGGACGTCAGCCAGGCCGCGAGGTTCTTCATACCCTATTATCTGGGAGTGAGCGTGTCCATTCTGGGCTACAGGATTCTCTACAGGATGGCGCTTACCTATCATTTCAATAGGAACAACGAAGAAGGCTACCCGCGCACCCTCGTCTACGGGGCGGGGGAGATCGGGGTTCAGCTGGCGCATTCCTATTTCAAGCGCAAGCTGCCCTACTACGTGCTGGGCTTTATCGACGACGATCCATTGAAGCGCGGTACCCTGATCCAGGGGCTCCCCGTATTGGGAAGCCTCGAGGATATCGACGGCATCCTGCGGGAAAAGGGGATTCAGGCTCTCATCATCGCCATTACGGATCTCAAGGCCGAGAACCTGCAGATCGCGCTGAAGAGCGCCAAGGACTCAGGCGCGCAGGTGCACATAGTGCCGTCGATATTCGAGATGGAGCGCTACCACAAGGAGTCGCTGGACCTGCGGTCCATCAACTACGACGACTTTTTGGGCAGAACCCCTGTGAGCGTCGACAGGATTCCCATCGATGCGATGGTGCGGGACCGCTGCGTGCTGGTGACCGGGGCCGGGGGATCCATAGGCAACGAGATCTGCACCCAGCTTCTGGATTACGGGCCTAAAAAGCTCCTGCTCCTGGATATCGACGAAACCGAACTTCATGATCTTTCCCTGCGCCTCCACGGCTACACCCAGGAGTTTTCCGACAGGATTATGCCCATCGTCTGCAACGTGCGGGACTCGAAGAAGCTGGACGACATTTTCGCCGCCTACAAGCCAGAGCTGGTCCTCCACGCCGCGGCCTACAAGCATGTGCCCATGATGGAGTACTACCCCGAAGAGGCGGTCAGGACCAATATCCTGGGCACCTACAACGTCTTCTCCGCCGCGGTGGCCCACAAGGCGCGGCGCTGCATCCTCATCTCCTCCGACAAGGCGGTCAATCCCACCAACGTTATGGGCGCCACCAAGCGGGTGGCCGAGCAGATCGCCTCCACCTTGAGCACGCCGGAGACCGAGATCGTCTGCGTGCGCTTCGGCAACGTGCTGGGAAGCCGCGGCTCCATGCTGCCCCTTTTTATGGAGCAGATTCGCCTGGGGCTGCCCATCACCGTCACCGACAGGCGAATCATCCGCTACTTTATGACCATCTCCGAGGCGGTGAGCCTGGTCTTCCTGGCCGGGGCTATCGCCAAAGGCGGCGAGGTGATGGTGCTGGAGATGGGCGAGCCGGTGAACATCTACCAGTTCGCCGAGCGCCTCATCCAGTACTACGGCGACGAGCGCAGTAAGATCGTGGTGACCGGCCTCCGCCCGGGCGAAAAGCTCTACGAGGAAAAGCTCAGCAACAAGGACACGACTATCCCCACCGACAATCCCAAGGTGTTCAAGGCCAAGGTAAACGGTGATCTGAATGGCCACAAACAGTTGTTGGAAGCTTTTTTGCACAAGACTGCCGAAGGCCGCCAAGCCATGAGCCCCGCAGAAACGGTGGAGATGCTCAAGGCCCTGGTGCCTGAGTATAGGGCATCGGCTGCGGTATAGAGTAAGGATACTATTGCCATAATTTGCCATTTTGCGTACATTAGACACCCGCTATGATTCAAAAAATATATGGGAAAAAGATTGCGCTCATGGCGATAGACGCGGCGTTCTTGAACCTCGCCTTTGCGCTCGCTCTGGGATTCAGGTTCGAGTTCAATGTTCCGCAACAGTATTGGGATGCCCTGTGGGGGCATTCTGTGCCGTTCAGTCTCATTTTTATCGTTGTGCTGTATATTTTCAGGCTCTATGCGTCGTTATGGGAGCTCGCGAGCCTGGATGAGTTTCTCCTCGCGACGGGTGGCTGCGTCGCCGGCGGAATCGTCATCTTGGTAGCGAACATCCTTCTGAAGAGTCCGGTTCCCAAGAGCGTCGTGGTGCTCTCCATCGTGTTCGCGACGATAGGTGTGGTTGGTTTCAGGATTTTGTTCAGGGTTTTCAGGCGCTTTCTCTCGGTCATTGATATAAAGGGGCAAAGAGCCGCATCGCGCGTGATGGTCGTCGGGGCCGGCGCGGCGGGAAGCATCGTCATCAGGGAGATGAAGCAGAGCGACTTCGCGAAGAGCCTGAAGCCCGTGTGTCTCGTCGACGATGACCCGAGGAAGAAAGGCCAGAGCGTGCTGGGAGTGCCGGTCAGGGGCAATATTGATGATATTCCTACGCTGGCCGATCGTTACGCGATCGATCAGATCATCATCGCCATTCCTTCGCTGTCGGGCGAGCGCAAGTCGGCCGTCATCGAGGAGTGCCGCAAGACGAAGTGCGGCATAAAGATAATACCCGGCATCTATGAGCTTCTCAACAATCACGTGATGCTCAATCAGATGCGCGCCATCAATATGGAAGACATCCTCGGCCGCGATGCGGTGAAGCTCGAGAACGAGGGGATTTCCCGGTATCTTACGGGGAAGATCGTTTTGATCTCCGGGGGCGGAGGCTCCATAGGTTCTGAACTGGCCCGGCAGATTGCCTGTTTTAAGCCTGCCAGGCTGATTCTTTTGGACATCTACGAGAACACGACCTATGAGATTCAGAATGAGCTCAGACAGAAATACCCCGACATGCCCCTGAGCGTGGCCATCGTTTCCATCCGGGACAGGAATGGCCTGGACCGCGTCTTCGCGGAAGAGAAACCCCAGGTGGTCTTCCACGCGGCGGCGCACAAGCATGTTCCCCTCATGGAGGACAATCCCATCGAGGCCATCGAGAACAATGTGTTCGGCACGCTCAATCTGGCGGAAGTCGCCGATAGCCACCATGTTGATAAATTTGTGATGATCTCGACCGACAAGGCGGTGAACCCTACCAACGTGATGGGCGCGACCAAGCGCATGTGTGAGATGATCGTTCAGGCCATCGCCCAGAAAAGCGGGACGGAATTCGGCGCGGTCCGGTTCGGGAATGTGCTCGGAAGCAACGGCTCGGTCGTTCCCCTGTTCCAGAAACAGATTGCCGCCGGTGGTCCTGTGACCGTCACGCATCCCGACATCGTGCGGTTCTTTATGACCATACCAGAGGCCGCCCAGCTCGTGTTGCAGGCAGGCGCCTACGCCGAAGGCGGCGAAATCTTCATCCTCGACATGGGCAAACCCGTGAAGATCTATCAGCTTGCCAAGGACCTTATCCAGCTCTCCGGCCTTACCCCGGATGTGGATATAAAAATCGAATTCACGGGGCTCAGGCCCGGAGAAAAGTTATATGAGGAAGTCCTCATGTCCGAAGAGGGTCTGTGCAAGACCGCTCACGATAAAATCTTCATCGCCGCACCGGGCCACTACGATATTGATTGGTTGAAACGCGAGCTTACCGAGCTGGATTCTCTCTGCGAGAGCGGAAAGAGCGCCAAAGTCATAGACAAAATTCAAGAGCTGGTGCCCACGTACACGCGCAATCCCGCGTAATGCCGGGGGATATTCGACATGATGGATATGATCAAAAGACTTTGACAGGATTCACAAGATAAAAGCCCTTGACAGGATAACTCATGGATAAAACAAGGATTTACGGGATTTTATTTTGGGGAAAGAAAGAAAAGGCTTCAGCCAATCTTTCCCCCAAAAAAGTCTCATCCTGTCATCCCGTCGAAAATCTTATCAAGTTCATCGTGCGCGTGGGCCGCGTGAGAATTACTGTTTGCTATAGTGGTATCTGAACGATATGAATATAATCTGATTTTCTTCTACTTTGTATATAATCCTATGTTCATGATTGATTCTTCGGGACCGGAATCCTTGTAAGTTTAGTTTCAAGGATTCTGGCTTACCTGTGCCCTCAAATGGGGTTCGGTCTATTTCTTTTATCAATTCATTGATCTTTTTGAGTTGTTGCTTGTCCGTCTCATACCAATAGACATAGTCCTTCCACGCCTCATCGGTGAAGAGCTTATTCATCGTTCAAGAGATCCCTCTTCGTGGCGTTGCCTGCCTTATATTGAGCAATGGATATTTTCAAATGCTCGGCATTTGCGTCATTTCCCAAGAGGTAGTTTGTCTCCATAAGACTGTTGTATTCGTCAATCGAAAGAAGGACAAGGTTTTCATTGTTTTTACGAGTGATAATCAAGGGATCATGATCGTTATAGACCTTATCCATATAGGACTTGAGGTTCTGACGAAGGCTGGAATATGAAACTGCATCCATAGCAATACTCCTTTCTAAGTACAATATATTGTACTTTATTGAAAAAAGCAAGAAGCCGCGTGGTGAATACTTTTTTGCACACAGAACGCCTGCCCGGCCCTTTACGACAGGATTTACCGGATCGAAGAATTCGACAGGATAACAGGATTTTACGGGATTTTTCTTTTGGGGGAGAAAGAAACCGCGGGCCTGGCTTTCCCCCAAAAAAGTCTCATCCTGTCCATCATGTCTTCATCCCGTCAGAATATTGAATCATCTCTTATAATCCCCGACGCTCTATCTATAGATGATCGATGACAAATTAACGAAAACTATCATTGCCTGCGCCTTTAAAGTCCACAACACCCTTGGAGGAGGATTCCTGGAAAGTGTTTATCAAAAAGCCCTCAGCATCGAACTGAAAAAATCCGGACTCATCGCCGTCAATGAACAACCAATAACCGTATACTACGAAGGGCAGCTGGTTGGATCATATTTTGCGGATATTGTTGTGGAAAATTCGGTCATCCTCGAACTGAAATCACTTGAGAGCCTGGCTAAAATCCACGAAGTACAACTGGTGAATTACCTTAAAGCGACAGGCTTCGACCTGGGACTCCTTATCAACTTTGGCCCCATGAACGTAACAATAAAACGAAAAATTCGCTGCTGCTCAACTTTGACAGGATAACTCGTGGATAAAACAGGGAGTTACGGGATAAAAGAGACTTCGACAGGATAACAGGATTTCCCAGGATTCACGGGATTTTTAAGGGGGGGAAAGGCTTCAGCCAATCTTTCCTCCCCAAAAGTCTTATCCTGTTCATCATGTCTTCATTCTGTCATCCAGTCAAAAATCTTATGCGATACTTGATCTGTACTGTCCGGCCCGTGTTCTTTAATTTTTCAAACAACCGATGGGGACTACGAAAACGCCATCGTCTCTGCGATATGCCACTTCGGTTCCGGTTACGATCATCAGGAAAGAAGGTTCTTTCATCTTTGTTGTGTTGATTTTGCTTTTCAGTTCAATGAGGTGCTTTGCACCTTCTTCGATTTCTTTCTTGCCCAGTTTGATTTCAATCGGGGCCCATCGTCCGTCATTGAGGCAGATAACGGCGTCCGCTTCCAGATCGCTTGAGTCGCGGTAGTGGAAAAGCTGTCCGTCGTTCGCTTCGGCATACACTCGCAAGTCCCTGTCGCAGAGCGATTCGAACAAGAAGCCGAAGTACTCGAAGTCATCTAATATCCGCCCAGGGCTGAGACGCATCGTAGCGACGGCGATCGAGGGATCGGCAAATTGTCTCTTGGGTGAGGTTCGGATTGCGGTTTTGGAGCGAAGCGCCGGATTCCAGGCAGGTAGGTTGTCCGTAACGAAAATCCTATTTAATGCTCGGAGATACTGTAAAATAGTTTTGTCCGAGATGTTTTCGTCTTCGTCGCTCATGGCGATGTCGGCCCGAATCGTTTCATTGGACGCCAAGGTGGAAATGTTGCGTGAAAGAGAACGCATAAGCGCGCGTACTCGGTTGGGATTCTTGTTGACGCCATCAACTCTGGAAACATCCGCGCTGATGACAGCTTCCACATAATCGATCGCACGTAACAGTGCCGTTTTGCTGTCATTTCCGATAGAGGCGGGCCAGCCGCCCCGTGCGATGGCGAAGGCTATCTGTTCAATGTTGAGATTGGAGAAGCTGTCGATTTCGGTTTTGCCGTCAAACAAGTCTTTGATGGAGACGCTGCCGTTTGATTCGGATGATTCGAACAAGCTCATCGGTCTCATCACCATGCGGGCAATTCTTCCCGTCCCGCTATGCTGGACAACATTGTCCGATGGAACGGCAGAGCCGGTAAGGATGAATTGTCCTGCCTTTCCGCGCTGATCTACGGCAAAACGCACAGCGTCCCAAAGAACAGGGGCGGTCTGCCATTCGTCGAGCAAGCGTGGGGTCTCGCCTTGTAAGAGCAGGGAAGGCTTTGTGTCCGCCGCTTTTAGATAAGAAACCTGTCTGTCAGGGTCTTGCATGAAAAGCTGGCTGTTCGACGCGGCCGTCGCTGTCCATGTTTTGCCGCACCATTTTGGGCCTTCAATAAGAACGGCTCCGCTGGCGGAAAGTTTTTCTTTAAGTATACCGTCCGCGATTCGTTTCAGGTATTTTTGCGGATCTTTAGCTGGAATTTCAGTCATGAAATGTACCTCCAACTATAAGCGAGTTCTTGTACAAGGCTATTGCAGCACGAACTTCCGAAAAAATCAAGCATTTACTTCCGAAAATATTGATAAATTGCTTCCGTAATTGTATTGGGAATTGTGGACCTGGCCCGCGACTCGCTGCGGAAGAATCTGCCGCGCTGCAAGAGATAACCGCCAGGGCTCATTGTATTCTGTCCCAAATTTGAATTATGAGCTGTTTTTTGTGCGTTTATATTGTGTATGCAACACAAAGAGCAAGGGGCACAAAAAGAATGCTTGACAAAGGCTCCCGAGAAGAATATTTTTAAAGTGTCACCCTATCGAATAGGGTGATGTGATCGAAATTACTATGAAGCGCATGTTTATTGAGACTAATGAATTTCGATCACGTTGGGTGGAACTCGGGATGACCGAAGAGGCGCTTTGTGAGCTGCAAAATTATCTTCTGGAATATCCCGAGGCGGGCCCTGTCGTTCCGGGAACGGGCGGGATCAGGAAAGTGCGTTGGAACCGCGAAGGCAGAGGTAAGTCGGGCGGTATTCGGGTGATCTATATTGATTCCTGTAATCGTGAAACAACCTGGCTTATCACTGTCTTCGGGAAAAACGAAAAATCCAACCTCAGTCCAAGGGAAAAGAGCACAATTAAAGCGTTTGTGAAAAGTCTGTGGGGAGAAGAAAACGATGGGTAAGCCATTTAACAGCATTATGCGAGGTCTTGAGGAGATAAAGGCCCATACCGAAGGGGAAATTCAGCTTAAGACCACAAGGGTTGAAATTCACTTGCCTCCTCACTGTGATGCTTCGACGGTTAAGGAGCTCCGTAAGGACTTGCAGCTCTCGCAACATGCTTTTGCAAAAGTAATGGGTGTTTCGCCTAAAACTGTGGAGGCATGGGAATCCGCCCGCAATGTCCCAAGTGGAAGTTCTTGCCGCCTAATCGAGATGATTCGAAACGACAAAACAATACTCAAGCGGCAAAAGATTGTCGTTGTGTCGTAAAAAGGTATGTCCTCACTCTGACCATGACCGATGAGCAGGTGGACCTGGTCCGCGACTCGCTGTGGAAGAATCTGCCGCGCTGCAAGAGATAAAGCATAATGAGCTCTTGTTCGCTACGTCATTAACCGACTGTGACAACCAACTCTGGATTTTGGGAACAAATATTGCTAGAATTTGCTTCTACGCGTGAAGCGCGATGTGCTTGTATGCACGTTATTCAGAGGAAGAGGATATGATTAAAAATATTACTATCCAGGGCTTTAAATCGGTTTATGACGTACGCCTCGATCTCGGGCGGGTGAATGTTTTCATCGGGCCAAATGGATCTGGTAAGAGCAATATCCTGGAAGCGGTGGGGGTCCTCTCGGCGGCTGCCAAGGGGCGAGTGGACGATGAATCCCTGCGATACAGGGGTGTGCGTCCAGGATTGCCCGCTCTTTACAAGAGTTCGTTTGTATCTGATAAAACTCCGCCTCATATTATGTTGGAAGCTCGATCGGATGACGAGGTTGATTTTAGAGTCGCGCTCCTGAACCCTTTGGAAGAGCCCAAGCCGGCGTGGAGTTTCAAGACAGAGTACCTCAGCGTTGGTGACACTGAGCTGGTGTCCGATGGTGTCCGGAACAAAAAAAACCTTAACCTCGAGTCAGGCCTTACGGCGCTCAGGATGGTAGATTTTTCGCCTGGATCTCCGGAATACAGGACAATGACGGATCTCCAAGGGTACGCAATTTACTGTCCCAATACTCCGACCTTGCGCGGCCTCGTGCCCGATCCGCAATCGCGGGAGCCTTTGGGGCTGGCGGGGGGGAGATTGGCCGAGGCTTTTGAAGAGCTGAAGACGATGGTTTCCAATGTGGGGGACGATGTTCTCGAAATGATTGATTGGGCTTCTAACGTATCAGTTACCCGATATGTTTCGAATATTCTTTCCCCATCCGTGCCAAGAACAGACAAGACGATACGGTTTACTGATCGTTTCATGCGCGACAGCAGGAATACCCTAAGCGCCTCAGACGCGAGCGAAGGAGCGCTGTATATTCTCTTTTATGGGGTTTTGGCACTTTCTTCCAAATCGCCCGGCTTTTTTGCCATTGACAATTTCGATCAGACGCTCAACCCGAGGATGGCCAGCCATCTTACTTCCAAGTTCTGCACATGGATACTGTCAAAAGCAAGCTCTCAAGTTTTGCTCACAGCCCACAATCCTGCTGTCCTTGATGGCTTGGATTTGAGCAATCAGAACATCAGGCTTTTTGTGGTTGACAGGAACAATAAAGGTCATACTTCAGTACGACGGCTGGAGGCTAGCCCGGAACTGATCAAGCTCAACGAACAATATCCCCTTTCCCGGCTTTGGATGATGGGACATCTTGGGGGCGTACCTGATGTCTGACCTTCGGATTGCGCTTGTGGCAGAGGGGCCAACCGACAAAATAGCAATAGAGGCTTTTCTTTCCGCAATTACCGAGAGAAGTTTTATTCTGACGCTGCTGCAGCCGGAGGCGCTCAACGCATTTGGCGGTTTTGGCCAGTCAGGCAGCGGCTGGTGTGGAGTCGCCCGGTGGTGCAGAAGCAAGGCTGCGGCCGGATTTGGCAGCTTCGAAACCGATCCGACGATGACGATGTTTGATTTGCTGATCATCCATATCGACGGTGATGTTGCCGACAAACAGTATGCAGACTGCGGAGGTAATTTCCCGGGTGCGGGATTGCCGCTGAATTTGGAACGTGCAATGGTGACGGAGAGAGTAGAGATGCTTGAGAAAATAGTATGTGAGTGGTTGGCAATTCGGGAACCTGGTGCTCGGACAGTATTTTGTATTCCACATCTTTCCATGGAAGCCTGGGTGGTAGCAAGTCTTTTCCATGGTGAAGATGAATTCGGAGATCATCTGGAATCGGAGCCTAATCTCGATCAATGGCTGGCTACACTTCCCCTTCAGGTGCGATTGAGAAAAAACAGAAAAGAATATTCCGGAAAAGCAACACAATTTACGGGTGGATGGCATGACGCAGTGCGAATATGTACTCAAGCCGTCCGGTTTAACCGCGATGTGCAAAATTGCCTCCATCTCTTTGAAATACCGACGACGAGCTCACGCTGCCCCTCTACCCCACCATGACCTTTGTCGGTACCCGGCCGGAAGTGCCCAAGTATGTGGCGCGGTATTCCGACGAGATGCTGGCAACTCTGTTGTTACTGGCTGTATACTATAAAGACGAGGAACAACTGCTTGCGGATGCCCGCGATGCCGACGCGACCTACCTCGGCGAGGTGCTGCCCGCCAAGATGCGCTATAACCTGGAAGGCATCCGGAAGTTCTGCGGTTCGTATGAGCTTCGCGTCATTGGCAAGACGCACGCGGCGGTGACGAAAAAATGATCAAAGAAAGTGAAAGGAAATGGAATAGCATGCTGAAAGTTTTCGACAAGATCGACCGTCGTTTCTTGAATTTCTGCGTCATCGCAGTAGTAAGCCTCGTGACCTTCTTCTGGACTTTTTTCATTTTTCACAAGCCATTCAATTGGCTACTTGTGCTCGTAGTGATCGTGCTGCGCATGCTCGCGTCGTTTTTTATCTTCCGGGACTACGCGTCGAGCTGGCGGCGGTCCACGCAGGTGACATTTCTTCTCAAAGGCTTTGTCTACACGGTGGCCTTCGTCGTGTATCTTCCTCTTTTTTATGGAAGGATTGAAGTTGCGCTGCTCGTGTCGGAATTGCTGTTTTTTATTTTCTGCATCAATTCCCTGGTCGCGATGTACAACTACATCATGAACAAGACAAAGCGGCCCAAGACGAAGTCCGTGGTGATTTACGGCGCGGGCAGGGCGGGGACCAAGCTCAGGGAAGAGCTTGTGAACAGCGAGTATAAGGTGGAGTATTTTATTGATGACGCGAGTTACTTGCATGACAGGAACATCGATACGGTGCGCATTCTCTCGAGGGAAGAGTTTAAGAAGCGGGCCCGCGACGAGCCAAAATTCGATATGCTGCTCATCGCCATTCCCAGCGCGAGCCGCGCGCAGATGAACAGCATCTATGAAGAGGTGGGTCGCTTTTTCAATGAGATCAAGATCCTGCCGCCGATTGGACATATTGTCGAAACGAGTGGATTTTCGGGTCAGCTTAGGGACATTCAGATCGAGGATCTGCTCGCGCGCGATCCCAAGGACCTCGACAGGAGGGTGATTGAGCGCTTTGTCAAGGGTCGGCGAGTCATGATCACGGGCGGCGGGGGGAGTATCGGGAGCGAGCTTGTGCGACAGTGCGTCAGATATGGCGCGAAGTCGGTCGTCGTGGTGGACCACAGTGAATACAATCTTTACAGGATTTCGGAAGAATTTCCGGAAAGCGATGTGAGGAAAGTGCTGGCCAGTGTCACCGACGATCACGACCTCGAGGACGTGTTTCGGGAAACCATGCCCGAGATCGTCTTCCACGCGGCGGCCTACAAGCATGTTCGGTTCTGCGAGCTGAATCCGCATGCAGCGGTGTATAACAATGTTATCGGCACGAAGAACTGCATCGATCTTTCCATCAAATATGGTGTCAGAAAATTCGTGCTTATCTCGACCGACAAGGCGGTGCGGCCCACGAGCATCATGGGGTCGACCAAGCGGGTGTGCGAGCTGTACGCACAGAATGTGGATGCCGGCGAAAGCGAGATCGTGGCGGTCCGTTTTGGCAATGTGCTTGACAGCAGTGGGAGTGTCGTGCCGAAATTCAGAAAGCTTATCAAAGAGAATAAACCCCTGCCCGTCACCCACCCCGAAGTGCAGCGCTACTTCATGCTCATCTCCGAGGCCTGCCAGTTGGTGCTTCAGGCCGCGAGCCTCGGCAAGGGTGGAGAGATTTTCATCCTCGATATGGGTGAACCTGTCAAAATTGTCGACCTCGCTCGCAAGATGCTCCGTCTCGCAGGCAAGAACGAGGACCAGATCGTGTTCTCCGCCTCGACGAAGGCGAAAAGCTCTACGAGGAGCTTCTGCTCGACGACAAGGCCAAGGACACCAAATATCCTTCCATTTTTGTGGCGAAGAAGACCTCCCGCGACCTTGGGGAATTGAATAAACAAATCGACGAGCTCGTCACGCTCAAAGAAAAGGCCCAAATCGTCGAAAAGCTGGGCATGCTGATCGAACACCTATAAGAGATACACCGAGAATAGACAGCGAGTTCTTCAGAACCGCTCCGGGTTCACCTATCTGGAAAATCCCCGCATATAGAATAGATACAGATAAAGCCAAGGAATCCTTTGACGGGATTACAGGATTTTACATGATTCACGGGATTTTTTCTTTACGGGGAAAAAAGAAAGTCTTCAGCCAATCTTTCCCCCCAAAAAAGTCTCATCCTGTCCATCCTTTTCTTATCCTGTCATCCCGTCAAAAATCTTATCAAGTTCATCCTGTCGAAAACTCTTATCCTGTCAAAATTATTGAGCCTACCATGAATCCAAATAATCCCGAATTACAACTCCTCGACTCCCTCTATACCGCGATGGAAGAAGGGGATAACTCTACGCTGAATTCGCAGAGAGCGCTGGCGCGTACCTCCGGGCTGTCCCTCGGTCTTACCAATGCGCTGCTCAAGCGCTTTATGGACCGGGGCTGGGTGAAGCTGCTGCATGTCAGGGGGCGCGCCATCAAGTACGCGCTGACACCGTCGGGAGTACAGCAGATCGCCGTGCGGACAGTGGATTTCTTTGCGCGTGCGATGCGAAATGCCTCACTGTATCGGAAGAAAATAGATATTTTCATTGAAAAAGTGGCGCGGCGGGGCTATGACGCGGTGCTGTTCCTGGGGCCGGAAGAGCTCGATTTTTTGTTTGATTACGCATGTCTGCGGCATGGCCTGCAATTCTACAAAAAGGCAGGGCCCTGTCTGCGGGTGATCAATGCCGGACGTATGGAATATGAGAATCTTGTCGTTATCTGCGCAAATGACGATGCCGGCGAAGAGGTCAGGAGCCGCGCCGGGATGCCTCGCTCGGTGCCGCTCATCAGATTCTCCCAGATATTGCTGAATTCGGCCACGGAAAAACTGAAAGAATAAGGTGAAGACCTGCTTACCTATTGTGTCCCCCCGGAGCGCCGCTGAGGCAGAGAGTCCTTCTTCCGTGCCCCTAAGTTTTGATAGTCTTCTTGACTTTATAAATATGAATTCGTAAAATAAAAATATGAAAATGAGAGTGTCTGAACGGGGTCAAATTACTCTTCCCAAAGCAATCCGGACAAAGCTGGGAATTCGCCCGGGGACCATAATTGAATTTGAGCTTACTAACGGGAAAATTATCGGCACAAAACAGGAGCCGAAAGATCCATTGAGACGATGGCGCGGCAAAGGACAGTTACCAGAGGGTTTTGCGGATGTCGATGCCTATCTCAATATCGGAAATATTTCAAAAAATTAAGACTTTTGGACTCTTCTCAGAATCATTGACCTGCTCAATTGTGATACAATTTATTCTCTATCTCTATAGGAAGAGAGCATCAGGAAGTATTATAATCCAGGCTCGGAGTTTATGATGGCAAAGAAAATAATTGCATTGATATCGGCGGTGTTGTTCTCGCTCGTGCTGCTTGCGGCTGCGGGTGCCCAGACCTCGGACCAGACGGCGATTGAGCAGGCATTGAGCGCGATGCAGGGCGGGACACAGAATCTGAGCGGCTCTCTTACCGGCACTGCCCCGACTGCCGCGCCCCAGCAGCCGACGGTGAACCAGCTCACGACGGCGCCCTCGGCACAGGCATCAGGAACTCAGGCCTCGGGCGGACAGACCGCCGCTGCGGTACAAGTTCCGGCTCAGGCTGCTGTACAGCTCTCCTCCATAGAGCAGATGTTTGCGACCATGGCCTCGAGCCTGGGAACGCCGGCACAGAATCTCACGCAGTTCGGCTATTCGCTCTTCGGAAATCCTACTGCGCCATCGCTTGCGGCGATTGGCGACGACTATACGCTCGGGCCGGGCGACGGCCTCGTGCTCTATCTCTGGGGCGACCCGGTGGACATCAGGGAGCTGTCGTCTTCCTACGTACTCACTGTGGACAGAAATGGAGCGATTTTCCTGCCTCCCGTAGGACAGGTGTCGGTGTGGGGCCAGAATCTCGGGACGGTAAAGGCGACGCTGAAGAGCATGCTCGACCGGCGCTACAAGAAACTCGAGATGAACCTGACGCTCTCGACCCTAAGGCAGTTTCCGGTGTTCGTCTCGGGCTACGCGGGCAATCCGGGGACAGTGCTGGCGAATGGCGCGGATACGGTGTTCACGGTGCTCTCGCGCGCGGGCGGTATTCTCAAGGCAGGTTCTCTGCGTTCCGTCGTGCTCACGAGGCAGGGCAAGGGAGATGCTGCGGAGCGTGTCGATCTCGATTTCTACGCGAGCCTTCTCGAGGGTAAGCCCATCGACCTGCGCGTGCGCGAGGGCGATTCGATATTCATTCCGGGAATCGGCCCCGTCGTGGCGCTCTCGGGCGAACTCAGGCGGCCCGGCATCTACGAAATAAAGAGCGAGGCGAGTATCGGCCAGGTTCTCGCGCTGGCGGGGAATGCGCTGCCTTCGGCGCGTTCGGGGAATGTGAGCCTGCTCCGCTTCGAGGCCGCGGGCAAGGTGCTGCGCACGGGCGATATCGCGGACAAGGCCTTTGCGGGACTGACTGTCAGCGACGGTGACTTCGTCTATTTCGGCAGGGTAAGCGACCTTCTCCTGGGCCAGGCCCAGATTTCCGGCACGGTGAAGTATCCCGGGCGCTACGATGTCGGCACCTTCAAGACTCTCAGAAGCCTCCTGCTGAAGGCGCAGCCGCTGCCCGAGACGAACCTCTTCTATGGCCGCCTGTACCGCATCGATCAGTCGGGGCGCGACAAGTCCTTCGCCTTTTCTCCGAGGGATGTGCTTGCCTCGGCTGGCGATGTGCCGCTCGCTGAGTTCGACAGGGTAGTGCTCTATCGCTATGATGACACGACGATCGACCCGGATTTCGACCACTTTGCCGATACGGTGGTGATAAGCGGACCGGTCAAATATCCGGGATTCTATCTGTATAAGGAAGGTGCCCGGCTCTCCGATCTTCTCGCGAACAATGCCCTCCTCCTCGATGCCAATCATTTCTACGCCGAGCTTACGCGGAGAGGCTCCGGCGGAAAACCGGAATACTATACCTTCTCGCCGGACAGCGTGCTTGCGGGCAAGACCGATCTGACGCTCGCGGGGTACGACACCATTCGTTTCGTAAAAAAGGGCGAGCAGGCGGCTGGCCACGATTTCGATAAGTTTCCCGATGCGGTGACCGTGACGGGAAACGTGGCGCGGCCGGACGTGTATGCGCTGACGCCGGGATTGAAGCTGTCGTCGATAGTGACGAAAGATCAGATGCTCCTGGATACGAACCTCAACTATGCGGAGATCACGCGGCTGCAGCCCGACGGGAAGAACGAGTATGTGACGTTCCGGCCCTCTGAAGTGCTGAGCGGGGCCTGGGACTTGGAGCTGACGTCCCGGGATGCGGTGAACCTCGTGAAGGTGGGGTATGCGCCGGAGAAGTCGGACTTCGACCGCTTTGGGGACGCGGTGGAAGTGAAAGGTCCTGTGCAGTTTTGGGGAATGTACGCGTGGCGGGAGGGTATGAGCCTGTCGGCGCTTCTGAAACTGGCCAAACCGAAGCTCGAGACGAACCAGTTCTACGCGGAGATCGTGAGGGCGGGAGAGAACGGGAGGAGTGAATACCTGACCTTTTCTCCGCGGGACGTGACGAGTGGCGCGTATGACATGGCGCTGAAGGCTAAGGATGTCGTACGGCTGTACACGAACATGCCGGTGGGAGGAGTATCTGGCGCTGCCCTGACCAGTACAGTGGCGGCACCGAGCACCGCGGCGCAGGGTGCGACGGTTCCCAATGCGCCGGCAGCTCCGCAGGCGACGGGCGCCGTACCGGCGACGACCACAACAGCACCGGCGAGCGCGAATACGCAGCCCACGGGTATCGTCTCGGGGACAGTTGCGAATGACCAAGCTGGCAATACTCAGCCAGCGCCACTCGCGACCCGTATGCCCTCCCCGGCAACCACTCCTGTCGCTACCACTATTCAACCGGCGGCTTCTGGAACAGCGTCCAAGCTTGCGCAAACAGCTGTGCCGACGACGCCAGCCGTGTCATATGGACCACCGGACACAGAGAAGGATCTCTTCAACGACGTGGTGACGGTCAGTGGTGCCGTCAGATATACAGGTCCCTATGCGCTGACGCCGGGATTGAAACTGTCTTCGATAGTGACGAAAGATCAGATGCTCCTGGATACGAACCTCAACTATGCGGAGCTGACGCGGCAACGCCCCGACGGGAAGAACGAATACCTGACGTTCCGGCCTTCGGAGGTTTTGAGTGGGGCATGGGACTTTGAGCTGGGTCCGCGGGACGTGATCAGTCTGGTGAAGGTGGGGTATGCGCCGGAGAAGCCGGATTTTGACCGCTTTGGGGACGCGGTGGAAGTGAAAGGTCCCGTGCAGTTTGGAGGCGTGTACGCGTGGAAAGAGGGTGTGAGCCTGTCGGCGCTTCTGAAACTGGCGAAACCGAAGCTCGAGACGAACCAGTTCTACGCGGAAGTGGTGCGGATTGGAAAAGATGGCCGGAGCGAATACCTGACGTTTGCGCCGCGGGAAGTGGCGAGTGGCGCGTTCGATATGGCGCTGAAGGCCAAAGATATCGTCCGACTGTATACGGAGGCTACAGAGACCGCTGTGTCTGCCAGTGACGCTGAAACAATCGACGTGGACAATCCGCATCTTAGGGATGTAAAGGAATATGTCTCTGTCGTGGGAGAGATTCGCTACCAGGGCCCCTATGCGCGGACGCCGGGACTCATGCTCTCGTCGGTACTAATCCCCGAGCAGATCCTCGATACCACAAATCTGGACTATGCGGAGTTGACAAGGTTGAACGCTGACGGTAAGGCAGAATACCGGACATTCTCGCCCAAGGACGTACTTGGAGGTACATACGATCTCCCCTTACAGGCGAAAGATTCAATACGCTTTGTGGCGAAGACGGGGTTTGGGGGAGCAGGAGAGCAGCCGAACCTTGAGAAATTCAGCGATCTTGTACAGCTGAAAGGGAATGTGGCGCGGCCTGAGGTGTATGCGCTGACGCCTGGGATGAAGCTCTCACAGGTTTTGGTGAAGGATCAGGTGCTGCTGGACACAAATCTGAACTATGGAGAGATTACTCGGCTGAGGGCGGACGGGAAGAACGAGTACGTGACCTTCCGGCC
>Ga0228535_1002510_pt1 | contig 17248 bp, 16 predicted proteins | sample SJ1metagenome_FD_168457 | JGI IMG/M metagenome (GOLD analysis project Ga0228535, IMG submission 168457) | Enriched culture of PCE-dechlorinating microbial communities from Ithaca, New York, USA - SJ1 | ecosystem: Engineered > Modeled > Simulated communities (microbial... > Unclassified | place... | reverse complement strand
GTTAAGCACCCTCACGCCGATGGTACTACGGTTAGCCGTGGGAGAGTAGGTAGCCGCCGGGCCTTCTTTTTTTCCTCCTGCATCCCCTCCTTTTCGGAGGGCTTTTTTTGGCCTTCCTATTGCAGCCAAATACGGATATACTTTCGCGAGGAGGCTCTCGTGGCACTGATCCCTTTCCATAAACCCACCTTGCGCAGAAAAGACATGGATGCTGTATTGCAGACCATGGTCGATGAACGCATCGGTCCAGGCGAACGAAAGAATGCATTTCTCAAGCAATTTTGTGAGTTGATCGGCGCCAAAGGCGGCATCGCCCTCCGTTCCTATGTGGATGGACTTTGCTGTGCACTGCAAGCCTGTGAATTGGAGGGCAAGGCAAAAATCGGAGCAAGCATCCTCTCTCCCGCCTGGTATCAGAGTGTGGTAGAGTCCATGGGCTATGAACTGCTGTGCGGCGATATCGATCCCGAGCATGGGTGTCTTGCGCAAGAGGAAGCGCAAAGACTCGTCGAACAAGGCTGCAGCGCCCTGTTGATCCACCTGCCCATGTGCCAGATTCCGATAACCTGCGATTACAAGCAGCTGGGAGTGCCCGTCATTGAGGATATCACCCAAAGTCTGGCAAGCGAGTATGAAGACCGGAAGGCTGGAAGTTTCGGCGACCTGATTCTCTGTGCCTTCGAAGAGGATTGCATCGTAAGCACCGGTGGAGGTGCAGTCCTTGCCTATACCGGTGAAACGCATCAAAAGTCGGTGAAAGCATTTGCCCCCCAAGTACGTCCCTATATCGAATTGCCGGATATGAATGCAGCCCTTGGCATGATCCAGCTAGCCACACTCGGCGAGCAACTGGCCAAACGTCGTGAGCTCTATGCTCTCTTTGCAAAATCCCTGCTGAAGACACCACATCGGATTTTCGGAATCGGCAACATCGATTTTCTCCCCAACGGGTACAGCTTCTGCGTCGCCTTGGACTCAAAGCCCGAGGATGCCATCAAATTTGCCAACAAGTATCAGGTATCTGCGAAGAAAACCTTCACCGATACGCTTGCCATGCATGCCGGCGACCGCTTCGACCTCTATCCGAAGGCTATTCCGCTCTATCTGAGAGCACTGACATTACCTTTGTATCCGTTTCTGAAACAGGGCGAAGTTGAACTGCTGATCAAAGTCATTTCTCACTTGAGCTAAGGAGTCTACCATGGAAGAGAGGCCTGTACGGCATGTATTGATTATAGCAAACTGGGGAAAGGAAGCTTCCCATGCACTCTCAAAGACCATCTCGGAGTATCTGGATGCAAAGGGAATCTCGAATTCAGTCTTCCCGACCAATGCAGAAAATGAACCCTTGGAGGTACAGCAAGGCACCGACTTGGTTATCTGCCTCGGTGGCGACGGGACGGTCCTCTACAGTGCACGATACCTGCAGGACCTTGGGATCCCCATTCTTGCAATCAACTTGGGGACCTTCGGATTCATCACCGAGATATCGGTCGATGAGTGGCAGGAAGCCATCGAATTTTACCTTTCGGGGAAGAACTGCATCAGCAGGCGATTGATGATCCGCACCGCAGTCATTCGTGACGGGGCCAAGGTCTTTACCGGTCACGGCCTCAATGAGATGGTCGTATCCTCAAGCGGCATCAGCAAGGTGATCAGCATGGCGCTGCGCATCGACAACACCGATGCAGGGTTTTTCCGCTCCGACGGCATGATCATAGCAACACCCACCGGTTCAACCGGATACAGCCTGGCAGCCGGCGGTCCCATCCTCGATGTCGACCTCTCCTCCCTGGTCATCACCCCGATCTGTCCTTTCACACTCTCCAACCGGCCCTTGGTGGTCAGCGGGGAATCACGGATTACATTGACTATACCCAAGGGGCAAAGAACCGGTCTCGTGCTCTCCCTCGATGGCCAGCAAATCTTTCCTTTGCAGGAGGATGATGTGATCATTGTAGAAAAATCGCGCAGCAAGGCGCTGTTGGTCACAAGCGAAAGGCGTAATTTCATAGAAGTACTCCGTGATAAACTGAATTGGTCGGGAGGAGGACTGCATGCTTGAACGGCTTGAGATACATCACTATGCACTCATAGAGGACAGCGTCATCGAATTTCCTGGGGGATTTAGCGTCATCACCGGAGAAACCGGTGCCGGCAAGTCCATCCTGTTGGGAGCTTTGACCCTGTTGCTCGGAGAGAAAACCGAGGTCCAGTCGATTCGAAGCGGGTGCGATTCTGCAACCGTCAGCGCCTCGTTTCATATTGCCGAACCGATGGGAGCTCATCTGGCTTCCTATTTGGCGAAAGAAGAGCTGGAACTGGAGGACGACACCTTGGTGGCAAGCAGAACCATCAAGAGCAATGGACGTTCCTCCATAACCATCCAAGGCAGGTTGGCAACACGGTCGGAGCTTGCCCTCATTACCGCTGAGTTGCTGGACATCAGTGCACAAAGAGACCATCAGAGTCTTTTGTCCACCTCCCATCAGCTTTCAGTCCTCGATTCCTTCGGTTCTTGCGGGGCGGAAAAATCGGCATACAAGAGCGCATATGAGCAGTACCAGAGCCTGAAAGCAGAGCTTGAACGCGTCCAAGCAGACTTGGAGGCGGCAAAACGTGAAATGGACTATCTCAGCTATGCCGTCGATGAGATCGAGAAGGTAAACCCAAAACCGATGGAGGATGAGGAGATTGCCAATCAGGTGCAGGTCATCGCATCCTTCGAGCACATCCACGAGGCATTGAGTCAGGCGGTCTCGCTTCTGCACGGAAATGACCAGGGCTTGAGCACGCTGGCCTTGCTTCATCAGGTGAAAACCCAGCTGGCTTTGGCAGGCAAGGCCGATCCCTCCCTGCAAACCCTTGGTGAACGGCTTGAAAGCTCCACGATTGAGATCGAGGACATCTACGAGAGCGTTCGCGACTACCTCAACGGTATGGCTTATAGTGAAGAGGAGCTGGATAGGTTGCAAGGCCGGCTCGCACAATTGCAGCGATTGAAGAAGAAGTATGGTCCCAACCTGGAGGCCGTGCAAGTCTTCCTTGCAAAAAGCAAGGAGAAGCTCTCTCTGTCCGAGCAGGGGGAGATTGTGTTGAGCAAGTTGGAAAAACAGATAAAGCTTGCCTACGGGACACTGCTTGAGCAAGCCCGGGCACTCCAGGACAAACGGAAAGCGTCGGCATTGCTTCTATCGGGCGAAGTGGAAGAGAAGCTGAGAACCTTGGGGATGAAGGAGGCGGTCTTTTCCATTGCTTTTACCCAAACGAGTCCGACTGCAAGCGGGATTGATGAAGTCAGCTTTCAGATTTGTGCAAATCCAGGGCTTGAAATGCGTTCGATAAAGGATGTTGCAAGCGGTGGAGAATTGAGCCGCATCATGCTTGCGGTCAAGACCTCGCTGGCCCAAAGTGACGCAATACCCACCCTGATCTTTGACGAAGTCGATGCCGGAATCGGAGGAAGTGTGGCGCTTTCGGTTGCAGAGCAGCTTAAAAACCTAGCTCGAACGCATCAGGTCATTGTAATTACCCATCTTGCGTCCATTGCAAGCAAGGCTGATCATCATCTGGTGGTGAGCAAGGAAATTCGCAATGCAATGAGCTACTCAACCATTTCCCCTGTCAAGGGTGAACAGCGCCAGAGGGAAATTGCCCGTATGCTCAGTGGAGACGATACCAGCCAGGAGAGCCTCGGGCATGCAAGGAAACTGTTGGAGAAAGGAAGTTGAGAATGGAGTATTACCAGACCGAGAACGGATTTGCCTACGGCAAGCCCCCGGTTGCCCGCATTGTGACCCGAAAGCCGGGCAATGATAAACTTACCATCGACCACACCTATGTTTCGACGCAGCTCAGGGGGCAGGGCATCGCCCGCATGCTGGTGATGCTTGTTGTCGAACAAGCACAAAAAGAGGGACGTTTGATCGTCCCCCTGTGTTCGTATGCAGCAAGAGTGCTTGCAGAAAATCCCGAGTTATCGGCTTTGGTCACAACCCTGTAATCTTGATGTCGAAGTTCAGGACGTCACCCAACTTGTTGATCAGATCGACATCGGTTGATTGTGGAAGTTGTTTTTGCATGCTCAGGTAGGGATATACAGCATCCTGGATGGCGGTGAGATTGGGTTGGAAACCCCGCTTTCGGATGATGTCCAAGAATTCCAGCACGAACCTGCTGTTCAGATTATACAGTCCGTACGTCTGGATTTTTTGTGCCATGGCCGTCATCTGGTTGTCGAAGAGGGTTTGGATCAAATCAAGGTCGGGTTGTTTGCCGTACTTGATGAAGAAATCGAGCATCAAGGTGAAGTCGCCCTTGAACTCGTCCCACATCGCAAGCGCCCCGAACATGAAAAGATTCTTGATTGCCTGCAGGGAGGACCCGATCAGCTCCTGATAGAGCGAACCCATTGGAAGATAAGGTATGTTTGTAGCCAGGCTTGCATAGTGGCCGAGGTTCTTTGAAAGCTGCTTGATCTGGCTTTGGTCAAAGGAGCATACCGTTCGGTCAATCTGGTCGAACAGCTCATCGCGCATTCTCAAGTTGATATCCTCGTGGTCCAGGTAGTAGATTTGCTCTCCGATCTCGTTGGAGCCTTGGATGGTCATCGAGTATTCGAGCTGCATGGCAGCCGGGTGCAGGTCTACGGCCTTGCACTCATAGCAGACCAAGGACTGCTTGTTCAGGACAACCAGGTTCACACTGCCGTCTTCCTGCAGGGCGAAGGACTCGAGCTCAAAGTATCCATATGTGGATGCATGGTCGATGCTGTTGGCGATCCTCCGGTTCAAGGTGAAGTACAGAGCAGCCTCAACCTCTCCTTTGAGCTGTTGCAGGCTCTCCATGGCGAGGCTTTGGCCGTTTCCATCCTGCTTTCGATTTGCTTTTGCCTTGCTCAGGTCATCCAGCAGGTTGATCATCAGTTCCCCACCGTTGAATTGCTGGCAGAGCTGGGCAGCCATCAGGGCATAGGTGATGTTCTGCCTGGGTTCCAGACCGGCAAGGTCGTTGAAAAACCAACCGCAACTGGTATAGGAGAAATGCTTGTACTTTTGTGCCAGCAGCAACTGGGCCAACTGCACCTGTACTTCCTGGTTGTCGCTGTACTGCGCCAGGAAAGTCTGCATGTCCATCAGCTCGGAAGCCACCGGGGCGAAAGCATGCAGCAGTGAAGCCGGCTGCACCTGGTCTCCCAAAAGTCGCCTTACTTCTGTAGGGTAGATTGCGTCGATGGCTTGGCTGAGGTTGTCAAACGCCTTGCGCAGGGGAGTCCTCCACTTCTGGTTCCAACTTTCATCACCGCCGGTATGGCAGCCGCAGTCACGATACCATCGGCTGACGCCGTGCGGGCAGGACCAGCTGGTGCCCTTTTCTTCCTCACCCTCATGCAGGTGGGCCCATTCGGTTGCCGGATGAGAAGCGAGGTAGGTCCCGTAATTGGAGAAGGAGAAATCATCGCGATCGTTGACCTTCTTGATGAGGGCCGCCAAGGCCATGTCCCCGTAGGGCTCGTGGTGGCCGTAGATTTCCCCGTCGGTTGCGGCGTGTATGAGCTGGACCTTGTCTCCGTTCCTGATTGCCAGCAGCCGCTCATACAACTGATCTGCATCCCTGAGAAAGTGTCCGAAACTGATGCCCTCCGCCAACTGGGGGTTGTAGAAGAATGCGTTGATGGTTTTTCCGCTTTTGCCCTGCAGAAGGAACGGCCTGTCATACGGTGCCGGTTTGCCATTGAGTTCCTGGATGCTCGACTCATCCTTGGAAATGGCACGACACTGCCAGGGCGAGAGGATGACGAATGATACCCCGCATTCTGCGAGCAGGTCGACCACCATGGGGTTTATGGCGGTTTCTGAAAGCCACATGCCTTGGGCTTCCCTGCCGAAACGCCTGTTGAAATCATCCAAACCCCACAGGATTTGGGTCCTGGCGTCTTCCTTGGTGCAGAGTGGGAGTATCGAATGGTTGAAAGCTTGGGCGATGGCATTGCCCCAGCCCAACCGTTGCACACTTTGTCGGTCGGCTTCCAGGATCAGGTCATAGGTCTGGGGGTGCTCTTTTTGCATCCAGGAAAGCAGGGTGGGGCCGAAGTTGAAGCTCAAGTATGCATAGTTGTTGGTCATGCTGAGGATCCTGCGATACGCCGATAGATAGCGTGAGTGGCTGTTTGCGCTGTAGCAATCAGCATGGATCCGTTCGTTCCAGTCCGGGTAGGGGCTGGCAGAGAGCTGCTTTCCTATGATTCCGGTCTGGGGGTTCTCTCTTGGGGGCTGGTAAAAATGCCCATGAAGAATGAGTGAGGTTTTCTCTTTTTGCAGTGTTTTCATATAGCAGGCCGAAGTATAGCATAGCGTTCCAATCGATAATAGATGCATCTTGCTCTTTAGTCCTTTCTGTTCGAGAATATGATGATAGGAGGAGCTTATGAGCATTCATATAGTTGCTGATCCCTCGAGCATTGCCTCTACGGTTCTTTTGCCCGGCGATCCGCTGCGTGCACGTCACATAGCACAAACCTATTTGACCGATGTCACCCAATATAACGAGATACGGGGTATGTACGGCTTTACCGGCTACTGGCAGGGCAACAGGGTCTCGGTGCAAGGAACCGGAATGGGAATGCCCTCGTTCTCCATTTATGCAAATGAACTGATCGATTCGTATGGAGCTAAACGGCTTGTTCGCGTGGGAACCTGTGGAACCATGAGTGAAAAGCTCAAGCTCAAGGACATCCTGATCGCCCAAGCCGCCGACACCGACAGCGCCATCAATAAAAGCCGTTTCGGTTCGTATCAATTTGCCCCGACGGCTTCGTTTGAACTGCTGAACAAGGCATATGGGCATGCAAAGGCGGCAAAGGTTGGCTTTGCCGTGGGAAACGTGTTTACAAGCGACCAGTTCTACGATATGCATGGTGAACAAAAAAAAGCCATTGCCCGATCGGTGGGGACCATGGCCATCGATATGGAGACGTGCGAGCTCTACACCCTTGCCCGTCTGAAGGGAATCGAGGCTTTGACGCTGCTGACTGTCAGCGACTCCTTGCTGACCGGCGAGCAGGTCAGCCCAAAAGAGCGGCAGATCACCTTCAATGCCATGGTGGATCTAGCCCTGCTGACTCTCTTCGACTAAGGCCTTGTATTATACTGTGTTGACTAAGACGGATGATTCTTTTACGATTGAACGAAAGACCATCCGTTTGGATGCATTGCGGGAGTAAGCATGATTCTCATCAATATTGATTCCTTGTCTACTACCGAGCTGCAGTACATTGCCCAACAAGAAGGGCTTGCTACCTGGCAGTCACTGGATCGAGAAGCGCTCATCGATGCTCTTGAGGAGGCATTCGAAGACCAGGATGATGAAATACCTGCTGCTTTGAAAGGTAAGATCAACCGGAACCGATATTGCAACTCCCTTACCGATTACCGTGGAACCATGCAGCATATCAATGGGTTGCCCGGGGTCGAGGAGCTTCCTGAAAGTTACTTTGACACATCCATCCATCTGTTGCTTCGCGATCCCCAATGGGCATACGCCTACTGGTCTCTCTCACAATCGGCCATGCATACCGTATTCGGCGAGCAAGGGGAGCTGAACGGATTTCTTTTTTTGCGGGTGCAAGAGACAGTGCTCGACACGAACGAGATTAAGACCTTCGATATCGCTATTACCAGTGAGGACACCCAGTGGAACATCAACCTGCCGAATATGGGTTCCTCCTATCTGGTGGACTTGTGCTACCGCGACCACAAGGGCAATGAGATGTCTCTCGCTCAGAGCAAAAGCGTGGAGACTCATTCCTCGTACTGGCAAAACAATGGAGAACAACTTGCTCTGGACGAAGACCTGTTTACGATTCATTTTTCCTCCTTGGTGACCAAGGAAGGGGAAATTGTTGACAATGCAGTGATTCGTGATATCGCTCAATTCTTGAGCAAGGGGGTGCTCTAATGCCTGCCAATTCCGTTGTATTCATCCTGAATGCCCATCTTCCATTTGTACGTCATCCCGAATACCCCCGTTTCCTTGAGGAAGACTGGCTGTTTGAATCCATCAGTGAGAGCTATCTGCCCCTTTTGAGGATGTTCAACAAGCTCAAGGCGGACAAGGTTCCTTTCAAATTCACAATCAGTCTTTCTCCGACCTTGTGCTGCATGCTTACCGATCCCGTCCTTCAGGAGCGGTTCGTTCAATATGAGGAGCGGCTCATCGAGCTTGGAGAGAAGGAAGTCGAGCGTTGCGGCAACGAACAACCGGAATTCCTGGAAATGGCCCAATTCTACCTTGCCCAGGCAAAGCAGAACCTCTCCGATTATCAGGACCTCTACCGTACCAATATCCTCGATGGTTTCAAGGCCTTGGAGACCTCCGGGCATCTGGAGCTTGTCACCACCGCAGCAACGCATGCCTACCTGCCGTTGTACACCGAGTACCCGACGGCCATCAATGCCCAGATCGAGCTCGGTGTACAGTCGTTTTTGACCACTTTCGGTCATCTTCCCAAAGGCTTCTGGCTGCCTGAGTGCGGCTACTACCCGGCTCTGGAGGAAAATCTCAAGTACCATGGGATTTCCTGGTTCCAAACGGCAAGCCAGAGCATGCTGCTCTCCCCCGACAAGGTGCAGTACGGTAATTATCGTCCAGTGCGATGTCCCAACGGTGTTGCCGCTTTCCCCCGTGATTTCCAAGGAACCAGCTTGGTCTGGTCCAACACCAGCGGCTATCCGACCGACAAGGCCTATCGGGAGTTCTATCGCGATATCGGCTACGATCTGCCGATGGAGTACATCAAACCCTATATCCATGAACCTTCAGTCCGTGTCTTCACCGGATACAAGTACTGGGCGATCACCGGCCACACCGACCAAAAGGTGCCCTATCAGCGCTCCGAAGCGCAAAAGAGAGTAGTTGAACACGCCCACAACTTCATCTACAACCTGAAAAAGAAAGGACGGCAGCTCTCTTCTGCCATGGGCGTGGCCCCACTATTCACCCTTGCCTACGATGCCGAACTGTTCGGCCACTGGTGGTTTGAGGGAATTGAGTGGCTTGATCAAGTCATCCGTCTTGCCGCAAAAGAAGGTGAGGAGATCTCATTGGTCACTCCTTCGCTTTTCCTTTCCAAAGAGGGTACCAGTCTGCAGACTGCACGGCCTGCCTTCTCGTCCTGGGGACAAGGCGGGTACAGCGCAGTATGGCTTGACGGCTCCAATGCATGGACCTATCGTCACATCCACAAGGCCATCGAACGGATGGAGGAGCTTGCAGTCAGGTTCAACGACCAGATCAGTCTCAAGCAGCGCTTCCTCAACCAAGCCGCAAGGGAGGTCCTGCTCGCCATGGCCAGCGATTGGCCGTTCGTCCTGTTCAATAAGAGCAGCACCGCGTATGCCGAAAAACGGGTACGCGACCATCTGAGGAATTTCAACGTGGTCTATGGGAATATGTGCAAGAATGCAGTCAATACCGAATGGCTGGTGAAAGCTGAAAAGCGAGATATCATCTTCAGCGATATAGATTACAATATCTTCAATCCAGACCGATAAGCCCCTTTTTTCTGATTTCTCAGCCCTTCTCCAACCGGGGAGGGGCTTTTTTGTGTACCGACAAACCTCCAACATTGTAGGAATAGGCTTACACCTGTTAAGCATGGCAGGTGAATTTTGTTGTATTTGGACGGTGAAAGGGGGAGATCATTGGTTGTGTACTGGTGGTAAGAAGTGTACATTAATGGGTACAAGTGGGAAAAAATCCCAACATTGTGGGAATCACAGAGGAGCAAAGGCATGTTGACTGGTGAATTTTACAACACCATAGACGACAAGGGTCGCATTCTCATTCCCTCCCGATTGCGTACAGCACTCGATGGAGATGCCTTGTATGTGACCCGCGGCCTGGAAAATTGCCTGTGGCTTATGCTCCCAACCGATTTTGAGAAATTGAAGAACACAATCATGAACGGCCCGGGTTCGATGTTCGACCGTAAGTTGCGCATCCTGCAGCGGGGCATGATAGCACCTGCACAGCTGTGCGAATTTGACAAGGTCGGAAGAATCAACATTCCCGCAAGCCTCAGGGAGAGCGTAGGACTCGGTATGAAAGAGGAATCGGTGCTGCTGGGAACCGGCAACTACTTGGAGCTTTGGAACAAGAGCGAGTATGAGCAATACTTGCACACAAGCATGGGCGAATTCCTCGACGCCGCCCAATCGCTCAGCGAAATGATCAGGGAGGAACAATAATGGAGTACGTGCACTATCCAGTCATGGCCCAAGAAATCCTCCAACATTTGGTTGTCGGCAAGGACAGCGAAGCCATCATGGTCGATTGCACCTGCGGCGAGGGGGGGCATACCCATCTCTTTCTCTCGACCTATCCAAAGCTGACCGTCATAGGCCTCGACCGTGATTCGGCCATACAACAGAAGGCTATTGAGCGGATGAAGGAGTTCTCCGGCCGTTTCATTCCAAAGAATATGTGGTTCAACGATTTTTTTGACCAGGGGGAGGAGCAGGTGTATGACTTGATTCTCTTCGACTTGGGAATTTCCAGCTTTCACTATGAAGAGTCGCAAAGGGGCTTCTCGTTCCGCAAGGACGAGGCCCTTGACATGCGCCTCGATGAGCATGCCCCGATCAGTGCGTATGACGTGGTGAACGGATACCAGCAAGAGCGGCTTGCCGATGTCATCTTCAACTTCGGTGAGGAACGGTATTCAAGGCGCATAGCCAGGGCCATCGTTGAAAAACGCAAGCTTGCAAAGATTGCAACCAGCGAGGAACTTGCATCGATCATTTACAAGGCGGTTCCAGCCAATTACCGGTATGGTCACATACACCCGGCGACGCGGACTTTCCAGGCCATCAGGATTGAGGTGAACAGGGAACTTGATCGGATCGAGCCGGCGCTTCGGGGGGCGGTGAAGGCTTTGAAGAGCGGAGGGCGTTTGGCGGTCATAAGCTTTCATTCGCTGGAGGACAGGCAGGTCAAGTGGCTGTTCAAGGGAATGGCTGAAGGCGATGAGCCGACTATCCGTCTTCTTACCAAGAAACCCCTGATCCCGAGCGATCAGGAACGAGAGGAGAATGCAGCAAGCAGGAGTGCCAAACTGCGCATCATAGAGAAACGCTAAAAGGGAGTGGGATATGGGCAACGACTGGTATACTACTGATCTGAAGCAACGACCGACGCACAAGCAGAGTGGAACACGGCATGTCGAGCAGCTGGTCATCATTCTTATGCTGCTCTGTGTCATGGGAGCCATTTTCATGCCCCTGTGGCAACAAGGTGTCAACCGTGCCCTTGAAGTTGAATATCAGACATTGCTGAAGAACCGCCAGGTATTGGAAGAGGAGCAACAAGTCCTCAAGGCCTCAATAGCCAGCCTCAGCATGCCGGAGGCACTTGTGCATGGTGCATGGAAACAAGACATCGAATTTAAGCCGATCAAGGCCGAGGCTGTGGTGATGGTGGCAAGGAGCATGCCATGAGTAGTGGATACCAGCATATCGATGCATGCCGCTTCACCGCCGCCTCCATAGCACCGTTGATGCACGCTGATTGCCTGAACGCAAACACCACCCTCATCACCGATGTGCAGATCGATAGCCGTGCCTGCACCAAGGGATCTCTCTTTTTTGCCTTGAAAGGCGAGAAAAACGATGGGTTTTCATTCCTTTCGGATGTCTGTGACCAAGGCGCTGCAGCGGTGGTGGTGCCCAAGAGCCGTGCCAAAGAGGCGAGGGCACGTGTGAGCTGCCCGGTTCTTGCGGTGGATGACGTGCTGACGGCCTTGCACGATTTGGCACAAAGCTACCTGCAGCGACTGTCGTCGGTCAAGACCATCGGAATCACCGGGAGCTGCGGAAAGAGCACAACCAAGGAAGCCCTTTCCAGGATAACAGCAGTCATGGGCCCGACTGCCAAGACACCGGGAAACCTGAACAGTGAATACGGCCTTCCCTTGAGTATGTTCGGGTTGCAGGAAGACTCCCGGTACGGGGTATTCGAGATGGGCATCGACCATGTAGGTGAAATGGACAGGATGGTCGGCACGCTCAAGCCCTCGATCGCCCTGCTTACCAACATCGGTATCTCCCACCTGGAAAAGATGGGAAGCCAAGAGGTGATCGCCGAGCAGAAAGCACGGATCTTCCATCCTGGCCTGGAAGCCGGGTTTGTCAGCAGCAATTGCTCCCATCTCGACCTGATCGAACGTGTTGCAGGGAGGAATCTTGTCCGCTACGATTCCAATGAGATCTCTGCGATCGATCTCGGCCTCGACGGCTGGATGCTCACCTATGAAGGCCATGCCTTCAGTGTGAAATCAGTAGGGCGTCACCTGCTTGAAGATGTAGTGGGGGCGATCAGGGTGGCTCGTTACCTGGGAGCACATGCAAGCGATATCGCTGAGGCTTTACAGGGGTTTGAATCGATGCAGGGCCGCTCCTTCGTCCATAGGAGCGAGGTGACCATCATCGACGACAGCTACAACGCAAGCCTCGATTCGGCCAACAGCATTCTCACCTACCTGTCCGGTCTCAGCTGGCAGGGCTCGAAGAAGGTGGTGCTCGGGCCTATGAAGGAGTTGGGTGCGCTCTCCAAGCAAGCCCATCGCATGGTTGCCCGAACGGTTGCCTCCTCGTCCTTCGACCAAACCTATTTGTATGGTGCAGAAATGGAGGAAGCCTCCCAGGAGTTGAGAGAGCTTGGATACCGGGGCGAAGTGAGCTATACCCGGGATTTTGAGGAGCTTGAAAGCATGGTGCAGAAGCACAGGCGCAGGGGAGACTTGTTCTTGCTCAAGGCCTCCCGGTCGGTTGCCATGGAGCGGCTGATACCCTCGCTGCAAAGGAGTTCGCTTGGATATGCCATCTAGATACCCCATGCTCCTGCTCTCCTCCTTTCTTGCGACCTTCGTACTATCGAAGGTCCTGTTGTCTGTAATCGGACAGAGCAAGGTTGCGATCAAGCCGGAGTTGCTGGGAACACAGGCAGGGAAGCAAGGCACCCCGGTGATCGGGGGAATCGCCTTCTGCATGGGAACGCTGCTTGCCTCGTTCCTCGATCCTGCGCTGCTTGAGAGCGGGGTTGTCCATCCCTTGCTTGCCTTATTGCTTTTCGCCCTCATCGGATTCATCGATGATCGGATGAAAAGTCGTTCCAGCAACGGGGACGGCCTTTCAAGTCTTCTCAAGCTCGCCCTGCAATGTGCGGCGGCAATGGTGATGCTGCTGCTGCTTTACAACAGAAATTTGCTTGACACCTACCTGGACATCGGTCCGTTCGGCCTGGAGCTGGGCGTGTGGTACTATGGTTTTGCCTGCATATACCTGTTGTACTTTGTCAACGCAGTGAACATCACCGACGGTCTTGATGCCCTTGCGGCAGGATCTGCCATGCCGCTTCTGGCTCTGTTGCTCCTGCTTGCCCATCGAAGCGGGATCTCCGCTTCCCCGGCATTGTCGGGGTCGTTGCTTGCCTTCCTTGTTTTCAACAAGAAACCCGCCAAGTATTTCATGGGCGACTGCGGCAGTCATGCCTTGGGCGGCTATATTGCAGTTTCGGCCCTTTTGATGGGTTATGAGGTGGTGATGTTTCTTGCCGGCGGGCTTTTCTTGGTTGAACTGGCCACCAGCCTGATTCAAATCATCTCCATCAGACGGTTTGGGCGCAAGGTGTTCACCATTGCCCCCTTGCATCATGCATATGAGCAAAAAGGAGTGGCCGAGGGGCGTATTGTCTCCTCCTTCATCCTCGTCTCCTGGGCCTTCGCCCTGCTCTCGCTCTTGATAAGCAGGTGATGTGATGGATATACGACGCGAATTTGATGATTGGCAGAACCATGAACAAGCGATGGATGTGATGGGAGGAAGCTTGAGCGCTTTCACCTTCCTCTGCATCATCGTGCTCATCACCACCTTGGGGCTGGTCATGCTCTACAGTGCCTCGTACAACGAAGCCCTGATCCACGATCTTCCCCACTACTATTTCTTTACCCGCCAGTTGATGTTCGTATTGCTTGCCTTGGTTGCCTCCCTTGTCATCCGCTTCATCCCCCTCTCATTTCTCAAGGCATTGAGCTATCCGGTCCTGGCTGTCTCGATCCTGCTGCTTCTTATGACGCTTTTCACACCCTTCGGGCAGGAGAGGCTGGGATCGCGGAGGTGGTTGCAGATCGGGTCTCTGCCCTCTCTGCAACCCTCGGAGTTTGCCAAAATCGCCATCATCCTTTTTTATGCCACCTACTACCAAAAGGACCGCAGCGCGGAGTCCCCCGTTCGTCGTTTCGGAGCCCCGATTATTGTGAGCTTGGTCATCACCGCCTTGATTTTCGCCCAACGGGACTACTCTTCGGCCTTGCTTTTTCTTGCCCTCAGTTTTGCACTCCTGCTTGCCAGTGGTTTCAAACTTGGTCATCTGCTTGTTTTGCTCGCCTTCCTAGCAGCCCCCGCCTTGATCGCCATGTTCAGTCAGAGTTATCGGGTGAAACGGGTTTTCTCCTTCCTGTTTCCCGCCCTCGACCCTGCCGGCATGAATTATCAGGTATCGAACAGTCTGAAAGCCATCAGGGCGGGGGGGCTGTTCGGGGTGGGGTTGGGCAACGGACAATACAAGCTCGGCCTGCTTCCTGAAGTGCAGAGCGACTTTATTTTCGCATCCATCTGTGAAGAAATCGGTTTTGTCGGCAGCTCTTTCATTCTTGTTCTCTTTGCCATGATAGCCATCTTGGGATACAACGCTGCAAGCCGGATGGAAAGCCGGGACCGGTTTTCAAGCATCATGGCTTATGGCCTTACCAGTATGATCCTCTTCCAGGCCATCCTCAACCTGGCGGTTGTGACAGCCCTGCTGCCGCCGACCGGAATCCCCATGCCTTTCTTCAGCCAAGGGGGCTCCAACCTTTTCGTGGTTCTCTCCAGCAGTGCCTTGCTCTATCGGATCATGTTGATCAGCAGCGGAAAAATCCCGCTGCAGAAGAGCTCGCTGAAACGTGAAGAGCGAAAGTCCATCCTTTTTCCTGATGCGGGGAGCCTGTCATGAAACCGGTGGCGATCAAGGTGAAACTGACCTTGCTCATCCTTGTATTTGCCATCATCCTGGGCTTGTTGCTTCTCCAATCGATACCCGCCTTCAACCTTCGTACGGTCCAGATTACGGTAGAGGGAGGCAGCGGGGAAGTTCCCGTAGAGGCGAAGCAGCAGTTGGCTTCATTGGTGGGTGTTTCGCTGTTCTCCATCAACATGATGAAACAAAAAAGAGCGCTTACGGACATTACCGGAATACAAAAAGCGGACCTCCGGCGAAAACCGCCCTCGACCTTGCAGGCTACTGTGCATCTTTTTGATGCGTCGGCGGTAATCAGGGAGGAGGATGGAGGGCAGGCCTATTTGGTTGAGGATCATCATTTGAGGAAGCTGCATCCTGATGATGTATCCGCTTGGCAGAAAGTCGTCGTCACCATCGAGGTGCCCGCTTCCTATGCACACATGATGGCAACGTACTCGGTTGACGACTCGTTTCTCCACGTCATGCAGCTGGCAACCTCGCTTGAGGGAAAAACCACCTTGATAACTAAGATAAAATACGATAATAATAGTAGTAACAGCTTTGGAAAGATGGTTCTTGAACTCTCGTCCCTGAATGCCCAAATTTGGGTGAGGGAGCCTGTAGGGACACCGCAAATACATGCGGCTGTCTCGTTGGTCCTGCAGGACCAAAAAGATTCCCTCTCTTTCCTCAGCTCGGAAGCCAGGCGTTACGACCTCTATCGTGAAGGTTTGGTACGCAGGTGGTGAGACCGACCAGAAGGGGGTTGCTGTAATGGCTGGTGAAAAGATGTTGATGGGATTGGATATCGGCTCAAGCCGGACCAGATGCGTAATCGGCTCGGTGAGCCGGGACGGCCAACTGATGGTCGACAGCATCTGCGAACATCCGAGCGAAGGAGTTCGTGCCGGTTCCATCGTCAATATTGAACAGACTTTGAAGACCATCCAGACCGTGATCAACGAGGCCGAGCTCCAAGCCGGGGCGGAGATGAACGAGGTGATCATCGGTATCGGTGGAGAAAATATCGTCGGGATTGCCAGCACCGGAGTGGTGGGCATCAACAGCAAGGATCAGGAGATCAAGCGGGAAGACATCTTCAGGAGCCTTGAAGTAGCCCGGGCCTTCGAGCTTCCCCAGGATCGGGAAATTCTTCATACCCTGGTCCAGGATTTTCAGATCGATGGCCAGATGGGCATCAAGGATCCAATTGATATGCTCGGCCACCGGCTGGAGAGCCGGGTGCTCATCGTCACCGCGGCCTCTTCCATCTGCCAGAATGAACGGAAGTGCATCCAGCGTTCCGGCTTGACCGTGCAGCGCTTGGTGCTTCAGAGCCTTGCCGACTCGGAAGTCGTGCTCAGCAGTGAAGAGAAAGAGATGGGGACGATTCTTATCAACATCGGCAGCGGCATCACCAATATGATTGCCTATTCCAACGGGGCTCCGGTGTATACGGGAGGCGTCAACCTCGGAGGTGAGGCGGTAACCAACGACATCGCCTATATTTTGAACAAGACAAGGGCTGCCGCTGAACAGATCAAGTGCGAAAGCGGCCACAGTTACGTTCCTTCGGTTTCCAGCGATGAAATGATACTTATCCCGCAGGTCGGCGGTCTTCCCGCCATCAAGATGCCGAAGAAGGAACTGAGCAAGGTAATCGAACCCCGCATGGCTGAGATCTTCTCTCGCTTGCAGAGCGACTTGGAGAAAGCCCAGATCCAGGGCTCGTTCGGTGGAGGGGTGGTGCTTGTCGGCGGCGGTTCCCTGCTCAGCGGGGTCACCGAACTTGCCAGTGAAATTTTCCGCCTCCCCGCCCGCCTTGGGTTTCCCGAGGCCATCGGGGGGTTGGACCGAAGCTATATAAGCCCCCAGTACACTACGGTTCTGGGTTTGCTCAAAAGCGAAGCCCGAAAGGTGCGTGAGACGGGAACTTCAACCCGCTCGCGCAAGGAACGGGTGCACCGAAAAGAGGGTGGGGCCGCCTCCAAGCTCCGTGGATTTTTCAGGACTTTGTTTTAACTGAAGCCGGAAGGCAAAGGAATACGCTATGGATTTTGGAATGTTTGAAGTAGAGGATATGGTTCAGGACGAACAGGCCACCTCTACGATCATCAAAGTAGTCGGCGTGGGTGGGGCTGGCGGCAATGCGGTGAATCGTATGATCGCCAGCGGCTTGAAAAAGGTGCATTTT